>ENA-ORXR01001762-ORXR01001762.1-marine-metagenome-genome-assembly--contig:-NODE-1762-length-22069-cov-16.528283_pt1 | contig 22069 bp, 17 predicted proteins | sample MGYA00237866_ERZ511479 | MGnify/ENA metagenome assembly ERZ511479 | reverse complement strand
AAATTCCGCACCTTTGGCCGCGCCAAGGGACGTAACCTTTCGCCCCATATGCAGGCGATTTGGGATAAGACCTTTACGCAGCTGAAATGGGATATGGATGCAGCCCTGCCGGACGGCGAGCTATGGCTCGAAATTGGCTTTGGCGGTGCGGAACATCTGCTGTGGCAAGCCGAGCACCATGCCGATATTCACCTTGTAGGCGCTGAGCCTTTTTTGAACGGTGTGGCCAAGGCCGTGCGCGGCGCGCATGATGAGAACCTAAAAAACCTATCGCTGCATCACGGCGATGTGCGGGATTTGCTGGAGCGGCTGCCCGATGGGTCGCTGGCTAAGATATTTATCTTATTTCCGGACCCGTGGCCGAAACTTCGCCATCACAAGCGCCGGTTGCTGCGTTCTAAATTTATCGCGGAATTGCACCGCGTTTTAAAGCCCGGCGGGGAGCTTCGCTTTGCAAGCGATATTATCCATTATGTCGATTGGACACTCTCGCGCTTAAAGCGCTTTTCTGATGGTCAGGGGGGCGGCTGGGACTTTACGCATACTAAAAATTCCGACTGGCGCGTGCGCGGCGAAGATTGGCCCGGGACACGCTATGAAGCCAAAGCCGGCCGTGAAGGTCGCCCCTGCCATTATTTCAAATTCACAAGACTAGAAAAAGAATAGGATTTCCCATGCGCCCTAATGACCGTGCTCTCGACCAACTTCGCAACGTCTCTTTTGAACCCGGCGCGAATGCCTATGCTGAAGGGTCCTGCCTCGTAAAATTCGGCGGGACCCATGTGCTCTGCACTGCGTCGATTGATGCCGGCGTTCCGCGTTGGCTCAAAGGCAAGGGGCGCGGTTGGGTCACGGCGGAATATGGTATGTTGCCTCGTTCAACCCACACACGCAATTCTCGTGAAGCCGCGCGCGGCAAACAAAGCGGGCGGACGATTGAAATCTCCCGTCTGATTGGCCGCTCCCTACGCGCCGTGATTGATTTGGAAAAATTGGGCGAGCGACAGATTATTGTCGATTGCGATGTCATGCAAGCCGATGGCGGGACGCGCACGGCCTCTATTTCCGGTGGTTGGGTTGCGCTTTGGCTGGCCTGCGAAAAACTCGTCAAAGACGGTGAGCTGACAGAGAATCCGATGTTCGCCAATATGGCCGCTGTGAGCTGCGGGATTGTCGACGGCGATTGCCGACTCGATCTCGAATATACCGAAGACAGCGCCGCGCAAGCCGACGCCAATTTCGTGCTGACGGATAAAGGCGGTATCATTGAAGTCCAAGCCAGTGCGGAGGATACCCCCTTTACAGCCGATGAAATGAACGAACTTACGAGATTGGCCGTGAAGGGCATTGGTGAGTTGTGTAGTTTGCAGCAAGCTGCGATTAAGTAATCAGCTCAAACTATAATTCCGTCATTGCAAGACTCGTTCTTGTAATCCAAAATCAATGTTACCTGTGGATCACAAGACCAAGTCTTGTGATGACGGGGGAATAAATGGACCTTTCAGATGAATAATCGCCACACACTTCTCTCAACCCTCGCATCCGAAGCCGACCGCGATATTTCCATTCCCTCCCTCTTTGACGCTGAACCGGATCGGCTCTCGCGCTTTACGATGAGAGAAGGCCCTTTGCGGGCAGATTTTTCGAAACAGGCTTTGGATGCGAAAGGTTTGGAAGCCCTTCTGGACCTAGCAGCGAAATGCGACCTTGAAGAATGGCGCGCGAAATTTTTCTCTGGCGAGCGGGTTAACACATCAGAAGACCGCGCCGTTCTACATCCCGCGCTGCGCGGTGTGGGCGGCACGGCTGCGATACAAAAAGACGTCGCGGCGATGCGCGAAAAAATGGCGAAATATGCCGAGGGTATTCGCAAAGCGGGTAAGTTTAAAAACATCGTCCATATCGGCATTGGCGGTTCAGACCTTGGTCCGCGTCTCGTCGCAGATGGGTTCGAAGCCGCAGCCGAGCAAAGCCTGACATTGCGCTTTGCCGAGAATGTCGACGGCGCGTCCGTAAACGACGCGATCAAGGACCTGAACCCGGCGGAGACTTTAGCCGTCGTTGTCTCTAAGTCTTTCGGCACGCAAGAAACCAAAATGAACGGCGAGAGCGTGCGCGATTGGCTTGGCGAATATGGCGGCTCCAATATGATTGCCGTCACGGCCAATCGAGACCGCGCGGAAAATTTCGGGATTGCGCCTGAAAATATTTTCGATTTCTGGGATTGGGTGGGCGGACGCTATTCTGTTTGGTCCGCCGTTGGCCTGTCTTTGCAGATTGCTTACGGCCCTGATGTGTTCGCAGAATTTCTGGACGGGGCCAAAGCGATGGACCTGCATTTCCGCGACCAACCCTTGCAGGAAAACCTGCCCGTCATGATGGCCTTGGTCGGCGTTTGGAACCGCAATGGGTTGGGCTATGGCTCGCAAGCCGTTATTCCCTATGCCCGTCGCTTGCGGAAATTCTCAGCCTTTCTGCAACAGTTGGAGATGGAAAGTAACGGCAAATCTGCGACCCGCGACGGCGAAGCGACGACCCTAACATGCCCTGTCATTTGGGGCGATGAAGGCACGAATGGCCAGCACGCTTTTTTCCAATGGCTGCATCAAGGCACAAGCGAAGGCCGCTATGGCGGCGCGCCTGTGGATTTCGTCGCCGTGTTGAATGATCATGAGAACCGTCCGGCCCATCACGCAGCACTGCTCGCCAATTGTTTCGCGCAATCCGAAGCGCTAATGCTCGGTAAGTCAGAAGTTGTTGTGCGCCAAGAGAATGCGGACAGAAAAGATATAGACGCGCTCGCGCCGCAAAAAACCTTCCCCGGCAACCGCCCGTCCACAACGATTACGCTGGACGCGCTATCGCCCAATGCGCTGGGCCACCTGATTGCACTCTATGAGCAAAAGACATTTGTCCAAGGCATCATCTGGAACGTGAACAGTTTTGATCAATGGGGCGTAGAGCTCGGCAAGGTTTTGGCCGATACAATTTTGGTAGAAATGGAATCCGGCAATGCGGGCGACCATGACCCTTCAACAACGGCTCTGATGGGCATGGTGAAATAGTTGAACGATTGGCGTCTGCAATTTAGTAACATTCCAAACTGACAATCACGCCGTCTTTATCAACCTCTACATTCTGGCGGCCAGTCTTGAGGTCAGACGTAACGATTTGATCCTGCCCGCCGGCAAGAAAAGGCCGAGGGTCAAAAATACGATAGCTAAATCTTTCCGGTAAATGATCTCGAATAGCGAGGTCGTCTATCGGCGTTCTAATAAATGGATTTAAATATTCCAACCCGCAAACATCTCTTCCCTTTTTCAAATCAGACAGACGTTTATCGAGCTGCCAATTATCCAGAGTCGAACATCCTGTCAGAAACAGGGCGGCCGCGATCAATAGAATTGTCTTTAGATGCATCAGATTGAACTTAGAACAAATAGGCGGGCAGCGAACGGCTTAGGAGATTATCTTTGTAGACGCACCCAATTTTGCCAATCTTGGTCAAGCTGTTTCAAAGAGTTCGGTAACCCCCAGTCAGACCCGTCTGACGAAAGCCAGGTCTCAAATGTGCTGCCTGCAATAAGAGCATTTGCAAGAGACGGGTATAGGCTCGTTTCCCCAGAATAAGACAGCATGAAATCTGAAAAGGCCTGGGCTTGGCTGTAAAAATTTGCGGCTTTGTCACCGCCGGATGCTTTTAAAAAGGCCTCGGCCTCCGCGCCTGTTAGCACCATGGCGCGGCTCTCACCTTGGTTCAAACTTCCTGTAAATTGCTGCGTAACCCGTTTGGCATTTTGCGCCGCCGGATGTTCCATAGATAAAAATGTCTCAAGAGGGAAAAGATCGTCATCTGACATTTCATTGAAGGCTTTTTTGCGGCTCTCAATCAATACCGAATTTTCCATCAATATAGCCGCTGTTTCGTCCAACCAGTCCGGCGCCCAGCCCCCATAAGCATGGCCCTTCTGGGCCTTTGCATCTGCCGGTTTAAAGGCTTCAATAAACCAAAGGTGCCCGAGTTCATGGGCGAGAGCTCCAGCTTGGGTGCCATCATCGGCCTCAGCCGGATCTTTTGACTGAATGGCCGATAAGGCTTTCGTTAGAGCCGCTTTTCTTACGTTCTCCGGAAGGTCTTTTGTCTGTTCCTCTATTTGGCGTCGTATGCTCGATTCCGTGAGCCGCGCTTTGTCAGCAGCGCTGATCCAAGGTAGACTCAAGAGATAACCTGCTTTCTCGAACTCTGCGTGTTGGTCGGCTGAAATGGTTCCGCCGGGAACAATAACTGTCTTTCCCGCCGAGACCCCGAAAGTGTCTTCGAATTTCTTTGACGCCGATTGGACCGTTTTTAATAGCGCTGATGCGTCCGCCGAATTCCCAACAATCAGAATGTTCTCATCCATGAGACAGTCCAACTGCAAGGCGATACAGGGCGAAGACTTTATGTCAGTGGATGAGTTGCAAGCCAGCAGGCCGGCAACCGCGATTAAAGGGACTAAGTATTTCATGTCGGGAGGTTCCTCATTAGACTACATTTGTAGTCATTAAGAACAACTCGGCCAAAATGTCAACGGCTCAGTTAAAACAGTTTTAAATGAGTAGGCGGGCAGGGAACGGCTTAGGGGGCAACCAGCGCCACTCAACCTGCCCAGGCCACCTGCGTTCATCCCCCCAGATGTGTACGCCAGCGACCATGGTCTTGTTAGGAAAAGCCGTCTGAACCAAAACTGAACATCGACAGGGCGTCTAGAAAGGTTCATCAAGGGTTCATGAGACAATGGATTTTAGGATTTGGTTTACTGGCGGCGGCCTGTTCTGCGGAGGGAGAACCTCCTATTGTTATCTTAGAGACGACCTCCGGCCCCATTGAAATTACTGTCTATCCCGACAAAGCCCCGATTAGTGCGGGTGATTTTCTTCGTTTTGTCGATGAGGGTCTGTATGACGGGCAGGGATTTTACCGCGTCGTGCGCGCCGATAATGACCCGAGGGATATGGGCATGAGCCTTATACAAGGCGGGCGTTTGGATAGCGAAATGATAGGCGACCCAATTGCGCATGAGCTGACGACCGATACAGGCATTAGCAATGCTGACGGCGCGGTGGCCATCGCGCGCCTGGAACCGGGGACAGGTAGCGCGACCTATTTCTTTATCAATATTGGCAATAATGACTTTCTCGACACGGGCGGCACGCGTAATCCCGATGGGCAAGGCTATGCCACATTCGCCCGCGTCACGGACGGATTGGATGTCGCGCGCGCCATCCAGGCCATGGAGACAGCGTCCGATTCAAATGAAGAAATCACACAGGGGCAAATCCTGAAAGACCCCGTCATCATCACGCGGGCTTACCGTAAGTAATATAGCACTCTGACCGCTTGGCTCATAAACGGTCTTTCCTCTTGTCGCCCGGCGCATTAGGAGGCGGGCATGTCTAAGAAGAAAAATAAACCCTTTCGTCCCAAAGCCCGCCGCCCGCGCGGATTTGAAGATCGCAGCTCCGATGTCTTGCGTGCAGAAGCCCGCCTGATTGACGCGGCATTTTCTGTCTACGACCTCCACGGGTTTGAGCCGCTGCAAACACCCGCTTTTGAATTTGCCGATGCTTTAGGAAAGTTTTTGCCGGATGAAGACCGTCCAAATACGGGCGTCTTTGCGCTGCAAGATGATGACGAGCAATGGATGAGCCTGCGTTATGATTTAACGGCGCCGCTTGCGCGCTTCGTGGCCGAAAATTATGACGCGCTGGCTAAACCCTACCGCCGCTATCAGGCGGGCAGTGTGTTCCGCAATGAAAAGCCGGGACCGGGACGCTTCCGCGAATTTACGCAATGCGACGCGGATAGCGTCGGCGCGGCGGGCGCGGCGGCTGATGCGGAGATGATTATGCTGGCTGCCGACGTTATGCGCGCGGCCGGGCTGCGCGACGGGCAATATGCCATCCGTGTGAATAACCGCAAATTGCTCGACGGAATTCTGGAAAGCTCCGGCGTGCCAAACACGGCTGAGGGTGCGGAGCAGCGCCTGCAAGTCTTGCGGGCAATCGATAAGCTTGACCGCCTCGGCGCATCCGGCGTGGAGGCGCTGCTCGGCGAAGGCCGCGAAGATGAGAGCGGCGATTATACGGACGGCGCGAAATTGGGCGCAGACGGCATTAAAGCTGTGCTCGGATTTACGACGGCCTCGGCGGATAACCGCAGCGATACCATTCAAACGCTGGAAAAACTGGTCGGTCAGTCCGAGCGCGGACGGTCGGGCGTAGATGAGCTGATTCAGATTGACAGCATCTTAAACGCCGTTGGTTTCGGGAATGACCGCGTCGCCTATGACACCTCTATCGTGCGCGGCCTCGGCTATTACACCGGTCCTGTTTTTGAGGCGGAACTCCTGACCGAGATTAAAGACCGCAAAGGGCGACCCGTGCGGATTGGCTCTGTTGGCGGCGGCGGGCGCTATGATGATCTGGTCTCGCGTTTCCGCGGGCAAGCTGTCCCCGCGACCGGCTTTAGCTTTGGCGTCTCGCGCTTTCTTACCGCGCTGGAGCGCATGGACGCGCTGGAAGCCGAGGTAAAACCGCCCGTCGTGATCTGCGCTTTTGATCGCGCGCTCATGGGCGAATATTTTAAACTCGCGGGCGAGCTCCACGCGCAAGGCATTCGCGCGGAAGTGTTTGTCGGCTCGGGCAATGTCACGAAGCAAATGAAATATGCCGACCGCCGCAACGCCCAAATCGCCGTCCTCATGGGTAGCGACGAAATGGAGGCGGGCGAGGTGACATTGAAAGATCTCTACGAGGGGGCGAAAGCCGCTGCTGCGATTGAGTCTAACGAAGAGTGGAAATCCTCTCGCCCCGCCCAAGAAACCGTCGCACGTGGCAAGTGGGTTGCGGCGGTCAAAGCGATGCTGGCGGGGTAAAACCGAAATTTCCTCGAAATCGCCTCTATCGGAACACAGTCACCTGCGAGCGCTCAGGCGTCTTCGGGTATTGTAATGAGGCCGACCCATGAATGAAAGATCCGGTAAAGATGATGGACGTGCGGTTCCGTCTCGCCGTGTCTCGCGCCTCATGGGGCTGGGCGGTATGGCGGCGAGCATTGCGGGCGGCGCGGCTTTGAGCGGGGCCAAACAGCTCGCGAGCGGCAAACGTCCGAAAGCGTCGGACTTATTTCTAACCCCGTCCAATGCGATGAAGCTGACAAAGCAACTCTCCAATATGCGCGGCGCAGCGATGAAGCTGGGCCAAATGATATCCATGGATAGCGGGGATTTCCTGCCTAAAGAATTGGCAGATATTCTGGCGCGGTTGCGGGCGAGCGCGCAACATATGCCGGCAGCGCAACTCGCGAAAGTTCTGAAATCCGAATGGGGGCCGGACTGGATGACAAGGTTCGAGCATTTCCAAACCCGCCCGATTGCGGCGGCGTCAATCGGGCAGGTTCACAGGGCGATACTCCCAAATGGCGATGACGTGGCGATTAAAGTCCAATATCCCGGCGTGCGGGAGAGCATTGACAGTGATGTAAAAAATGTCGCTTCTCTCCTCCGGATGTCCGGCCTCGTGCCGGAGTCGATGGATGTCAAACCGATTATCGAAGAAGGTCGCCGCCAGCTTCATCAGGAAGCCGATTATATCCGCGAGGCTGATTATCTTTGCCGCTTTGGCGCGCTCTTGTCGGACCATGAGGACTTTCAAGTCCCGATATTCTACCCGGATCTCTCTACGGATAAAATCTTGGCGATGTCTTATATTGAAAGCCGCCCGATAGAGGAGATGATGGATGCGCCGCAAGAGGTCCGAAATCGCATAGTCCGCAACTTAATGTCGCTCACCTTGCGCGAATTATTCGAGTTCAAACTTATGCAAACGGACCCGAATTTCGCGAATTACAAATATAATGAAGACACCAAGCAGATCGTGCTTTTGGATTTTGGCGCGTCTCGCGAGATCACCGTTGCGCTGTCCTGTGAATACCGGAAACTGATGAAAATCTGCCTGTCGGGGGATGTCGATAATATCATGACGCATATCTCCGAAATGGGGCTCATCCCGGCGCAGATGTCCGATGAACCGCGCGCCGTTATTCATGACATGATTGCTATGGCCATCGCGCCGCTGGGGCTGGATGAGGTCTTTGATTTTGGCCGGAATAAAATGGCTTTAGAATTGCGCGATCGGGGCATGGAGATCGCGGGCAATCGCGAGCTTTGGCACGTTCCGCCGCCGGAGACCGTTTTCCTTCAGCGTAAATTGGGCGGTATGTATATGCTGGCAACGCGCCTCGGCGCGCAGATCAATGTGGCCCAATTAATTCGTGATCACATCGCTCTATAGACACCAATTTCGTACGAAAAAGACCCGCCTCAATTTCCCGAGGCGGGTCTTTCATTATGGGCCGCTATGCGACTGTCAGTGCTGGATTGGGGGAGGTACCACCGCAGCCAACGGACCGTATGAAACCTTAATGCAGTCCCTAACCTGTCGGGATATTGTCCAATTCGTGACAAAGAGTTCATATACAGAGGTGCCGGGGAGCATTTGCGCCTTTCGGCAGTCCTCTCCCGTCAATCGCTCTTAGCCTATTTTAAAAACTGTTAAAAGCTTACGGAAAAAATAGGCCGCAGCGCGAGACGAACCTAGAATAAGGCGTCTTTCGCGATGCGGCCCAGTTTCCAAAGTCGGTTTCCGGGAAAGAGAATGACTTTGGGTATTAAAGTACACACACGGAGTGTTCGACCCTCTTTGCAAACCCTATGTGACAGGCGTGTGACATCCATATGAAACTTACGTCACAGTTTTACGCTCGGTTGGCGGCCGCGTTTCACCTTCCGGGCTTGACCTAAAACCCTAACCGACACAGATGAGTTTCATGGCCCGCCTTGATCTAAAACTCCTCCCCGTCACACCGTTTCAGCAAAACTGCTCGCTACTCTATGATGTTGATACAAAAGAGGGTGTTCTTATCGATCCGGGAGGAGAGGCGCCCCGGTTGAAAGAGACATTGGACGAGCTGGGCATCACGCTGAAAGAAATGTGGTTGACCCATGGGCATTTGGACCATGCGGGCGGCGCGGATGAGCTGCGCGAGAGCTTAGGTGTTTCCGTCATTGGGCCGCATAAGGATGATCAGTTCTGGATGGACGATATTGGAGATCATTGGGCGAAATATGGCCACCCCGGTATGGGGCGGGCCGTGGTTCCTGATCGTTATCTTGAAGACGGCGATGTGTTGGAGCTGTCCGGCGTGAAATTTAGTGTGCTGCACACGCCGGGTCATACGCCGGGTCACGTCGTGATTTATAATGCGGATATGAAAATCGCCTTTGTCGGTGATGTGCTGTTCCGCGGCTCCATCGGGCGGACGGACTTCCCCAAAGGTAACCATCAACAGCTGTTGGATTCCATCACCGGCAAGCTCTGGCCGCTCGGCAATGACATGCGGTTTGTGCCGGGACATGGCCCGATGGGGACATTTGGCGGAGAGCGCAAAGACAATGCTTTTGTTGCGGATGATGTCATCGGCTCAACCGCGCCAAACAGCTCCGGCCCCGGCTAACCGTTAGTTAGTTACTGGCCGATGATTGTGCCGGTCGGTAATTTTCCGTTCTGCCGCAGGATTTCAGATTTGACTTGGGCGTTGGAATTAAAGCTCCGCGCGATATTAAACAGCTCGCCTTTGACCGTGATGTCAAAGCGGAAGGGTTGACGGTTCAGTACTTTCTTATTTGAGCCATCAAATACCAATCCGATTTCGACATCGCCATTGATTGGCCCTTCCAAATACGCGCTTAGCTCGCGATAGCGAAATTCCCGCAAAGCATCCTGCGCGAGCGCCGCATATTCACCACTTCGTCTTTCGCGCAAGATTTTGATGGCTTCCTCTTCGCTATATTCGGGAACGCCGGGACCGGGATCATATTTTATGAGGCCCCCATCAGGGACAGAGACGCGTCCCTTTTCAATCAAGACATCAATGCCGCGCACAACAATTGGGAAAACGCCCACAACATTGCCTGTCGCTTCGATTTTCTGATTGCCAAAATTATTTAGGAAATCACTCAAGGCAATATCTTTCACACGCATGGTGACGCGGTTTTCTTCGGCGGCGTAAAGCCATGTGAAAGGATCGAGCGCAAAGGCCCCGTTCCCAATCGGCCAATCGGCGGCGTCAACTTTCACGCCTTCCGGAACGAGGGTGAAGGCCACCGTCCCGTTTTCCAATGGAAATCCGGGGTTGAAACTATCCATGGTCAACCTTTGTTGCCCATCCGTTTGGAGCGGGAAAAGGGAGGCAAAACGCATCGTTGTATTCAGACCCATGATAGGACCGGGCGCCGTTCCAACCGACATGTCGACAAGTTGCACTGTTCCGCTGGTGTCCGTGAATTTACCGTCCGAAAAGGCGAGACTCAGCTTGGCCCGCGCTTCGCCCTCAACCCGCGCGACCTTCCCGCGAAAGGCAGGGATGAGTGTTTGCGGTTGAAGGCCTTTGGGCGTGAATAAGATAGACGGGATATCGACCTCCGCCGTGCCTCTGCCGCCTTGATAGGTGTAATCAACATTAAGGCCCGCATTCGCTGCTTTCGCCACGGTCAGGCCAGCGTTTCCGCTAAAGACGCCATCTTTGAACCTAACCGTACCATTGGCGGGGAAACTGGCGAGTCCCGCAGATCTGGCTGTTTCTGCGAACTCTGACCCGAGGACCGTTACGGTGCCGCCGGCGTGATCAACCGTATAAGTGTCGGGCGTTCCGCGCAGCTTGATGCCAATATCGTCTAGCCGAACCAGCGGCGTTTCTGCCGTGATAGAGGGGCTCTCCAATGTGATTTGCAAGGGCTGACCAGGATTGACTTTCGCGGTCAGAACAGCCTCCGCCGCAGAAGCCGTTGTCTCGGGTCCGGGGAGGGTGTCGCTGGCATAGTCTACGTCCGTGAAATCAACTGTCCAATCCTGCGTCGCATTCGGGAAAAGCGTTCCATTTAATGCCATCGCAGCGGACTCAATATCCAGCCGCTGGGCTTTGGCGGTGTCAGTGGCGGGTTTTGTCAGAGTGAAATCGGCTGTGTACAAAGTCGCCGCTAAGGTCGATGCCTCGGCTGTGCGGGTGAACAGGTTCTTCGTTGCAGGCAGGGTGAAGCTGATATCGCGGCCCTGCCAGTCCGTGGGTGTGTCTAAAGATTTAAGGGTGACGACACTGCCATCGCGCGGCGTGAAGTCCAAAACTTGCCGCGTCTGATAGAGATGAACATCCAATTGTCCGTCCAAATTTAAGTTCTCGACATAGCCGCCCGGCAGTTCACCGTCATAATCCAGCACCGTATTAACCGTCAGTTTCCGGGGATTACCCGCCCCCTTATATCGCATGGACGCCTTGAGCGGACCCAAACGAACGGGCCGTCCTTCCAAATCTTTTGCGCCCCAGTCGGAACGTGTTGCCAATTGAGTCGAGAATTTCTGAATACCGTTTAAACTGAGGCCATTTTCGGATGCGGCTTTTAGATCAATATTAGAGAGGCTCAAGCCGACAGGCTTCTCAAACACAGCATCCATGCGGGCCGATATTTGGCCGGCCGCGCGGTCAAATGCGTAGAACGCTTGGTTCGCGCGCGGGCGCAAGCTGAGTGCATTTTGAGAGGCTGTGGCTGTGCCGGACGATGTGACTTCAAATGGGCCGACGGGATTGACCGTGAACCCGTCCGGTCCGTAATTCAATTTACCTTGCCCGGCGACGTCAGAGCCCATCAGGAAATCATAGACCGTCTCCCGCAATTGCCCGGCGTAATGTTCTGTCACAGGAACTTTGCTTAACGCCGGGAAAAGCGAGAGTGTTTCGGCGACTTCAGCCGCGCGGGCGGGCCGTGGGGAGCGCGCATTTTCTGCGGCGACGGTCCATGTGCCTGCGGCGCGCATGTCGCCGCGCGGGGAAATACTGCCATCCCAACCTAAACGCGCAGGGCCGGAGGTGAAAAGATCACTTGAAAAACTGTCTCCGTCCAGAGAGACGCTGCCGGAATAATCGAAACTGTCCAGATTAAGAATACCGTCCAGCCGCAAATGCGCGTCTGCCACGTCCAGCTTCGAATTGGAGAGTGTCGCTGTCTGTGCTTGCCCGATGACGCGCAAATCTGCTCCGTTTTTCTCAAGTGTGACAAAGCCAGCGCCTTTCGCTTCATATCCCGCATAGGACAGATCTGACGGGGCCAATGTGATCTCTGCCGTGAAGTTTTTCGTCGTCGGCACCTCCGCGTCAATATAAAGCGTTGCCTCGCCAAGCGGGGAGGTCAGAATGAGCGTGCCATCCGTTAAGCCGAGCCCGTTCTCCGGGAATAAGTTGACAGAGTCTCCGCCAGTTCCGGACTCATCCGGCATCAAATCTTGAATCCATGGGTCTGTGGGTTGCCAATCTTCGCCCAAGCTGATCCGCCCGGTTGCTCCGTCCAGTTTCAGGCGCTTGAGGTCTATATCGCGAATATCAGACCAGATGTAATCGGCCCGAGCATCCTCCACGCGGAGAAATTCCTGGCCGTCCTTTCGCAATCGGATGTCTTTGACCCGCGCTTGGGTGCGGGTTACCGAGATAATATCCAGGTCTGCGTCAATTCCGGACTCCGCCAATAGGTCGACGGCGTAGTCTTCCAAGAGTGCATAGCGCTGGGTCCAGGCCCACAACCCGGCAGCAAAAATTACCAAGAGCAGGGTCAGTAAAACCCAGAGACACCACGCCCACCACCTTACAAACCACCGTTTTTTGCGGCGGACGGGCTCTGGCGTCTCTGAAATTTTGTCTTGCTCAGAAATGGCCTGACCTCCTACCCATTCGGCATAGAGGACCTTCTGTCTCAAGACCAATGAAACTGACCCTTACAAATCGGTCAGTTTACATATCATATAAGAATGCGTTAACCCTGATTTAGGGAAGGTTATGGCAAAGTGGGCGCACCAGAGAATCTTCCATTATTATTACGTGTGCCGGGCCAGTAACCATGAACGAAAACAATGACCATGAAACTGCGGGCCAGCCTCCGAGCCCCCAAGTCCAAACTTCCCAGGCGCAAAGCGCAATAGGTGCTCTGCACGAGCGCGCGGACGCTTTTGCTCGGTTCCGCCACACGGTCATTCCAAAACAAAACCGTCATCGCTTTCTCGCCGCCGCTGCCGTTATCGGGATTGTCGGCTTAATCGCTTTCCCAAAAGGGGAAGCTGATGCGATTGAGCCGGAGGTTCAAATGACCTCTGCGCCTGCGCTCGATATCTCGCGATTTGATATGGGACTCGACTCGGAGTTTGCAAACGCCACAACGGTTGAGACAGTCACGCTAAAGCCGGGCGATAATCTTGGTCCGCTTTTGCAGCGCAATGGGTTGAGCGGACAGGACGCTTACCGCGTGACGCAAGCTTTTGCTGAGGTTTATAAACCTCGTAATTTACGGGCGGGGCAAGATTTCAATTTGCATTTCGCGGGCGAGACATTGGATCACCTGACCTTTAAGCCAAATGTTGAGACGACCGTTTTTGTTGACAGGGCAGGGGATGCTTACACAGCGCGCAAGATTGACGCTGAGTTTAAATATGAGACCATTGCTGTGAAGGCGACGGTTGAAAATTCGCTTTATGTCGATGCCACCCGTTTGGGCGCGCCGGATAAGGTCGTTGTGCAATTTGCCAATATCTATGAATATTCCGTCGACTTCCAACGGGACATCCAGCCGGGCGATGCCTTTGAAATGTTCTTTGAGGTTGCCCGCGATCAAAAAGGCGACATCGTTAAAGCTGGCGACCTGCTTTACACGTCTTTTTCCCCGCGCGGAAAAACAACTGACTATTGGCTCTTTGAGGATCAGAAAGGCCGTGAGAACTTTTATGACGCCGCGGGGAAAACCGCGAAACGGAAACTTCGCGCGACACCCGTAAACGGCGCGCGTTTATCGTCGTCTTATGGTCGCCGGAAACATCCGATTTTGGGTTACCGCAAAATGCATACGGGCGTCGATTTTGCCGCGCCGCGCGGCACGCCGATTTTGGCGGCCGGGTCCGGCACGGTCGAACGCGCGAACCGTTATGGCGGCTATGGAAACTACATCCGCATTCGCCATACGGACGGATATAAAACCGCCTATGCCCATTTGAAGGGATTTGCGCGCGGTGTGAAAAAAGGCGCTTATGTGAAACAGGATCAGGTCATTGGTTATGTCGGCACGACGGGTCGCTCGACGGGGCCGCATTTGCACTATGAGGTTCATCATCATGGCAAGAAAATAAATCCACGCCGCCTGTCTCAGCTTTCGGGCAAACCTCTGTCTAAAGGTCAGATTCCGGCGTTTAACACGCAGCGGCAAACAATAGAGAAAATGCGGGCCGCATCTGATGTGATTTCACCGCTGCCGCAAAAGGGTGCAACGGTTTTGACAGCAGCTCTTCCTGAGTAAATTAAAGGGGTGAATTAAAGTCTACCGCTTAATGGAAGATAACCTCGGTTGCACCACGCGCTTGCCCCGAGGCGGGATAAGAGTTAGTTACGGCCTCGAATTAATATAGATTGCGGAACACTCATGAAAAATCTCCTCAACTTCTTTTTCTCCTTCGATAAATTATTCAAAGAGAAACTTATCGTGCCGTTTTTCTGGCTGGCATTGTTAACGTGGGGTCTAGGATTTGTCTCGACGGCATTCGAGTCAATTGCATTGAGGCCGTTGGCGTCAGTTGTAGATTTCATACAGTTTTGGGTTTCAATTCTCTTTGCAATCGTTTTGATCCGATTGATCAGCGAGCTCGCCGTTGCGCTCTTCCGGATTAATGATAATTTGTCGCCTGACGGCGGGAAGTCAGAATTGGCCGATATTGACCCGGTCCTGGAAGCCCGCAAAGCTGCAGAGCTTGCCGCCACGCGAACACGCGAAGCGACAAAGACGATGCGCGATAATGTCGGCGAAATGAGTGAGAACGTTCAAGGCAAGGCGAAAGCCGCAACGGCGTCTGTCCGCGAGAAGACCGGACTTGAAAAAGCGAAGTTGGAAAAATCGTCAATGGATGATGCCGCTCCGGTCGAAACTATTGAGGTCTCGGCAGCCGCCCCAAAAAAACGTGGCCGACCTGCGGGTTCAAAGAATAAAGCTAAAACGGCAACGGCTAAACCTGCTGCTACGAAGAGCGCTCCGAAGAAACGCGGCCGTCCTGCCGGATCGAAAAATAAGACAACTAAGTCGAACCCAAAAGCTACGAAATCAACGGCAGGCGGAAAACGCGGACCCAAACCGGGCGCAAAAATTCCGCGCGACGCCGATGGGAACCTATTGAAAAAAGACGGTACACCCCGCAAGAAACCCGGACCTAAAAAATAGCCATCAGGTTTATTATTGAATGAGGCGGTCCTTCGGGGCCGCTTTTTTCTTATGGGGTGCGCGCGGCCAATACGCTTATCGGCAGGCGAATATCTATCGCCCTGTCGCTCCTCTCCGTGATGAATTTTGCGGAGAGGGCTTCGAGGTCTTGCGCCAATCCATCTTCACGCGCGCGGAAATGCGCGGACCAACTCTCGACAAAATTGACGAGTTGACGGGCCGTCCATAAACCGTCCGCATCAAATGACGGTGCGCTGATCGTCGGCAAAGGACAATTTAAGTTCCCCACCGTGTAACCTTCCATGCAAAGCCTATTACCCTCCGCCCAATAAGGATCAATTAGATCAAAAAGCGGATTAAGAAATTGGGTGTGAATCGTCGGCTCGCACAGGGGTAATTGATAGGTCCACGCGCAGAAAAAAGCTGTGTCCACCGCAACGCGTTTGACTTCGGCCCAAAACGGCGCATCCGCAAACCAGTGCAAAGCTGTTGCCACGGTCATGCAGTCGACAGATCTGTCTCGGAGGCCGGAGTCTTGCGCGGGGGCGGCGCGATAGGAAATTTGGGGATGCGGCGCGGCCGCTGCGATTTGGTCTGCCGAAATATCCGTTGCGTAAACGGTCTCAAAATATTCGGTCAAAGCCTGGGCCGCTTGACCTGACCCTGTCCCAATATCCCAAACGCGCCTTTGCGCGCGGCTGTTACCCGCAATCCATTGATAAAGCGCAGGCGGATATCCGGGCCGCCCTTTCGCATAGGCGGCCGCTTGTTTTCCAAAAGAGATTGCATTTTTCATGCGGTCTTATGACAGGCTGGCGGCTGTGCCGGAAGTGTCAGCAACGGGATACGGGATTACATGAATCTCATATCCCAAAACATTATTCAACACTGACGCGGATTTTTCCGCCTGCTGCATCGACTTTTACCGTATCACCATCGGCGATGCGGCCACCGAGAAGCTCGCGTGCAAGTTCATCTTGCACGAGCTTCTGGATAACGCGCTTAAGTGGGCGCGCCCCAAAGCTTGGATCATAGCCGGCCTTGGCCAGATGTTCCCGGGCCGCGTCTGAGAGCACAACAGTGATTTGCTTGTCTTTCAACCAGCCTTGCAAACGGCGCATTTGGATGTCCACAATCGCGCCCATATGCTCGGGCTTTAACCGCTCGAACAACAGGATCTCGTCAATCCGGTTCAAGAACTCGGGGCGGAAATGCGCGTTGACTTCGGCCATGACGCCGACTTTCGCGGCCTGCACATTATCGCCATCGGCTAAGTTCAGCAGATGCTGAGCACCAATATTGGACGTCATAATGATTAGTGTATTGCGAAAATCGACCGTGCGGCCTTGGCCGTCCGTCAGCCGGCCATCATCCAGCACTTGAAGCAGAATATTGAATACATCGGGATGGGCTTTTTCAACCTCGTCAAATAGGATAACCTGATAGGGGCGACGGCGGACCGCTTCGGTGAGCGCCCCGCCTTCATCATACCCGACATAACCGGGAGGCGCGCCAATCATGCGGGCGACCGAATGTTTCTCCATATATTCCGACATATCCATGCGCGTGATGGCTTGGTCGTCATCAAACATAAATTCGGCGAGGGCTTTCGTCAGCTCTGTCTTGCCGACACCTGTCGGGCCGAGAAACATAAAGCTGCCAATGGGCCTCTGCGGATCGCGCAGACCGGCGCGCGCGCGGCGCACGGCATCCGATACCGCCTCGACGGCCCGTTCCTGTCCTACAACACGCGCGCCCAAAACTTTTTCCATAGAGAGTAATTTCTCGCGCTCGCCTTCCAGCATTTTTTCAACCGGCACACCCGTCCATCGAGAGACCACTGTCGCAATCGTTTCCGACGTGACGGTTTCACTGGCAAGACTCGGCTCATCCGATTGCGTTTCCAGCTCAGCGGCTTTGGCTTCCAGCGCGGGAATATCCTCATGTTGAAGCCGCCCGGCTGTTTCATAATCACCGCGCCGCACGGCATCTTGCAGCTCGAACCGCGCATGGTCCAGCTCTTCAACGATGTCTGTTGCGCTTGCGAGCTTGGCTTTTTCGGCCTGCCAGCTCGCTGTCATTTCATCAGATTGAGACTGTAGCTCGTCAATCTCGGTTTTGCGCTTTTCCAAACGGGCATTCGACGCCGCGTCTGTCTCTTTTTTGAGCGCTTCAACTTCGATGCGAAGCTGCACAATGCGGCGGTCGATTTCATCCAGCGCTTCTGGCTTGCTATCGACTTGCATGCGCAGGCGGCTGGCGGCTTCGTCCATCAGGTCGATGGCCTTATCCGGCAAAAAGCGGTCGGTGATATAGCGGTTAGATAGCTGCGCCGCAGAGACAATCGCGGCGTCGGAAATCCGAATGCCGTGATGAACTTCATACTTATCTTTTAATCCCCGCAGGATGGAGATCGTGTCTTCTACCGTCGGCTCGGTTACAAAGACGGTCAGGAAACGCCGTGCGAGAGCCGCGTCTTTTTCCAAATGTTTGCGGTACTCATCCAAGGTAGTCGCGCCGATACAATGCAGCTCCCCGCGCGCGAGGGCAGGCTTGAGCAGATTGGCGGCATCCATCGCGCCATCGCCTTTACCTGCACCCACAAGCGTGTGGATTTCATCAATAAAAAGAATGATCTGGCCGTCGGCTTTCTCAATTTCTTTTAAGACAGCTTTCAGCCGTTCCTCAAATTCTCCGCGATATTTCGCGCCCGCAATTAGAGAGCCCATATCCAACGCGAGCAGTCGTTTATCCCGCACGGATTCGGGCACATCGCCTGAAACAATGCGCACCGCGAGGCCTTCGGCGATGGCGGTTTTTCCGACGCCGGGTTCGCCGATAAGAAGCGGATTATTTTTCGAACGGCGAGAAAGCACTTGCAGGGTCCGGCGAATCTCTTCGTCCCGCCCAATGACAGGGTCGAGCTTTCCGTCCCGTGCGGCCTGTGTCAGGTCCCGCGCATATTTTGAAAGGGCTTCATATTGGTCTTCGGCAGAATCCGAGGTCACGGGCTCGTCCGAGCGCACAGAGGCAATGGCATCACCCAGGCGCTTGGCATCTAAACCGGATGTCGCCAAGGCGTCGCGCAAACCCTTATCCGCATTTGTCACGGTCGCCAGCAAAAGGCGCTCTAGCGTGACGAAGGCATCACCGGAATCTTTCGCGGTTTTCTCTGCCACGGCAAAGGTTTTCGTCGCAGCTTTGGAAAGGGATAAGCCCGATCCGCCTTCGACTTTGGGGAGTTTATTCAGGGTTTGATTGACCGCCATGTCGACGGCGTCGGGAGATGTCTCCGCCATTTGCACGAGATTGCGGGGCAAGCCGCCATCTTCATGCAAAAGGGCGCGCAGTATATGCGCAGGTGTGAGTTGTTGATGATCGCGGGTGACGGCTTCGGTTTGCGCCGCTTGTATCACGCTCCGCGCGCGTTGGGTGTAGGCTTGAATGTCCATTTTTTGCCTCGGTCAGGTATTAGGTTCGGGCGCTGTGCACCCGCTTTCCTGTCCGAGATAGGAATTTAGTCCCCTTTTACAAGATAGGGGAGAGTTCAAGATGCGTCGATGTTGTCAGGGATAGACGCCGCGATCGGAATTTATCTATTCGGCGGCTTCGATTTCGTCTTCGGATTTGCGGGCAGGCGCTTTTCGGCGGCGGGCGGCTGAATCTTCGTTATCTACTGACTCGCCCTTCTTGGCTTTAGGTTTAGACTTAATCTTAGGCGCTTTGGTTTGTGGTTCGATCACATCTAATTCTGCTGGCGCGTCAGATTTCTTTTCTGCTAATTTGGTCTCGTCGCGGTCCCGGCGGTTGTTATTTTGATTCCGGTTATTGTTGCGGCGCGAATTGCGGTTATCGTCGCCGTCATCCTCGCTATGAGTTTCCCCGCGTTCGGCGCGGCGCTCGGCGCGCTCAGCGTCGGCTTTTTCGCGGGCCTCTTGCGCAACGCGTTTCGCCGCTTCCTGCTCATTCATCAGGCGTAGATAATGTTCGGCATGCTGCAACAGGTTTTCGGCATTGACCCGGCTTCCGCCCATTTTAGCATCCCGCGCGAGGGCTGTGTATTTTTCATAAATCGTGGAGGCATTGCCGCGCACTTTCACGCCCGGGCCTTGGCTGTCCATGGACCGGTTGTGATTATTGTGATTATTATTACGGTTAGTATTTTTATTGCGATTACGGCCGCGTTGACGCTTCATCGGTTTTCCTCAAATGGGGTGACAGCGGGCAGGGCATCCAAACGCACGGAAATTCGTGCAAGGCCCTCGATCTGTCAGCTATGGCAGTGGCATTCACGTGTGTTAGGTTTCGAACGCTTCAATCTGCAAAACTCGCCTAGCAAAGCGCGCGGCCTTTGCAAAGGGGTTTTTCATTTCAATTTCGTATCGAATTTAGAAGGGTTTTTGTGCCCAGACGGCACGGTCCAGTCCGCCCAAGTCTTTTTTGACGGTGATATTGTCCCAAACTGCATTTTGCAAAAGCGTCTTCAGCGCCCTCGCTTGGTCAGATCCTATCTCCAAGCCCAACCAAGCGCCGGGTTTCAGGCAGCTAAACGCGCCAGCCACGATGATGCGGTAAGCGTCCATGCCGTCCGGTCCGCCGCGCAGGGACATATCCGGATCATATTTCGCGACCTCGATTTCCAATGTCTTCATCGCCGCATTAGTAATATAAGGCGGGTTGGATAATATCATGTCGAACGCCGCGTTTTGCGGGACCGCGTCCCACCACGGGCCTTGTGCAAAACTGGTGCGGTCATTCAGGTCGAGCGCCGCCGCATTCGCTTTGGCAATCGAAAGCGCGGCGCCTGAAATATCCGTCGCAACCAACTCAGCCTCAGGGATTTCAGCCAGCAATGTCAATCCAATCGCACCGCTGCCCGTGCCCATATCGAGTAGGCGAGGTCGATCTATCGTCTCCAAACGAGAAAGCGCGCCTCGGATTAAGGTCTCCGTATCCGCGCGTGGGGAAAGGACATCGCCGGAAACCTGAAACCGCCGCCCGTAAAATTCCCGCCAACCCAAAATATGATCGACGGGTTCGCCAGACAAGCGGCGCGTCATGTGGGTTTGAATAGTGTCGAGTACCTCAGGCGTCAAAAATTCTGCTCCGCGCAACATGAGCGCTGTTTTATCAAATCCGCTTGCGGCCAGCACAATTTCCAGCGCGTCGTCTTCCGGGAATGGCAGCCCGGCTTCCGTAAAAGCCTGCGCTAAAAACCGTTTGGCCGAGCGCGCATTTAATCCCGAATAGGGACCGGAGCGTGGACGTAGATCAAGAGGTGTGACCATGAAGAGCCAATTAGGTCAGAACGATGATTGGCGCAAAGAAAAAGCCCGCCCCTTGAGGGGGCAGGCCAAACTTTAGATATTCGAGTTTAAGAGGCGCTGACGGCGTCTTTAATTTTTGCGACAATCGCAGGGGCTGCATCAGCCTTGGTGACAGTTTTAATAACTTTCTCATCATCCAGATCGACCAGCAAAAGCTGCCCGGTCTTCACTGTACCGTCCAGATAATCACGGATGGCTTTTTCAACACCAGCCGCTTCGGCTTGAGCGTAAAAATTAGCATCATCTTTATCGGTGTAGTCCAGTACGACAAATTCGACGCCCGGCAGTGGGCCCATAGCCTGTGCTTTTTTTACGGCGGGGTCGAGGACTTTGCAGGACCCGCACCAATCGGCATAAACGAGAACTGCTTTGGTTTTCGTGTCCATCATAGCGCTGGCTTTATCCGTCGCCGCGTTTTTTACAGATGATCCTGCGTCTGTAGCATTTCCGCAGGCCGTCAATGCGAGGGCAGCTGCACACGTAATAAGTAGGTTTTTCATGCTAGTCTCCATAGTGAGTTCGCCAAGTTGTTACTTGGTTGAGTTGGCCGTGGCGATTGACGTATTCGTGATATCCGCAATCGCGTTTTCAATTAGCTTCAAATCGCTTGCGCGCGACAGGCTGTGATCGCCGCCTGCGACCAGCGTGTAAGTCACATCCTTTGACGTCAGCATATCAATCAACCGTTTGGAATGAGCCCATGGCACGACGGGGTCTTCATAGCCTTGTAAAATTCGGATGGGGCAGGTGAGGGGGATGGGTAGGTCCAAAATTTGCCGATCGCGGCCATCCTCTATCAAGGCTTTGGAATAGGCATAAGGTTCATCATATCCGGAAGGTTCATACACAACGCCGTCATGTTCCAGCGCTTTGATTTGGTCCTCTGTCCATCCGGCGACGGTCAGCTTCTCAGTAAAATCAGGTGCGGGATTTATCAGTACCAATCCGGCTACACGCGGCGTATTGGCGATGGCGGCTAAAAGCGCAGCCCATCCCCCCATGGAGGAGCCGATCAAAATAACGGGGCCGTCACAGAGCTCATCACGGATGATTTTGATATCCGCAGCCCAACGGGACATCGTCCCTTCAATAAATTCGCCGCTGCTTTGCCCATGGCCAAAATAGTCAAAGCGGATAAAGGCTTGCCCGCGCACCTTGGCCCATGCGTGTAAATGGGTCGCTTTTGAACCCTCCATGTCAGACTTCAACCCGCCGCACCAAATTAGGGTTGGGCCGTCGCCATCCGATTTAGCATAGACGATTTTTTCATTTTCAGCTGTTGTCAGAAAGTCGGGCATTATGATTCCGATTGGGTTAAGAGGTCCGTATGAATGTGCTGCAAATTTTGCCGGACCTCAATGCCGGAGGTGTTGAACGCACCGTTTTAGAAACGGTGGAAGTTCT
>ENA-ORXR01001760-ORXR01001760.1-marine-metagenome-genome-assembly--contig:-NODE-1760-length-22076-cov-10.724760_pt1 | contig 22076 bp, 9 predicted proteins | sample MGYA00237866_ERZ511479 | MGnify/ENA metagenome assembly ERZ511479 | reverse complement strand
CCCCCTGCGGCGCCCACCCCTCACAACTGGGGCCGCGACTGCCGCCGGTGCTTGTCGAGGTCCGCGACGGGCGCGCCGATCAGGCGCGCCGTCCGACTAATCCACATGTCGACATTCTTGGCCGAGACGCTCTTGGTCCGCCGCCGCCGCACGCCAAACGCCGACGACGCAACGCCATCAGCGGCGCCGAGGGAGATGACCATCGACCCCGAGGAGGGGGGGCGCAGCGTCGACAGCGCCGCGCCATTGCCGCCGCCACCCCCACCAAAGTCCCCGCCACCACCGCCACCGCCGCCGCCGCCGCCGCCGCCACCGCCACCCCCGCCGCCGCCGCCGCCGCCGCCGCCGCCCATGGTGCTGAGGGAGGAGGACATGGACGACGCGGACGCGGTGCTCTCCCGCGGCCGCCCCGACGCGGTGGCGTCCTCCACCACCACCGCCACCACGTTGCGCGCCGCGACGGGCGCTTGGCGCTCCGCCCACGCGCCCGTGGAGCCCGCCATGGGGCTCATCGAGCAACAATCCCCAATCGCCCACAGCCGCCGGTGGCCGCTGCGCACCGCCAAGCTGTCGTCCACCCGCACCGCGCCCGACGCGTCGAGCAGGTTGGCGTACGTGGCGCCGAGGAAGGCGGTGTTGGCGCGCCCCGAGCCGCCGCTGCCCCCCCCCCCACACACGAGCGTCACGTCGGCGGGGAAGCGCGCGCCCGCCGACGTGACGGAGCGCCACGCGCCTTCGGGGCCGCCGGGGATGCCCGCGACCACGTCGCCCGCCGCCTCGGCCGCGTCGGCGGGGCGGAGGCGCGTCTCGAGGACGACCTCCACGCCGAGGGCGGCGAGGCGCGCGGCGACCGCCGCGCTGTCCCGCGGCGGCAGCGCGGGGATGAGCCGCCCGCCCGCGTGGACGAGCGTGACGCCCTTGTCGGGCCACCGCGTCTTGACGGCGGCCGCCACTTCCACGCCCGCCGCCCCGCCGCCAATGAGCAGCACCGTCGCCGCGCCGCGGAGGGCGGCGGCAAAGCCCCGCAACTGCGCCGACCGAGCCGTGACCGTCGGCACCTCGGCGCGGATGCCGGGCGTGCCCGCATACGCCCGCCCGGTCGCAATGACCAGGCGGTCGTACGTGAGGCTCGCGCCCGTCGACAGCGTGACCGCGTCGGGGCCGACTTCGGCCGCCCCCGCCTGCACGCGCGTGACCGCCGGCGGGAGGAAATCCTCGAGCGGAATGTCCAGCCGGTGGCGGAACGTGCGGGAGACGAGCGCCCGCGGCACCGCGTAGGGCACTTCGAGGTACTCTTTGGGCTCCACGAGCGTCAGCCGCAGGCCCGCCACCGCCGGATGCGCGCCGTCGGCCGCCATGGCCGTCGCGAGGCAGCGGAGGAAGATGGCGCCCGCGAGGCCGCCGCCGAGCACGACCACGTGCTCGCCCGTGCCGGCCGCCGCGAGCGCGCGGGGCGCCAACGGGGGCGGCGGCGACGACAGCCGCCGCGCCGACAGTCGGCGCGACAGCGGGCCGTCGCCGCCCCCATCGTCCGAGGCGGTCGACCCAAAGGCGGCGCCGACGAGCGCCGCCGCCGCCGCCTTGACGCTCCGGTTGGATGGGGCGGTGAAGGAGGACCGCCGCGCAGAGAGGCGGGTGGCCAGGCGCCCGCGGCCACCCCCGCCATTGGCCGCCGCGTCGTCCCCCGGCGTTGCGGGCGGCGGCGACGACACGTCAGCGGTGGCCGCCTTGGGCGGCCGCGTCGACGACACGGTGGCGACCGCCTTGGTGTCTGCATCACCGGCTCCGCCGTCCGCCTTGGCCTCCCCCCCCCCGCCTTCCGCCTCGGCCGCGGCCGCCGCCGACGCCGACCGCATCAACGAGATGCGCTCCTTGGCCATTTCCGGCAGCGACGGGATGGCCGCCGCCGCCGCCGCTGCCGCCGCCGCCGCAGCGGCCGACGCCGCCGCCGCCGCCGCCGCCGCGTCGGCCGCCGCCGCCGCCGCCGCGTTTGCCGACGCAATCGCCTGGCTCGTCGCCACATCCCGCAGCCGCCAGTGCTCCTCCATGTTGGCGACCGCCGCCGACTCGTGGCGCGCCTCGACGGCCGACACGGCCGCCGCGACCGTGCCGGGCACCGCCGCCCCGTCGACGGGCGACACCGTGACGGCAGCGTGCGGCGGGGCCGCCCCCTCCTGGCGGGGCGACGCCGCCCGCGGGGCCGCCGCCGCCGCCGCCGCCGCCGCCGCCGCCGCCGGGGGGGACGACGCCGGGGGAGTCGCTGCCAGGGGAGACCCCGCCGGCGGGGGCGTCGACGGCGCCGGCGGGGGCGGCGACGACGGCTTGGTGCCGGCGCCCCCCCCCGCCGCGTGCCGCGCGTGCGCGCGCGCGTGGCCGAGCGACTTGCGCGCGGCGGCGGCCGCCTTTTTGGCGGCCGCACGCTCCCGCCGGTTGGCGCGCGCTTGGTCGTCGAGCGACGTCAGCGACGCGGTCGAGGGGGGCGGCGACCGGGGGGCGCTCCGGACGGGGGACGCGGGGGTCGCCGCCTTGGCCGCCGCATCCGCAGCGTCGGGCGTCGCCGACGCGGGCGGCGAAAAGGCCGTCGGCGCGGTGACTGCGGCCGGCAGAGCCGCGGCGGCGGGCGCCACCGCCGCCGGCAGCGGCGGCGGCGGCGTCGCCAAAGTGCCGTCGGCGGCGCTGGGCGGCGGCGGGCTCGCCGGCGCGCCAGGCGGGGCCGGCGGCGCCGCTGCTGGCGCCGGCGCCAGAGCCGCCGCCGCCGCTGCCGCTGCCGGCACGGCCGCCGGTGCCACAGGTGCCGGCGCGGCCGCAGCCGGAGGCGGCAAAGACGTTGCCGGTGTGGTTGGCGCTGCCGCCGACGGCGGCGCGGCCGGCTCCGCACCAGCGGCCGCCGGGCCGCCCGCCGCCAAGCCGACCGCCGGTCCGGCACGCGTCGGCGAGCCCGGCGGCACCGCCAGAGCCGCGCTCGCCCCGCTGTTGCTCCCCGGCACGCCGGCCGCCGCGTCGCCCGCCGCTGCTCCCGCCCCCGCCGGGGCCGCCGAAGCCGGCAGGTGCCGCGCCGCGTCGCGGTCAATGCTCGCGCGTTTGGACAGCGCGGTCGCCCGCGGGGAGGGCGGCACGACCAGCTCCTCCGCCGCGCGTTGCGTGTCCGACCCCGTCGAAGGGACGCGGCGGGAGCGCAGCTGCCGCCGCCGCCGGGGCGTCGACGGCGGCGGGCCGGCCGCGCCCTCGTCGGGGGCGCCACCGCCCCCAGGGACGCCCGCGTCCGACGGCGACGGCTTGAGGGGCGTCTTGCCCGCGAGCACCCCCGGGTCCGACGTGGTGCGCACCGGCCGCGCCTTGGCGCCGCCGTCGGCCCCGCCCTTGCCGCCGCTGCCGCTGAGGCGGGCGAGGCGCCGCCGGCGGTCGCCGCCGTGGGTGCCCCACCCGCGGGAGCCCGCCGACTGCGTCGCAGCGGCGGCGTCGGGGGACCCCTTGGCGCCGACCCCCGCGTCCTTGCCGTGCGCCTTGGGGCCCGCCCCGGTCGGTGAGCCGGGCGCGCCGCCATCCCCGTTGCGCGACGGCCGCGAGCGCAGGGCCGACAGCGCCACGTCGCGGAGGCGGATGCTGAGCTTCCGCCGCCCCGTGGAGGGTGACGCGTCGGCGAGCGCCGACCCCACCGACCGCCGCGCGCGGGAGGGCGTCATGGGGCCCCCGTTGGAGAGCGGCAAGACCGCCGAGTTGGGACCAGACGTGGTGCCCGGCGAGCGGCCGCCCGTCAAACCCCCACCGCTCGTCAGCGTCGCCCCGGCCGCTGGCGCGCCAACCCCCGGGTGACTGGCCATCTCAGAGGCGGCGCGCGTCGGCGCCGGGGTAGCACCGTCGCCAGAAGCGACGCCCGATCGGCTCAACGGCGCCACCGACGCGGAGCGGGGCACCATGCCCACGCCGCCGGGCCGGGCGCCAATCCCAGCACCAGCCGAGTTGGGCGTCACCGTCGCCGCCGTCGGCGCCGCTGAGGGCGGCGTCGACACTGGCTGAGCCGCTGGCGCCGACGGCGTGACCATCGGTGGCGTGTGCGGCACGGTCAACCCAACCGTTGCAAGCGGCTGCGTCGGCGCCGACGTTGACGACACAGAGCGGCGCAACATGGCCGGCGTCGGTGGCTCCCGCGCGACCGGCTCTTCCGCCCCATCGGCCTGGACTTGCGGCACGGCCGGTGCCGACGGTGGAGGTGCCGAGGCCCCAGTTGCCGCCGCGGGCGCCGGCGTCGGCGCCGGTGTCGGCGCCGGTGTCGGCGCCGGCGACGGCGCCGCGGCTGGCGGCGCCGTCGGCGCGCCCGACGCGCCGCCATCCACGCCATCAGGCGTCGGTACGGCCGCCACGGACGACCGGCCTTGGGACCCCGACGGCAGGGACGACGAGCGCGGCACGTGGCCGGGGCGAAAGGCGCGGGCGGCGGCGGAGAAGGCCTTGCCAAAGTCCGAAAACATCCCATGCGGGCGCGGCAGCGCGCCCGACGCCGACGTTGTTGGCGCGGGGCCGCCGCGGCCTCGCCTGCCGCCGGCCGCGGTGAAGCGGCCGGGCGCGGTGCTTTTGGCAGCGGCCGACCGGGCGTTGGCACTCGCTGACGTCGGCGTCGTGGCCGGCCGGGTGTTGCCACTCGATGTCGGCGTCGGCTGCGTCGCCGGCGTCACCTGTGTCGCCAGCGTCGCCTGCATCGCCGGCGCCGGCACTGTGGCCGACGCAGTTGGTGCCGCTGGCGGTGCGGCCGCCGGCGCCACAGGTACCGCCGCTGGGGCAGCCGCCATTGGTGCCGCCGCTGGTGCAGTCCCCGGCGGTGCGGGCGGTGCCGCCGGTGCCGCCGGTGCCGCCGCCATCGCTTGCACAGACGTGGACGCCAACGCCACAGCCGGCGCGTGGGGCGCGGCCAACGCTTGCGCCAGCGTCGGCGCCGGTGACGGCTGCGGCACCGCCGGTGCCGCAGGGGCCGGCGCCGGTGGTGGCGCCAACGATAGCGGCGGCGGCGCATACTGCTGTGCCATGGCAGCCGGTGTGGCGGCGACCAAGGGTTGCGACAGGTGCGACATCACCGGCGCGTAGACGGCCGCCGCTGGGGGTCCCACAACCGCCGGAGGAGCCGCAGACGCCGCGTCCGCCGCCCCCGCCGTACATGGCGGCGGGGCGGCCGGCGTCGGCGCCGGCGCCGGCGTCGCCGTCGCCACCGGGCCGACCGCGACCGCCACGGGGGCGGTCGCAAGGCACGGCGCAGCGGGCAGAGGCGCCTCCCCGACGGGCGGCAGAGGCGGCACGGCCGGTGCCGCGGCCGGCACGCCGTCCGACGCCAACGCCACGGGCGCGGGCGTCGGCGCTGCCGCTGCCGCCGTGGCCACCGCCGCCGCGGGCGCCGCCGCCGGCGTCGGCACGACGACCGCCACGTGGGGCGGCGCCGGCGCGCCGGGCGCCGCCGCCGGCGCACCCGCGGCCGGCACCACCACCGCCACCGGGGGCCCCCCGCCCGCAGGCGGCGCCGGTCCCGGCGCGGGCGCGCCCGCCGCCGCGCCGCTGAGGACGACCACGGCCGGCGGCGCGCCGCCGCCCGTCGACGCGTCGGCGGCCTTGCGCGCGCCGTCGCCGTCGGGGGTCGCCGTGTCCCCCACGCTACTCGTGGAGCTGCTGGTGCGGCCGCGCCGCAAAAAGCTGCCCGACCGCTTGACCGGCTTGGGCGACACGGGCGGCTTGGCGCCCGAGATGCGCCCCGACGAGGACGACGACGACGCGGTCGGCGCGGCGGCGGGCCCGCCGCCGCTGCCGCCGGGGCTCTTGACGGAAATGGCCGCGGCGGCCGCCGCGGAGGAGCCCTTGCGGCGGGCCATCAACGACGCCCACGCGCCCTTGTACGTCGGGGGGCGCACGGGCGCCCCGTCCGCGGCGGCAGAGGCGCCCGCCCCCGTGGAGGAACGCGGATCCGTGTCGGCGGCGGAGCTCGCCAGCGACAGGCGGTCATCGGCAGACGGCTGCAACTGTACGCCGGGCACGTGCGCCTGGGCGAGCTGAGGTTGCTGCGTCTGCGCCAACTGAGATTGCTGTGGCTGCTGTCGTTGATGCGGCTGCAGCGGCTGCTGCGGCTGCTGCGGCTGCTGCGTCTGCAGCGCTGGTTGCACCGGCTGCTGCACCTGCTGTACCTGCTGCACCTGCTGCGGCTGTTGTACCTGCTGCTGCTGCTGCGGCTGCTCCATGTGCTGCAAGTGCTGCACCTGCTGCGGTGGTTGTGGTACGTGTGGATGCTGCTGCTGCAGCATCGGCAGCGGCTGCGGTTGGGGCTCCGCTCGAGGCCCCGGCGCGGGCGCACTTGGCAGCGCCCCCAGCGGCTGCGGCTGCGCCTGTGGCTGCAGGCGCGGGGGCGCCACCGCAGACGCCACCGGCGACACCACGGGCACGGCCGCCGGCATCAGAGGGGCTTGCCCCACGGGAGCGCCGGGACCCAGAGGCACGACACCCGCCGCCGGCAGCGTCGGCGCCACCGCCACGGCACCGCCGGCGGCGCCCATCGCCGCGGCGGCCGCCAGCGACGGCGCCGGCTCGGTCGGCGGCGGCGCCTCCACGTCAATGTCCAAGTAGGGAAAGGCCGACACGAGCGCCGCCGCCGGCACCGCTGCGGGCGCGGGCGCCGCGGCCTGCGCCGCCGGCGGCGGCACGCCGACCGCCGCCGCCACGGCAGGCGGCGGGGGGTGCCCGGCCACGGGCGCCGCGACCGCCGGCGCGCCCGTGGCGTCGCCAAAATCAAGGACCAGCGGCGGTGCCGCCACCGCCGCCGCCGCCGCCGCCGCCGCCGCCGCCGCCGCCGCCGCCGCCGTCGCCGGCGCGCCGAGGCCGTCGCCGACGGGCGGTGGGGGCGGCGCGGCGCCCACCCCGCCGCCGTCGCCCGCCACCATGGCCGCCACGTTGAGCGGCGCCGCGTGCGGCGTCGGCGCGGTCCCACCGGCGGCAGCGTCGCCATTGGGCACTGGCGCGCCGACGCCCGGCGCCCCCCCCCCCCCCCCCCCCCCCCCGCGCCGTCGGGGGCCCCCCCCCCCCCCCCGCGGCCCATCATCATGGGCACGGGGTAGTCCTTGGGGCGGTCCGGCAGGGGCTTGCGGGCGAGCTTCCGCTTCCCCCCCACGTTGGCCATCTCCCGCAGCCGCAGGGACATGCGGGAGAGGGCGCGGCCGCCGCCGCCAACGGCGCCGACGCCGCCCCCCACGCCCGCCGTGCCGAGGCCGTCGAGGGCCTCCATCCCCCCACGCATCCCATGCGTGCTGCTGCTCCGCCGGCGGGGGAGGAGCGGCGAGCCGCCCCCGGCCGTCGTCAACAAATCCCCCGCCGCCGTCGCGCCGGCCACGACCGCGGGCGTGAGGACCGCCGGCCGATCGACGCCGCCGCCCGGGCCGGCGGTCGGCGACGCGCCGGGCGCCGCCACGCCGGCGGCGGAGCGGAGACTCCGGGAGCCGAGGGACATGGAGATGAGGCGCTTGGTCTTGCGGCCGCCCCCGTCGCCGCCGCCGCCGCCGCCGCCACCGCCGCCGCCGCCGCCGCCGCCGCCGCCGCCGCCGCCGCCGCCGCCGTTCTCACCGGTGCCCCCCCCACCCCCACCGCGGGCGCCGCCAGCGGAAAATCCGCGGCCGAGCCGACTGGTCGTCCGCCGCGACGCTTGTCGCACCCCCCCCCGCGCCGCTGCTGTTGCCACGTGCGGGCCCGCCGTTGCAGAGGCAGACAGATCCCGCACGGGCGGCTCGCCGCCGTCGCCGCCGGCGCCGGCGACCGCGCCCATAACGGCCGTCGCCACGCCCGCGCCCGCGCCGCCACCCACGTCCAACACGCTCGTCGGGGAGTCGAGGAGCGCCACGTTGGGGACCGACGGGGACGCCGGCTGCGAAGCCGACCGGGGCGGCACGCCGTGCGGTGGGAGGCAGGCGCCGCCGCCGTCGAGGTCCTGTACCGGCCGTACCGCCGTCGCCATTTGCATAGGCCCCCGCTGTCCGCCCGCTCACGCACGCGCGCGCGCGTCGACGTGTCGGCAGGGGCGGGCGGCCCGCCCACACTCCCGCCGCGGCCGCCCACCGCGGGGGGGTGGCGCGACGCGGTGGTGGGTGGCGCGTCGGCGCGGGGGTGTGGGCGTGGCCGCTGCCAGCGCGACGCGCGGGTGGTTGGGCGCGTCGGTGGGGAGCTGGGTCCCTGGCCGGCGAGGCACGGCGACCAACGTGCTTTTTTTTTCGTCTACTGACGCTTGCGCGGCGCCTCCTTGGCTCTCCTCTAGCTGCTTGTGTGCGCTGTGGCTGGTACAGGTGGATGGTCATGGTGACGGGGGCAGAGAACACGGTGTTTGCCAATGAGGAATACATCCTGCGGTTTGCTTTTCCCGCAGATGTACGTTGGTGGTGGCGAGCGTGCGTGCGCCTGTGGTGGGTGCGGACGCTGTTTGGGGCCACGTCGTGGGCGCTTCACCCGCCGGCACGGCTGGGGGACGGCCGGCGCGCACCGTCCATGCTTTGGTCATTGGTGGCACGTGCGTGTCCAGGAGTCGCCTGTGCGTCTGCTCGAGCCGTCCGTGCCATTGGGTGGACTCCGTGTTGCTCTGTCGGGTGGTTTCTGATGTGTACCGCTCATTCTGGATGCCTCTCTCTCCTGTTTTGTTTCTCCCCCCGTCGCTGCGTTGTTGTTGGACTGCTCCGCCGCTGCACAGTATCCCATTGAGCCTCCGGAGGTGATCTTTGTGCATCCCACCCCGCGGCATCCTCACGTTTACACCAACGGACACAGTACGTCGGGTTGCGCCCTCTTTTTATTGAGGGGGTTCCCACTTGGGGAGAGCCGTGTACCTGGTGGAGCGTCTTGGTGGTGCTCTTCCGCTGCATTGTATCCTCGTTGCGTACGCTGCGAGTCGAGTACTGACCTGTGCGTACGTGTGCCTTTCTTGTTTCGCCACCCTCTTGTTTCGACGTTCCTGTTTCCACAGTTTGCCTGAATGTATTGTACGATGGCTGGAGCCCGGCGCTGACCGTCACGTCCGTGTGCCTCAGCATCCTCTCTATGCTGAGCAGTGCGACCGAAAAGGTATGCGGTCCATGCTTTTCGGCTCCCTGGTCTCATATTGCCAACAAGGCTCTCGCACGTGTGAACCGTCGTGTCGTCTTTTTTCCTGATGCATGTGCTCCGACTTGGCCACCCGCCACGGTTCTGATGCTGACTGGTTCGTTGCTTCCTTGGCCGGTTTTGCTTGTGCGCCGTGTACGGCCATGGCGTGTCTGTTTGATTCTCATGATGCGCTTCGCTCTGTGTCTTGACCATCCGTTGTCTGCTCCTGTTACGACCACAGGGCCAGCCACCGGACAATGACGCGTACGTGCGCAACTGCCACGGTCGGTCACCGAAGGCCACACGCTGGATGTTCCATGACGATAAGGTCTAGGCGCCGGCCTGCTTGTGGGTGCGCGCGCGACGCCACTGGCCCCCCCGTACAGTTTCAGCAAAGGTGTTGCGATGGCGAACCGACGGGGCTCGGTTTCGTCCCCTGTTTGATTTCCGCGGCCGCGGTGCTTGCTGCCTTGCCTTGCCTTTTTTTCTCCCACCGCGCGCCGCTCGTCACCAATGTATCACTTTCTGCCGGGTCTGCCACCCGTGCTCCTCTTCCGCCCCCGAGCGTCGCCCGCCGCATGGCGAATGACGCGCCCACGCGGGTGAGCAGCGAGTGGGTAAGACCGCCACAGGCAGCACGGGGTGAACCGGAACTAGCGTGGATTGAACGGAACATTACGAGAAGTGTCTCCAACAAGAACAGCCTGTACCGACTGACCCCTACGTGTGTCCTACACTATCCCCCCCATCGGTGCTGTACATTGGCGCCACGCTACTCGTCACTCATCACGATGAGCTGGTCCCCCGCCCCCCACTCACGTTCGTCGTCCAAGTCGGCGCCCGCCGGGTTGAGCACCGCCTCGTCCATGCCCGCCGCGCCCGCCGGCACGTAGCCGAGCACCACATCGTCGCGCTCCGCTGCCACCGACCGCGCCAGCTGCGCAAACGAGGCGCGCACCGGGGTGTCCACGTCCACGTACGCCGCCGCCGGGCGCACGTACAACTCGCGCCCCGCCTGCGTCAGCAGCTCCATCCACAAGCGATACACCGCGCCGTCGCGCACCGCCTGCGCGGCGAGCTGCGACGCGAGCGCCCGCGGCATAATCACATTGCCGGCCGCCAGCTCCGCCGCCGCAATCTCCCCGACGCGCTCGCTCATGAGCTCGGCCGACACGTGCACGCCGTCGGCGCCGCCGCCGCCGTCTGCGTCGAGGGCGGCAACGACGTACGCGAGGGACGCGAGGGACTTGGCGTCCTCCTCGAGCGCGTCGGCCGACAGCGCGGCGGCGCCCCCGTTGAGCGCCGGCGACAAGACGAGCACGTGGTCGTGCGCGGCGGCGCCGCGGGCGACGCGGCGGCCCCTGGTGCGCGTCAGCGCGTCGCGCAGCACGTCGTACCGCCCCGCCTCGCCGCGCACGTGCACGATGCGGGCGTGGCCAACGTGTTTGGGGAGGCCGAGCTCGGCGTCGGGCGCGACAATGGTGACGGTGGAGCCCCGCGGCACGGCCGCGCCGAGCTCCTCCACCGTCGCCCGCACGTCGGGGCGCCACCCGACAAGGAGGATGGATTCGGGGGCGGACGCGGCCGCCGACGCGGCCGACCGCACGGGGACGGTCAGCGCCTCGGCGAGGAGCGGCACGGGCGCCGACGGGGGCGGGGTGGCGGCGGCACCTTTGGCGCCCGCCCCCGCGCCCGCCCCCGCCCCCGCCGCGCCGCCGCCGCGGGCGCCGAGCAGCACGAGGCGCGTGCCGCGCGCGAGCGGCGCGTCGCCGACCCGGTTGGCGTTGCCAACGCCGAGCCGCAGCGCCCCCCCGTCCCCGTCGACGGTGCCGCACAGGATGGAGCCCGGCACGTCGGTTGGGGACACCTCGGACGGGCGGCGACCGACCAGGTGCGGGGCGGCCGCCTCGACGGGCACCACGTGAAAGGCGGTGGCGGGCGCGTCGCCCATCAGCCGCGTGACAAGCTCACACAAGCCCGGCTGGCGCATGGCTTGGGCGAGGAACTTGTGCGGCGCCACCTCTGTGGCCATGGTCCGCACGCGCGCGCCGGTCGGCGCCAAGATTTGCCGCACGAGCGCCGCGTCGCGCGGCGACGACACCTCTGCCAACACCCCCCCCCCGTACGCCGGCAGCGCGTCGCGGAGGGCAACGGCGCGGGAGAGGACGAGGCGGTCCGCCTCGGCGCGCGCGGCCGGGGAGGTGGCGGGGGCCCCCCCCGCGGCGGGCGCCGGGGCGACGAGGAGGATGCGCGCCGCGCGGCCGGCGGCGACGCGCGTGAGGTCCGCCTTGAGGATCGGCACCCCCGGGCGGACCATGAGCTGCAACCGCCGCCGCTGCGCGGCCGACAGCCCGTCGGCGAGCTCCGCGTCGAGCGCCGCCCGCTCGCGGGCGGTTGCGAGCACGACGACGCGCGTGCCCGGGGCGGCCGCGTCGAGCGCCGCCAGCATCCGCGGCACGTGCCCGTTCCACCCACAGACGACCACGTGGTTGGACGCCACGACCGCCGAGGTGCCCGCGTGGATGCGCGCGAGCGACGCTTCGACGCCCTCGGTGACCATGCCGACGAGGAGGGCGAAAAAGACCATCCCCGCCGCCGCGTTGACGCACGACACGGCGCGGAGGAGGTTGCTACTCAGCCCTCTTTGCTGGCGTAGTGAGCGTGGCTCCTAGCATCGAGTGGGCACCGTCAGTGACGTCGATGTCGTCTGGGCATGGGCATGATGCGCACAATGTGGACATCATGTCGATGTCGTGCAAGTAATCGTTCATCACTCAAGATGGGTGTCCCAGATAAAAATCCGATGACCTACAAATGTCTGGCCCCGTAAACGCCGCACCTGCCCTCACGTACCGTTTTAACCACGATTATGCTTCTGCAGACCGTACGCACGATGAAGACGTCGCCACCTCCAGCAACTTCACAGAAAGATGCGGGCAGCCCCGGCGCATGTTCCCATAGTCAAGAAAGCGCCGGGGGACGCCCTCGAACGGCGTAGGGAGCCAAACGGACCGCCAAGAACGTTTCTTTAAGTACTCCCGCAACGTGCAACTAGAAAAACGGACTATTTTTTCGACGTGTGGGTATGGAAAGCACCCTAGACTTAAAAGTCCAGGGAATAGTCTTTCTCCATGGCTGCGACATTCACGAATGTAGATCGACCGGCCTTGTCAGTGCGATCAAGGCCGACTCCGGTGTGCGATCAAGGCCGACTCCGGTGTGCGATCGTCTGCCACGTACGCAAATCGGGTGCCACGTAGGCAGAATGCTATCGCCACAAAGGGTGCCCAGCAGTGGAGAAAGACTGTACGCAGCAGTGGAGCATGTCTGATGCGTGAGGCAAGCTCTGACGTTAGCCAGCAAAACTCACGCACCCCGAGGCATAGTACACCGCGGTGTGGGGCCTCCGTTGAGACCGTGAGCTGGACCACGTCAGCACTGCCGCGGCCCTTGCCGACAACAACAGCCCTGAGGAGGGCGCGAGGGACAAGGCGTTAGCAGAAGAGCTGCCGTGCGCGTTGGTTTCCTTTCGCTCTTTATCTTCACACACAACGCCCGACATCAGCATTCTTGTGGCAGCAAGTCTCATCCCGACGCCGTTCCTCCAGGCGTCGGAGCTGCCGGTGCCGGCCGCTTGCGCGATGACCGGCGAGCACCGCCGGCTGCCGCCACCGGCAGTGAAGGCGGCAGTGGGGGCGGCGGTGGCGGCAATGCTGGCGGTGCTACGGCGGCGGCGCCCGTCACCGCCGTGGAAACCGGGGCGGCGGCGCCCGGCGTGCCTGGGAAGAATCCTCCCCCCGCTGCACCGCCACTCATCATTGCCATCATCGCCATCGGGTTGGACGCCATCGCCGCCGCCATGGGGTTGGTTGCCATCGAAGACGCCATGGCGGAAAACATGTCCGCGGGCGTGGCCGCCGCCGCAGACGCCGCCGTCGCCGGCGTGCCCGCCGCCGCGGTCACCGTGGCCGGCGGTGATGCGTCGCGATTTCCCGCCGCCATCGCCTCTGCCCGCTCCCGTTGCAACGCAATGATGCGATTCTGCTCATCGATTTGCGCCTGCATCTGCTTCATCTGCTGCATGGCACTCATCATCGTCATCATCAGTTGCATCTGTTGCAAGCCGTTGACGTCGGTGGCAGGGGCGGGAGTAGGCGCCGCCGCGGGAGCACCAGGGAAGCCGGGCATGCCCATCATCGCCATCATTGCGGCCATATTAGCAGGTGCCGCCGCCGCGGCAGCGGGGGCGGTGTTCGTTGGCGTTGCTGGCGCAGCCGCGACGCCACTCACGGGGGCGGCCAAAGTGGCAGAAGCGGCAGGGGCTGGAGCCATCACCGCCGCCACAGACGGCACAGCCGCCGCTGCCGTCGCTGCCGCAGCCGGTGGTGTTGCTGCAGGTTGTGATGTTAGCACGGGTGGCGGTAATGGCGCCGCCACTGCCGCAGGTACAGGAGCCGGAGGTGTTGCCGTAGTCGCCGCTGTTGCCTGGCTCGTGCCGCCGCCAGTCACGATGCGACCGGCAAGCACGACTCCAGAATCGGACGGCCCGCCCGCTGGTGCAGCGCTCTGCGCCTGCGACGCTGTGCCAGCAGTCGTTGTGTTTGCAGAAACAGCAGCAGCAGCCGATGCTGCCGCCGCCGCCGCTGCCGCTGGATTCAACCCGGTCGATGCTAACAACGGGCGCGCGCCTGGCGGAGCAGTTGATGCCACCGGCATCGCGCGAGTCGGCGGGGCGAGGCGCACCGCAGACGCCGCTGGCGGCGCCGGCGGTTGCGGTGCCTCGTCGCCTCCATCATCCTCGTCAATTGCCGAATCGCTGTCGCCGCCACCGGTGTTGCCCCTGTTCGCCAGCGCCGCCGCTGCGCTCGCAGCACTCCAGTCCACATTGGCAAAATAACGCGCCGCCGCCGGCTTAGGCGCGTACCCCGGGGGCACCAGCTCGCCCAGCCGCCCCATCAACTCCTTGACGACCTTGCGGAGCGTCACTTCGGTTAGAGCCGTCGCGCGGCAAATCTCGGCTTGCGTCTTGCGCACGTCCTCCAGCTGGCACGCCACGTGCACCGCCGCTGCTGAAACGGACACGGGATTACGGCGCGTGCAAAGCTTAAGGGTCCCCGCCCGCTCAGCAATGGTCGTCGCCAGGTTGCTGACAGAGGCAGGGAGCTTCAAGCGAGCCGCAAAAGCGGGCATGTGGGCGGCCACAGATGACGGAGCCGCCGACGACGACGCCACCAGCTCCTTGATAGCCAGCTTGTGGTAGCGCTCGAGCTCCCGGGGCTCCACCCCGACCGCCGCAGCCACGTCGGCCAATAGAGGGCAGCGGACGGGCCGGGGGGGATCCGCATGACGTCCAAGTTCCGCAGCCGCTGCGACTGCCGCCGCCATCAATAACTGAGCCTTGGCAGAAAGAGCAGCTATGTTGGCGGCCGCGGACACCTCGGTGGCAGCAACAGCGACGGCAGAGAGTCCCACGGCCTCGCCAGAGGCACCCGCGGTGGCCTCTGCCGACGCCAATGCCACCGCCGCGGACCGGGCAGAGTCCGCTGCAGACGAGGCGGCAGCGGCCAATTGCGATCGCTTCAACGCGTGCAGCCGCGCCTCGGAGCGGCGGCGCTGGCCTGCCACCACAACTGACGCCGCAGCCAGTGCTTCGACTGACTTGTTGCGGAGGCTGGCGTGAGCCGCCACGTGCCGAAACACCCGTACCGCCATATCGACCGTGTCCTTGTCCACGTCGAGCAGCTCGGCCAGCTCAACAATTTGAAAGTAAGCAACCAGCGTATGTCGCGCGTCGCCCGACGCGGCAGGGCCCGACGCCGGCGGCGCGCTTTTGGCCCGAGCAGGCGACGCGGCCGCGGCCTTGGCCTCCCGGCCATCCTCATCCTGCTCATCGTCGGCTGACGTACCCGAGCGGGCGCCGCTGGCAGACGCAGTCGCCCCGCCATTTATGGCAGCGGCCGCCGCCGCCGCAGCCGCTGCCGCCCCCGCGTTGGCTTTAGACGACTTCGGCAGTGGCCGCCCAGGCGCGCGGCCGTTGTAGCCGACATAGCTTGAGTAGATGGCGGGCCCAATCTGCCGCTCCAGCTCCGCCAATGCTCCAGACACGCTCCGGGCGGTCGATGCAAACACCGGCTCCCGTGTTGGTGACAGCAGCCGAAACGCGGTGATGAGGCCAGGCGTGGAATACGGGTCGTCGTCGTCCGCATCAATGTTCTCCTCATCCACAGCATTGTCCACCATTGCCGTACCGCCTTCGTTCTGTATAGAAAAGAAGTTAAAACACGAAATCATGAGTCCAACGAAGCGGTACAAAACCACAATGACAGGCAACAAGAAAATAAAATCGTCCAGAGTAGACAGAAGGTACTGGTCAGCCCACGTCCCGGTCACCAGAGCCACAACATCAACACGACCTGTTGCCACTACAGGTCTCGTAGTCATTCTCTCAGCACACAATGATCCCCCCCACACTCCACAAACTCACAGGCCCCAAGCAATCTGGCGTCACCACGCAGTGCAGTTCTTCAGGCTGCAGCGGCCCCGCGTATTCAAACAGGTCGTTCATGCGCTCTTCCAGCATCGTTAAGCATTCTGTGCATTGTACAGTGCGATTGATGCCACTGTCGTTGAATGACAGAAAAATAGCACAAATGCAGCGCGTCAGCGAACGAAAAAATCGAGAGAACGAACAAGACGAACGGGAAGAAAGGGTAACAACCGTTAGGGTTCGCACATCCCCGTCACACGACACAATCACACCACCATCTTGATGGGTGCAAGCCTGGTCCGGGCCAAGTGGCTACTGCCCCACCGCGGATGTCGTGGCAATAGACATGCTCTGCTGGTATGCGCCGCACGTACGACGCCAGCACAAGAAATGCATGCCACGCAAGCACCAATAAAAAAAGTAGCAAAGAAAAAAAAACGTACTTGCGACGGAGGCGCTCGCAGCCACAATTAAAGCAGCTTGACACCGACCCGAAAAATACGCCCTTCCCCGCCCGCCCATCAGCTCCCATCGACGCCACCACCACTGTGGGCGCGGCAGGGACTGCGTCGACAGCCGCAACCGCCGCAACGGCGGCCGCGCCAACCCCCGCCGCAATGGTCTTGGACAAGTCCTCCGCCGCTGCTGTGGCCATCCCTGGCGGCGCGGTGGCCGCCATCATCCAGGAGAGGAGGAGGCACGCAGCCGTGGGCGTCGGCGAGCACGCAAGGCACGACGTCGGTAGTCCGGCTTCTGGCGAAGAACAGCAAACGGAGACGACGGTGGATGCACGGCTTGAAGGGGGCAGCCGCGCTTGGCGCCACCTCGGGCACAGGCAGGGATGAGGGCCAAGCCCACGGGCCGCCTCGCGGGATGGTGCTCGTCGTTGGAGGCGGCCGAGTTAGCGTTGCCAGACGCAGGACCACATCGATGGTAGCACCCCTTCGCATTGGCGCAGATTCGTTCGACTTATTGCTCAGGCTAGAATTGTTTCAAGATGGAATCCATCGAGGCGAGTTAGCGATGAAATCGGGCCTCCATAGTGGCGCCCCCCCGAAACCGTGGGCTTCCAGCAGAGCCGTCGAACACACCCAGTTAAGAGCCCCCGAAAGCGGACCTGGTGTTTCTAGCCAGCTGGTTGGCTGCCGTTCTCGCTGAGAGAGCACTCTGTGCTCCCATTGGCAGGATGGAGGGATGTCAGCAAAAAGCCATATTCTTTGGCTGACACACACGGCCCTGGGAGAGCGTCGGAGAGGGGGCTACATGTCGCACGAATACACCAGGTCCGCCCTTAACTGGGTGTGGGAAGCCAAGGACGGAGGGAAGGCCCGTCGTCGAGTCACAAGCGCCTTGACCTTCTTCACGGATCCGCGACGTCCACTCGCGCCGCCATCGTACCGCATCCGGTGCAAGCGCTCTCGTCTTCGCCACCCTTACGCTTCTTCTTATTTTCTTCCTGCTCCCCGCTGCGCCATCTCCTGTCTTCTCCCCTGCCCTCCGTGCCCGCAGACGCCATGGATGCTGCGGTTGCGGCCGAAGCGTCGGGCCGCGCTGTCATGGAGGCGCGGGCACGGGCACCCCCCCCTTCGACCTCTGTAGTCACCTGTGTGGCCTGCCGCGTGCGGCTGCACGGCCCCGAGACACGCCGCACGCATTATTTGTCCGACTGGCACCGGATGAACATCAAGCGCAAGCTCGCCGGGCTAATGCCTCTCCCCGCCGACGAATATGCGCGGCGGGTGGACGCACTGGCTTCCGCGGCAGGGGGTGGTGATGCTGCAATTCGTGAGGCTGGCGGCGGCGGTAACAGCCGTGGCAGCGACGACTTGCCACCGACCGGCGTGGTGATGACGCCCACCGGCGCATTTTGCAACATTTGTTCTAAGCGCTTCTCGTCGACCAAGGCGGCGGAGAACCACCTCAACTCTCGGCGGCACATTGACAAGGCGCGGGATGCGGAGGTGGAGGGTGCGGCAGGCCGCGGGTCGGGGTCGGGGACAAGTGCCGCCGTCGATGCCGGCGCTCATGTCGGTGTGGAGGCCAATGTTCAGGAGGACGAAGACGATATGGAGCTTGAGGCGCGCCTTGAAGATGGCGGTACGCCCTTCCCGCCGACTACTTGCGTCTTTGACGGCAAGGCGTGTGCGTCTGTCGAGGCCAACCTGGCGCACATGGCGTCTGTACATGGCTTTTTTATGCCCTACATTGAGCACCTTGTCGACGCACCCGGCCTGCTTGCCTACCTTGGCGAGAAGGTCGGACTCGGCTATGCTTGTGTTGCGTGCGACCGGCCCTTCACAAGCGTTGAGGCGGTGCAGCGGCATATGGTTGACAAGGCTCACATGCGGATGGTCGATGACGACGAGCGATGGGTAGACGAGTACGCGCCCTTCTTCACGGTCGACGGCGATGAGGAGGAAGAGGCTGACGCCGCTGCCGACGAGGAGGATGGCGAGTGGGAGGAGGTGGAAGACGATGGGGAGGCCGCGGAGCTGCTCGAAGCCGCGGGCTTGTCGGTGAAAGCAACGACCACGTCGGGGGTGGCGGCGGTTGTGCAGCTCGCTGGTGGCGGCCGAGCGGCGGGCCGGCAAGTCGTCGCCACCGCTGATGCGGCAGACCCGCCTTTCCGCGGCGGTGACGACGTCGGGGAGGTGATGGACAAGATCACATCCTCGCTCGTCCTGCCGAACGGCAGGGTGCTCGGCCACCGGGACTTGGCGCGCTACTACAAGCAACGCCCTGCGCCAGCAGAGTCGCGCGACGCGGCTATTGCCCGCCGCACTATGCGCTCGTCAGTTCTCAACAATTACCAGCGCCTCGGCTGGGCGGGGCCGGCCACGTCCAAGGTCGCTGCCAAGGATCAACGGATGCAGCTGCTGCGGTTCAAGCGGGACCACCTGCGCGTCGGGCAGTCGAACTACTACACGCGCAAGGCGGCCATTCGGCCACAGTTGGGGGTGCTCAACTCTGGTTACCGGCCGTAGAGGGGGTCTCTGGGAGTGCTCCAATTGTGTACATGGACGCATCTTCTTTGTTCTTTCTTTGTACGCCGATTTGTCGGGGATCGTTACTGTAGTCGGCACCGGTGTCCTATCTTGTCCTGGCGTCTGAGCAGAAAAATACAGTCTGTAAGTGACTGAGCCACCTGGGTAATTGATGAGGGAGTTGCTGCGTCGACGTCCTCGACGCCAGTGCGGAGCGCCGCGTCCTCACCAGCAACTTCCCTGCCGCCGTCGTACTGTAGCTCCTTGTTGCAATACGTACCGCTCCTTCCCGTTCCCTTTTCCCCACTGTTCTTCATTCGCTCCCTTCGCTACGTTTTTGTTCTTTCTTGAGACGGCGTACGGTACTCCCGTGTTCCTTCACATTCTTCAACTGCCTCACTGTTCTTCCCGGCTGCCACCATTACAATGGTTTCCCCAACGCTCCCCCAATCCCGCCTTGTCGTGCAGCTGATGCGTTCGGTCGTCAAAACGCCCGCGTCCGTTAAAGCTACGGTGCGGGCGATGGGCCTTCGCCGCACATACCAGTCGGTCGTCCTCCCAGACGGGCCGACCACGTGGGGGCAAATCACTAAGGTCAGCTACCTGGTCGACGTCCGCCGCGTCGGCGTTGACGAGGTCGATGCCAGGATCGCGGGGCGCCGAGGGAGGAACCACGAACGAAGAATCGTTGTCCGACTCCTCAGCGGGACCCCGTGTGATCACTGATTTTTTTTGTTCTTTACATCTGTCCAAAGGATTGCTCTAGGGCTGCGAGCGATCGCCCCCACGCCGCACGCCTCGCAGCGCCATGCCCCACACGGCGCTGCAGCGCAAATAAAAACACACTCGCCCTAAACAAGAGCTTGACGGCCACCCACGCAGGCCGTGTTGGTCTTCCATGACGCGCCCGCCCATTGCGCGTCCGTCGCCACCGCCGCGCAGCGGGCAGCGACGTCGCCCCACCCCTACATCCAGTTGGCCAACCGGCGGAGCGCGCAACGCGACGACAGTGGCGTCGGGTCGCGACGGACCGAGCAACCGCTGTGGAGTGAGGCATCCTCGAGCAGGTGGGGCGGCACGAAGCCCGCTGAACCGACCGGCGCGGTGTCGTCATCGTCCTCGTCCTCGTCCTCGTCGTACGAACCGCTGTCATCGTCGTCACCATCGATGTCGCCCCTCCAATCAACGCTCACCCCGCCCACCGCCAAGGGGACGGGGGCAGCATTCGACGCGGTAGCGGCCGTCGATGGGCGGCCACCGCCGCCCCGCGCTAACAGTTCATCGAAGCTCCAGCTCTGGGGCAATGGGGTTGCCGACCAGCGGCTGCCGTGCGCTTGTTGCCTCACCGAAGACGGGGAGGTCGGGGGCAAGCGACGGCCGCTAAGGCGGCCGCAGCGGCCACCCGCCGCAGCTGGCCCGCCATCCGCGTCGGCGTCGATACCGCCTGCCGACGCGCCTGCGGCAGCAACAGCGGCTGTCGCCGCGTCCAACCCCGACCGCTTCTCGCGAACGGTGACGGCGGTACCCCATTGGGAGGGTGCCGCCCCCCAGCCAACCGGGCAAGTGGCCAGGCGGGCGCCACCAGCTGTCGCTCCAACCGTGGGTTGCCGTCCAGCAATGCACATGGGCGCCGACGTGGCGTGGGAGTAGCCTGTCGCGTGGGCGTACCTCGCCGGGGGGGCGGGGGAGGGCTCTGTCGGCGGCGACGCGACGAGCGCATGCGCTAGGGGAGAGCGCGCCTCCATGGTCCCGTCCGTGCGGAGGAGCGACGGGAAGGGGCGTATGGCGCGGGGAACAAGTCAAAGCAGGGCAATGGTGAGGAAGGGGAATGCGGAAGAGGGTGGGGGAGATGGAAGGAAGGGTCAAGGACGATGCGGGTGGCCGTGGTCGTCGTCTGGGGGCTTCGGTTGCGGTCGGAACTGGACGACGGCGACGCGCGGCGGGGGGAGGTGGAAAAGAGTGCCGCTGGGTGGCGTTCGGCGCTGTGAACTGAGCAGCAGCTGGGGGGTCCTTGGGGGCTCGGGAGCATCGACCAGCTCGGGCCCGCAGTCGTGCGGCACACCCAAAAACCGGCGTCTGGGCCCAACCCGAGCGACGACGGCGGCGCAGACAGGAGCTCACTTGGCGAACGCCCTGGAACAGAGACGAGAGGCGCCCAAAATTCATGCCGTCGGTGGCAAGCAGGTCCTCGCTGGCAGGCGACGATGCGTCAATCCGTCAAAGGGGGGGCCAGGAGAGGGGGTCCGGCCTGTGGCCCGGCTGCAAGACCAGAATTTTTTTTCGCCCGCGACGAATATCTGTTGGCGTGCCTCATGCAAGGTCATAAATGCCGCTCCGAGCGGGGCATTGTTCACGCCGTGGGAGGGCCTCCTCGTGGTGCGGCACTGCTGGCAATTGAATCTAGCCAATCGATGGGCGGGATGGTGGCCCGAGGCCCGAGACGATGCGTGGCAGCCAGCTGACCCGTCCCTGGTCACAAACGACGGGGGTCGGAGGGACGGAGAGTAGAATGGACCCACGCCAGCAAAAAATGAAAGCAGGTGACTCAGCCGGGCCAGCACACTGCCAGCAAGAATATTCAAACGAGGGTCTGTCGGGCTCGCCAAGTTTGCTTGGGCCCACACCCGGCGGCCGACACGGACGTCCGTGCGCTGGAGATGTGGTCCGATGGAGGTGGACGGCACAGGCCACCAGGGGCCGCCTGCATGGCCGTGCCTCGGAGATTGGGAAATCTCGGTTGAGCCAGGCTTCGAAACAGCACCTACGGTTGGTCGTCGACGGGCGTGGGCACGCCCCACTCGGTGCTGCAGAGGGATTCCGACCCCTGTCCAGCACCCACCTTGCAGGCAGAGCCGCTGGCTCCACTGGGTCGCTCGTGGTTGCGCCCGGGCTGCACTGTCACTTACGGCCTGGCCAGGATGAGAGCTCCTCCGGGGCAAACATCGAAATCTGACCGGCTCGCAGGACTGTCAGTGGCCCGACCTCACAGAGTGAATACCTGTGCAGGACAGGACCATCACCCTGCAACACGTGGCATCACGATACGCAGAGCAAGCAGGATACGCAGCCACAGGCGATGCCGGGCTGGGGGAAAATCATGAGGAGGAGCGTGGCAGGAGCATTCATTGGTCCAGCGAACATCGCGAGTGCCAGCGTTCGCGATGTTCGCTGGACCATGCTGTAGCTTCTAATTCAGTGCCAGAATCGAGGACAGAGTGTAATGACACAAAATAGAACAACTCTTTAGGTCGGCTGTATCTGTTTGTCAGACAACACAGGTCAACAGAGTGATTTGGCATGTAATCTGACGGTTCCTTTCGACGGTATCTCGACCATAGCTGAGTGAATCTACGATTCCGGCCACTGTCAGCCATGTTGTCAACCTCGCGCACGGCGTGATGGGGGGCCTTGGTAGTGGCCAATGACGGGCCGCGGCGGCACGCCCAGTTAAGGGCGGACATTCGGATGCGGACACGTTGCATCATTACAGCGTACACGTGAAACCCGTACCGTCT
>ENA-ORXR01001758-ORXR01001758.1-marine-metagenome-genome-assembly--contig:-NODE-1758-length-22116-cov-17.257135_pt1 | contig 22116 bp, 30 predicted proteins | sample MGYA00237866_ERZ511479 | MGnify/ENA metagenome assembly ERZ511479 | reverse complement strand
CGGCCGCTACCCACCAGTGGGCGGGTACCCCCCCGACAGCAGCGGCTGCCGCTCGTGCGGGCCGCGGTGGACGCCGCGGCGGCGGTGGGCGAGCGCCCCCTACGCCCTCGTACGTGCGATCCCAAGCGGCGCCGGTCGGGAGGCGGTGCTCGACTTGCCTGTGTATCTTTCGTCGTGTGAAAACAGTTTTATCGTTTTGCAAGTCCAGGGTGTTTTCGCGAACGCGCTTTCAGTTGTCTCAAGGCCGTCGGCGGAGTTGCATCGAACACGCAGGCGCGGCTCCGTAGTGGCCGATGAGTCCCGACCGCCGTGCTGCTGTGGCGGACGGCAGGGCGGACCGGGGACTGGCGCGCGACCCGCGGATGGTTGGCGCATCTGAAGCATACCGATAGGGGAGAAGCCAAGTGGAGCAGGAAAACAGGAGCCTTCAAAGCAATGAGAGAAGGACCTGACGCAAGAAAAGAGAAGAAACGGATATCACGGGCAGAGACAAACATCAAGGACGCACCGGGGCTGCAACGTCTGCCAACCCGTTGACGGATCTTTGTGAGCGACACCCAACCGTTCCCACGGAGCCAAAAAAGAAAAACGATGTGGCGATGCAGTGGCGCCCTTCAAAGCAACAGCGCATCGCGGACGACTACAGGCTACAACTCGTTGCAACTCGGGAGAGGAAAATCCCGCCAATGCTATCTGGCGTCAGAGAACCGTCGACTTGGTGTCCGCGCCCCCATCCTCTTGACAATCAACTGCCGCAACTCCCACCAACATCCCCTCCGCAACTGCCGCCGCCGCTACCACCGCCGCCGCCACCTCCGTAACTGCCGCCGTCGCTACCACCGCCGCCGCCACCGCCGCCGCCGCCACCACCGCCGCCGCCACCGCCGCCGCCACCAGTATGGATGAGAACTGGAAACGACTCGACGGCCGGCCGCACGGCTCTCGGTACGGGTGGGCAGCCGGTGCTCTGGGGCGGCTGCTTGCGGCCGTCGGCCTTCGTGCCGTCGCTTCCTACCGCTGCCGCCTTGCGGCCACCCGGTGCCGCTTGAACCGCAGGTGCAGCGCCGCCACCGACCGTAGCCGCCGGCCCGCCGCTTGTAGTCGCCCGGCCGGCTGGGGCCGGGCCGCTGGCGGGGCGGGACTCGCTGCGGGACCATCCACAACAGGCGCCAAGACAGCCCATCGTGGACACCGCACGGCTGACCGCAGCGGTGGCGGAGCTTTGCAGGCTCACACGTCCAGCTAGAGACAGGGAGCCGGGGGCGAAAACACGGAGAGACTGGTACGTGTGGCGAGCGGGGCGTCCTCGATTGGGGACGGCACCAGCGACTGCGGCGTTGGGCGGTGGGGCTGAACCAAGAGCACCAGACGCTCGTGGAAAGGGGGTGCTGCGGTCGAGCCAGTGGGGGAGGACGGGATGTGCGCGCCACAACTGCGCGTGGGGCTTGTGCGACTCCAGCAGCACAGGCGGGGCGCGGCTGGGCGAGCGAGTCTTGACGTCGAGTTGGCCAAGAACCAAGCCGCCCTGTCCGCGCGACCGCCGGCGCCGCGCGCTGCGCCCGCCTGGCGCATTATCATGACGAGAAGGCGGCGTCCGTCGCCGCCGCCACCCCGCCGCTGGCAGGCCGAGAGCGCGCGGCCGCCGCCTGTGCCAGCGCGGCTGCGTCATCGCCGTCATGGATGGTGGCTCGCCTGAGGTGGGAGCGCAGGGACTCTACGCGCGCTACGCGGTGGCGGAGACGGGGCAGGGAATGGCAACGCACGGCCATGAACCTTGTTGTCCTCTTGGCGGAGACGGAGCAGGGAATAGCAACGCACAGCCATGAACCTTTTAGTCCTCTTGGCAGCTTCTTGCAGCGTTCTCAGAGACGCTATGGTGCGTGTCCCAAAAATGAGACATCGCGGTTTTTTCCTTTTTTCCGGGCCAAGTGGCTTCTGCAGCGGTCTGAAAATAGAGGGTTTCACGTAACCTAGGAGGGTCCTGGTACCAGAGGGGTCCTGGCGGTCGTAGGGGGTCGTGAGGGGGGTGCCAGGGAGCCTTGCCGGAATCTGACCGCGGAGAGGTACTGCTCAGCCAGTCAATTTTCTTCCAGAGACATGGGGGGCGTGACTGCCAAGTCATGAGTGGCAAGATTGGTCAAACGTCTGTCATTGACATGAGAGGCTTGACTACCAGGTCATCAGTGGAGAGATTTGTGCTAAATTACCGACGTGGCCAGATCGTCGGAAAAGTGCTATTTTTCTGCACTGGCGCCGGGGCCCACAATTTTCAATTTTCCTCCAAAGGCCTCCAGAACCGGGTAAAAAGGCGTGTACTAGATCAAATTCGACCCCCCTTCACACTGCAAATTTTCCAATGCTGTATAGAAACGATATTCGCATTTTAGACCGCGGCGATCCTCTGCACGCGCCCAGTATAGGACTACACTGCGCCCACAACGCGCCTGGCTGCCACTCCAGGGCACCGACACTGCTCAGACATCGCGTACGCGGGGGTCTTTCCGGCGCTCGGTGGGGACACGTAGAGCTCGCAGGACATACCACGATCAAGAAGCGTAACGCGGCATCTACAAACAACGATCTACCACGCTTCCCTTGCGGGCTGTCGTGAGGCTACTTGTTGCTCTGCAGGGGGGCCGTTTAGGCCTCGTCTCATGCGTTTATTCTTTGACTGCGCCTCCTCTGCAATCACTCCGAAACATGTCAAACAGAGTCCAGGCCAGAAAAAAGACCAAGAATACAGAACTAAAGCAGAGGTCACACCGCCCCGGCTTGATCGCATGCTGGACCCCCGCGTGTCCTTCTGAGCGCATCAATGAAACAGAAACGAGTAGACCAGCGTCGAACGCAGAAAAGCTAGAAAGAGATAAACACGTAGCCAATCACGAGAAGCAAAGAGATCGATGAGGAACACGGAAACGCGAGACGCGGGTCAGTACAATGATACAAAAACTCAGTACGTCCGCAAGACCCGCACCGGCACCCATCAAGTACGTAGGTACAACAGACCACTGAATTGTATCACGCTGAGCAGCTGCACGATAAAGCGTTCGCCTCACGGCACGCACCGTCTCTTGCGCAGTGTGGAGCTGACTACCAAGGCCTTTGGTGAGCGCTTTAGGCTCTCCAACGCCCAGGTGCGCCGCTTCATCATTCGTGGAGGAGCCCTGCGCAGGCCTGGCCCGTCACCTTTCTTCTCTTCGGACGAGGAGGACCTCCTGGCCAGTACCTTGTCGTCAATGCGACGATCGGTCGTGGGCTGTCCTATGACGCGCTCTCTCGAGTGTGTGCCTCCTACCTCACAAAGCTGTCGCCAGAGCGGCAGGCCGCTGCACGGGCCCAATTTAACGGCTAGCTGTCGCCCGGGCGTAGCTGGGTGACTGGCTTTTTGAGCCACCACCACGGGCTGAGGCGGTACCGGGTCGGCACGCCGGTGGAGGGTCGCGCCCGCAACTCGAGACCCAATGTGGTGGCGCGCTGGTACGCCCTACTGACACTGCTGTACCGAGATCACGCCATCACCTCTGCCCGTCAAGTCTGGAATATGGAGGAAACTCACGTGCACGCCCGGACGTCTGCGGTGGAGGGTCGTGGCGGAAATATAGGAGGTGTCGGTCTACGCAAGCCCGAAGTTGTCCTGCCGTCGTATGCTTCGTGAGCGGGCGCGTGCACGGCGGCATTTTGCGTGTCGGGGGCGGGTGTTGTGGCGCCTTACTTTGTTGTTGTCGATGGGCAGGCCAGCGGTCACGCGTTTGTGACCACGACTGACAGGGACGGCGGGAAGAAGGACAAGGCTCTTGCCGCCTTCCTCAACGATGGCGCGATTGTGTGGCGCCGGTCTCCTCCAGGCTTCACTAAAGAGGTTTTTGACGTTTGGGCTCAGCAGTTTGCATCCTTTGCCCGCTCCTACTACCCGGGCGAGGCCAAGATTCTTTCGCTCGACTGAGCCAAGGTGCACCGGTCCCCCGCAGATCTGCCGACCCTGCTGCGCGCCAACATGCACGTGATCGCAGAGCCGTCCAAGATGTCCCACATCTTGCAGGCGCTAGATAATTCGAGCGCGTTCGGCCGATACCAGCCCAAGGTGCGGTCGCGTGTCCGTGAGACCGCTCTCGAAGGCAGGGATGCCGGGCGGCAGTTCAACACACCAGAACTACTGCGCTGTATTTCGGCAGCGGCGTCTGACGCCCTGAGGGAGGAGGCGCTGCGGACGGCCTTCCAACGCATAGGGATGGGGCCCCTGGACCCTAAGATGGTGTCGGATTAGGAGCTTAGCAAGGGCGCGGACGCTCCAGTCGCGGGTACCGACCTTGAGCTGCTGACGCGGCGGCTGATTCCTGTCGTGCGGAAGGACCTGTCGTGTCCACGGGTGGTCAACGGGACCCTGTCGACGGCTGGGCGCGGGACCGTTTTGACGGCTGATGAGGTCACCGCCGCCATTTCCGAGGGGGCAGCGGCCAGGGAGGCAGATAAGCTGGCCAAGAGCCACGCCAAGCGTGCACGGGAGGCCAAGGCGACGGAGAAGAAATCTTTGGAGTCGATTGCAGCACGGGCCAGGCGGGCAAAGCTACAAGAGAAGCAGGACAAATTCTTGCGCAAGACATGGGACGAGATTTCAAGTGACGCTGCCAACGACGGTGCGTGCCGTTTGCGGGCAATGGGATTGCTGGCGTCGACGGCGGCCAAGCTGCGGCGCCGCGCGCTGGCCAGTCGTGCCCGCAGAGGTGCCCCCCCCCAGCTGTCTCCCTATGAGTTGTGGCGCGTTGTGTCTGCTGAGGCGGCCGGAGTGGGCAAGCAGCAACTGCGTCGAGTGACTCATCTCCGGGGGAAGAGGGGAGCGCGGCGGGCTATTCGGCAAACCTTGTTGACCGTCATTTCATTAGGTGCAGCAGGGGGTTATCATTGTGGCGGGGGAGGGCGGGCGCGGGCTTGCAGGAAAATCGTTTACGCGTGTGTTGCAGTAGCACTGGGGGGTGCCGCGCTGTGGCCAGTCGTGCTATCAGGGGTACGCCCGCCCCGCTGTCTCTCAATGATCTGTCGCGCGTTGTGCCTGCTGAGACGGCGGAGGTGGGCAAGCAGCAAATGCGTCGCGTGTATGGTCCCTGGGGGGAGAGGTGAGGGTGGCGGGCTTTTCGGAAAACCGTGTTCACCGTCATTGCACAAGGAGCAGGAGGGGGTTGTCTTTGTGGCGGGGGGGTGGGGGGCGCGGGCTGGTAGGCAAACCGTTTACGCTTGTGTTGCACTATTACTGGGGGGTGCCTCGCTGTGGCCAGTCGTGGTCTCAGGGGTGCGCCCGCCCCGCTGTCTCTCAATGAGCTGTCGCGCCTTGTGTCTGCTGAGACGGCCGAGGTGAGCAGGCAGCTAATGCAACGAGTGCCTCGTCTGTGGGGAAGAGGGGAGGGTGGCGGGCTATTCGGCAAACCGTGTTGGCCTTCATTGCAGGAGGTGCAGGAGGGGGTCTTCATTGTGGCGGGGGGGGGCGGCGCGGGCTTTCAGGCAAATCGTACAGGTTTCTGTCTCAGTACGCACTGGGGAGAGAGCCGAATGGGACAACGGAAAGCATCTCACAGCTTGGCAGTCGCTTCGCCAGAGTGTACCCGTTGGTCGCGTCGGCAAGAATCTTGGGCGATGTGGATCACGTTTTTACTTTCTCGGTAAGTTTGTCCGACTGTAATGCACGATTCCAGGTCGTTCTCACACAATCAGTCATTGTGTCACGAACTGGTACCGGGTTTTTTTCGACCCCCTTTTCTAGCAAATGAATTGGAGCGTCCCAGCATAAACGGAGAGCACTGCCGACCTCGTGAGAGACTGCTGAAGCCAGTCATATGTCTATTTTTCGTTGGGCATGAGTGTAAGGCAGAATGCTGGAGCAGTTGTCACGAACTGGGGCATGACGGATAGTCGGCGCCGACCGCTGTATATCTTTTTCTGCTCTGAAACATGTTTGGGGTGTGTGTGGAGCGTCGGGAGGACTTTGTCGACTGTGTGTCTCAAGACACATACCGTTGGAACCACCTGGTGCTACTATGTGACAATAAATGCTTTTTCTTCCTGTCGGGCACGGCCGGCCACCCCTGACCGCGCCCGTGCCGACTGCTTTGTACAGTATCGCACTGCGGCTCACCGCCACCGGCGGTGTGCCGTCCATCAATCTCTGCCCTTACAGTGCTACTTCACACCCGGGACTCAGCAATCAAACACACAAGAAAAACAAGCCGCGGTAGCTTGACCTTGCAACGGCCCGCGACGGTCAGCTGCCGCTTACGGCTTGGACCCAACGATGGAGACGGGCTCCGGTGCCTGCCCTGAAACGGCCCGCTGGATAATGCTCGCCCTTGTCACACAGTCAACCGTCCTGTCAATGGCCGGCCTCGACGTGGCGGCGTACGCGTTGGATGCCTCCGCTTCGCACCAATACTTTCTGGAAAATTCGCACGCGTAGGCTTTGACCAGGCGGGTCTTGACCTCGCAATTTCCCGGCGGGCCTGTCGGCACCGCCACCAGCCGCACCTGTGGCGGCCGGAGCCCAGACTGGCAGCCGTCGGCCTCGTGGATGGCCGACATCATAGCCTCCGTCGTTGCTGCATCGTTGCCCTTCGTCGGCTGTGTCAGCGTGGAGACGACGAGCAGGTCGCTGATGCCCTCCGTGGACGAAAAGAAGCCACGGGCGAGCTCTCCATTGTGTTCCTTGACGTTTTCAACGCGCGTCCAATCGTTTTAGGCAATCGCCTCTATCGGCACGTTGCCGGAGCCGACGCCCGCCCATCCAACCTCGGCGAGCGACGCCCACGCTACGGCATAGTTCTTGACCGCAACCAGAGAATCCTGTTCCACCAACACGTCCGGGCGGACGAGCAAGCCATCGGCGCGGCCGAGCGCGCTCATGGTCTCGCGCCAGTGCTTCTTGGCGTCGGCTGCCGTCGGTTTTGAAGCATCGACATCTTCCAGCGTCAGATTCGCCGTGAACGTGCAGCCGTTGGCTGTCACGCGCAGGGCCTGGAATCCGAAATACGTCGGCTTGTTGTTGCGGTCAATGAGGGTGCACGGCGGGCCACTCTCCTGGCGCAGCATGGTAAAGGGGCTGTTAGATTCTTCGTTGCGCGCGGCGCGGGTGGGCCGCCCCGCATTCGTCGTACAACTGCCCGTCGACAGCCTCTAGGCCTTGATCTGCCGCCCTTCGGCCAGCTTGAGCACCACACCGGGGCTTTGCAGGATCTTGGGCACCGGATTGGTGATGTTCGAGGCCGCCGGAGCCGCATCGGGAGCGACTACACCGACCACGACCGCCATCGTGCCCGCCGATGCGGCAATACGGGATAGGAACCGCATGGCGTTGGGTTGGGGAGGTAGCGTCAACGGAGGAAGACGGGGATACAAGAAGGGGGTGTGGGAGAAAGGGAAGGCTGCAATGCACGCACAGATCTAAGGGTGAAAAGGTGAGGGCAGTGGTGAAGCGGTGCAGCATGCAGTGATAAGGATCGAGCACCACTGACCCCACGGCCCCTGCAGTCGACCGCTAAGTAGCCGCCGCGACTTCCTCTAGTGGGCCCATCCCAGTACAGCCTGTGACCCCCTACACACGAACAGTACGCCTCCACGCTCGTGGCCGCAGCAGCGCAGCTTGCAGTCAAGGTGCACGCCGTTTTCCAACGGTTCGATTCGGGTGTCCCCCACCGTCACTCCACCACGCGCCGCACGGTACGAGCACGGCAGCGACTGTGGCTGCCTGCGCGGTCGGAGGTGTCGGCGCCACCGCCACCGCCACCACCGCCGTCGCCGCGCGCGCACAGGCACCGGTCGCTACCGCGTCAAACTCGGCCACATCCGCCGCCGGGCGTGCGCGTGCCCCACACCGTCATCGGCTACAGGAGGAAAACCCGCCGGCGTCATCCACTTTCGAATTCACCGAAAAAGCGCCGGCACAGCGTGCCAAAGACACGCGGCGCGACAAGAATGGAACGGCAACGCCGCCTGACACTGCGGCCACGGAGTTTCAATGCCACCGCCACGCCGCCGCTAGCGCGGGTAACGACCGTGGCCCGCGTGCGTCGGGAGGCAGCTTGGGCTCAGGACGGCGGAAGCGCCCGCAGGCGCGTGCAAGAGGCCGACGCGCGGCAGGTGAGGGCGGCGGGGGGGCCGAGTCTAATTCCGAGCGACGCGGTGCGCCCTGACCGGGCGCGTGGGTGCCCCTCCCCGCTATACCGTGACTGTATGAAGACGGTTGACGCGTGAAAGGGGCCCAGGTTTTCTAGAAAACATGGCGAGACCGAGCTGTGAAAAATCCCGCGCCCTCCAGATCCACCGCCACCCCGAAGCAGCGACAGGTGGGGCATGAAGGCCGGCAGGCGTTTCCGGATCTGACCGACAAGGTAGTGAGGTGATGCCTTGCAACCGCAAGGGAGCCCTATGGCGGTCGCACGGGCCGTCGTGGCGGGATGGGACGATTGGCAGGGGTTGGGACGGTCAGAATGATGTCAAATGGCCCCAAATCGCGTCACTTCTGCCGACACCATGGCAGCGCCAGGCTTGAGACCAAAACAGCGCAAACACACCGCTCTTCAAGGGACGGCCTACCTGTGGGAAATGTAGGTGGCCATACTGTAGGCTGCCTCAATACGTGGCGTGCTTCATGCCGCCTCGCCTGAATGCTGGCTTGAGTGGCAAGAGCTGTGGCGCCCGGAACCTCACCCCCCCGTGTGAAGGCTGTCACAACACCAATGCGCTTCGGAGAGAACCACAAACCCTGGATAATACAGAGAGCTCATCACGTAGCGGACCTCACTCAGTTTCATGTCGGCCGCATTCACCCAAGAGGCGTGGTGGCCGCCGCGGCTCCCCGCTAGGCGCCGCAATCGCTGGCTCGAAAGCGTCGCCGCCGGCTCCCACGTGGACGGCGGCTTCCAGCGAGGGAGGCTCCAGGCCGGCTCAAAATGTGCCGCCACATCACCCTGACGGCGTGTCCAGCAACGGAGCCAACCGCCCAACCCAACGGCCACGTGGGGGAAACTTGTGGCCCTGCTGCTGGATCTCCAACCGCCAAGCCAAAAATAGGCACGTAAGGTCTCAAGTTTGGGCTCGGGAAAGGCTATCAGTCTCCGACATCAGTTTTGTGGCCGGCCAGCCCTCCGCGCCGAAGAATCTGTTGTGCAAGACCGAGTCATAGGATCAGAACCGATCGTGACGGTCATTTCATGTTTTCGTTGATTGCAGAAAGAACCCTGTCCTGATCTCCTCTTTTAAAAGACGGTTTTAGGCTGCATTGTCCTCGACCACCCGGGATTGCTGATCGTTCAACAGTGTCAGTGTTCATCCCCTATTTCAGCCAGTGGGCCAGTGTTCACATGTTAATGCGGATTTGATGACACGGCGTGCACATGAAGTGCGGGTCGGTCGGCATTCCATCCCCCATGATACAGATATGTACCCAACAATTGACGGTTTTTCAGACGAATGACAACAGAAAACAAACTACGGCAAACTACTCACTGACCGCCCGTACGGCCGGGGTGGTGCGTGTCGTAAGTAATGACCGCCTCTACTACTAGAGCGGTTTATGTGAAGGTCAACAGGCTCGCCCAAGGCCCGCTGGCTTGCCCACTTGGCGAGAAACTCCCCGTAAGATCCGTCCATGTTGTAGCCTAGCAGATAGGTTGACAAAGGGTCCCCAGTAACGACGTTCATCCAAAAGTGGTCCCAGTGGGGTAGTCGTGGGTGGCTGGGTGCGATGGGCGGGGCTGAGTGGGTTGTGGTTGGGTGGGTGTGGGTAGGGTGGGGTGAGTGGGGTGCGTGAGGTGCTGCAGGAGCGGAAGGTATGGTGGGATGAGATGTGCTGGTACCAATAGGTGGGCTCCGCTGTGGTGAACGGGACGTGTACGCGATCAGTGGGTTGGGGTGGGATGGGTGTAGGTAGGGTGGAGTGGGCGGGGTGTGGGGTGTTGCAGGTGTGGTAGTTATGGTGGGGGGAGACGTGCTGGGACCGATAGGTCGGCTGGGCTGCGATGGAGCAGGGAGAGTACGCGGTAGGTGGGTTGGGGTGGGGTTGGTGTAGGTAGGGTGAGGTGGGTGGGGTGTGTGGGGCTGTGCACGCGCCGCAGTTCTGGTGGGGCGAGATGCGCTGGGACCGATAGGTGGGCTGGGCTTGGGTAAAGTGGGGAGAGTGCGGTAGGATACTGTCTCGGAATTGGTATGTTAGAGGCGCAGTCAAGGAGTGTGAATTGGAGTTTTCATATGAACAGACGTCTTCCAATGATAACAAAGCTTTTCGACAGTTACTGAAGAGACCCGTGCCCTCTGAGATTGCTTGGATGCGACCAATAGTCACAGACGCACGAGGCGCTAGCCGGCCCACGGGCACGTAGTCTGTCCAAAAACATGGAGATCGAGGCATCATTACCCGATTGACCGAGCAATTAGTGGGATTCACTTCGGAGTTGAGAGCACCTCAATCGCGATACACTCGCGGGAATCGCTCCCGCCCGATTGCGCAGATGCCTATTTACGGTTTCCGGTTGCTCAGAACCTTGCTCAGCAACCGGTTCAGACCCCGAATATAGGATCTATATACTTATTGATGACTTGGCTTCAGAGCACCTGCAGCAATGAGAAAAATGTTTTGGAATCATATGCAAACCGGCAAGCACCAGCACGCACTCGCGCCAAGGCGAGCAGGCTAATCACTGCCGTCACTTGCCCGCTCTTTTTCTCAAGGCGAGCGCGCCCCACCTGGAAAGCCAACCGCTCACGCGGCGTGGGGTGCCGCACATACATGCGTAGACCGACGACCACCTGTCTGTGAGTGGCTCGCACGTCACAGACTGCCTGGTCCCCCCACCGCCACCCCCGACACCAACGCTTGTCCCCCTCACACCCACCCCTCCCTATCCCTTTCCCCTCCCCCTCCCCCCCCGGGCCGGCCTCCTAATCATTGAGTACCTGACATGGTTTCCCGCGCTCCCCCCAAGACCGCTGCCCGGAGCGGCCAGCTGCCTGTGGGCCGCCGGGCCTCGCCAAGTTCCGGGCGGCCGAAGATCTTTTCAACAGGCGAAACCATTGGCGTCATGACGGCGGCCTTGGCGCATTGGGCGGAGTACCGCGGGAGGCCCACGGGGGACAAGAAGCGCCGCATGGAGGCGGTGATGCTGAAGGCATTCGTCGACGCAACACGTTGGAGAAAGTCGCCGCGGACGCTGCAGCACGCCGACGTGGTGGGGGGGAGGACGGGGGGGGTGTCGGCGGCTCTGCGACTGTAGACGGTCCGACCGGTGGGGACGTGCTCCAGGAGGTCATCAATATGATGAACACCTTCGCAAACAAGGCCCGCCGCGCGTAGCCATACATTTTTGTTTCTGATTGTTGTTTTCTGGCGTGTCTTTCTTGTTTCATCAAAAATCCCCTTCTTTCTACCCCTACTGCACGTCTGCGCTTATTTGTCCCTGCGGCTGTCAAGGCTGACCCAACAACATTCGAGTCCGGCCCAATGACTGGACAACAGAATACGAGCCTCGACCACCCGGAATGATCAATGATTTCCTCGCATCTCTCTGCAAGAATCCCGTGCCAACATCCGCTAGCCTCCGTCGGCCTCATACGCCCCCCCCGCCACCCACCCGTTCTCCAGTGACAACGCGAGGATGCACAGTCGTCTCAATCTCTTTTCTCGTCAGTGGCACGGTCTCCGCACTGCCAAGGAGGTCCTCATCTTTCACGCCGTCCACCAATGCAGTCGCTCTACCCACCCCCCCCATCACATCCCACCCCCTGCCCCGTCCCACCGCACTCCCTCGGATCTATTCTTAACACAGCAGCCTACTATCCCTACACCCACGGCAGGCCCAATGCCTTCACAATCTCTATACGTCGCACACACCCTGCCACATACGCCGTCTGGTCGGAGGCGGTCCAGTCGACATCCCCCACAGAGGCGTCTCTGGAGACGTCCTCGTCCTCACCCTCATACGCCACATCCCGTGCCTCCACAAAGTTGTTATGCAAAGTGACACACACCTCTTGGACACATGGCTACAGGTAGGGGTGTGCGTAGATCATCCGTAGCACACGCGATCGGCCCTTGAAGCGGCCAAAACAATTCTCAACGACGACCCGCATCTTGGCGTGCAGATGATTGAACCGACGCATGCTGTAGACGTGTTGTCCATGCATGTCGGCCTCCCGGAAGGGAATAATCTGAGTACGCAACAGAGACGCGGACGTGCCAAGAAGGAAGAAGACAGAAAAGCTCCTCCCAACAATGAGAAATGTACAAGTCGTGGCTGCGTAAATATTCCGTGTGTTTTCTCCAAGCTCTTCCCCAAGTTCTCTTTCATCTCGAGAGGGCAGCTGCCGCTGAAACTTCAGCCTTCTTCCTTGTTTGACAGTGCCTCACCCAACCCCCCCCCCAGCCCTCAAAATCTCTCGACTGAATGCGAAGCAAGTCACACATACCGGGAATGCAGTCAGAGCGAACCCTGCGTCGCCGAGTATGAACTCGCGAACCGATAGAGGGCGAGAGCTCATGTCCTCCTCAAACATGGACGCGTGCCAAGATCGGGTCCGAAACGCCTACGAGTCGCCCTGTGACCCTGGCAGGCCACCAACAAAGTAGCAAACGAGGCGCGTGTCGCTGATGTCCAGCATGAGGAGAGAAAAGTTTGAGTTCTTGTCTGTACAATCCTCTTTGTGCTCCCCGCACGGGGTGAGAATCTGGGTGTGGCAGCCATCCACAGCGCCACATCTACACCAAGAAGCACAAGAAACGAATAGGCCACAACTTCAGTCACTGAGACGATGGTCTCTCCCAGCCAGCATGTATAGATCGCCGGCTTCTGCCGTATAGGAGCAGCAGAGGAAGAGAAAACACGAATCGTACAGCCCAGCCCATCCGACGGCGTTCCCGCCGGTCATCTCGGAAAACTCGCAATTGAAGCGAAGGCGCTTGGCTTGAGTGGTCCACGACGGAACGGGAAGCGCAACGAGCATGGCCTGTATGACAGGATCGCAGAAATTAGAAAATGTCGACTGAGCGACGTCAACGGCACGCACAATCACGCGCTGTGGGCCACCCTGCGCCAGCCAAAAGAGCACAGCGAAAGTGCGCCGTGCGGCTGGGATCGCCGCTGGGCCACGACGGCCACGGGGCAGGTGCGGTTCAGTAAGAGATACCAACTCATCGAAATGGGCCGGGCTCATACGCACATCCCCAAAAAGACATCCCTGCTCGATGCTCTCTTGAAAAAAACGGCCCACCAGATCACGCGCGCGTGGAGAAGCCCGGTTGACTAAGCCGCATTTACTCCCCACGCCGGAAAGCTCAGCCAGTCCGACGAGCTCGGCCGCCGCGCCAGAGCCCTCCTCGATGGCACCCCCAACAGGTGAAAGTGTCTCGAGAGTGCCCCAAACACCGTCCCACTGCGCACGCTCGTGCGGCGCCAGGCTGCGGAGAATCCCAAGAACCGTCTCCAGACATGCAGTGAGCCGAGCTCCCTCTCCCCCACCACACACTGACGCGCACGCCTCATCGACATCAAGCACAGTGGAGACCTCGAGCAAGTCAGGACTCACCCCCCCAAAAGCTCGAAGTGCGTCACTGAAAGTGCGCTTCAGACCGGCCATGGCGGTGGCAGGGCGTCGGTCCGATCCAACGCCTCCGCCGCGCAGTCGGATCGTGCGCGTGCTGTGGACCGAGCGGCAGCTGAGTACGAAGAGGCAAGAGGGGGGGAGCGCCAGGAACGGTGCAGACCAGTGAAGCGAATGTAGGGGTGCCTATTAGGGTTCAACGGTGGAGGAGGAGCGTGCGGAAAGGGCGCCGGTCCACGTCGACCGACGCGAGGCAATGAGTCGCGCCGAAGGTGCTCCAAATATGTTTTCGAACAGTCCGAGTTATTGTCGCGGAATGAAGCTGATGTGGCGGAACTGTCTCAGGATCTGGGAAGGGTCGCTGGCCCCGTTCGATTCTTGAGTCGGCATGCCACTCTGGGGGCTCGTCCTCAAGAAAGTTTTTGTTGAGTCAGAAGTTGAGCTGAGGCATTCGTGAAGAGTCCTCAGCGCAACGGCTGGCCGCCCTTGTGTTCTTCCCCATCCCCACACTCGTTGGCAACACACGCCCCACTACCAGTTGTGTATCATGTCGGACTCGGATGATGCCGAAGCTATGCTTGCTGTTGCCACGGATTCTTCCAACGATGACGACGACGATATCGCCGCGGCGCTGTTGGCCGTTGAGGACCATGAGTATTTGCTTTCCAGCATGATCGAGGGATCGGAGGGTACAGAGAGGAGAGGGTGTCTTCCTGAGAGGTCGCCTACCAAGCTTCCTGATTACGCTCATGGGGAGAGGGGCATTCTGCGTGACTACTTCGGTCTCGATGGCCGACCGCCCAATTATGACAAGAAGGGCTTTGAACGTCGCTTCCGCCTACCTCGCATTGTTTTTGATCGTGTATGCGGAGATATCTCGTCTGTGCCCTACTTTCAGCAGCGTGTGAGCGCGACGGGAGAGATGCAGTCGTCTACTCTGCAGAAACTCGCGGCTGCTCTACGTGTGCTTGCATATGGATTGCCTGCAGACAAGGTGGACGAGTAAGCTCGAACGGCAGACTCGACCAGTACCGAGACTGTACATCGCTTTACACGCTTCGTGGTTGAGAAGTACAAACCTCTTTATCTACGCGAGCCCACACGAGCAGATCTGCAGCGCATCATGGATGACTATGCGGACGCGGGCATCCCGGCGTGCATGCGGTGTGTGGACTGCTCCCACTGGGTTTGGAAGATGTGTCCCGTGGCATTCCATGGCCAATACCAAGGTAATTCAAAGAAAAGATCCATTGTCATGGAGACTGTGGCCGACAAAGACCGGTATCTTTGGCTTTATATTGGCTTTCCCGGCACTATGAATGATTTGAACGATGTATCTTTTTCTCCTTTTTCTATTCAATGACGGCTGGTTGTTTCCCTCCCCCCATCCCCTACACAGTGAATGGTGTCGAGCGCACATTGACGTACGTGCTGTGTGACGGCACCTACCTGAACTGGGCGGTCTTCATCAACACGTCTGATTGGGAGAGCGAGAAGGAGAATTACTTTTCGTCCTGCCAGGAAGGGAGACGAAAAAGACACAGACCGCTTCTACGCCTACTTCTTTCGGGAGTGGAACATACTAGAGCAGCTGGCGCGCTTCCGCCGTGTTGAGACCCTGGTGCAGGTGGGCACCTGCTGCCCTCTTCTCAACAACATGATCGCATCTCACCGCTGCAAGGAGCCTGCAGTCCCTCAACCAGGTATGTGGGGTACTGCCCTCCTCACGCTTTTGTTTCGCCTCTTGCCTTGGTTGATTTTCTTCTTTTGTTGCTCTTACTCACATCGTCGGCGGTTACGCCCGCCAGCGTGTTTTGGTGACTTCTTCGCGATTTCGTGGAGAAACCCACACAGCGTGTGTCGCCACGCAAAGTCGCCAACGAGGGCTACTGTGAAGATCAGACGAACGCGCCAAAGAGGCACCTGTCCAAGCAAATACGCAGCCACGTTGCGCATTTGTTTGCTCTCCACATTTAATGATCAACTTGAATTTCATTGTTTATCTTATGGGCCGTGCCCAATTGGTCGATGTATTCCAGGGAGCGCGACGCCCATCGCGAGATCGGTGATGTCACGGGACACAGCCGATCAAGCGACAGCGCCTTGCGCACCGAAAAGATCAGCCGGTGAGAACCGCCTCCCTCCACGCCGCAAGCGCGCCACGCATTCGCGCGCCACACGCAAAGTCGAGCTGCGCCCGCCGCGCTGCCCCATCCCCACCCCCAGTTAAGACCCCCCGAAAGCGGACATGGCGTTTCTCGCCCCATGGTTGGTTCGTCCATGCAGCGGCAGCTTTCCATTGGTGCAGAAGTTTTTGTCAGATCTGTTTCGAAAACCACCCCTTTGGACGACGGCTTTCCCACAATCGGTACGTGGCGATCCCACGGCTCACGCGATCGCGTGTAGAGCGCGGACCAGGGCACATTGGAAGCCGGGTTTGCACGACCACCCGCCAAAATTTCGCAGGCCCCTTTTGGATGATTGACCGACTGTGGCGCTTTGCCTTCGTGTTTTCTGACGACTGGCGTGGGAGACCGCTCCGGGTCAACACGTCAACCAATGTACAAGCCCCGCCAACAACGCGGGATCCTGGGCCATCCCAAGCACCCCACTGGACCTGTGACTGATGACCAGCCATACAGACCGTGTGAATGAGAGAGGGAGGGGAGTTGGCAAGGTCTGACAGATTTTCTGACCGAGTCGATTGGTCTACGTGCAACAGACCAAGTGGATTTCTACTCCTCCAAGAGGGACAACATGCAAGCCGTTTCTGCCTCAAGCAGCTCACCATAGTCACCCTCCCCGTCCCACGCCTCGTCAGCGCATGGCTCATGCGTGTCGGGCGGGGCCTCTTTGGTCCGCCTCCAATGGGCTTCGATCCTACTTGCTGCCGCCGCCAGGTTGTCCGTGGCCCACTTGCAACGGTCCTCGCCCTGTTTAAGCACACACGAGGCCGACGCCCCGGGCGCTCCCGCCAGGATCTTTCCCGTCCTGGTTCGTTTGTCGTCAGGGCGCTTGGCGTCGCGCGCCCCAGGGCCAGCTTTTGCTGGCGACCGTTTGGCTCCACGGTTGTGAGCCGTATCTCCCGGCCCTCGGCTGACGGCTGACCGCTTAACATACGACACGCAAGTTGCCAGGAAGCTGTCAGCTGGGTGTCGGGCGGCCGTCTGATTGAAGTGGCCATGCCACGCCTCAAGCCCCTGCTCGCTGTAACGCCCCAGGCTCCCGAAAAAATCAAGGAAATCTGGGGCGTGACAGCAAAGCGTGTGCAGTTTGGGCGTGACAGTGAACCAGGGGAAGGCCGCGCGCAGCCCGTCGACAAAGCGAGCCGTCCCGGCTCGGAACGCAGCAGCGTCCTCCGGTGAGCTGTCACCCGCGCGTGTCAGCACCGGCAACAGCTGCCGCCAGGTGTCGCAGGCCACGCGGTATGCCGCCACGTCCGCTGCAGGTACGTAGGAAGCCAGCAGCTCGACGACCGCTGACATCCGCCTAGCAATGAGCTGACATTGGCGTCCCTCAAACGCACCGCCAAAGTACGGTTTGGGCGTCACGCCGACAGCGAAACGTAGCGCCAACGACAGGTTCGTTGCGTACGCACTGGCTCTGGTGGCCCCGTGATGGAAGTAAACCGCCTCAATCCCAAGGCGCAGCAGGGCGCCTGTAATCCCCAGGGTGAGGTGCAGGGGCATGGGGGAGATGTGTGTGGGATCCATGATGAGGAGTGGTCGGCTTTCAATGGAGAAATGCTCGTCCAGCGGCAGCGGTGCCGCGCGCTCACTGTTGTCACAATCGGCATATGCTTCAGCCATCCGCGCGAAATGGCCACGCGTCCTCGTTACGCCTCGTGCGAGGCTGCCGTCTTGCATGTTGCCCCACGTATCGACCAGCAGCCCGTTGCCCTGCGTCCGCCGCCGGAGCGCGGTACACCGTAGGCACGGCATACGGCTGCTGGCACCTTTGTGGCCCACCCAGCTCGTCATGAAGGCGTAGTCGCCTATCAGGATGAGGCGCACGGCCCGGCGTGCGCTGCCGACATCCAGCCCGCCCGTCCGCAGGGCATCCAGGTCCGGCACGTAGACGTCCGCCATTCGGGTGAGCGCCTCGCGGTCATCTTTCTGACAGGGAAAGATACCGTAGAGGAGGGAGTTACCTCTGCTCGTCGGGTTGACTTGATTGGCACAAGACAAGACAGCCTTACACGAGCTTACTAGGCCCCCTTTGTCGAGGCCAAAGCAGACGTGTATGTCCCGTACAGCGCTGCTGTGAAGGACGCTGGCGCTCGCCTGCCCTTCAAAAGGGCGGCTGGCGGTCACCTCCCGGCCGTCAGGCCCCCGCACCGTCCTCTCCACCCACTGCTTCCTGCTACGCAGGTCCCAAATAGCCGCCGCAAGTGCGGCGCGCGGGCTGACCAGGTACGCGCCGTCACCGTTGCTCGTGGCTCGGTTGCGCTCCTCGGCGGCCGCCTTGCCCAGGTCCTCGCGCAGCGCCAGTGGGCTTGCGAGGCCGCTCTGGGGCCCCAAAAAGAGGCGAAAGCGTTGGAAGGTGGCGGCGCTAATGTTGTTGTCAACGGCAAACTGCGTCTGCAGCCTAATCGGGAGCGAATGAATAGCAGCCGTAGGCGCAATCGCCACGCCCCCACTCGAGCGGGCCCGGCGGCACACGTCGTCGAGCACGGCCGACGCGAGGCCAGCGTCGATACGCATGATCTTCGACACTGCCTCCTTCGCCTGCGTCCGGCGGCGCCGCGCCTGCCGAGGGCCGACGGCATCTTGACGAGTCTCAATCTCCCGCCGGTAGGTTCTCTTGACGCCGTTGGCGAATGTCGCCGTCACCACCTCTGGCCGGGTCGCGGCCAGGTGACGGCTGACCAGCGCGTCCACTCGGGCGAGCAGGGGTGCGTTCAGCGACCCATATGTCCTCTCGAGCACGCGAAGAGCGGCAGCGGCATATGGCGGCGCTCGCCCCATGGGCGCCTGGTTGATCCCTCCTACGACGTGGAACCTCCCGGCGCTGGGTGACGATGGGGAAAGAGGGGGTACGCCGGTGTCCTGAACGCAGGCCCGACTCGCGCCGGACTCTACATCTGTGGTGGTGTCACTGTGTCATGCCGAGTGACGTTTGGGCGGTAGGCAGCAAAGGAAAGAAAGTAGCGAATAGAAGAAAATGTAGAACGGGTTCTGATCAGCATACAACGCAACAGTTGTGACCAACAGACAGCATGGCGGCGAGAGTACGATCATGCACGCAAGATGTGAAGGGCATCCAGTGCATAAATTGGAGCGGGCGACTGGCAACGTACCGGGAAAGATTCCCCACTGTGGCGCCGTCGGGCTCCATGGGAGACACTGCCAGTCCGCTTGGCAGGCGTGGTGGAGAAGGATCCGGGGCGTTGTGGTCGAACATGCAGCGCGGGCGGCTGTGTGCACGCATGCATGTGAGGCGTGGCGGCGAGAGCAAGGAGCGTCTTGGCTGCGTCGTGAGCCGTGCAGATCCGCAACGGCGGCGGCGCTTCACGCGAAAGCCGATAAAGCTCCAAAGACATTCCCAAACTGTTTCACGTGGCACTGAAAGCGCTGTAATGGGAGATATCTCTGAGTAGGGCTACATCCACAGTCGAATACGCCATGTCCGCCCTGAACTGGGGGTGTATAGTTTGGTGCAGGATCCGCACCGCTGGGCTTGCTCTGACACTGGTGCGCACTGCCGATCCGTTTCTTGTTGCCGCCACGCCGACCTCCGCGGCCGCCGCGCGCGGCGCGGTCGTGACCCCCCCCAGCCATTGCCCCGCGGCGCCCGCCGCCCCCAGCGCCGGCAATGGCGTCGGCGGCGCACCAATCCCCCTCGCTTTCTCCTTTCCCGTCGGTCGGCTACCCCGCTTTGGCGTCCTCCCGGGGCCCCACCCCGCGGTCGCCGCGCATGGGCGGCAACGCCGGCGGGGCGGCGGCGGCGGCGGCCGCCGCCCCCGCGGTCGCGGCTGACGACCACACCGCCACCGCCGCCACCGCCGCCGCCGCCGCCGTCGCCGCCACCGCCGCCGCTGCCGACGACGGTGGCGACCTCGACGCCCTCCTCCACCACCTCGAAGCGGACGCGTCGCTCCGCGCGTTTGTCGCCCCCGACTTTTCGCCCGCCGCCCACGTCGGCACCGCCGTCCGCGGCGGCTCGGTGCCCGCGTCGCTCGCCGCCGCCGAAGCGGCCGCGGCCCGCCTCTCGGCCACCGTCCGCGCGCAAGTCGTGCGCCGCAAGGACGCGCTGCTCGTCAAAGTGGCGGCCGTGGGGGACTTGGAGGGGGACGTGGCGACGCTCGCGGGGGGGGTCACCGCCCTCGCCGCCGCGTCGGCGGGGTTGGCGGGGGGGTTGGGGAGAGCTCAAGATGGGGGGGGGTTGCTTGTTTTTACAGCGGCGATGAGCCAGAAATCAGTCGCTCACCTTAGCAGGAGGGGGGAAAGGTCTCTGGCGCTCTTTGGGAGGCGGTGACACACATATAGCAAGAGGGGGGCGGAGAGAAGAACAACAGGCACGTCACAGTGTTCCATACGCTCGCGAAATCCGCAAGAAGGGGCGTCTACGCGTCCTTATTATGGAGGCACGAGAAGTGGACGGTGAAGGCCGAGGTCGTGGCGTGACAGAGGCCTTGGTGGGGACAACGACAACAAAGGACTAGGAGCTTGGAGCTGAGGTGATTCTGCTGCGAAGTGCATCCCTGAAACAGCTGCGAAAGAATCCAGGTCATTAGGCCACGTGGCGCCAAGCGATGAGGACGCCTGCAGGAACAATTCTTGCAGGAATTCCTAGCTGTGGCGCGTGCTGTGAGTTGCTGAGAGATTTCGCAGCAATCCACAGCACCTCTGTGCAGGGAAGACAAAGCACGAGTGATTGCATGTGACCAGTCAAAGCTCGACGATGGCAGCAAGATTGGAAGATATCGGAGACGCCTCGTCCACAGCCCGCCACAGCGGCTAACAGCAGTCCACAACCAAACTCAAGACACATGACAGCCACGTCTCCTGCTGCAGATCTGTCATCAGTCAGGTCGCCAAAAGTGGACAGATCTCACATGCTCGCAACACGCGATTCGTTGCAGTTCTCGTGAGTGGTTTGCAAGTTGCAGCCAATCGCGTGCTAGAGATAGAGCTGACAGCTGTGGGATTTACCAATAGCCTTGCTGTGACCTGCTGTGACTTGCTGTGAGCTTTTCTCGGATCCGGTCATTCTCCTGGGATGCGCCATAGCAGCCCTAAACAACGCCCTCCGGGCCTGGCCGGGCCTGTTGTGAAGAGAGAAACGTCTTTGCTCGTGGGAACAACCTGCGCGGCACGGTCCTCGCATGAGTCTGACGGAGGGATTCAGAGTGGCATGCGGGAGTCAGGCATATGAGCTGTAGAGGCACAATATGAGGGCATGAGTTGACATGGACCGACGTTGATAAATCCAGAGATAGTTGGCCGCTGTCAACCGTAAGGGACATTGCATCAGACCTCGCTGAACGATTGACATCGAAGATTTTCAGTTCGCAGCTGTGCGTTGGCATACAAGATGCTTGCGCCACACTATTGCTGATCCCCGAATTTTGTCCTGGTGAACGGAGACTGACTTGCGGACCGACTCTATCCACCAATCCGATGCTCCCCTGGGACTGACTTGGATCTGCTGAGTGCTTATATGTGCTCTTACAGCCTGAAAATCGACATCAGCTCCTCTGTTTTTTCGCACTTTTTATGAGGAAACAGTATAGAATATCAGGGTCTCGCCTGGGAAGCGTGCTGCGTGCCAAGAAAAGCGGATCAAGCGGCAACAAACAGTGAGTTCTGCTGGATGCAAGGTCCTCTCACACAATCCGGGCTTTCTATTAGCTTAGAGACCCATTTACTGTCGTTTTAGACCAATAGAATGATCTTATTCACAGTCAGTCTCTGTCTCAGGCCCTGTCGGCACGGCGCGTGCACGGCGTGCATAGACACGTGCTAGCCATTGAGAGCGCGTCGTTCTGATCACACCGCAATCCTGCCAATATATTTAGACCCGAACTGCCCGACTGTGGGATCCCGCGCACGAAGGTGTTACGAGCTAACACGGGCTCGTTTGGCGTCTTCGAGCCGAACACGCTCACATGTGCGAGAGTGTTTTTGTTTATTTGGCACACGTGATCGTGTTTGGAAAGGAATATCGCACTTGCGTTTGATGATTTCCGCAAGAATGATTGGACGAGAGGGCCCGTCACGGTTCACCTCTTGGATCTCGGGATGCCGGAAGCGTGCGTGAACACTGTGGTACTCGAGCGGCGTGGGTCCTGCGCGGTGCAGATGTGTCGCCCACGAAATGCCTGTTCTGATCCCAAACTACGGGCTCTGTGTTTTCATGTGTGCGTCAAGACCAGGGGTTGTCGGGATATGCATTTTGGGCCGTAATAGAATACGGATACACGCCGATGCTTCGTATCTGATTACGGATAACTCCGTTAGCTCAGATCCGGATACGGATCTCTGCCTCCGAAACCGGATTATTACGTAGAGTATATCCGTATCCGGATACGATTATCGT
>ENA-ORXR01001756-ORXR01001756.1-marine-metagenome-genome-assembly--contig:-NODE-1756-length-22122-cov-11.727013_pt1 | contig 22122 bp, 26 predicted proteins | sample MGYA00237866_ERZ511479 | MGnify/ENA metagenome assembly ERZ511479 | reverse complement strand
GGGGGGGGGGGGGGGGGGGGGGCAGCGCCGCACGCCGTCGCACGAGACTGGGTTCCGGGTGTGTGGACGGTTTTGCGCCGCCGTCGGCGGCGGGCGGTGGTCTCCTGCTCGCGCGGCTACGCCGTTGGGGGCTCGAAAGTGATTCATTACCTACGGGCCGAGGTGTTTGGTTCCACACCCACAGACGTCAATCGACGCACACACACGCTCGCACGCATGCACACACGCACACACACACACACACACACACAGGCAAGACACAAACACACACACACATACACACGCACTCGAGGGCTTTCCGGCCGGCCCGACGGGCAGGGGCGGCGTGCCGCTCCGTGCGCCCGCCTCATCTAGCGTGCCGCCCCGCCCTCCAACGAGGGCGGCGGCACCCCACCCACACTAGCCCCACCGCCACCCCCCCCCCTCACCCCCCCCCCCCCCCCCTTCTCAAAGGTCAATGTCAAAGTTGAGCGTCGGCTGCAGCCGGAAAAAGGGCACCTTGCCTTGCCCCTCCTGCTCCGCCGCGTCCGCGTCGTTGCACACGGTCATGTTGACAACGTGGGGCCCCCGCGAGTAGCCTGTCACCAACTGCACGTTGCCGTACCCCCGCGGCCGCACGGCACCCGTTAGGCCGAGGCCGACGCTCACGTTGCGGGGCTTGGACGGCGGCCGCGACGCCTGCCGCTCCAGCCGCCGCATTGCCTGCAGCTGCACGGTCGGGCTGTCCTTAAACTTGGCCGTGTAGTCCGACAGCACATTGTGCACTTCGAGGCGGGACGGGCGGAAGCTCATGCGCAGCGACGGGACGAGCAGCTCCTCCGCCTTGCGGGAAAACCACTCGTCGACGCGCCGCAGGGCGCCCTGCTGCACCTCCTCCGTGACGCCGCCGCCGCCCGACGAGACCGCCGACAGGAGGAGCTCCTTGTACTTGGTCAGCGCCGCGTTTTGGAGGCCGAGGATCTGCTTGTGGAAGAGCGCGCGCAGGCGGCCGGCGAGGGTGTCGTGCAACTCGGTGCGCTTCTTGGTCCGCGCGGGGGAGCCCGCGTGCGCGAGCGTCGCGGAATCAAACTTGTCCATGGCCGACGAGAGGAGCGTCGCGGCCTTGGTGCCAAAGCCGGGGACGCCCCGGCCCCGATCCACGTCCGTCGTCCACCGGCCAATCGTCGGGGCGGCGACGCGCATCGCCGCGTCCGACGCCAAGTCGCAGCGGTAGGCGGCGACGAGCTCCGTCTTGGAGGGCAGCGCCGCGGCGCGGTCCTTGGCGAGCTCCGACCAAACGACTTCGGCATACGTGCCGAGCGCGTCGGCGGGGACAGCCTTGGAGTACTCGGCTTTGAGGAGGGGCTCCGTGCCGGCCGCCGCCGCGTTGCCGCCGCCGCCGCCGCCGCCGTCGACCGACGCGAGAAAGCGGGCGCGGAGCGCCGCGACGCCCGTGTAAAATTCCTCCGCGCGGTGGCGGATGTGCGGGAGCGCCACAACGTCAAGGTCAAAAAAGGCGTCCAGCGGCGCCGTGGCCGCCGCCGCTGGCTTGTCCTCAATCCCCGCCCACAGCCCGTCCAGGTCCGTCCGCAGGAGGGCCCGGAGGGACTCGACCGACGACCCGTCGTCGTGGTCCCGCACAACAAACTGTAGGAGGGTGCGGCGGCCCTCGTCGGGCTGGAATACCTTGATGAACTCACAAAAGATGGTTCGGAGGAGCCCATAGCCCGCCGCCTCAAAGCGCCCCAAGTCTGCCGCCCACACGTTGAAGAGGAGGACGTCTGCAAAGGCCAGGGAAAAGGTCGCGACGCGGCCGACGAGGTCCGCCGACGCGTCCCCGTCGCGCCCGTCAGCCCCCTGAGAGTCGAGGAGGAGGATGGCCGGCGCGGCCGGCGACGCCGCCAGCACAGCCCCCGTGGTGCCCCTGCCCGCAAACGGGCGGCTGATCTCAAAGTCCGTGTCAAACAGCTGGTTGAGGAGGGTGCTCTTGCCCGTGCCGCGGGCGCCGAGGATGGCAACGGTGATCAGGTCGCCGTCCTCCTTGCCGACCACGTGCTGGGTGGCAAAGGCCTCCATGTCGGGGCTCATGTCACCACGCACGTCGATCAGCTGGAATACGGCCGGGGTGGTGACTTCATAGCCGCCATCGGCCTCTTCCTCCTCCGCCTCCGCCTCAGCGGTGGCGGTCGCCGCGTGGACCTCGGCCTCCGCGTCGGCCTCCGCGTCGGCCTCCGTGTCGGCCTCCGCGTCGGCCTCCGCACCCGCATCAGCTTCCGAATCCTCTTCCACGTCTTGCTCGGCCGAATCGACCTCAGCATCGGTATCCGCTTCAGCGTCGGCATCGGCGTCGGTCGTTTCCGCTGCGCCGCTCACGCTGACGCTCGTCGCCGCCGCCACCGCCTCGGCCGCCACCGCACCCGGGTCGACAAACCCATCGTTGCCGTCGTCACCCGCTTCCTCCTCCCCTTCTCCCTCCTCGTCCACCTCCTCCACTTGCACTGCATCCCCCCCGCCGCCACCGCCGGTTGCCGATGACGTCCGCGTGGACGTCTCTGTGTGCTCCATACCGTCAGTGCCGGTGGTCGTGGTGGTCGTGGTCGTCGTGGTCGTCGACTCCTCGGTCGACGCCACCTGGTTCCGAACCTCCGCCATCATCCGATCGATGCGGTCCTCGTCCGCCATGGTTGCGGTTGCGGCCGCCGCTGCGCGCCGCACCGGTTCCTCCCCTCCCGTTCCTGCGCCACGACCGCGTGAGGCGGTCCGGCCCCAAGCGAATGGTGATGCCAATCTCCCGGTGGAAAAGGACGGTCAAGAAGCAACGGTCGCGTGCTCGGGGAATAGGTGCGTGGGCAAGCGGGAGGGATGCGGGCGAGGCGGACGAGGACAACGGAGTCCTGACCACGCGCCGCCCGCGTAGTCGCGCACCGACAGCGTCGGCGGTGGGGCGGAGATCTGACCCGATCGCCGCCGCGTGTGGCCGCGCGCTCCGTCGCCAGCGCTCCAGCGCGCGATGGGATTGCTGGCCAAGGGAGTGGTGCCGAGGGGGGGCCACGGAATCACTGTTTGCGCCCGACGGCGGTGCAGAGAATTGTTCACCCAGACTATTGCAAATACATGCCTGCAGTGGAACCTGAAACACCAAGATCGCTCGATCGCATATTGGGTTGTAGTCTGGCTATTCGCCGGTCCGCCTATGTCCTGCAAACCGACCTGCCCCTCGTCATTCATCTCCACTGGATGCTGACCAATCCCATCCGCCTCCACGCGTCAACGTCTTGCACCTCCCTAAGCATTGCCTCGCGGCGGCCATAACGACGCCCACCTCCCCGCGACACCCCCGTGCCGCCCGCTCGGCATGCCCTCGAGCCCGCTTCCGACGCCTCAGATCGCCACCGCCCTGTCTCCCAACCCCCTCTCGTCTCCTTCTCGTCCGCCGTCCCCCACTCCCTCCCTTTCACCGTTGTTCCTCCCTTCATCGCTCTCTTCATTCCCTGCTCCCCAATCACCATGGCGGCTTTTGTCGTGTCGGCCCCAGCGGTCGCCGGGCTCCTCCGCCGACCGGCGCTGTCGTCCGCCCCCCGCCGTACCCCCGCGGTGCTGCCGCGCATGACGGTTCGGGCGCCCGCGCGGGTGGCCCCACCGCCGTCCGCCGCTCCGTTTGACCCGCTCGGCCTGTACGGACCGCCGTCGACGGCGGCGACAGCTCCCGCAGCGGCGCCCGCCATGGACGCTGCCGCCGCGTCTGCGCTGCTCGCGGTCGTCTCGGCTGGCGCGGTGTTTGGCGCCCCCGAGGGCGCCCTCGCGGAGGTTCCCCCCGCCCTCAAGGAGGCGTTCAAGACCAAGCCCGCCTCCCTCGTGCACCCGGTCGTTATGGCCGGCATCCTTGCGGCAGCCATCTACACATTTTGGCTCGGCTACCAGTCTTCCCGCTTGCGCAAGGAGGAGGACCCCGCCAAGCGCAAGGAGTTGGCCAAGGGCAAGTTTGGCGCCCGTCACTTTACCCTCTCTTCTCAGATACTGGTGCTCATGACGACCATGACGTTTATTGGTATGGCCAACACGTTTACGCGGACGGGCAAGCTCTTCCCGGGCCCCCATCTGTACGCGGGGCTCGGGCTGGTCGCGTGGCTGACAGCCATGGCGTCACTGGTTCCGTGGATGCAGCAGGGGGACAACAAGGTGCAGGCCAAGGATGCGCACTTCGCGCTGGCCGTTGGCGCGTTGGGGCTGTTTGGGTGGCAGCTGAACAGCGGGCTGGCCATTGTGAAGAAGCTGTTGGGTATCTAAATGCCGTGAGTGGGAACATGCTGGTTGATGTGGTAGGGTAACACGCGGGGTGCCCGTGGGGCGCCCAGCTGCTCTGTGCTCTCAACGTGTGCCGTTTGTTCTTCCGATCTGTGGTCCCCATTGTCCTTCAATCCGGTGTACATCTTCGATGCAATTTTTCTTCTCTCGTCCGTTGCTCGCGACGGTCCATTCTATTTAGTGCTATGACTCGTCCGCTCGGTCACAATCAACAGGCAGCCTGCATTGGCCCCTATTTTCCATGCAAAGCATCAACGCTCGTCCGGAACATGGTCCGGCCTGCCAAACGAGGCGCCGCCCCATCGCATGGTGGTGCCGAGTCACGCTGGTCGCATCGATCAGACATACCCACCACACGCACGCGTGACTCCAGTTGCTGTTCCGGGAGAGCGCGCCGCCTGGGTCTCAGGTGCAACGCGCAGCACGCCGACACCGCCCCGGCGCTCGGCGGTAGACGCCCGCTGGCCAAACCAAGCAATTGTCCCCGCCTCCCCCCACCCAGCGCACGGAGCCTCCTCCGTCAACCCGCCGCCGTCGTTGCCGTGCCGCCCCCACCCGCGCGACAGGCCGCTGCCCCACGGACGGGCTCTCGCGCGGCACCCGCCGCGGCACCCGCCACATCTGCCGCCTCAAAAACATCACATCGCTGCCGACACCGCCCCTACTTGGCCGCCGCCGTCGCGCCGACGCGTTCCGCGGGCATAGAAACCACCACCGGGACCTCCCGCGCACCCCCCACAGCCGCCGTGCCCCCCGACGCCGGTACCGCCGCCACCGGCGTCGCCGCCGCCGGTGCCGCCGCCGCCGATGCACCCGCCGCTGGTGCCGCCGCCGCTGCCGCCGACGCCACCGCCGCCAGTGTCGCCGCCGGTGCCGCCGCCGGTGCCGGTGCCGCCGTCGCGACGGCCGCCGCGGCGGCAGCCCGCTCCTTGGCCGCCGCCGCCTCCTTGGCTGCCCGTTCCTTGGCCGCCACTGCAGGGTGCCACGCCACCCCCGGCAGCTTGATCGCCCTGTAGTCAATGGGCTTTTGCGAGCGGCTGCCGCCACCGCCGCTGTCCGTCAAACCTCCGCCCGCTGCCCCCCCCTTGTCAGCTCCCCCGCCGCGAACGTCGTCAAACAGCACGCCGAGCGCGCGTTTGCTGTGCGCCGCGTACCGAGCGGCTTCCCAGTCGCGCGCAACGGTCGCTTCCGCCGCCTTTTCGGCCGCAACTGTGCCGGTCGCGTCCGTCACGGACTGGGTGGCCAAGGCGACGCCGCCGGCAGCGGCAACAGAAGCGACGGAAAAAGCAGCCATGACCCGAGGGTCACGCGTCGCCGCGACAAGGCGACGCCAGCCCGCGGATTTCTCGAACAGCAGCGCCATGAAGAAAGAGGAAAAATAGAGTAACGATGGCGACAAGTCGCGAAGACAAACGGCAGGTAGTAAGCAAGACCAACAAGCTCAATGGAGTGGATGTAGACGAAAACAACAAGTCATGGGAGGTGCGCAAACTACACGAGGGTGGCGTCCACGTAAACACGCGGATGGGCGAGACTGGCAAGGAGCGCGAACGCACGCTCGCGCGTGTGTAGTTTTGCGTGATGTCGGTCAGAGGCGTGGCGAATGTCGAACTTGGAGTAGCCGACGACAATGGAAATACATAATGTAATTACTGTCTCTTACTCTTTGCTCTAGCCATCCACTCAAATTTCAAGCGTTCTTGACCGGCATGGCGGGAGGCGCTGGAAGCGCAACGGCGCCGTCACGAGGAAGTGCTTCAGAAAAATCGTTTCCCTGGCGTGCCAGCGCCGCCTCGACAAGGCGACACCCTTACTCGAGAGCTCCAATGGGGCTCCTGTACGGCTTCTTTGGGGCTATGAAGGGGATTGAGGTCTGTTGAGCCTTTCGTCGCACTTCGGTAAAAAGTGTGCGCATGTCCGAAGATGATGGCAACTCAGAGCCCGAGTATCTTCTAGGCCTGGCGTTTCTTTTTACTATGAACACACGCCTGGAAGAGAACCAAGTGGCAACCTACATGAGCCCAGCTAGGCCCATGGCGCCGTCCCTGGACGGAGTGGAGAGCTACAGCCCTGCAGCGGCCTCGCGGCGGTCACATCGACCATCCTTTGCCCGACAAAGCCACCAACAGACCCAGCCGCACCATGCGCGAGAGCAGCAGCGGCATCCGCTGCGGCCGCATCCCGACACCGCTTCCTCTGTCGCTGGAGATAGGACGCAACGCTCCCACGCGTCAGCGGCAGCATCACCCCCTCTGCATCAGCCGACGCCGTCATGGCCTCAAGAACAGTTGTTGGGGTGGCCACGCGGATGCCGCCGACCCGCTCGACCGCCTTGTCAAAGCGCCGCCGCAGGTCAGGCGTCCACGTCACGCGTGCGCGGGGCAAGCGAAAGGAGGCCGGCGCGGGGGGTTGCGACAAGGGGGTGGAGACAGTCGCGACGGGCCTAGACCCCGCCGACGAGTGGCGGTCGGCCGACGACGAGTGCTGCCGCATGCTGTCCACCGCACATGAATCGTCCGAGTACACACGCCGGCTAGAGGTGACGCTCGAACAGCCACCGCCCATGCCCGGCGCGGTCAGGAAGCTGGCAACCCCCAGCACGCCCGACGCTGGGTTGCTAGTTGGCTTCAGCTCGTGGTTCTTGTGAGCCGAGCCGCCAAATGTAGTCGTCGACATAGTTGGGAGGCCCAGCGCCACGGGGGGGACAGGGTGCACGTCGAAGGAAGTACGGGGATTGGACCACCACGGCTGCCGCACGAAACGAGGCGGAGGGGCCCGGGGGCACACGTCCACCACCGGTGGCACAGGCAGCTGCTCCGTATCGCCTTGGCTGGACAACAGCTCCACCAGCTCCTGCTCCTGCCGTTGCTGCCGCGCTCGGTCGACTACCGGCGGCGGCGGCAGGGCCGACGCGGCCGGACGTCGCAAAACCGCCGAGTCGTGACCAACCGGCACCCGCGTCGTGAACACTGGCGCCGGAGACCCCACCGCCTTCGGCAGCACCATCTGCAGCTCAGGCTGCCAGAGGGGTTTCACGGCCATAGGGTGGTAAGGTGGTGGAGGAAGGGGGACAGCGAGATGGGGTTGTGGTTGTGGTGCGGGTGACGCCCGGTCAGGGGATGTGGAGGGCAAGTGATGCCACGACGGAACGTGCTCAGCTGGCTCGGCCACCAGCCGCTTCGTGGAGGAGCCGCCGAAAGCCGACGGGGAGTCCCGCCACGACCGCATTGGTGGCGGGTACGCGGTGACAGGCGCGTACACGTCTGCCACAGGCACACGGCCGGACTGCCACCGCTCTGCCCGCCACGACGATACTGGTGGCCGCGGCATGGTGTTCGCGGGGGTAAATGGGGGAGTCACGCAAGACACTGGGTCAATAACATCTGCGGCGCGGTAACCAGTCGACGCGCCACCCCCGTCGCCCACCAGACCGTCAAGCGGCTCGGGCCGCAGGGTGCCGCCCGGTAGCCGCAACGAGGAGTAGAGTGCCGGCCGCAGCGTCCCCGAATGTGGCAGGTGGTGCACCGGCCCCGCCGGTCGTCGTAGGGGAGGCAGGAACGTCGGTGATGGTCCCGCGGCCGTGGGCGTCTCGCCAAAGCCCCCCGCATCCAGCGGGGGTAATGGCCAAGCAGACGCCACTGGTGACATGGTCAGAGAAGCAGCAGCAGCAGCGCACGAGTAGCGACCAGGCTCAACAGCGACACGGCGAGAGGCGGGTGCGGGCGAGAACGGCACTCACCCCACCTCGGACACCGACACAAAAAAGCAAGGCGGTCGCGACGAGAGGGAGCAACCTGCAGGTGCTCGAGCAGTGGACGTTGTCGCCGTTGTCGTGTTGTTGTTGAGAGCGAGGGGGGACAAAGCTTCCGGAGGCTCTCACCACACCACCCAAGCACGCCAGCCGCCACGCATGTCACCCGAACCGTGTCGGCACCGGCCCTCAAGGCCGGCCATGAGCGTGGCGCCACCGCGCCAGTCCAGGCGGCGGCCGACCTGTGGAGTCGTCGCCAGTGCCTGCTGCAGAGCGCGGCACACACGGCCGCCGCCGAGCGCCAGACCCCCCTGTGCACCCGTGTACGCGACCCGCACACCACGTGCCCCCCCCCCTCCAAAAGCACGCGGCCGGGCGGGGGCCACCGGCGCCGGCCGGCGCCGGCCCAGAGCGACCAGGGCTGTGGGGGTGCGGCGGGTTGCACCCAACCGGCCAGCCACGCAAACGCGAGTGTGAGCTGGCGCGTGGCTGCTGATGGCAGCGACGTGTGCCCTGCGGGCGGTGTCCACGCCTGGCCGTCGCCGGGCGCGCGCCACCAAGGGGCGGCGCCGCCGTCGCCAGCGGGGCAGAAATGGCTCTGGGGGAAGGGGGGGGGGGGGGCCCCCCCCCCCCCCCCCCGCAATGCGCCCGTGACACAGAGACCCAACACGGGCTGGTTGCCACTGGGGCAGCACCCACGCCCGCTTGGTCCCGCTTTAGGGAAAAGGGAAACGGGCGCAGCAGCAGAGACGAGTCTGGGGGGTTGGGGGTGCCCAGACCAACCACCTCCGTGCCGGCGGAGACCTTCAGGTCCCCCCTGCCAGGACCCCCCCAACGCGGCCCGCCACCAGTGACCACGGACAGACACCCCCTCCCCAGCGGAGCACACCGCCGCGACTCGCTCCGCTCGCGCGCAATTTTCTCGTCGTACTCCGCTGACGGCCCCCCTCCTGCTGCAATCCCCTGCACGCCCCCTTCGCCTCTCCCGAGGACGGCCTCCCGTGTGTGAACCCGCATTCCACCAGCGGAAGCGGGCGGTGTCCCCCCGCGCCACAACCCCTTCCGGGGTCGCATCCCCTGTCTGCCGAGCTGCTGCTGCCAGAAGTGGGCGGTTGGTGGCTGCGCCAGAAGCCACCGCCCCGTCCCGGCCTTGAGGGAGGGGGGGGACGGTCACACCACGGTGGTGCGCGGCGCGCTTGTGGCAGTGGTGCGGGGCACGCCCGCGCGGGGCGCAGACGCCACCGCGCCTACGGGCCAGGAGGGGCGCTCGCCAGGACGACGGCTGGGCTCCAAGATGGCGTCTGGGGCGTGGAATGCGCGGGGTCATGCACGGACGCGCAGGGGGCGTGTGGAAGCTGTGTGCATTGGAGGCGGGGCGGGGCGCTCCCATCCTCGCCGTTCGCTGCCGCTCGTGAACCCACGCGCCCGGCCACGCCACGCCAGCCTCGCGGCCGCCGACCACCGTGCGCGCGCCGCCACCACTAGGGTGGGGGGGGCACAACGTGTCTCGACGCTCGCCGTTGGTGCGTGAAATAGAGAGCAGAAATCAGGTGGAAAAAAAGGTGGCCGGCCAACGGCCGTCGCCGGCGACTACGCGCCACGCCACCAGCGGGGCCCATTCGCGTCTGGGCTGTCACGAACCATCACCTGTCAAACACTGGGACGGGGCTGGCAGCAGGACGGGGGGAGTCGCGGCGAAAAGGCGGCCCGAGCCTGCTCCGCCCAGCCAGCAGCAGCCGTCGACGTGATTCGGATTTTGTGCCCAGCTCGTTCATTCCATGGACCGCCGCCGCTTGTGGGCAGATTCCCCTCGGGTCCCCGCCAGTGCGGACACCACATGCGTGGCCCCGCCTGGGCCCGCCCCACACACCCACTCTGGCACTGCATTGGTCCGCAGACCCGCTTCCCGCCGCCGCCGGCGAGATGCGGGTGTGGGGCGCGAGACACGAACCTATCGGCCCGCACCAGCTGCCTTTCCGCAGTGAGCGCCGACGGCTGCCCGACTGGCACACCAAACTTCGCGGCAGGCCTGTACCCCAAGTGGCCCGACGTCGGCTTCTGACGCTATCTTTTAACCAGCCATTGGCGGGTGCTCATGATTGCCAGCCATTCGACCGCCGCGACGCCCAATCAGCAGCAGTAGAGTGACCGAGAGCAACTCGGACGAGAACCGGCTGGACACGACCCGACCCGTCGACTTGCGCTCTGCAAGCCACGAAGAACCCCGGGCGTGGCCCGCCTCGGTCTGGTCGCGCGGACCTGTCAAGCTCCCCTGAACCGTCCAGGCGTTTATGCCAGCAGCCGCCTGGTTGTCGAGTTCGGCAGCCTGGCACGAGCAGCCTCCACCGGCACTCACTCGGGGCAGCCCAGGGCCGTGCAGCGCCCAAGGGGCTGCAGGGTAGGCCCCGTGAGGTTGCTCGTGCGCCCCCGCGCGGGCCAACCCGGGGGCCGCCTCTCGCCACCCCTTCCGACACTCCCCCGTCGTTTCCGCGAGCTGATGGCAGCGATGACGGCGCCCGCACGAGAGGAACACTCAAGCTCGTTCCTGGCAACCCATGCGGCGGCGTCCCATTTTCGCGGCCCCCGTCCGCCTCCCGTGCAAGGTCTTCTCGGCGTCGCCGCCGCTGTCCGACGCCAACGTTGGCCCCGCGCGAGTGGGTATGCGTCAGCCACGGGCCGTGGCGGGGCTCGTCCCTCGGTCGTGCACGCCACGGAAAGCACTTGATCACCATCCGCCCCGCAGTCGGAGCGCAAACCTGCCTCCACCGGCCTCAGTGACGGATTGGAGAAACCTGGGGATCATCGAGTACCTCCTGACAAATGGGAAGAGGGGTCTGGTCTGAACAGCTCTCCTGAGGTGGAAATTGAAAGGATAGTCTCCAACAACGACAGACACAGAAAAAGCAGCGCTTTTTCAAGGTGACTCAGTACATGGTCTGACACACGGTTCTGCTTACGGTATTTCAGCCTCTCGGCATGTTTGGATTCTGTGCCAATAACCACAAGTCCAATGAATCAAGGAAGATAATTCGTCAAATGTGACAGCTGCGAAGCCATCGAAGGCACATTCTTCACCAGGACGAAGTGTCTGCTCAATGTCCCCCTCAAAAACGATTCCTGAGCCGTGCACGAACGCATCGTATCCCTACCGACCTCTTCGTCCTTGTCGACGTCAGAGCAGCTCCACGCCGGTCATCACATTAGCTCAGCCAGCCTGCACATGGTGCGCTTCCACCGAGCGTAGAATCATTCACGTATGCTGCACCAGAAGGCATCCAAAGGAGCCTGATTCAACATCCTCGCACACGAGCCTGACGGTGTTGCATGCGCAAGCCCCCCATCTCATGCACTTCGCGGCCTCGACTCGTCGATTGAGTCTGGTTCATTGGGAGACGACAAGAACATGTTGCTTCACACACACATGGCTGGTCATTCCCAAATCCAACCACGCCAGATGTGCTTAAAAAATGATTTATGCTGCTCCATTGCCATTCATCCCCGACTCAAACGGATGGTGGTATTCATGCCGCGCACAGCCAACTTCTTCTCTTTTAGCCTCTTAGAACACCAGCAACTTGACAATAGTCAGTACATCGCCGTTATTCCGAGAGAATTTTGTTGGCAACTGAACTGATTGGTGGCTTCGTAAAAGAGGTATTGGAACGATACACCATTTGTGTGTCGAGCTGTGCTTTTGCGAGGAGTCCGGCAACCTACGTTCACTCCGACCGCCCTTGGCAGTTGCTCGTCGGACAGAATCGCGAATGCCACCGGTGCAGCCAACACTTCTGTGCGGCCGCGATGACCGTGTTGTGTGCGCCATCAGGCCTCTACAGTACTGCTAATGTGAAAGCCTTGTATCCGACATTCGACTCCTACTCGAAGGTAAAACAACAGCTGAGACTTTCGTACACAGATCCCACAGAACCTCTTCTCGATCGATATCCTTCCCAGACTTTCGTGTTTGGTTGACTGCCACAATGCGTGGAAATCGCGCTCATCTGTTTACAGTAGGAGGCTGTGGGTCCGAAGCAGGTCTCCGCCTTGCTCGCAGGCAAATGGACTGCATCGGAGGTCGACGCACAAACCACCAGTGACGCTTAGTCCTTTCATCCACCGAGCCTCCACATGAACAGGCCCGTATTCATCTCAGCCTAATGGCAGCAGCGCTTTGCCGCCATTGCCAAGAATCTCGTGCGGCTGCTCAAGTGTCACTTCCAGTAGGTGGAGAGCTCACTCAATTTTCTTTTCCTCTTGCGCCATGCAGCCGAGCTCTCGCGGCGTCTCGGCAGCATGGACCTCTATGGCAAGCAGGCCATTGAGGCATGGTACTGGTTTCACAGCCAAAATGCCTCCCGCTTCACTGCCGAGATCGAGTTGCTATCGCGCCGCCGGCTGATGATATCGATGATGCTAAAGAGAGTAGCCGCCGACACCGTACGTCGGCTGCGTTCTCTCTTCCACGAACGGCTGTGCGAGTGCGCCACTCGGCCAAACGACCAGCGGCGGCAGGAGAAGAATCCTGGGCGGCAGCTTTGTCGCTCGGTCACAGAGAAGGCCGAGAAAGACGGGAGAAGCTGGACAGAGAAGCAGTTTGAGGCGGCCCTCAAGAGGCCTATTGCACATGGCGGTGGCGCATGGAATTCAACAACTGCTGGGACCAGCTTCGAATTATCAAGGTTTCTTTCGAGCGTTCATTGGTCGACACTGCAGAGAAGCCGACGGTGGTGATGTTTTCGAGACAGAAGTCAGAGGAATAAAGTATATCCTTGACAGTTGAAGGAAGGCCAATGGCGTACGAGTATTCAATGTTTATCTCCAATAGGATCTTCGGAACTCGAAGCTAAAGTCCACGGTGAGGATAGAGGGTTGATTGTCTCCCTGCCATGGAGATTGGGCTTCTCTCTGAGTCCACCCAAGTTCAGTGAAGTCGAAGACGAAACAGTTTTTCTGTCTGTATATGAACCGGATTGGGTGTTCAGCTGTCGGTGTTTCTTTTTTATCTTCAATTCACACTTCGACGTTGCTCGAAAGTCCCAGGTGAAATTAGGCTTGTCACGTGACTGAAGATAGCTTGTTGACTGGGTCACAACCCTTGGGTGTGTTGAGCCACACTGTCCTGTCGCCGACCGCGGGATGCTCCCAATCATGGTGGGACACAGAGGCTTGCATGCTCGCTCCGCCGGTACGGGGCCAGCCAAGACGGGTCCGCAAGAGGCCGTCGTTGCCCCTGAGCCTTCCTCGATTTGCACACACCGCGGCCATGTCCTCTGTGGGAGGCGTGGCAAGGGACTGGGCTCAGAAGTGATGGCAGCTCATCCCGCCGACCCCGCGTGGCGGCGGCCACTTCTCTGCTGTTTCGCACCAGAGAGAGCACACACGCCAGGCCACGACCACGAGTTCGCGGGACGAGCCAGAGACGCTGTCGGCCGTGACGAGTGGCAGAGGGGGGCAGTCAACCGGGACGCGAGGCGTGGCGCTTGCGGACGGAAGGGTGGTCGGCGGTTGCCCTCAACCTCCCTTTGCTCCCGCGAAAAGACGCCGCCCACGCTGAACCGACACGGCGGGTCAGCGGACGACTGGAGACTGGGGTGCCACGGGCAACCAGGACTAAACGGCGCGTTGGGGGCCAAAAAATCACGGGTGGGCTACCCCTCCCACTATCAAGACACACAGTTCCAGTCCCGTTCGAGACGCGAGGGGTCTCCACAGTCTGCCAGTCTGCGGTCGCCAGCTGGGGTCGTCAGCAGGGCGCCCTCAAGGTGCCCACCTGGACCTTTCTGAGCAAACAAAGGCCCGCGCTCTGTATTGGGCGCGCTCCTCGGCTTCGAAGCTGCAGCTACTCCACGCTTGCCGCGTGGGTGCGCGCACTGTGTTCGTCGCAGGTAGGGTTGCTAAACGCGCCCCGATTTTGGGGGCGCGGTGTCATCCAGCTCCAATAAGCGCCCAAAAGCGCCCTAAACGTACCGAAAAGCGCCCCAGAGCGGCTTAAGCGCCCAAATACATTCAGAATGTAGTACCCAGTACAATACGAGAAGTACAGAAGTGGTGCCTGTGCCTGCTCTCTCAAGTATCATGCGAAAGAGAGTTGCGTCGGAAAGTACGTTGAACGACCGATGCAGTACGCCATGTCGGACAATTAACGACCCTATTTGCAGTCCCGAGAGAAGGAGCCTGCCGCCAAGGAGATCCTCACGCTCACAAAGTAGACATCACAGCACAATGTCAGAGGCGGCCCACCAGGTAAATACAGCTCTTCTTTCGTTCATACTGACAGTCATGCGTGGCCCCCTCGCTCAGAGCGTTTCTTGTGGGCGTGCCACCCACACGAGGGCAGTCGTGACAGGTTGGTGGCAAGGATCCTTTCGACGTCTGACAGTTGATTGGGCTCCGTTCTGCTGGGGCAGCAGCAGCTCACAGCTGCTGGGTCAGCAACCTGCTCGTTGTCGGGGGTCATCGAGTTTTGACAGGCACTTGACAGTGACATCTCTAAACGGCCCGAGTGCCATGCATCACCAAGCCTCCCGGATAAACCGCTGATTCTCAGCCTATCGTTCGTACACGGTCTACTAACGATAGGCTGGCGTCGCTCGGGCAGAGTGATTCTCAGCCGGCCACACTAACTACTCCGCCGCTCGTGGAGTGAGCCTTATGCTGCCACGGACTGTCGAATGTGTAATGCGAGTAGCCCTTGTCGGACTGAAAAGCAATGCAAAGTGAGGCAGTTGGCCTCGGTGCGCCCGGCCTTGGAGTCGGCGCGCACCGTCAGAGACAAAGAAAGGGAGATAAGGAGGCTGGCACGGCAGAATCCACGTGGCCACGACAGTGGCTGCAGAGACGCGGGGCAGGCCGGGCGGAGCGGGAAGACTGGGGGCTCCACGCGGCAGTGGGGGGAGAGGAAGGAGGAAGGAGGGGAGGATGGGGGCAAGCGCGAGACAGGGAAGTACTTGCCGCTCCTGTGGGGCGGACCCGGGCGGCGCCGCCGCGCCTAATGAGGGCAGACGGGGGGGGGGGCGGTACCGGCGAACCGCCGCCGCCGCCGCCGGGATTTCAAAATCCCGCCGACCCCACAGTAACACCTCCCCCCCACGCTCGGGGTACCCCCTGGCTCGCTGCGCTCCAACCGGATCATACCCCGCCGCTCGTGGAGTGGGCCTTATGTTGCCAACCTAAACGGAGAGGCGACGCGCCCGCGGAACAGAGGGTGGCCGGCGGCAGGCCGTCGGTTAGCGCTGCGCCCGCAGGAAGCGGTCGTACAGCTCCCGGGCGGAGTCGTCCGCCACGGCGAGGGCATCCATGTACGCGGCAGACACGACGTCCGTCGACATGTCCTTCATGCCCATCAGCTGGGCGCACGCGTCCAGCTGCCCCCCGATGGCGCGGTAGCCCGTCGCCGCGACCGCGCGGAGAGAGTGGCCGGCGTACATGCCGCCGTCCGGCGGGTGCACCTCCAACAGGTACAGCGCCTCTCGCATCCACGTTGTCGCCATCTCCGTCGGAAGAGGCCGCAGGTCTCCGACGGGGGCGAAGCAGGGCTGGTCGTCGTCCGCCGTCGCCATTCCGACGGCCGACAGGTGCATATCCACCCGCCGAAGCGGGGCGTCGTTCTTGCCGCCGCCGCGCCGCGGCACGTCGATTAGAATGCGCTCGCGATCCGTACGCGCGCCGTGCTTCTAGTCAATTATCTGCACCTTGATGTTGTCGCCCGTGAGGGTGACGTTCTTGCGGCGGAGATTAGCCCCTCCGCCTGGGCGCGAGAAGGTGAGTCCCGTCATGTCGAGCCCCGCCAAATGCCGTCGGAGGCCAGCGTCGGCTGTCGTCAGGCCCAGGTGGGCAAAGCTCAAGAGAACCGCCGCTGGCAGGGGAAGGCGCTTGCGTCGCAGGCCGCCGGTGAGGTTGGTGTAGCCGCGGGCATAGCCGTGCCGCAACGCGATCAGCAGGGGTCCGATGGCGCGCCGCTCCATCTGCATCAACGCGTGCACGGCGCTGACCAGAGTGAGGTAGCTCTCCAGCGTCCCCGGCGCCACCGTGCTGCGTTCGAATATAAAGCCCAGGTAGCACGCGACGGTCTCGGTCGTGGCTGGAACGTAGGTGTACCCGCTGGCCTGTCAAAACGCCACAAAGGCCATCCACTTGTTGACGTAGTTGCCCTTCGTTGACTCGGCTAGCGCGAGGCTCAGCAGCTGCGCGGCAGTCTCACCGCCGGCGCCGGCGCCAAAGCGGTGGTCTCCGAGGACGCGGCACGCTCGCGTCCATGACGCGGCGGCGGCCGTCGACCCCCGGCTGTGAACCGGAGCGCGCACACCGTCCAGTGCGGCAACCGCCCCGGCTCGGCCGCGGCCCCGTGCCGGAAGATGCCGGCCGCCGGGGGAAGGTAGCACACCTCTCCGGCAAGCTGCATCGCCGGCTGCCACCACGTCTGCGCCGGCCAGACAGGCACGAGGACGGTCTCCGTCACCTGCTGCGCGGCGACTAGCCGCAGCACCAGCGGGATGACGGAGGGAAGGGGGTTGGCCCAGTTGTTGTCGTCCACCCATGACTGGGACAGCCCATCGACCTCCTCTGACGTTGGGTCGCTGTAGCGGGAGTTGTACCGCAGCAGCTGCGCCGTCGTGGCCGACGCGAAGCGGTCGACGGTGTGCGGCCCGTACAGGTCTTCCAGGGACCGGAAGAAGCGCCGCTCGAGCGACCAGTCCGTCCGGTCCTTGGCGCGGCCCAGCGCGCCGGCCCACGCGTTCCCCGCAGAGGAGATCCATGCGCCGTCGAGGGCGACCGACAGGCCACGGGCAACGGCGTAGAGCCGCCTCAACTCGCGGACGAGAGCGCGGGAGCGGGAGGAGAGGCCGGTAATGACCGCCAAGGCCACCTGAGAGTCGATGAAGAGCCTTACTACTGCGCCCGCCGGCAGCTTGTCACCAAAGCTAATGAGCGACAAGGTGACCGCCAGCACCTCCTTAGCGTTGATGTGCTTCGGCGCGTTGGTGGGGTCAAAGATGCCGCACTCCTCGCACGTGGCGCCGTCCATGGTGAGGCCGCCGCCCCAGCCGGCACCAGAGGCGTCGGTGTGGAGCGTGGCGGACGCGGGTCGGCGCCATAGCAGGCGGCCAAACTCTTGCCCCGGTCGCAAGCCGGCCCAAAATCTCAAATCTCGCACTCATTGGTGTGACAATCGCCGGTCGTGGCGCGACGGTCGATCGGATAGATCGTTTGACGATCGATCCGATCGAATGTCATGTCTTTTGACCCTCGTTCGGAGGTCGTCATACATTGCCCGGGTGTACAATTGTGCCGCGGGAATTGCAAGGTTGGTCGACACCGCCAGGCCGGCCATCCGCTGCAACGCCATGAGGCAGACAAACCGGCGGTTCGTGCCCGCCGAGGATAGAAGCGCCATGGCCGCCCCGCAGACCTTTGATTCTCGCTCCATCGGCAGCGTCAGCCGGTTGCCCGCGGTGTCGATGGTCACGTCAGCTGCTGGGTCCCCTCGCGGTCGCCCTTGTCGGGGTGCAGCTGTATCCCAAGCGAGGCGTACAGCCGCGAGACCGTCGCAAAGCCGGCGACCGCGTCCGCCTTACTGGTCGGCCGGGGTCCCGGCGTGGCCGCGCCGTGGTCGTCGACGTAGCCGATGAGTGTGAAGCCCAGTCCGCGCAGGTGCGCGAACACTGGGCACATCACTTTTGTCCAAGCCCACGGGGCGAGAAAGAGACCGAACGGCATGGTAACGGCCTCTTATACCTCACCGTCGATGGTGAGGTTGAGGTTGGTCCGATCTTCGGGGTGCATGTAAGCGAGATGAAAGGCGTCCTTTATATCCCACGAGATGAGATGATCGTGCAGCTGGATCGAATCTATAAACTCGGGCAGCGCCTCGTTCTTGAACGGCTGATCCGCCAGCTGCTCGTTTACGTCCCTGAGGTCGATAACCAACCTCGGCTTCGGGCACACGTGCGAGACGAAGGCTGGCGATACGCACCGCGCCGCCGCGCGCTCCGCCCCGCCCAGCTTCCGAAGGAAGCCCGCCGCTTGCCACCGCTTCAGCTCCTCCGCCATAAATGTGCGGTCCCTATCCGGTACCGGGTACGCCCTCGCTTGTGCACGCGGACGACGGCGGGGGTCCGCCCAGGGCGGCTTCAGACCGAACCGCAGGAGGTGAAGAACACAGCGTGGCGCGCCAATGTTTCGCCACGCTTCCTCCGCCTCCCGCGCCCGCGCCGCCGGCGGCTTTCTCGGCGGCGCGGCACGGCCCGCCTCGGCGCCCGCGGCTGTAGCCTCGTGGTAAGGGAGGGTTGGTGAGGTCCCCCCAGCGCCTGGGTTCCGGACGGGACGGCTAAGTGCCGCCGCCGCCCGTCGTTCGGTCCTTATCATTGTTGCCCATCTTCCTTCGTCGTGATTTATTTTGGGCGGCGGCGAGGGCCTTGACGACGCCCTTGTTCCGGTCCGCGCTCATCTCCTTGTAGATGTTTCCGAGCGCCTTGAAGGCGTGCTCGTTGGGGCTGCCGAGGATGCGCGCTTGGATCTCCGCAGCAACCTCGTCGTCGTCGTAGTTGAGCACGTCTTAGCGGCACGCGCAAAGCTCTGCGAGCTGGTGCAGGTGCACGCGCGACCGCTGCAGCGTCTGCTGCAACTCGGCCACGTTGGAGACGCCGTCGGTGTTGCAGAACAACTGGATGTCGTTGTGCATCGTGCTGCTCCAGGTGTGGAGGATGGAGAGGTGCCCCGCCTCGTCAGCCGCGCAGACGCGCTGCTCCTGCCGACTGGCCGGCCAGTCCGTCGAGTACCGCCAGGTCTCGAGGCGGAAAGGGGAGGGAAAATCTGTGCGGGCACAGCAGCGAAGGATACAGAACTAGAGGGGCCGGTCCAGCGTCGCCACGCGACAGGCCTGCTCGTCGGTGAAGAGATCGTCCTTGACGGCCGTGTCGTGGTCCTTGTCCTTGGACTGCTGCTTGAGCGCCTTGGCGACGCCGGTGGCGATAACGTCGGCAAGGCCGTCAGCCGGGATCCCAAAGTCTCCGACGGCAGCGGCGGCGGCGGCGGCGACGGGCGCCGGGGGAGGGGGGAGCGCGCCGAGGGCGGGGGGTACACGCGCGGGGGGCTCCCGCGCGGCTTCCCGGACGGCCTCCACGGCGGCGAGACGAGTAGAGATGGTTTCAAGGGAGAGCTACTGGCGGTGAAGCACCCCGCCGACGCCCCCGCCGACCTGGGGGTCAGCGACCCCCCCGCCTGCGGGAGCGTCGGCGGCGTTGCCGCCGGGTGGTGGGCTGTTGGTGGCGCCTCCACCGCCGGAGGGGGGGGGCAGGTTGACACCGGCAAGTTCCGCCGCCTCGGCCTTGGCGGCGGCGGCCGCGGCCCGGGTAGCAGCACGGGTAGCATCGTTGGACATGTCGAAAATTCAGAGCGTAACCGCAGGGCAACGCCCCGAGAACCTTCCCTGACTCGCGCACCCAAGCGCGAGACAGGGAAGTGCTTTCCGCTCCTATGGGGAGGACCCGGGCGGCGCCGCCGCGCTTAATGAGGGCAGACGGGGGGGCGGGCGGTACCGGTGAACCGCCGCCGCCGCCGCCGGGATTTTAAAAATCCCGCCGACCCCACAGTAGCACCTCCCCCCCACGCTCGGGGTACCCCCTGGCTCGCTGCGCTCCAACCGGATCAGATTCGACCTCGCAGTGCCACGTGCAAGCGATGCCAGCCGTACATCATCCGACATGAGAATCGCCTGAAAGATGCTCATATCTTTTCGAGCCGACATGCGGCCGCTCCCCCCCCTGCTGGACGGGATCGCATGTCTCAACATATTTTCAATTATTTTTACGCTTTTCTAACAAGGCATAGACTCTGGCTGTGTTCCGGGAGGAATATTCAGATCGGCTCAGTCAATAATGGATAACGATGCTGCCGTCAACTGGTCTTGATGGTTGGTATCATTCTCAGCCTTTTGCAACGAGGGGCAGTGCGGGTTCAACAGAGTCCCTCATGAAGAAGCCTCGCGGTCACCACCCAACCATGCACTAAGCCCTAGACCACCTCTGCCCCTCAGCCGTCTCGTGCTCATCTCGTTTGTAGGCATCGACTGACGACCCCTGGTGTCCTTGCTCACAGTGACACGAGGTGTAGACAGTCGTCTTCAGCACACAGTGCACTCGTCTTTTTTTCAAACCCGACGGGGCGCACGTTGTTTCTGCATGACCACCCCCCCCCTTCAACCTCGCCCGCTCTGGTAGTGGCCTCTTTGTTTCTCTTTGCATCATCGACCTGACGAAACGATCAGTGCCAACACTCGTGTCAGATTGACCACCAGCTGCTGCAAGAGCTAACAGTAACGCGTCAGCTCCAACTTAAACAAGAGAAAAAATGTGCTCATCTGTGGAAAAGATGTCACGGAGGGGCTACTCTGACAAGAATGTACTTCTTGTTCAAGATTTGTTATCACAAAGGAGTGGTAGTCGGCACTGCTGTGGGCGCGTCCCCGCTGCCAGCGTTGGCCGTATTGGCGGGGGCGCGGCAGAGGGCGCGGCGGTGGGCGCGTCCCCGCCGCTGGCGTTGGCGCCGGCGCCGGCGCTGGCGTCGGCGCCGGCGCCGGCGCTGTCCGTGTGTTTCGGCGGGACGGGGGCGGAGCGCGCGGCGGTGGGCGCGTCCCCGCCGCTAGCGTTGGCGGCGGCGGCAGCGTGGCCCGCGGTGGTGGTCGGAGGGCGGGTGACGGAGCGCGCGGCGGTGGGCCTGTCCCCGCTGCCGGCGTTGGCGGCGTGTGACGTCGCCTGGCGTTCTCCCCCCCCTCCCCATCTGCCAAACACCCCCCCAGCGTCGCCCACGGCGGAGCGCGGCCCACCGGCGCGTTGACCGCGCGCAGCCCCTCCTCTGTCGTCACGAGCGCCGTCGCGGCCATGACCGCACCCCCCGGCGCCGTCGCGTCGGGAACCAGCGGGGCAGGCGCCGCACCGCCCGCGCCGTCGGCGTGACGGCGGCGGCGGTGGCAGCGCCGGGACAGCGGCATCGCAGCGGGGGGGGGGGGGCGCGCTTGCGCCCCCGCGGGGGGGCACTGTGAGGCGAGGGGGGGCGCACCGTCGCCTCGGCGGCGGCCAGCACCACCGCCGCCGCCGCCGCCACGACGGTGACGGGCGCGTCGGCGGCGGCGGAGGCGGCGGCCACGTCGGTGGGGGCGGGGGCGCCGCTGGTACCGTGGGGGGGCGTGGGGGGGGGGCGGTGCGATCGGCGGGAGCAACGACGGCGGCAGCGGAGGTGGCGGCGGCCAGGACGGCCACCGCCTCGTCGGCGGCCGCGACGACCGCTGCCACGGCTGCCGCCACCGGCGCCGCCCCATTTGCAGCGGCCGCCGGGTCTGTCGGCGCGTCGGCCACCGCCGGCGCCCGTGGGGTGGCCAGTGTTGGCCGCTGCCCGGCGGTGGGGGCGAGGCGCTGGCGCCGACCGGCGCCGGCGCCGGCGCGTCGGCGCCGACCGGCGCCGGTGCCGACTCGTCGGTGGCCGCGGTAGGGGTGGGGGCGGGGGTGGGGGTACGGGGAGCCGCCACCGCCATGGCGGAGGGCGCCCGAAAGCGTTGGAAAGAGGGCGGGGGGGCGGTACACCCGCCTGCGACGACCACCGCCGCCGCCGCCGCCACCCTTTGTGGGGCGGAGGGGGAGATGCCCCGGGGGGGGGGTACGCGCGTCGCGCGACTGTGCCACCGCAACGCCGAGTGCCCGCGGCGGTCCCGTCTGGGGTGCCCCTGCGCCGCGCCGTGTGGCGCGACACGCGGCGCCACCGCGACAGCCCCGCGACGCCCGCGGTCGCGGTGGGGGGCCGCACGGCGCCGCCACCGCGCCGTGCGCGCGCGCCGCGCAGCGCCGCGCCTCGCCCCGCGGCGGCGGCGCGGGACAGTGCCCGCGCGCCCCGCTGGCGCCGCATGTGGCCGCCCATTTGGCTGCGCGTGGCTTCCTGTGTGCCACGCGCCTTTGCACTGCGCCGTGCTCATTCAAGAGGGTACATAGCGCGTCCCCGGCGCTGGCCGTCGGCGGTGTCCGACGTCACGCTGAACGGTATTGATCTCAGTATTCTCTTGTCATTTCAAGTTCACAACTACTTTCCCTTTTTACAAC
>ENA-ORXR01001755-ORXR01001755.1-marine-metagenome-genome-assembly--contig:-NODE-1755-length-22126-cov-11.681573_pt1 | contig 22126 bp, 21 predicted proteins | sample MGYA00237866_ERZ511479 | MGnify/ENA metagenome assembly ERZ511479 | reverse complement strand
AATTACAAGATCACTTTGGCTAAAGGTTTGCAGACTTCTGGTGTTGAAACATATGAACCTAGGGCATGCGGGTCTATCAATTTACGACCCTTTAGAATGTGGTTTTCTATCTCCATTTTCAAAAAATCACTATCTAAGACATCACCAAGCGCCACAAAATCCTCATGATCAGCCACATTCACCCAACTCATCACGTTTTTAATTGTCTCAGGTGTTGCGAATAAGTGACGCTTCATCAGTCTTAAGGATAAAGGCGAACCCATTGTAACCAAGAGCGGTATTGTCCCAAGTTTATTTTCTCGTTGAAGCTCTAATAGAAGCCGATAGCTTACAACTGTTCCCAGTGAATGGGAGATAATTACGATTGGATGCGAAGAAATTAGATGTGGCCTTACGATATCGTCAACAGCATCTCGAGCGGGTTTCAACATGAGGTAAGCATAAGCCTGTTTCAATAATCGAAGAGCCAGTGCGCCTTTTAATGGTGAGGCGAGTTCAATTAAGCGGGCAACATTTTTTACCGCTACCTTGTGTGGTCCTTTACCCCTTGACCTACTTGAGGTGCGAGGCTGGATAATGGATGCCTCTTCATGAAGTAACTCGTAAACTCCTTCTTCGATAAATAAATTGGCACCACTCGTAGAAACATCTCCTCTAGTCTTTTCATCGCTTTTTACATGAGCTGCCAAGACATCACCATAATATGGAAATGCAATCTCGCAATTTTCCAAACCGTTTTCCAACTCCAGTTTTTTTAAGCCGCCTCGGAGTGTATCCGTCCATTCCTTTTGAAGCCCTATGGGGTCTTTTCCGTCCTGATGTATGCCGTGAACAAAAACGATTTTCATTTTATTTCTCATTATTTGGGTCTGTAATTGACAATCTCAAATTATGTTATGCGGTCTTTAGCCTTTCAACTAGGTCTAAGTTTGCCTCATTGAGAGGTCTAAGGTCCGCTTTGGCACCAAACAAACCAAACACTCATCGTTTTCCGTCTTGCCTGAATTAAACTTCTTATGTTACTAAACATAGGTCAATAATTCACTTTGCCCGAGCTTTCATAAGTGACGAAAATATACACAGAGTTTGAACGCATAATTATGTTCATGCAAAATCGCGATATTGCGCGAGCTAAAGACCTACGAGAATTTGGAGTTTCAGGCACGGCTATCTCGCGGGCGACTGCTGAAGGTATTCTGATACGCCTGTCACGCGGTATATACACAACATCTGATGCAAACATGGACGCGAGCTTTCAGCTTGCTGAAATCGCGAAGCGTTATCCAGACGGCGTGATTTGCCTTCTCTCGGCGCTGTCCTTTTACGGCGTGACAGATCAACTCCCGACTCAAGTTTGGCTAGCGATTGAAAACAAAGCATGGAAACCAAAATCTGACTTTCCAAAAATCCGCGCCGTGCGGTTTCGAGAGCCATATTATTCTGGGTCTGTGAGCCATCATTCTATTTCGAGTGTAGACGTGCCGATTTATACGCTGGAAAAAACTCTAGCCGACGCGTTTCGCAATCCCAAACTCGTTGACCGTTCCGTCGCCATCGAAGCGCTCAAGACGACGCTGGCCGAAAAGAAATCTACCCCAGCCAAAATTGCCGAAGCGGCAAAGACCTATTCAGCATGGAATAAGATGGCCCCATATCTGGAAGCCCTGACCGCCAATGGCTAAGCCGTCCAAAGACATCGCCGCGTCAGTAAGGGCGCGGCTCCTGAACCTCTCTCGTGAGCAAGAGCAGGACTTCCAGCGGGTGCTTGTCTCTTATGGGCTGGAACGGCTTCTCTACCGCCTGTCTGTCTCAAAACATCGCGAGCGATATATTCTCAAGGGCGGCATGCTCGTAACGCTCTGGACGATTGACCCGGGGCGCTTCACACAAGACATCGACTTCCTCGCATTTGGTCACGATAATGAAGAGCGGTTGCAAGCTGACTTTACAGAAATTTTAGGGCAAGAGGCAGACGATGGTCTAGTCTTCGACTTAGATGCACTCACCGCTGCCCCTATTCGCGACGATCAGGTCTATGGTGGGATGCGTCTCAAAACGACAGCTTACCTTAAGACAACCAAAATCCCGATTGTGATTGACCTTGGTTTTGGCGACGCCATCACCGCTCCCGATTATGAAATTGACTATGGTTCACTTCTCGACATGCCGTCGGCGACGGTGCGGGCATATTCACCTGAAACCGTCATTGCCGAAAAATTCCAAGCGGTCATCGCTCTTGGTATCGTCAATAGCCGCATGAAAGATTTCTACGACCTCTACGCTATTCCGCGCGCAGTTGAGGTTTCCGAAGACGCATTGTTGAAAGCAATAAAATCCACATTCATGCGGCGTGAAACCGATATACCTAGCGAGCGACCGACGGGCTTTTCAAACGCGTTTTCACAAGACCCAATTCGGCAAACACAATGGGCGGCTTATTCAGCCGAAACGGATGTTGCGAGCATGACGCTAGAAAAAATCTGTGATGATATTTGGGCGCAACTTGAACCCGTCTGCGCCAACGCAAACCAAGCTTAAAAACCAGCCAAAATTCTAACATTTTCTCGGCGTTTTCACCTCGTGGAATCAGTGACACGGAGAGAACACGCGTGGGCCTCACACAAGGTGACACCCCCGAATCCTCAAGCCCTATGGGGGTTTGCGCAAAAACGGTGACACCAAGCCCTTTGGGGTTGGAGTTACCAAAAACGATGTGCAGACAATGCGTTAGCATGGTGGTGACACCACCCCCTTTTATCTTGCCTTCCGCGCCTTCCACCCGCGCCCAGCCTCCATCGCATATAAAATTCAACTTCTAAACATCCCGCAAGCCAAGAACTTCTCACAGCTTTTCGAATGAAATTTTCGAGCCGAAATGCTATGGTCTAAATATGACAAAACCTATCAACACCTCACCCCTCACCTTTTCAGACCTCACGCATGCTCGCCGAATAGCGGCCCAACTTGTAGAAACTTTAGGTGATGAATATTGGCCAGCATTTGACTGCCTCGACCGCGAATTAGAGAGCCGTCGCGGGCGTAAGAACCGCCTTCAAAACGCACTCTCGGCAAACTAAATTCACGGCTAGGAACCGCGCGGCGGGACTGCTGGAGCCGCCCACACGAGCGCAAGCAGGCGCGCCGTGCTTGCCGCAAAGCGGCAACTAAACCTCACTTAAAGGGCCATCAGCAACAGCACAAAGGCGCTAGTACAGGATGGCGTTCTCGCCGAACAGGCAGGCCATCCGCTTCACGCTTTCGCTACGGAAGGCCTAAGGCTCAACGGTAAAGGGATAGGCCAATAGCAGGTCAGGGCTAACGGGGTGCGTTATCTTTTTAAGCTCGTCACGGCGGTATTTTAGCGACCCTCCATCACCATATTCAGGCCGTGGATTACGGTGTCCCATGAGGGTGCAGCGCAAGCCATAGTCCAAACCAGCCTCTAACATGCGCTTCTCGAAACTGTGTCGAAAGCTGTAAATGCGGTGATTAGAACTCGGCAAAAGGCCGCGCGACTTGAACGCCTTTTGAAGTGTTTGGGACAGCAGATAACCGCGATCTCGGTAATGCGGGAAGCCTTCACGGGCATGTTTCATAGCCTCCAAGCTGATACCTAAAAGCGGTATTTCACGTATAGATGCCTCTGATTTCAACTGTCGGTCAGCCGTTGAACGGATGCGAATATGCGGCACGTCATCGTCCAGACGGATATTTTCTGGCAAGATATTAGCCAGTTCGCTAGGCCTGCACCCCGTCTCGATTAAGGCTAAACAAAGCAAAGCGGCTTCGCGTTTTAGCCCCTCAAAGACATTCGGCTTCATAACGTTTTCGCGCACAAAGCTATTTGCAAACGGCTTCACCTGTTTCATTTTCTTAGCTGAAAAACGCAAATTGCGGAATGGATTCTGGCGGTCTTCTTCGCCCACATGTTCAAAATACATACGATATAACTTGCGCAGATTGCCAAGGTCGCGGTTCGCGCTACTCCCACTTAAAGGCTTCTGGCCATTCTTTGGATGCACCTTATCGGCCCAAAATTTATAGACTTTGCGCCCATGCTCTCGGTCAATCTTTCGCATATCCACATCGCCATTGAGCCTCACAAAGTTAGCCACGGCGCGCCGCTTTACCTTTTCATAAGTCCCCCGCTGCTCCGGTGATTTACCCGCGACCTCGTCCAAGGCAATCTCGGTCAGATATATGTCATGCGCTTTGGTAATCGTCACCTTATCAGGTTTCACCGTGCCGATAAGCACAGGCGCGGCGCGCGCTATATCCACGCGCTGGCGGGTCTGGAGCGCCTCTAGGTGCAAGAGACGGTGAGCCAGCTCTTCGTAATTATGCGGCTCTGTTAGCTCTTCAACGGGCTTGTAGGTGAAACCCATTGCGCTTGCATCCTGACGGGCTTGGCGCAGGGAGCGGTCAACGCTGGGGCGTTTAAATGCCGACGGCATGAGGGTGTGCCAGCGTGTCTCATCGGCTTCGGCGCACATATCACGACGCCTACGTGCAAGGCTCACGCTGTCGGTTTCAAGTGAGCGGCTGATGATTTCATGACCAACGGTATTTACGATAACGCTGGGGACGCGGCGGACGTAGTGCCAGACCTCCCCCCGCTGTTGAAGGTATTGATTGGGGCGGCGTATCGTTTTCATAACGTTCCTTCCGATGGCCGCACCTCTGGGTGAGAGGAGTATGGTGCACCAATTTGTACAGCACATTGTGTAGCAAATTGTGTTGCAAGACACGAAAACAAGTAAAAGTAGTTACAGGTTTCCACAGGAAACCTAAACAATTACAAGGACTTACGTGTCCATTATCAGAAGAAATTTGGTGCGGCCGAGAAGACTCGAACTTCCACGGGTGTTACCCCACAGCGACCTCAACGCTGCGCGTCTACCAATTCCGCCACGGCCGCACATTAAGGTTGGCGGTCTATAAGGCTGCCAGGCCGTCATGTGAAGCCTAAAATGTAACGGAAATTCACTCTATTTTCAGACTGGAGAACAGGCTAAGATTAACCAGTTCAGCGAAGGAGCAACCCATGAAAAAACTCGCCATCTGCTTAACGTCTGCAAGCCTTCTCGCCCTAGCGGCTTGCGGCGAAGCAGGTCCTGACGCCTCGAGCCCGGAAGCAATAGCCGCCAAGGCGGAGCGCGTCGAAGCTGAAACCATGACGGACCTTTCCAAAATGGATCTGCCCGAAATCATCGAATTTGTTGATGAAGAAGCGACGCAAATGACCGACCTGCTGAAAACCGTAACGGACGGCCCAACTGCGGAAGCCGCGGTTGATGACATTCGCGATGTCGTTCCCCGCCTTAACGCGGCAATAAGATCGCTGGAAAAGAAAAACCCGGACGAAATCAGGTTAAGCATCGGGAATATGCGAAAAATGGTGAAAGTCGCTCAATCGCAAATGGGATTGATCAATGAAGTTACGCGGATCAGCAAAATTCCGGAAGCCAGAGCCGTCTTGGAAAAAGAATTCGACAAAATCGAGATTTCGAATAACTGATCAGCTCTACAGCGCGGATCCCGTCATGTGGGAAGTTGAGAACGGGCGTGTTCCTTATCCCCATGCGCATGACCGGATGAAATCTCGCGCTGCAGCCATTGCTGCGGGCGAGGCCAAGGAGCTTATTTGGCTTTTGGAACATCCGCCGCTTTACACGGCCGGAACGTCGGCAAACCCGTCAGATCTCGTTGCGCCGGACCGATTTGACGTTTTCGAGACGGGGCGCGGCGGGCAATATACATATCACGGCCCCGGGCAACGTGTTGCCTATGCCATGTTGGACCTCCGCAAGCGCGGCCGGGACGTGTCAGCTTTTGTGCGCGGGCTGGAACAATGGATTATCGATGCATTGGCAGAGTTCGACGTAAAGGCTGAACGCCGCTGCGGCCGTGTCGGCGTTTGGGTTACGCACGATGACGGACGGGAAGAAAAAATCGCGGCCATTGGCGTGCGCCTGAAGAAATGGGTCAGCTTCCACGGGATTAGTATAAATGTGAACCCGGACCTCTCTCATTTTGGAGGGATCGTGCCGTGCGGAATAAGCGAACACGGCGTGGCCAGCCTCGCGTCTCTTGGAAAAAACGTGACGATGGCTGAGGTGGATGCCGCCTTGAAATCCAAATTCGAGGGTATTTTTGGCACGACCCAGACGCCATAAAAAACCGCCCTCCGCGATATGCAGCGGGCGGTCAATTAATTTAGGATTTCCATAGGAGACTAGGAATCACCAATAGTAGCAGGACCAAATTGGTTGTCGTGATCATTAGACTTAGTGAATAAATTCACTAAGAAAGCCGCAACAACGGGCGTACAGAACATCAAAATTGCTGTTGGCAAAATAAGAGGTCCTAGCACTTCTCCCATTACAGCAAGCATTTCTGTAACATCTCCGCTTGACTGTGCTTCTTCCATCATTGTTTTGCCCTCAGCCTGCACGGCACGAGAAGGCGCAACCCCAACAACAGTCAACAGCAGGCTGAGCAGCGTATAAACTATCGCCGCAATGATGAGATATAAAATGCTCAGCCATCCAGACTTACCGGCGTCATGGGCCCGTTTTATACTCAGAAAAATAAAAGGAATGATGAGGAGAAATGAGATCATCACCGCGAATGAAAAAACGATTAAATTTATATACCCAGTCAAAGCTAACAGCGCGCCAATAACGCCAATAATTATCGCACCTTTTAGGTAAGCCCCAGGCCCGATACGCCCTTTTGGTGAAAATAGTAAATTACCCATGAGACTCTCTCCTAATTGTTGTTTAACGATAAGAGAATGACAAATTCTTACAAAAAAGCAAGGGAAATCCTTGTCTATCTTTGAACGGGCGGGCCGTAGGCATTGGTGTTAGGGTCGGGTTTAGCGAGCGCCAACCACGTCGTGAAGCTTAGCAATAGACCTAACACTGTCAGACTTAAAACCGTCTCGCCTTGTGCCTGTCGTTCCTTAAACTCAGCATTTAGACGCTCCGCGACCTCGGCAGGGGCCGCCTCCTGAATATACTCGCTATGCGCTGCAAAATAATCCGCGCCGCCATAGACCAGCATGACGATAATCATCGCCGCAAAAATGGCACACAGCAATCCCGTCACAGGCCAAAGCGTTCGGCCAATATCGTGAAGGCGTTTGCCGTAAACGCTATAAACGATTTGCAGGATAACGAATGGGAAGGCCAATACCGCGAAGAACCCGAACATCGACCCGCCGAGCGCATTTATGAGTAAACCATAGAGCAAAAAAATAATGACCAACCCGACAAGGCCAATCGCATAGTCTTTGCGCCCGATACGGCCGCTGGGTGACAACAGAAGTTTAAATAGGTTTGGCATATGCTCGTTTAGCCTTCTTTGCGCGAGTCGCAAGCCATTGGCATTCGCCGAATGTGATTTGGACTGATATGTCGCGGCGGCTCTTTACAAAATGTCTAAAACACCGCCAAGCGTGATTGTCTCATCGCGCAGGGCAGCCGTAATATCGGCTTGCTCCTCGTCCTCGCCCCATAACTCAATTTGGTAATCGTGATCCACGCGGGATAAATCAAAGGCATCTTCAGTGCTTAGAGCCTGAAGCATCACGGCTTTCGCCAAAACTACGGAGCCGTAGACAGCAATGAAATGCACGAAGAGCGTTAATCTCAGATCATCCAAAGATGCCGCAAAACGCTCTATCGCCGCAAAGCTGGCCGCTGGTTGTTCAATCGCTTGCAGGGCTTCGGTTGTCTTCAACTCAACCCCCTGCTCCGCCGCCCAATTAATCCATTCATCCCACGCTTCTGATTGGCGCTCTTTCAAAATACGTGGCTGCGGCGCGCGAAAACTCAAAAGATCTGTCTCAGCATATCGCCGTGCTTCCGCGAGCAAATCTGCTCGGCGGCTCGGCGTTTGCTCGAAAGCCACATTGACGAGACGCGTGACAGGCATAACGGACGGATTGATATGATCTTTTTGCGCGTCCCACTCTTGAGCAATTTTCTCTGCGAGTTTTTTGGACGAAACCGCCAATTTCATCTTGCCCGGCGTTCGAAGCTGCTTGCCGTCCAGCAGCACGCACCACCCGCCGTCAAGTTCATCAACTGACACGATGTCATAAAACCGCTTCGCCATAGTTTTGGCCATTACGCAGGCACCACGTCAAAGGGCAGAGTTAGGCGGGTTTCGGCCCCGTTGAACGGGATCGTGCCGTGCCACATATAAGAGGGGAAAAGGACGAGCCGACCGGATACCGGTTGAACAAAATGCTCGGCTTCTTGTTCTAAATCCAAATCGGGTTCTCCGAATTTAATCCATCCGTCCCGGCTCTTGTCATTCACGGACGGCGGAACATCGACATAATAAGCAGAACTCAGCCAGCCCATAGGATGCACATGATTAACGTGATGCCCGTTTTCTCTGAGCCGGACGGACCACGCCCCGCTGATCCTATATTCATTCGTATTACGTCTCTTGAGCGGGTGTGCGGCATCCCCCCCCAATTTGCTCATGTAGTCTTTTATGGGAGCCTCCAGCGCATTGAAAAATGCTTTTAAGACGGGATCATCTATCAGGCTTAAATCCAACTCCGTCTGCGTGCCTGTACGCAAAGTTTGATTGATGGGTGCCTTTTTATAGACATGAAATTCATCCAATCGTTTTGCTAGCGCCCCATTAAACGCGGTCATGTCCGGATAACCGGCGGGCGCAGACAAGTCGTAGGCGCGTACGAAGTTGTTATAATCATATAAGTGCGAATAGGGCTGCCCCATCTCGCGCAGCAATGTGACGACCATAGCCAATAAAAACTGGTTATTGGGAGATTGCGCCAGAGCGCCTTGGAGCACAGTTTGAGCCTCCTGGAATCGTTTCGCCGAAATCGCAGCCTGTGCAAAACCGCATAACAATCCAAAATCACCGGGCTTTGCGGATAGCGCCCGTTTATAGATATCGCAGCTTTCATCGAACTGCTGGGCCAATCGCGCCGAGTTTGCCAACTGGTTCAAAATTACCGGATCATCAGGGTGGCGGTTCGACAGGATTTCAAGCTCATCAGCTACCCTATCTGCTTCGCCAACACGCCTAAGGAGGTGAATAGCTTGGGAGGAAACAGCGGTTGATTTTGACGCAAGTCCCCGTTCAATGACAGCGAGGGATTGCTCTTTTAACCCGCGCATTTCAAAACTGTTCACAACCACGCCGAGAGCTTTGGCTTGCAATGATGAAGTTTCAGGCAAAGCTTCAAATGCGTCAATCATCTCATCAAGACGACCAAGCGTGGCAAAACATTTGAGTTTCTGAAATGTGATCTGGTCGGAATAGGTTTTGGAGGTCAGGGAAGATAAAACGTCTAACGCCTCGTCATATCGCCCTAAATCCGTTAGAGCTTGAGACCGCGCAACGTCACCCATCTCTCCGAAATCAAATCCGGATTCGAGTTCTGCCAAAACCCGTCTCGGCTGTTCCGAAACCGTAAATAGGTTCAACCGATTAAATCTGGCGCGCTCAAATTTTGGATCGAGTTTCTGGGCCTGATTATACGCCTTTTCCGCGTCAGCCCAATCTCCGGACGCCTTATGAACCCTGCCTTTGATATTGGCCAATTCCGCCGTCATGGGCATACGGTCAACGGCGGCGTCTACTCGTTGATGCGCCGTGACGACCTGATTTATGGATAAGGCTGTCAAAGCACCCAATTGCAGTAAGTTAGTATCGTCAGGCCATTTCAGGAGGGCTTCCCTTACCCCAATCTCTGCCTTAAAACTGTCGCCTGAATTATAGGTCGCATGTAGGGATTGGATCGTTTGAGCCAGATCACTCACTTCAACTCGTCCCAATCGACAGTATCGTTTTTCGGATCAAAGCCCAGTGTAGCAAACGCATTTTCCATATGTTCCGGCAATTCAGCCGTGAATTTTAATGACTCTTTCCCCTCGCGCGGGAGCTCTAGAGATCGCGCGTGAAGATGTAGCATATTCGCGAGCCCTCCGGGCTTTGGCCGATCTGTGAAATATCGCGGATCGCCGGCTATTGGGGCGCCGAGCAATTGCATATGCAGGCGCAATTGATGTGTTCGTCCCGTCAGCGGCATCATAGCCACCCAAGCCGCTTTTTGCCCGGCTTGACTGCGTACGTCATAAAGCGTGCGCGCATGTTTGCCGCCGTCATGCCCGTGACGCACGGCCATCATGACTTCTTTGCCTTCATTGATATTCCCGAACCGATTATCCAGGCGGCCTTTGGCCATATACCCTTTGATTTCGCCCGAAATTGGCCGCGGCACACCATTCGTAATACCCCAGTAGATTTTTTCGGCGCGGCGGCTCTGAAAGGCCCGGCCGGCCCATTTGGCAGCAGCGGCTGTTTTCGCAATCAGGAGAATGCCGGACGTGTCTCTATCCAACCGGTGGACCAAGCGGCACCCCTCGCCCAAGGCCGGCAGCATACCATCAATATGGCGTGTCGTTTTTGTCCCGCCTTGCACAGCAATACCTGCCGGCTTGTTGAGCGCAATCAGCTCGTCATCTTCATAGACAACGAGGCCGCGTATAAATTCCGCGTCCGCATCAGACACGGGCGGCGGCCCCGCCATATCGGACGGATCAGGCAGCGGCGGAACGCGAACGATTTGGCCGCCTTCAATCCGGACGTTTCCCTTGGCCCGCTTGCCATCAAGACGGATTTCCCCTTTGCGGAGGAGCTTTTCCACTTTGCCATGAGGGATATGCGGGAATTGCCGTTTAAACCAACGGTCCAAGCGTCCGCCTGCGTCGTGTTCAGGAATAGTTATTTTTTGAACGCCGCTCATGGCGCGGCTCGCATCAGATACAATCCTAATCCAACGGCCGCAATGGACAGAATTACCGACGCGCCGACATAGCCAAAGAACAGGCCGTAATTTTTCGTTTCGAGCATCCGCATCGCGTCGAGAGAAAACGCCGAAAATGTTGTAAAGCCGCCCAGCACGCCAACACCGGCAAATAAGCGTATCGTGTTCGCGTTGGCCGGCATCTCCCGAACCAACCAGCCGACCAGCAAACCCATCAGTAATCCGCCGATAATATTGGCCAGCAATGTCCCCATGGGAAACCCCGGGCCAAACATGCGCAGCGTGACGAGCCCAAGGCCATGTCTGGCGCTTGCGCCAATGGCTCCGCCCAAAGCAACTGATAGAAAACTTGTCATGGCTGCCTCCTAACGACGGCTTACGGATAGGCCAACAAAAAAGCGGCACCGTCCCATTTCATGAACAGTGCCGCTTGGCATAAGGATAGGCGCGCTATTGCAGCCAAATTCAACTACCGTTGAGGTTGGCAAACATACATAAAATTGCCGCAACGCTTCATGAAATGAACATCTGTTCCATTCGCGGAGCGAACCTTAAAGGCCTCGAGATGAGATGGATCTGTTACATTCAATTTCGAATATTGTAGCGCATGTTGCGTTCCAAACCCCAGCATGCCGGACGCACCATACTCCAGACGGTCATCTGAAAACAGAGACGCGTCCATATCTTGGAAGGCGTTATATCCCAGGGATCTGGCCATAAGGTCCAAAAAGGACTTATCGCGCGGGCTCGTTCTATATTTGACTTGCAAACGGCGGAAAAATTCGTCCGGCGAGTAACTGGTCGAGTCGCCGAATTGTGGGTTAGTTCCTAACCGGCCAACACTTATCGGTGTTGAATTCTCAACATTAAACAAGACAATTGGGGATGTCCCGCAAATACGACCTGCCACTGAAGGCACCGTCATTTTCGCAGTTGTCTGGCCGTTCACTGCGGTTTGCCTTTTCCCTGTTGTTTGTTCTGCGATCGTCGCGGAAACGGTCTGCGCAGGACACGCGGCTTCATTAACCGCTTTCGAACCATCCCAACAGTCAAATGCCATTGTTACAGGTCGTTCAATGACCGGCTGTGCAGGACATGCGCTTTCCGACGCGGCGAAACTATCGTCCCAGCACGTAATCTTCGCAGGACAAGCCGCCTCGTCTTTCGCCTCAGACCCGTTCCAGCAGGTAACCATCACCGCAGCGGGCGTGGCAGCCTCGGTAACAACCGGCGTGGTTTTCGCGGCCTCGCTTGAACCGCTTACGCATGTTTTGAACAAGAAAAATAGCGCGAGCAAAGCCAAGAGCGCCAGTAAGAGCCACTTCAGCCACCCCCAAATTCCGGAACCACCCGTCGCTGCCGTAGCAGCCGCAGGCGCGGCGGTTGCAGCAACAGGAGTTGCAGCAGCGGCTGGGGCGGACGTAGCCGCAGCGGCTTTAGGCTCGGGTTTTGAACTAGCCATAGCAGCGGCGCCCATAGCGGCAGCCGCAACGGGCGCTGCTACGATAGCGGCAGCTTTGACAGGGATAGAGGTCTCTTTAGCAGGGGCTGGAGTCTCTTTGACCTTAGGCGGGGCTTTTGGCTCAGATTTCTTCGCCGCGAGGCCGGACGCAGCAACGCTTCCGGCGACTAATGTGGCAGCTGTTTTCGTCGTCGTTGTTTTCTTCGCCGCGGGCTTAACCGTTTTCGGTTTTACCGGGGCCTTTGCCGCAGCGGCTTTCTTCGAAGTTACCTTTGTCGGCGCTACCGCTGTCGTTGAGGCAGTCGGTCGGCGTCTGGTTCCCATCAAATAGGCCGCACCCGCAACGGCGGCAGCGGCAGAGCCATATCCCACCGAGCGTGCGATTTCTTTATGGTTTCCCGCGCGTAGGATAAAGCCGGCCTTTCCGTCAGCGCCTGTGCCTTGAACATAGCGCTTTTCGATTTTCATGTTCTTTTTGACTGACTCTAACCCGACGTCACGAATGGCTGCGGTCGGATAACCTTCGGAAATCAGAGCCAGTTTGTTGTTCTCAAAATAGACGAAGTAAAACTCGCCGTCATTACCGTGGAATCTATCAAAGCCCTTCTTTTTAACAGTCGTATGTTTCCGATAAAACGCCAAGGGTGGATAATTATCCTCGTCATTGGACTTGCGCGGCGCGGTGGATTGTCCGCGCAATTTCGCGGCTGCATTCGCCGCACCGCCGCGGGCGTTGAACCAACGCGATGTTGCGATTTCTTGCTTGTTGGCGGCATTAATATCGAAATAATGCTTCCCGTTTTTATGGGTATGGTGTTCGTAAGCAGACTCCAAAACCATATTCTTCTTCACGGAGGCAATGCCGTTATCGCGGCCCCTCTTGGAGGTGTAGCTTTCAGAAATCAGGATGACTTTCCCGCCGTCGACATAATGAAAATAGTGAGCCCCGTCATGTTCAAACTTATTGAAGCCCTCGGCAATTCCGCCGTGTTTTTCATAAAATGAGAGCGGACGGTAATTTTCGATACGGCCATCTTTAGCTGTAAAGCTTGCCGCTTTTGCTGTGGCCTTCTTAGGGGCCACCTTCTTAGGAGTTGCCTTTTTGGGCGCGGCTTTCTTTGCCGGCTTGGCTTTCGCTGCGGCCGCTAAATTAAATGATGCGCCGGATAAACGGGACGCCACGTTCTGAGCTTCCGCCGAAGATCCGTAATTTGGACTAATCGCGATCTCCAGACCATTGCCTGCCCGCAGACTAAACCCATGGCCACTTTTACCGCGCGTATTGAACTTATACCGCTTAGATAGTTTTTCGTTTTTCCTGACAGATTCGATGCCATTATCGCGGCCTGATTGACCCGTATAAGCTTGGCTGATGAGCGCGATATTGCCGTCGACATATCGACAAAAATAGTAACTATCTTCTACCTGGAATTTAGAGAACCCTGCCTTTTTGGGCTTTGTATTATCGCCGTAAAATTTGACAGCTTTATACTCGTCTTGTGTGTGATCAGCCATTGGACATCCCTCCCAGTCGTTCCAAATGCCCCTCTAGTCTGAAAATAGTCAGAATGAAAACACTTAGTCCACACGCGCGAAACGCTGGCTCGGCGGAAACCAAATTGGAGAATTTGTACTGTAGACCTTAGTTTTGCGGCGGCAGATAACGGATGGGAAGCGATCCAATTCGGCCGTCTCTATCGATATGCACATCCCAAACGACATCGATGGGTTCAGATAAGAGGATAGACTCTAATTGACGCGACGATGTGACCGGCGTGTCATTTACATCTAAAATAAGATCTCCCGGCCTCAAGCGATTATAATTAGCTGCCGAACCGCGAACGACCTTCGATACCATGACCCCTTCTAGATAAGGATCAAAGCCAAGCTCTTCACCAAGTGCCGGGCTCATATTGACGATAACGGCCCCGTTGAAAGGATGCACACCCTCCAACGCGCGCTCATCCCGCAAAGGTAGTTCCTGTGGGGTATCGACGCGAACTCGTGTGGTGCGGGTTCGTCCATCCCGGACATATTCGATTTGTGTCTTTTCTCTTGGCTTAAGCGTTGCAAGTTTGAAGCGAAGCCCGCTGTCATCATTGATATCCTCACCGCCGACAGAGAGAATAACATCTCCCTTCTTCAGTCCGGCGTTATCCGCAGGACCGTCTTCCAAGAGCTCGTTGATCACAGCTCCCTTGGCGCGGTCTAATCCGAGCGCCGCCGCCATTGTTGTATCAATACTATTCGTCCGCGCGCCAATCCACGGGCGCACGATGCGGCCTTCCGATAGGGCAGAGTCAATGGCGCGTTCAACAAGGATGGAGGGAATGGCAAAACCAATCCCGTTGGACCCGCCCGACCGAGAAAAGATAGCCGTATTTACGCCGATCAATTCACCTTGCAAATTCACAAGCGCGCCGCCGGAATTGCCCGGATTGACGGCGGCATCTGTTTGAATAGCGCTGGAGATATCCGATACATTTGTTCGGCCAAGTGCAGAAATAATGCCCGACGTCACGGTTTGTCCAACGCCGAATGGGTTACCAATCGCCAAAACAATGTCGCCAATCTCAGGCGCACTATCGGACCCCACGCGGAGGGTCGGCATAATTTCGCCATTCGTATCGATCCGCAAAATAGCGAGATCCGTTTCCTCGTCTTGCGCCACCACTTTGGCTTCAAATTCGCGCCTGTCATTGAGAACAACTTTCAGCTCGTCAGCCCCTTTAACAACATGGGCATTTGTTACGATAATCCCGTTGCCGCGCACAATAACGCCCGAGCCAAGCGAACTCTCAACCCGTTCACGCGGCGCGCGCTGCATGCCGAACATTTCGTCAAAGAATGAAGACCGGGTCCGCGCTCTAACGGTTCGAGAGGTAAAGATATTAACGACGGCAGGCGCGGTTTGCTTTACAACCGGGGAGTAAGAGAGCTGAACTTGGGTCTGGCTGCTGGGGACCACGCGCGTGATGTCGTCGGCCTGCACGGCAGGAGACGCAATCATGGCTGTCGCAGCCAGTAAGGAGGGAAGTAGCTTTTTCATAGCCAATACATAGGCACGCCTGCCCCGGTGTTCAAAGGGACAGGCGCAGATTCTTGACCTAAATTAATCTGGTCAATGTTTAGTCTTCAAGGCCTCGCAAGCGCGTTTCAGCCGCTTCGAGTGAGTCTTGCGCGCTCTGAAGGTCCCGCAGCGCATTTTCCAGGTCGAATGCGACCGTTTCATCTGCCGCCAAGGCCTCTAACTGCCGCTTCGTCGCCTCAAGTTGATATAGCGCCGTTTCAAGCGGACTCGAGGACTCAAAAAATTCAATCCGAGAGCCGACGATGGTATCTTCTAATTCAAACGGCTCGCCATTTCGGACAATTTTCACGTGAGTTTTCCCATCCTTCGAGCCGAGCATACCGCGAATTGTTTCCGAAAGATTTGCGCTGTCTCCATCCAACGTTAAAACCTGAACATCGCCATGCGAAAGCCCAAGGCTTTCAAATTTTTCTAACTTATCCAGCCCTTCTAAACGCTCCGGTGATTTGATGAGACGAAGCTCTTTCAGTTCTTCCAGACCCTCTAACGCGGCTAATCCTTCCAAACCGGCTAAGCCTTCCAAACTCTTCAGGCTTTCCAACACGGCCAAGCCTTCCAGTCCCGCGAAGGTTTCCATATCCACATTTGGCAATGATATGACCTTACCGTCACTATAGGTAAGCTGGTAAGAGCCGTCTGCGTTTCTATCCAGATCGACTTCTTCGCGGTCACCGCCCGTCAGAATTTTATAGGCCCGCTTCTCCCCGTCCTCGGTAATAATTTCATAACTCTCACCCTCGGTCACGACCTTGACCATCATCTCGGTCTCGGGGTCATCTGCCGCAATACTCAGCGGCGCGGTTGAGAGCGCAATCACACTCATGGCACTGAGCGCGAGCGCGCGGCTTTTCCAAGTCGTTGGTCTGGCACGACCAAGCGTCTCGAGGCGGGCCGCAACGGGGTGGGCCATGCCCAATGTGAGGGGATCAGACACCCCAAAATTTAGTAGTCTTTTCATTTCAGTCTCCTTTTGAAATCTCAGCTTACCCTACTTGTTCTCTTGCCCATCCGGACGCTTGGGTAGTCGTAAAGCGTTGCAGTGAACCGTCGCGGCTCCCCATGAAAACTCTGTGCGTTCATACGAGGACTTAAACGCCTTGAGGCCGCCGCAGCGTTCTAGCCAATTTGGCATTGCATCCATAACCTCTTTGACGTTGGGTACAGGAATATTAAATTTAAGATCAATAATTTTTTCATCGGCATCATATCTTGCGACGAAACGCCCACTATTCATAATGAACTGGGTCAAAATTTCTTTATCAGCCTGTCCCGATGACAATTTGTCCATTCGGGATTGCAATTCAGCAACTTGGATGTCTGTCATGTCAGGAATGACGCTTATTGTGAGGCCCAAATCCGATTTGGATACACTTTCAGCCGCCGTTATTGGGGCCGTGGAAATCGAAATCAAAGTCATGGCACTGAGCGCAAGAGCGCGGCTTTTCCACGTAGCTGGTCTGGCACGACCAAGCGTTTCGAGGCGGGCCGCAACGGGATGGGCCATGCCCAATGTCAGGGGATCAGACACCCCAAAATTTAGCAGTCTTTTCATTTCAGTCTCCTTTTGAAATTTTCTCGTCACGCGGAATCAGGGACAGCGCTAAATGCGCGGGCGGCTGCGAGCTGCCTCCCCGCTCTCTCGCGGCTTTCACCAATGTCTCCGCATATGAGTGCGCCGTCTGCCCTCCGGTGATCCTCACGACGAATGCGTCGCAGGCCGCTTCCTGATCACTTCGCAACTTGTGCGAGGCGTAGTGAACCAATGGGTTCGGCCAATTAATCGCCCGAAAACATAGGGTCAGCAGCGCAACCCTAAGATCGCCCCTCTTGATGTGCGCGAACTCATGAACCAATGCGAAATTACGTTGTTCCGTGCTGAACTTCGTTTCGAAATCATGCGGAAGAATAACCAACGGATTTATGACGCCGGTAACCAACGGACCGATGCTGTCCGGGGACACTCTGACATTGGGCACCCGCCTTAATCCGACTTGATTGACGGCGAAGTCGATTTCGGCGGCGCGCGCTGCATTTGGCGGCGCGGTACGGGCGATCAAATTTGATTTGAAATAGGCCTGCCGGATGAGCTGATAGATGAGCCAGACGCAAGCCGCTCCGAGCCAAATACTGATCAAAATTGCGCCAATAGACGGCAAAGTCGTCATAACGGGGTCCGCCCCGCCTGAAGCTTGATTTGGCATGGCCGGAGCGGCGCTCCCAAATGCCGGACCCAGAATTACCGGCGCCTCTATTTCGGCGGCTTTGAACGCAGACGGCAACCAGGTTTCAGGCACTGATAAGCCGGGTAGAACCAAACGAATGAGCGGGAGGCTCCACAAGGCATAGGCCGCATTCGCGCCAAAGGCGCGCGCGAACGGACGCCGAATTAAAAGTATAATCAGGATCAACACACTGATCGTGACACCGGTTTGCACCACCCAGTTCTGGAACGCGTCGAAACTCATTTTTTCAATTTTTCCAGAAGCGCTTCAATTTCGGCAATATCAGCGTCCGTGAGACCTTCGCCTTCGGCGAGATGCGCGACTAGCGGAGCGGCGCGGCCGCCGAATAAACGGGCCGCGAAATTCCGCGTGGCAGGCCCCGCGTAGCTGTCCCGCGTGATAGCCGGCGTGTAAAGAAAGCGGCGTCCCTCGGGCTCTGTGCTCAGCGCCCCCTTCTCTACCAGTCGGGATAAAAGGGTCTTGATTGTGCGAGCTGACCAATCCTTCTGGGGCTCCAAACGCGAGATAACCTCTGAGGCCCCCAAAGGCGCTTCGCGCCAGAGGACATTCATCACGTCGAGTTCGGATTGGCTAATTTTTAGTTTCACAGAGACTACCTTTGATTACAAACGTAGTCATATACACGACCACAACTGTAGTCAATAGAAAAAATATAAAGCCCGGAACAATGCCCGGGCCTTTCGCTTACTGTCTAGTTGTTCAAGCTGGCGGCGTGAGGCATGCCGTTGAATATCGGGTCGAGATAGGTTGAGCGCTGACCGCCCTCCCAGCGCGAGACATTTTTGATACAGAATCGAACCACTTCAGGCGCCTCTCCGCGCCGCGCCCGCTTTGCTTCGGCGCGCTCAAAGGACCGGATTTCAGACAAGGTTGTCGCCCGGCCGTTTGAACAGGCCTGAATGAGCTCATTCGGCGTTGAATTTGGAACTTGTGTGAATTCAGTCCGATTGTAGGCGCGATAATTGACGCTGACAAAATTGCCGGACAGATATTTTACGAAAATCATGCGGCGGTACTCAGGATTATCACTCGGTCCAGATTCAATGAGAAGCGTCGGGCTGACGTCGGCAGATTGCGCGAAGGCAGGCGCTGCGGCCCCCAAGGTGCCAAAAGAAAAGGAAGCCGCTAAAAGGGCCGTCGTGATGTTTTTCATGTGATTGTCCCCACAAAAACGGAATAGAAAAATCTAAGTTGAACGGGCTTCATAAGCAATTTTAAGACCGAATGCAGGCTCGATAACCTTAATTATCATTAATCCTTGTCAGTATTGCAGCCCTATTTGCACTGGTTTTCGCCCGCTGGGTGAACTGCTGACCACCAGATATTCACAGTAGCGAATGAGGAGGGGTGTTGCGAGACAAGAAAAACTGAGTATGAAAACCCTTTATGAGACCGCGCAACCGTCTGTCACTCTATCCACATCTCCGCCGTCCTGATCTGCGTATCAGAGCTATGAGTCAGCCAGTATTTAGCAATCTCAACTTAGATTTTGATGCGCCCGAACTTGGGGCCATGGAGGATGACGAGTTGGAGATTAGAACCCGCTGGCGAGACTTGGTTGACCGTGACCTCCCGAAAGCCGCAGATGAGCATACTGATTGGCCAGTTTACTTAAATCACTGTTTTGCCCGCATCTTGCTGGACAATGCGGTCGGGCAATTCTGGCGGGACGTGATCACACCCCCGGCATGGAGGAATACACCCCTGCCCGTCTTGCAGACCGCCATTGATCTAGGCGACTCCATACTCGCGGATGAAACCGACATTTGGGCGCTCAATGATGCCAGCCTGAATATGCGCGGCAAGGCGCCTCGCGGCAGGAAAGCTACCATCCGCAGACGCAATCGCCGCCGCAGCTAACGCGCAGCTTAAGCCTTATCAAATGCCGTTACCGCCGCCGCATCGCGGGCCGTGATATCGCCGCCGCCTTGATGATAGCGCCAGCTGCGATCGCACTTCTTCCAGCCCTCTGCCGCCTTCAAGTCGGTGACGAGCATATCGTCGCTTTTTACGGAAAGCTGGCATTTGGATACGATGAGGTAATCCGCGAGGAGGTCTGACGGGTTTTGCGGGTCGGCATACTCAACATTGTCGGTCAGGCTCAGTGTCTTCATTTCCTCCGTCAGGCGCGTTTCAGGGGCGCGGACACTCGCTTCGAGGGACGACTTAATGACGCCGTCCTTGCGCAGGACTTCGATGGCATCAAAGGCTTCGTCGCGAAACGCCTGCACGGCTGTGATGGCCTTGGCGATATCGTCATTTTTCCACGCTTCAGGTGCTTTTTTGAAGACTTCCAAATGAACGGAGCCGTCTTCGCTCGGGAAACGCGCTTGCCAGACCTCTTCCATGGTGAAGCACATGATCGGCGCGAGCCATGTCGTGAGGCGCAGGAAAATCTCATTCATAACCGTTCTGCAGGCTCGACGTCGTGTGCTATCCAGCGGATCGCAATAGAGCGCGTCTTTACGGATGTCGAAATAGAAGCTCGATAAATCGCCCGTACAGAAATTGAACAGTGTCGAGAAAATCTTGCGGTGGTCATGGTCGGACACGGCTGTCGTGTGCATCTCCGTCAGCTCATGCAAACGATGCAGCACCCATTTTTCGAGCGCCGGCATATCGGCATACTCCACGGCTTCCGCCTCGGAGTAGCCGTCCAGTGCGCCGATCATATAGCGCAGCGTGTTGCGAAGCTTACGATAGGAATCGACATTGGTTTGGATGATCTCTTTGCCGATCTTCAGATCATTCGTTGTGTCAGAGGACGCCACCCAGAGGCGGATAATCTCCACGCCATATTGTTTGGCGAGGTCCAGCGGGCTCATGGTGTTGCCCAGAGATTTGGACATTTTCAGTCCCTTCTCATCGACAACAAAGCCGTCCGTCATCACGCCTTTATAGGGCGCTTCGCCGTATACAGCGCAGCTCTCTAGCAGGCTCGATTGGAACCAACCGCGATGTTGGTCTGAGCCTTCGAGATAAAGATCAGCGCGGTCCGGCAAATCGTCCCGCGCTTTCAAACAGAAGGCATGGGTACAGCCGGAATCGAACCACACATCGAGAATGTCCGTGACCTTCTCCCACTGGCTTGCATCTTCGCCGAGGAAGACGTCTGCGTCTGTGTCGAACCACCCGTCAACGCCCTGCTCTCGCACAGCCTTGAGGATGCGCGCATCGATCTCGTCGGCGTCGTCGCGTTCGGTATGGAGGGTTCCGTCTTTATGCACCATCAGCGTAATCGGCACGCCCCAAGCGCGCTGACGCGAGATAAGCCAATCGGGACGATCTGCAACCATTGTGGCGAGGCGGTTCTTCCCCCGCTCGGGCCAGAATTTGGTTTCCTCAATCGCGGCCATGGCTTTATCGCGCAGCCCGCCTTTGGACATGGAGATAAACCATTGCGGCGTCGCGCGTCGGATAACAGGGGCTTTGGAGCGCCAGCTATGCGCGTCGCGCAAGGTCAAAATTCCGCGTGCGAGCAAATTACCGCACTCGACCAGCGCCTTGAGGACTTCGCCGTTCGCCTTGCCGTCCTGCCCGCGTTTTTTACCGGAGGTGCGGATGACATCTAAACCTTGGAACCGCGTCGGCATGATGTCGGTGTAACAGCCTTTGTCGTCCATCGTCATTGGGACGACAGGGTCAATGCCCAGCGCTTCCAGTTTTTTCTGGTTGGACATCCAAACAATATAATCATCCTCACCATGGGACGGCGCGGTATGGACAAAGCCCGTACCTGCATCAGCGGTGACGTGGGATCCCTCGAGGAGTGGAACAGGGAAGTCGTATTTGCCTTCGGAACCGGCCATATTTTTCAGGGGGTGATTAAGAACAAGGTTCTCCAAACTCAAGCTGCCGATTTGAGCAATTTTTTCAGCAGACTTTATTAAACCTGCCTTCGAAACAGCCGCCCATAAATCATCAGCAACAATCAAGGCGTCACCCGGTTTGGACCAAGGTTCAAAGTCGCTCTCTTTCATATCGGTCACAACGTATAGTCCATAGGAGATTTTCCGGGAAAAACTAACGGCTCTGTTGGCAGGAATCGTCCATGGTGTTGTCGTCCAAATAACTAAGGATGCATCTTTGAGCGTCTCGTCAGCATACGTATGCTCTCTATTTTTATCTGAGTCCGTCACGTCACCAACCGACCCTAGAGTTACGCCGCCTGCGTCCCGAACAGGAAACTTGACATAAATCTGCGTCGCGCGCCTATCCGCATATTCCACCTCAGCCTCTGCCAAAGCTGTCTGCTCAACAGGGCTCCACATGATGGGTTTTGAGCCGCGATAGAGCTGGCCTGTGCGAGCGATTTTGAGCAGCTCGGCGCAGATATCCGCCTCAGATTCGGGGCGCATGGTGAGGTAAGGGTTTTCCCAATCCCCGATGACACCGAGGCGTTTGAACTCGGCCTTTTGGATGTCGACCCATTCGGCGGCATATTCACGGCAGCGCGCGCGGAACTCGCTCGGCGGGACGTCGTCTTTATTGCGGCCCTTACCGCGAAATTC
>ENA-ORXR01001754-ORXR01001754.1-marine-metagenome-genome-assembly--contig:-NODE-1754-length-22128-cov-3.526824_pt1 | contig 22128 bp, 21 predicted proteins | sample MGYA00237866_ERZ511479 | MGnify/ENA metagenome assembly ERZ511479 | reverse complement strand
AATACGATTTTGGGGCGTATCTTAGCTCTTTCAAACATCTCAAGAACAGTATCTGAAGACCCGCCTGACAAGCCAATTAACTTTGTACCCTCCGGCATAAATCTTTCCGGAATGACATTGGCCAACGACGTGCCAATCAAAAAATTATCTACATCTTGGTCACGCGACAAACTCTCGTATTCCGCCTTCCAAGCTTGTCTGACATTCTCAAATTTTGGGGCATTATTAAGTGGCTGTGAGCTAACGAGAAAATTGTAAAAAACAAAGAGAGAGCTTGCGACGATTGCAACACCGGAAAGAAATCTAAAATTGGAAATAGATGAAGGCATCGACCTCTCCTCTCTGCACGAAAAACAGAAATAGCATAGCGCCATAAACAGCCATTTGCACCAAATCGCTGAATTCCTTTTTTGCCTTCGCAAGTAAATGTTGAACGATTACAGGTAAGGCTAAAACCAATATCACCAAACGATCCGCGAGACCCAAAAGGGCAGCGTGCTCATCTCCAAGATGGGAGAATGCAGTTAAGTAATTTTTGACGTCCTGAAACTCAGGAAATCTGAAAAATATCCATGCGAATGAGACAAAGCAAAACACAAGGAAGGTCCGCGTGATCATAACAATGAAATTTTCTGATTTAAAAAAGGCCGTTTTTAGAAAGGGGCGCTCCAGCGCTAACCCTATCCCGTGAAATAGTCCCCAAAAAAGATACGATAGCGCCGCGCCGTGCCATAGACCTCCCAGTCCCATCACGATTATCAAATTCACATATGTTCGAGACGTCCCGAGTCTATTTCCTCCCAATGGGAAGTACAAATATTCTCGAAGAAATGACGATAAAGAGATATGCCATCTGCGCCAAAATTCTGAGATTGATTGGGAAATATACGGAACATTAAAATTGTCGGGCAACTTATAACCGAAGAGCGACGCAACTCCGATTGCTAACAATGTGTACCCGAAAAAATCAGCATATATTTGGGCGCTATAAGCACTCAACAGAATAATTGCATCTGCAGCATTCCCAGCAGAGTTTTCAGCTATTTCCTGCATCGAAAGCGTAAATACATTTAGGTTGTCTGCAAGGACGGATTTGAAAAACAACCCAACGATTATTGCCTTCGTAGCTGCGACAACAGGAATGTCACGGATCGATTTCGCTTCAATTTGGGGTAAGAACTCATGCGCCTTCACAATGGGTCCTGCGACCAATTGAGGGAAAAAAGTGATATAAAAGAAACAATTCTTAACGAATTGAAAGCGGTTCTTTCCGAAGTCTAGTCTGTCTTTATATTCCGTTTTATGAGAATCGACGATAAGCGATATAGCTTGAAACGTATAAAAGGAAATCCCTATCGGTAAAGGCAAAAGCAACATGAAAGCTACCGGCGAACTGGCGCCTTCCGCAATGTTCTCTACATTGAAAATTGGCAGGAATTTGTATTTGAAAAAGGCCAAAATCAGAAGAAAAAGAACGACGCCAAACACCAATGCTTTTTTGTTCTTTTCCTTACGTTTTACCGTCCACGCAAGCAATCCGGCAGAGACGGCTGTGAAAACTAGAAGCGGGAGCAGATGTAACTGACCGAACCCATAGAAAACTAGGCTTGCCAGAATAAGTATATAAACTTGGAGTTTCTTCAGAAATGGAGTGTAGTATAAGACAAAGCATACAACGACCAAAGCTAGGTAATTTAGTGTTATAAAATGCATAACTTCACACTAAATTTCGTAACCAAAGCCGTGGTGATAGCAATCCGAAAACAATTGAATAAACTCGGTCTTCACAGAAAGCCGCATCTGTTTTGGCACGATCAAGATCACCGAATTACAAAAACCGCTGTTGTGTATCATGACCTATCTGACCCGTACCATCCACTGCTCGAACCACGCCAATAACAGGTCAGTCCTCAAATGGGTTCTTGTAATATTGGTTCCGGAGATGGGGCAAACCGGATTGCCATTTCTTCCATTTGAGGCCCCTTGAACCATATTGCCAAGGCTTGAATTTGGGCTCCGCATTTCGCAGACGGTTATTGATCATGACCAGATCAACGATTGCCAACTGACCATAATAATAACAGAGGTCACAGATGTCATAAATTCTGAATCCAAGCTTCTCAAGAGCCGCCGCTCTCGAGAGTAAATCTTGGCGACCAATTGAGCACTCAATTATCACAAATGAGGCGCCTCCAATGACGTCCGGGCCACCCTCTATAATTTGTTCTTCAACACCGTCGACGTCCATTTTCACAATGTAGGAAAGGTCCCCCAATTCTTTCCGTGAAAGGACGCTATCTAGGCGGCGAGTGTCTATTTGCTCAATATTGACCAAATCCGTCATAGTCTCGTCTGCCGCCGGCTTGATTTGAGAATGAGTAACGTTTCCCGATCTATCCATGCTTTGGTTGTGGAGGAACAATTTTCCGTCTGTATTGCCCAACGCAACTTTATGTAGCGTATGCTCAATTCCCACGAGAGAATAATTCTCAACCAGCTCGTCATGGTACACACTCACAGGCTCAAACAGGTGGTGATAACAATCCGGGAAAACTTGCATCAAAAAGTCGGTTTTTCGTTGAGCCCCAATATCAACAACTGATTTTATGGCGTTCGGACTCAGCTCGCGCGTATACCGCAAACACTGCTCTAAAACTGGATATCGCACTCGTCACCTACCCTTGAAATATTTGCTTTCGGTTACTCAGATTGGCGTTTTAAGTCAAACTCGTTCACCTCAAGAGGCGCTGCTTCAGCCGTAAATTCATCGGTTTGAAAGCTGTAAAAAGGCTGGCCAATCTGTAGCAAATAAAGGCCTAATTCAATTTCAATCTAAGCAATCGAAACCACAACAAACTTCAGCCCCTTGAGTAAGGACGCCACCTCGATCAATGGACCCTGAGTTCTAGCAAAAAAGAACAACACGTCATTCATTTCCGTAACGTCATCGCGACCAATAATAGCAATGCAATGCACATCGGGGACATCTTTGCACAATCGCATACCCATATCTGCCCCATAGTTTCGGAAATGGAAGGCAATATTTGGGTCAGCAAAACCCCAATCGTCGGTGAAAGGATTAATTCCCGGCGCAGGAACACATATATGGACCAGCCCCGTTTCCCCGACCAATCTCAAACACTCTCGTAACGCGGCGGCATCATCATCAATATGTTCAAAAACATGGTTTGAAATGACCATGTCATAGCTGTTTGCATCTAACTTAGTCGACTTGATGTCCAAAGAATTTTCGCCGCCATATGTCGATTTCTCGTAGGATAGAAAATCGGCGGGTTCTATCGAAATGTCAGGTGCAAATTGTAGAACCCGCTTTTCTTTCGTCAAGCCTCTCAGTTCATTGTATATTGAGCGGATGAACCGGTGACGCTCAAGACTCCCGCAAGTTTCACACCGGGGCGGAAACCCTGTTCGCGACAGGCGGCCACCTCGTGCATTCGCAAACTTTTGGCCATCACAAATGGCGCATTTAGTTGATTGAGACATAATACGCTCGACTCTTCTTTATTTCGCGGCCTTGAGAATAATATCAGCATAGGCGTTTGGGCCGACTTTTTGAGCCAGGCGCCGTCCGGCCTTTAGCATCTTTATCCGATCTTCCTCTGAGGTGGCGCGCGCGCGCGCCATTGCGGCTCTATATCCCTCTTCATTATCGGTCTCAATAATCGCGGCCTGTTCCCACATTTTTTGTGATCCCGGAAGTTTCAAATCCTTTGTGAGAATAAGGGGGATAGACTCCAAATTCAGGCACTCGAATATCCGAATGCTATTTGGACCGGATCCCGACGGGCAAAGCGTAAACCAAGAATTCCGGATGGCATCCAAATATTCCTGTTTGTTCTGATCTTCTATAGAGATCTGGGACATATCTGCCTGCTGGTTGCCAATCTGCTCGTCATACACGGCTCGATTGAAATGCCAGCCTTCACGCTTGATGATGAGTTCATCCTCTCGTTCGCCCCTGTCCTCAAATATCAATTCGCGAACATTTGTGAGATATACTTTGGGGTTAAAGGCCCCAATGAAGTTACAAAAATGGAGCTTCTCAGCGCCAATATATGTTTTGGGCCGGGTCGGTGCCTGCGCGGGGAACAAGGGAAACGGATGGATATTTATTCCCTGCAATTCGGGAGCTTCAACTGTCGCATGGGTCCAAAACAGATCCGTTATTCCTGCGGCCGCAAATAGGTCCATGAATTGATAGGCGTGAATATGCTGAGAGACAGTCACGCGCTTGCGCGGGTCATCTGCCAGAAGGCCGTTGATCTTCGAGAGGAAATGCAGGATTTCCCAAGCCTTCTTTGAACGCCCGCGTACACCGTCAATTATCGTTGCCCATGGCAATCCAAGGTAAACAAAGTCCGTGTCCGCCTCTAAGCTAATCATACTCTCAAAGGCTGCCTTTTCTGTCGCAGCGGGAACCTGCCAAAAATACGGAAAACCAACCACATTTTTGGAAACATAAACGTCCCGAATACTCTGAGAGGTCAGGTCCTGAAGACTCAAAACTTTGTTTTTCAAAACTCTCATTCCTCTCTAAAAGTGACTTAGCACTCTCTGACGAACATTTTTATACTCTCGTAAAAGATGGTCAGGAGAGTTCGAAAATTGATCTTGGAAAGCGTTCCGCAACTCCGACATGCCGAGGCCAAGAAGCTTGGTTTCCGCGGCGTCAGTTTCAACGAATAAATTGATAAGGAGTTTCTCTACAGTCGATCCGGGTTGAAGGAACTTGTCTTTCACGAAGTGCCGGAAGATCCAAATATACCGCGTCATAAGCTCGTCGGTCAATTTTATTTGGCCCTGTGTCGGCTCTTCATCCAAGACTTCTATATCTGCATCACCTCTCGCCAGCGCCATGAACAGATTTCGTGTGAAAAATTCCGCGATCGTTCGTTGCCCACGACGTATGGCGTAAATTTGACTCTCGGGTAGATAAATCGAACTGACACTCACTGTCAGGGGCAGAATGAGTCTCCCGCCAGTCGATGAAACATCAATATCTGAAATACCAACCAAACTGGAACCTTCCAGTTCTAAGCGCTGTTGATCAGGCGAACTTTTGAGCAACCGCACTTCCACTTGCCCCTCGCCAAATTCCAACTGAAACGCCCTCTTTTCATAGACGCAGCGCTGAAGAACCTGGTCGAACATTTCGTTTACGGCGCCGGAATTAAAGAACTCTACCGCAGAGAACTTTTTTGCCCAAAGAATACGATCTTTCTCAAACTTCACGTGTCAAATCCTTCAGGTCTTCAACTAACTCTGTGCGCCAGGCCGGACGTTTTTCATCCAGCCATGCAGCACATCGACTGATTTGAATATCGTTGAGGCCAAGCTGTACATTGGCCGCCATCAAGGTCCCCGCCTGCATGGTCGGCGTATAGCGATGATACCATTTTGAGCCAGAACTGAGCTCCGTGTTAAAAGTCTTGACCCCCCTGAGGAGAGCCATGGCCTTCAACCAAATGTCATCGGCATAGGGGGCTTTATCCAAAATAATATCGACATCGGTGACCAACGCATCTGTCAAAAATCCAACAGGATATAGCACGCCCCCTGCTCCGGTTGGCATAAGCGCGAGGGACGGACGGGAGAAATTCTGCTCTCGTGTCCAAGTTTCATACAGCCCAAGTTCGCCGTCATCATCGACATTCATCAAATGACCTCGATTGGCGATGACCGCATCAGGGTATAGAAGATGGGATTCAATCAACGTCTCCATTGAATCTGCGGGATAAATGACGTCGTCATCTACGACCACAAATGGCCTATCCTTATTCAACTCCGAATTATGCAAAAACTTGTCGTATTGATGGAATGTTTTATCAACAAAATTTACGACAAGGCCTTGATCCTTGAATTTAAGAAGATCCGGTGAAAGCCATTTTTTGCTCGGAATCTCATCACTTCCGATGTTCAGGTGAATCTCTGATGGCGGGTAAGTTTGCTCGACAATAGATTGGATAACGAAACGCAGCGTTTTAGTGCGGGCAGGAAAAGAGGTAAGAGAAACAACATAGTCTCGAGGACTAATTCGCGGCGCGGGGCTACGCGCATCAATCAGCCTTCCAACTCGCCGCGCCTCCTGGTCCCGAAATTTCGCGATGTCATCCGCGAGAGCGCCGCGCGTTTCCCGCTTAACCTCCATCATCTCCGCGCGCATTGATTGCGCTTCGACGAGCTGCTTGACCTGTTCAGTTACGCTCAAATCACCTTCGGCGGACATCGCGGCGGTGGCCTTTACCCGAAGCTCTTCCGCTTCTTCGTCACTGAGTGACTTGGCGCACCATTGAAATAAGGTGTCCATGACCATGCGTGCGACGGCATCTTTCAGAGGATTTTCGGCCGCCTCCATTAATTCAATTACCCCGTCGGGATCTATACAGCGGCGTCGAAACTCGATAATCGTCTCCGCTTGCGCTTCGGTGATTTTATATTCTTCGACAAGCGTGCTGATAATTGACGTTTTACTTCGTTCAAGGTCCGCAGAAATGCCGGGCTCCCCGCCCCGAACTGCCCAGACTTCTGGAACAATTGGTATCTTTGCGCCGGACTCGTAAAATCGACCGAGTTGCAGCGTATCGCTGTCTGTCTTGAATGGCCGCTCATCGAATGGGTTTTCTAAGAGCCGCTGCCGCTTCACGAAGAGAGCTTGGTGGCAGAACCCTAAGCTGGACAACTTAATCGATTTTGTTTCGCTCCAGGATGCCCAAACGCGGTCTTTCAACTCACCCCACCCCAAGCATCCATCAAATTCCCGCTCGGCTAAAAAATCGTGAACCCTTTCCAATATGAAATCATTGGTAAAGACGTCGCCGGCGTTAAGAAAGCAAACATAGTCTCCGGTGGCAAGTTGCGCGCCCTTATTCATGGCATTATAAACGCCCGTGTCGGGTTCGCAGAGATATTGATCAACCAAACCCGCATCGCCCCAGAACTTCGCTAGGCCTTGGGTTCCGTCTCCAGAATTACCATCTACGACGATATATTCAAAATCTTTGAAGGATTGACGAAAAACGGATCGGGTCGTTTTTGAACACGCCCAAGCGTCTTTATAAGTGACAGTTACAATTGAAAAAAACACGCCCAAGGTCCTCTTATTGAAGAATTCCGTAGCCATTTAGATTGGCCAATTCAATATATTTATCCGATGCAGAAACAGCTCGAAGGAACTCTTCGGATACCTCCAAACGTGGACGTTCAGAAATTTCTGAGCCCGTACGACCGCTATCACCGGAGAACCTAAAACTGCTGAAATGATTTTGAAAGCTATCATCATAGCTCAAGTTCAAGATCTCACAAATTTCTCGCATGACACGTTTAGGATGGGAAATAAAATCCTCAAAACGAATGATGGGAACGCCCTTAAAGTCAGACAAGAACTTCAGATATCGGGCGCAATACTCATCAAATGTTGAAGGCTGAAATTGATCAACCCAACCATTTCGCTCTAATGAGAGAAAACTATCAATCGGATCCCTCACCGTGACTAATGACTTCACCGAGAAACGTGTCTTCACGAGACCTAACGTGGTTTCCATGAAAGACAACGGCTCTCTAACTAAATATTGACTGTGTATATGATCTCGAATGACCAAAGCTCGGCCCGTTCTACAAGCCTCTTCTTGCAAGATCTCTAAACTAGTTAAAAACATGTTTTGGACGACCTTAGCGTCCAAATCCTCTCCGCTCTGATGTCCCAACGAAATCAGGTCTGTGGGGGTAAATCTCACACCTTTGCCTTTGGTCGAGTACCTGAAAAACGGATTGACTTCATTAAGGACCATTGTTTTGTCCATCGCGGCGATACACTTGGAGAACAATGTTCCCCCCGTGCAGGCAAAATGATGAATAGTTCTGATCAAATCTCGCTCAATATTTGTCTTCTGGCCTGACTGTTGACCCGCAAATTCAGCTGCCCGGAGATTTTTGAGGTTATCGGGGGACGCACATTCTACTGTTGGATTACTCAAAACCTCACCTTCACCCTGAAGAGATGCTTGGCCGCTATCTGATTTAGTTTTCTCTGTTTCCAAAATGATCCGTTTCCTATCAATTGCGCCAGCATTTACATTATTATTACACCCTGTTGTTGACTTTATTTCATAACACCAAACGCGTGCCCCGCAAGAATGCAGAGACTTTCCTTCAGTCATCGGTTTGGGTTTTTGGAGCTAGGCAAAGGGATAGAATTTCAACGAACGTGCCCCGATCTATTCAGATATTTGGAGATTTATTAAGGGTTGCTCTGACGGTAAATATGCCGCTCTCAAATCTTGATTTCATCCTGCTCGTATCTTACGCGTTCCCTGAAAGATTTATCACAAATCTTGAGCTCAATATTTAAAGGAGTAAAACTCTGATTATGAGAAATATCTTTCGTACAAAACCAGTAACAACAGGCGAACAACCTTTTCAGAGACCAACTCGCGATTTAGGTCAGTTTTTCGAATGGTTGAAAGCGAATGCAGATTTTGAGCCATCCGTTTCTATCGAGATTTGCCCCACTGTTGGGACGCCTGAGATATACGCGGCAACACCGGAGTCTCTTCATTTTGTCGTTGAGTCTCGAAAAGACGTTCAAGCCGCACTGATGGATCTCAGCGGCACCCAGAATATAATGGTTTTGAATGACCCTATTGAAAGTGACGCAGCTAAAACCCCAACCACCGTCGATGCGTTATTCCGTCACCGTCTCAACGGGCTGAGTGCCGTCATGCGTGTTGGCAGGCAGGGAAAGGACAATGAAGTCTTGTTGGGGGCAAAGGAAGTCATTCAACAATGCGAAGTCGTGATCATTAAGGCGCCGCTCTACAAATTTAGAGGCGACGATCAGTTGGACTTCCACGATCTCATTGAGTTTATGCATGAACAGCGTTTTGTCGTCTTCGATATTCTCTCAGGAATGTTCAAACCGTCAAACAAAGCGTTGGGTTTCGTTGAGCTGGCTTTCGCAAAGGAAAAAAGTCCGCTTCGACCGAACCATTACTGGTAATCCAATTCCAAAAAAGTCGATTAGAATTTCGGGTTTTCGTTCAAATACACGAATGCATCTTCCACATTACCAAAAAATACGATGCGGCCATTGTCTAGAATGGCTGCCTTATTACAAATTTGTCTGTGCAGCGCGCGGTTGTGCGACGCAAAGATAAATATCCCCGAGTCCGCAATTAATTTATGCAGACGCTCAGAAGCTTGCTCGCGGAATTCGGCATCCCCCGTGCCAATCCATTCATCGAGCAACATAATGTCCGGTTTAAATGCCGTTGCGATCGCGAAGCTGAGCCGCATTTTCATACCGCTGGAATAGGTCCTGATCGGTAGGTGTAAGAATTCATTGAGACCCGTGAAATCTCCAATGTCGTCGATCACCTCCAATATTTCGGCTTTGGAATACCCCATTAATCGACTTCTGATAAATATGTTATCGTATCCTGATGACTGTCCATCCAATCCTAAACTAATGGACGTCAACGGCGATATCCGTCCCTCCACCAGGACATCTCCAGCGGTCGGGGCTATAATTCCAGCAACGACTTTCAACAACGTTGTCTTGCCGACACCGTTCCGACCCATCAGCCCCAGCCGGTCACCACTTTTGAGTTCAAACGATACACTATCAAGAGCCCGAATGTTTGATCTCAAATCTCCATGTATCGTCCCTCCGATATCGGCAGATTTCGATTGCCGCTTGGAAAGTTCCGATTTTACTCGGTAGTGGTTTACAACGTAGTCAACGGATACGTTGCGTAATCTGATACGGGACATAATTTTAAAACCAATAAATCAATCGGTGACGATAACGTCCCAAAAGATAAAACCCGAGGGGGCAAACAACTATGGCTATCCCAATCGCGACTGAAAAATTTTGCGCAATATTTGGGCGTCCAAGCAATGGTGCACGAACAACTTCTATGAGATGATAAAACGGATTATAATTTGCGATAAATGCATAATCTCCAAGCCGGTCCGGGTACCAAAAAATTGGCGTGACGAAGAAAATAAAGGTCATACTAGCGGTGATTAATTCTGACAAGTATCGGTACCGTGTGCATAAAATACCAAGGCACAGGGTCGACCAAAAGCCTATCCAAAAGATCAAAAACAATCCAACAAAAGCTAGACTTGATTGGAAAGTAACCGGCACCTGAAGGACCAAAAATAACCCTAATAAAACTAGAACACGGAAGCCGAAGGCAATAAATTGAGACGTCAGTAGTTTAAAAGCGTAAAAACTGTAAGGCAGAGGATATTCTTGAATAGTATTCTTATTATTGACGAAAATACTGGCTCCATTTGTCAGCAAACCAGTTACCTGAGACCAAACAACCAAGGCGACGCACACATAGGGCAAATGCGTTTTTAGCGGAGCCCCAAATAATTTTCCATATAATATACCCAAACCCAAAGTGGTCATGAGCGTGGTGAATGTCAGCCAAAAAGGGCCAATTATGGTTCCTAAGTACCGATTTCGGAACTGCCTAACAGACATGTCGAGCCAGACTCTCCACCGCGACGCGCCGGAGAGAATATCGTAGCTCGCTGTCTTCCAGTCCTTATCTTTGGCATCAAAGTAATAGTCATCGATCTTTCTAGGCATTACTTCCGATTCCACAGACGCTGTAGGAGCGACCAACTTTTCACATATTCGATGTGAGCATCCTGAACAAGCATCTGCGCAGGCTCCGTGACATACTCTTCATTCTCGGGCTTGGTCAAGAAGGCATCTATGTTGGTCAGCAGGCTCTTTAAAGCAGCCTTCTTACCTGTGTATGGCATCTCGGAAATTGTCTTTCTTAAGTTACTTACGGCATACATGACAAAATCATCATCTGTTTCCAGAAAGTCTATATTCTTGGGCCTTAATTTTAGAAAATACCCACTGTTCAGCTTTTGAATTTGGAAAAGCAAATCATGAAATTCACGATCCTTTGATTTGAGAAGCTTCATATTGCACTGAACTTGTTCAAAATTTTTCCCGACTTCATACCCAAAAACTTTGATATTTGAACGGCGCTGCTCCGGCTCCGAAACTGCGACAGTTTTCTTGCGCGTTGAAGGCCTAAAAAACTTCTCTTTAGTCTTTGAATTCGGGGGTTCAACGTCTGTCTTTTCGAAAACTGCCGTTTTCGACTCGGGCGCTTTATCAACCGGCACGGCTAGAAAGCTATACCGCATCTCCTCCCTGGCTTCGCTCGCCATATCATTAAGTAAATTTTTCTCTTCAGCATGCTGCTCCAATAGCGTTTGGTTGGACGCCTGCAGCGTTTTACATTCGCTAAACAATTCCGTCATCAAGTCGAAATCGGAGAGCTTCCACAATGGATCAGAATCCACACAACTTTCGTTCTCCAATTTTTCCCAGAGTTTGAAGGCAGCTTTTTCTCCCGGGATGCCCATTCGGGATATCAATGCCATCAAAGGAACGTATTTTGACGTATCCGGCATTTCTTCTCCCTCGATCCGAAATCCGGGCACTTTGAAACGTTTCTGGATGATCTTGGTGACTTCTGTTCCACTGACACTGTAGCTCTCATTGCTCAGCAGCATACAATCCGACTTGTTCTTCTTATAGGCCTTCAACATTGCGTCATGATACTCAACCCAAGATGCCAACTGGTCCTTGATTTGAGCGGGGCTCAGCCTGTTTCTAAAAGCGTTGGCAATCAGGTTTTGCGGGCTTTCATATACAAGTAAAAACTTGTTCTCCGGATCAAATTTTTTCCAAGTGTCAATGCAGTGAAGGTTGTCCGGAGCCGCCCAGACAGGACGCCGTTTTCCATCTTCACCATGAAGGATGGTCTCCGCTTTTTCTCTATATAGCTTTTTCAGCTTCCCAGTCTTAGTGAAGGCTTTCGCTGAAACTTGAGCTTTCGCGAGCTCAGTGCAAAGTTCGAAAAGATTGTCTTTCACTGGTTGGGGACCAGATTTGGGCACTTCGTGGATATCGGTGGAGTCAAGATTGGCGGTATCGCAAATCGAAAGATCATTTGTAGCTATGATTATCGTCGACATGATTCACCCACCGGACCTGCTTAAGTTATTTCGAAGAGAGCGCCCTCTAATCAAGGATATTTTAGAGAATTCATAGCCCCAAATCAAACTGTGGTCCGAAAAATATCAGGCCCGAAAAAGCAATTCCTAATTTTTTGACCCTTACGCCGCAAATTCTGACAATTTCCACAAACTCCACTAAGAGCATAATGGCTAACCATTGAAGGGCAAAAGACGTCTTGATGGAATGTTGCGCACTCTCATGTTCTCGCATTGTAAATTATCCTGCGGATTTAACTCCAGACTCCAAGATCTTTCGGTATGCTCCCAACTCGGTCTTCGTCAAAAATTGAAATTCAATTTCCTTTGAGGATTCTTCTTTCTGGCGCATGTATCCATTATTTCGCGAAACTTGATGCTCTACATCGGCTTTGAAGTCACCTTTGAGCGGGACCTCGAGAAAATCAAATATCTCTGCAACAACCTCAAATTCCGTCAAAGCGTCAGGGTAGTTGACCAACTTAAGGGAAGATTTGAATTCGCTTTTCTCAATGTCCCTGATGACTTCGAGTTGGGTCGACATATCGCATTCAGCGATGATCGACGACCTGTCTGGCAGCCATCGATCTTTTAGGCCTTTGGCTTTCCCTGAACGCTTTTCATAACTCGCAAGAACCTCCTGGGGTTCTCGAATGATATTGATAATTTTTAGGTCTGAGGGGTCGTAATTGTTTTTAGTGATATTCCATGAATTGAAAAAGAGGGGTCTCTTGTCACCGATATACTTCAAATCTGGTCCAATCGCATCCCTCGTTTTGACATTATTAGCGCCGTGAACGTGTTTTTCGAATCTATCAGAAAATAGAATGTCATCTTCAAACATTTTCGAAGAGTACCCGTAATGGGGACTGAACAACTCCGTAAACATCGCAACATCCGGGCATACATTAAGCATATTACCCAGTGCTGTCGTGCCTGCTCTCGCCGTCCCGGAACAGAAAATAGATTGGATCCCTTTGGAGTTTCGAATATTTGTTTCCAAGAGATTGGCTAATCCCAGAAAACCCGGCTTTTCTGATACACCCACGCGCTCCAGCACTTGGGTAATTTCATCTCCGTCTACGGGTAAGCTATAAAAATGCAGAAGATGAAGAACAGGCGAGAGAAAGTTTGACGATTTTATCTCATCAAGACAGTCTTTTACAGCCTTATCCCGCGCTTCTGAATTCCGCAGAAAATGGAAGCAAACAGCTTCGACGATCGATGTGCTGAGTGTGTCAATATGCTGCGGGATCTCTAAAGGTGCCTTCCTTGCTTTGAGGTCACCCAAAAATACCGCCAATTTTGACCTTACATAGTTCACCATAATGAGCTGCGGGAACTTAAGTTCACTGTTCGGGGATTTCCCTTCGACTAATTCTACGACTTTCTCGAATCGCCCAATTCGGTAATGCGCTTCTGCAATTTTTGCGGCGGCTTCAAGTTGAGCACTTGGTACATAGTTGGATATCTCGGTTTCAAGGAGATCGACAGCCTCGCAAACTTTGTCATATTCTTCTTCGTCAATATAACGCTTCAAATTTTGGACAAGTGTCATTCGTCATATTCCCTAAGGTACTGCCCCATCCTTCAATAGCGACGGGCCATATACCACTTTGCGCACCTATAACACACTCAATATCACAAGGCTGTGGAAAGAATAACGTTCGATCTAGTAAACCCCGCCCCGTCTCTCCGCGACCCAGTCTGTGATTGCGGCAGTTAGTCGATATGCACGGCGGTGAGTACACAGCTATTGAAACTCCAATCGTTCTTTAGAGGCAAAAAATAAAGATGCGACCTCTTCGTCCTCTGTAGATGCGTCGGGCGCGAGTGCCAGGATTTTTGCGATCGTATCCTGTCGTTGTCCCAGCGCGGTTTCAAAGTCGCGTTCGATTTTATCCCAAGTCCCTCTTATTTTTAAGTGCTGCATCAGCGTCTGATAGATATCCACGCGCCCCATTAAGAAGTAACTCTCATACAAAATCTTACTCGCAATTTTCTGATGAATATCGCCGTAATCCAACTGACCAAGCATTGTCTCGATAGGCTTTACGATGAAATCGAGTTCTTCGCCGATCTCCGGTGAGGTCAAGTAGATTTTCTTCGTTGTGAGAAGCTGGCTTTCGATCATCGCAATTTTTTCGGGCGGCGCGCCCCGATTTGTCACAACTACAATATCGATGTCGGACCCGTTAATTTCCACACCCAATTGGGAATGTTTGCGCTTCGTTTGATGCGCGAGGTAATATGCAATATCCCCGGATAGGAAGACAACGCAGTGATCGTATAGAATCTGTTGAAGCTCATCATCCAGCTGAAGGAGTGCTTCACGCGCCCAACTCAATTTTGATAAGCTAATCGTTCTGAAACGATTGGCGAGCTTTGTTCCAGCCTCGACGATTTCAACCATCTGGTCCGTCAAATGGACCAGGCTGAAGGTCAGGAAATCCCGGAGAATCGATGGCGACAAGCGAAGTTCATTCCCCCGCGTGACGTCATAGCGAAGATAATACCGAGCGCAGTTTGCAACCCGTATGGTCGGCGAGATGTAGCATTGCCTCCACAATGCAATATCCGTAAATTCCGGGAGTTTTTCCGAAAGTTGCGACCCGGTCTGAGGGCCGTATTTTTCCAGAACCTTTTGAATTTCGGTTTGGATTTGAATTTCAGCTTTCATTATGTTGCCGTCCCATGATGTCTTTAACGAGCGCGACAAGCTCATTAACTGTCTCATTCATAACCGCCGCATCTGTGCATTCGACCATAACCCGTATCAGCGGCTCCGTTCCCGACGCGCGAATGAGAACCCGGCCTCTGCCCTTTAGCTCCTCCGTCTTCTGCTCAATCGCGGCAAGAAGGTCGGGATGATCCATCGGGCTTTCGCCTGAATACCGGACATTTTTCAGCACCTGCGGAACAGGTTTAAAAACGTTCAGAACTTCACTTGCCGGACGACCTTGCCGCTTAATCTCCGAAAGGATCTGGATCGCCGCCATCGTGCCGTCTCCGGTTGGGCTATAATCACCCAATAAAAGGTGACCGGATTGTTCCCCGCCGACACTATATATGTCCTTGCGCATGCGAGCCGCGACATGGCGGTCTCCGACAGGGGTGCGGACAAGGTGCAGGTCATTCGCGTTTAAGTAACGCTCTAAGCCCAAATTTGACATGATCGTCGCGACGATACCCCCGCCCCGCAACCTATCTTGAGCCTGCCAACTCGTTGCGATGAGGCCCAATAGTTGATCTCCGTCAATAATTTTCCCGGTCTCATCGCACATGATTACACGGTCCGCATCCCCGTCCAATGCCACGCCGACATCGGCGCCTTCGGCCACCACTGTTTTCGACAAAAGCTCTGTCGCGGTGGAACCGCAGCCTGCATTAATGTTATCGCCCGTTGGTGAGGCGCCGATTGAGATAACGTCTTCTGCGCCTAAGGCTTCCAATGTGGCGGCGGCTGTCGCGAAGGCCGCGCCATGAGCGGAATCTATGACAATCTTCATTCCGTTTAAATTCTGTTTGGCCGGCAGCGTTGCCTTGCAAAGGTCTATGTAGCGCGAAGATAAACCTTCAGGATGGCTAATGCGGCCCAACTCGGCAGAAGGAACTCCGCCCTCCCCGTCATTTATCAACAGGGCTTCAATATCCGCTTCCGCATCGTCAGACAGTTTGCATCCGTCCGGCCCGAAGAGCTTCACACCATTGTCAGGATATTTATTATGGGAGGCCGTAATCATGATGCCCACGTCCGCGCCCAAAGCCTTTGTCATAAGAGACACGCCGGATGTCGGCAGGACGCCGGCGCATTTAACATCCATCCCGGCAGACGTCAGTCCGGCCATAAGAGCCGCCTCAATCATGTCACCTGACAGACGGGTGTCTTTGCCAATGAGTGCCGACGATCGGCCCTTCGATTTAGACGCGAAATATTGTCCGACAATTTGGGCCAAACGCAACATGCTCTCCGGGGTCATTTTCCCGGCATTCGCCGGTCCGCGAACCCCGTCGGTTCCAAAGAATTTAGCCATGTTAGACACCTTTTGTAGGCTGCACCAATATGCTGCTTTTGACGACGCATTTGGATTGGATATATCCAGGTGAAAGGCGTATCGGACCTTGATGGATATTTTACTAACAGGCGCTGCAGGCTTTATCGGCTTCCATACCACCAGACGGCTCTTAAAAGACGGCCACCGGGTCATCGGCATTGATAGTCTCAATGACTATTATGCGCACGCTCTGAAACACGCCCGTTTAGCGCAGCTTGAAGCCGACGCAAATTTCACATCTCACGTGCTCGATTTGTCCAACAAAGGGGCTTTGGAGGCGGCCTTGGGTAAGACAAAGGTCACGCATATTTTGCACCTCGCTGCACAAGCGGGCGTGCGTTATAGTTTGGAAAATCCGCACAGCTATATTCAAGCCAATGTGATGGGGCATTTGAATGTTTTGGAATATGCCCGTCACAGCGGCACTGTCGAGCATCTTGCTTATGCGAGTAGTTCTTCCGTTTACGGCGAACGAGAATCGGATAGCGGGTTCAAAGAGACCGACCGCGTCCGTGAGCCAGCCTCGCTCTATGCGGCAACGAAACTGAGCGGCGAATTACTATCTGAAAGTTATGCGAGGCTCTACAATATCCCCCAAACCGGCTTACGGTTTTTCACGGTTTACGGACCTTGGGGACGGCCGGACATGGCCTATTGGATATTCACCGAGAAGATATTGAAAGGCGAGCCGATTACATTATTCGCGCCTGATCTGATGAAGCGGGATTTTACATTCGTGGATGATATTATCAGTGTCTTGCCGGACCTGCTTGGCAGGCCGCCGGAGAGCCACGCGATTTATAATTTAGGTAATTCCGCGCCAAACACATTGCATGAGTTGGTCAGCGCGGTTGAAACCGCCTGCGGACGCACGGCAGAGAAAATTATTCTGCCGCAACAGCCGGGCGATGTGCGAACAACATTTGCTAACACGTCAGCCGTAAATCGGGATTTTGGCTTCGCCCCAAAAACCGAGCTTCAGACGGGTATTTCAGAATTTGTCGCCTGGTATCGTGGCTGGAAAGAACAATAAGTAGACGTTCAGTTTACGCATCAGGGTCCGCGATTATCCGGCTGGTTTTGTCTTTCTTGACCCGGTCGCTCTCGGGCCAGTCACCTGAAACCATATAGATAAGCTCGCCGGCAATATCGGCGACATTATCGCCCATACGTTCAATGTTTTTAGCCATGAACAAAACATGCATGCAGCCAGAAATATTGCGCGGGTCTTCCATCATATAAGTCAGCATTTCGCGAAACAGGGAGTTGTGGAGCCTGTCCACGGTTTCGTCCTGCGCCCTCACCTCTTCGGCCAATTCTTGATCCGTGCGCTCATAAGCGGTCAGGATAGAGTTTGTCATGACCTGAACGGTTTCGCTCATATGAACCAAAGTCTCAATCGAACCCGTTTCGGCTTCCGCTTTGGTAATGGTGTTTGTTCGCTGTGCGATATTTCGTGCAAGATCGCCCATTCGCTCAAAATGACCCGCACCCTTGAGCGTCGCGACCACTTTCCGAAGATCTGTTGCGAAAGGCTGCCGCAGAGCGAGAATCTTAATGGCGAGCTCATTTAGCTCGGCTTCAAGCGTATTGAGCTCCTTATCACCCTTGATGACTTGTTTGGCTAGCGCACGATCTTCTTTGCGTAAGGCACGCGTTGCGGCTTGTAGCTGCGATGACACGACTTGGCCCATTTCCAGAAACATATCCCGCAAGCGGTTCATGTCTTGGTCAAAGGAGGAGACAATGTGTTCGTCGCTCATACAGACTATCCAATTCGGCCGGAAATGTAATTTTGCGTGCGTTCTTTCTCCGGATTGGTGAAAATGGACTGGGTGTCCCCGCTCTCAACCAATTCTCCCAGATGGAAGAATGCCGTCTGTTGAGAAACGCGCGCCGCTTGCTGCATCGAATGTGTCACGATAACGATTGTATATTTCTCTTTCATCGAGTCCATCAGCTCCTCGATGATCGCTGTCGCAATCGGGTCTAGCGCTGAACAGGGTTCGTCCATCAGGATAATTTGCGGATCCACGGCGATCGCGCGCGCGATGCACAAGCGTTGCTGCTGGCCGCCCGATAAGCTCGTTCCCGGCTCATCCAATCGATCAGACACTTCGTCGTAGAGCCCTGCTCGCTTGAGGGAGGTAATCACAATATCTTCCAAATGGGCCTTGGACTCAGATAAACTGTGAATACGCGGGCCATAGGCGACATTGTCAAAAATAGATTTCGGAAACGGGTTGGCTTTTTGGAACACCATTCCAATCCGCGAGCGCAGCGCCACAACATCGACCTTGGGATCATAAATATCCTGACCCGCAAATCGGATATCCCCTTTAACGCGGCAGATTTGAATCGTATCATTCATGCGGTTGAAGCACCGTAGAAATGTCGACTTCCCACACCCTGACGGACCAATTAAAGCGGTGATCTGGTTTTCGGGGATGTCCAGGCTGACATTATCAATGGCCTGTTTTTTCCCGTAAAAAACATCGACATTGCGCGCGGTCATGATCGGCTTCACGCCGGCCTCTGAGCTTGGGACGTCTGTGTTCATTGTTGTTTCCATTACCAACGCCGTTCTAATTTCTTACGCAAATAAACGGCGAATAAATTCATCAAGACCAAAAAGACTAATAGAACCATAATGGCAGCTGATGTCAGTTCGACAAAGCCTTTTTCAGGACTATCGGCCCAAAGGAAAATCTGTACCGGCAAAGCCGTCGCCACATCAGTCACGCCCTTTGGCACATCCACGATGAAGGCCACCATGCCGATCATCAGCAAGGGCGCAGTCTCGCCCAAAGCGCGCGCCATGCCCAAAATCGTTCCGGTCAACATACCGGGCATGGCGAGCGGAACAACATGATGGAATGTCGTCTGCGTTTTACTGGCACCCAAGCCTAGGGCTGCGTCGCGCGTAGCTTGCGGAACCGACCGCAGAATAGAGCGGGAGGCGATGATGATTGTCGGTAGCGTCATTAAGGCCAGAACCATGCCTCCAACTAAGGGCGTTGAACGAGGCAGATTGAAAAAATTCAAGAAAATCGCCAAACCCAAGAGTCCGAACACAATCGACGGAACGGCCGCCAAATTGTTGATATTCACCTCAATCATATCTGTGAGGCGACTCTTCTTAGCATATTCTTCCAGATAGACCGCGGTCAGGATCCCGAGCGGGAATGCAATCAGAAAGCAAATGAGTAAGCTAAAAAATGAGCCCAAAGCGGCGCTCAAGATACCCGCCATTTCTGGTTCTCGGGAATCCCCTGTCGTAAAGAAAGTCGTGTTGAACTTCTTCTTGAGCTGACCGGCCTCGCGCAGCTTTTCAATCCAGACGATGTCCTGATCTTTTAAGCGGCGTAAATCTTCAGGAATTTCCACCGGGTCAATCTTGCCTTTGACGTATAGATCGACTTCGGAAGAGGCCGCTACCCAAACGCGCTTGGATGTTCCGATCAGGTCAGGGTTCTTAGCGACGCGGTCACCGAGATCAAAAGCCGCGCCATTGCTCAGAATTTTATAAAGCTGGTTTCTTTCGCGCCTATCGGTGGCCTCGGGGACAACCTGTTGCAGACCTTGGAGCAAGATGGGCTTGTAATTCGCCTGCTTCAGCACAGTAGCGTCGCGGGTGCCCGACGGATCAATCTGACTTTCCGAGAACTGCACATCGACGGCCACCATTGTCTTTTGAAACGCACCGATACCACGGAAGAAAATTGCCGTGAACATCAAGAGCATAAAGGAAATGGAGATTGCAATCGCAGTCCGTCCATACCACTGGAACCGTTTATGGCGACGATGGCGCTTGGCCATATGCGGCGAGGTTGTCAGGAGATAATCAGGCATATTTTTTCTTGTATTTATCAACAAGCTTCAGCGCGATAATATTTAGGCCCAAAGTCAGAACCAGCAAGAAGAGCGCAATCGCAAAGGCGGCCAGTGTCTTGGCGCTGTCAAATTCCTGATCCCCTGTCAGCAAGGTCACGATTTGCACGGTCATGGTTGTGACAGCTTCAAATGGGTTCGCTGTGAGGTTCGCGGCCAAACCTGCGGCCATTACAACAATCATAGTTTCGCCAATGGCGCGGGAGATTGCCAGCAACAAGCTGCCGATAATGCCGGGAGTAGCAGCAGGCAGAACAACCTGCGTGACCGTTTCCGTGTGGGTCGCTCCCATACCGTAAGACGCATCGCGCAGAGCCTGCGGAACTGCGTTGATGACGTCATCTGATAGAGACGAGATAAAAGGCACCAGCATGATGCCCATGACCGAGCCAGCGGCCAAGGCACTCTCGGAGGAAATTTGAAGGCCAACACCCTCTCCGGCTCCCCGGATAAGCGGGGCCACAACGAGCGCAGCGAAAAAACCGTAAACGACCGTTGGGATACCTGCCAAAAGCTCCAGCATCGGCTTAACGAGATTTCGGGTTTTTGAGCTCGCAAATTCTGCAAGATAGACCGCAGACAGCAGACCAAGAGGCGTCGCTACTGTCATCGCGATAAAACTAATCAGGAGCGTACCGGTTAACAGCGGCAATACACCGAATGCACCACTGGCCCCAACTTGATCAGAGCGAATGGCCGTTTGCGGACTCCATTCTAAACCAAACAAGAAGCTCGATATCGGAATTTTCCCAAAAAACCGGATAGCCTCAAATGCCAATGACGCAACGATTCCAATCGTCGTGAAAATCGCCACCAGTGAACACGCGATCAGGGCGGCCTGAATCGCATATTCTCTGAGTTGACTGGCGCGGCTAGACCGCCGCAGCGTGAGATCTTGGGACAGTTCCACCTAGTAAAATTCCTGTTTCGAAAGAATCGCAGCTTGAACCATATTCGACCATCTTGCGATTGTCTTGTGGATATAACGAAACAGCAAATTCACTAGTTGAGGCTGAGAGGCTCAAGACTGAGAACACTGGCTTCCCATTGTTTATGCTCTGCAGGTGTCATCGGGATCAAGCCTTTCTCAGCCAAATATCCATCTTCGCCGCTCGCGCGGTCGCTCATAAACTCCGCCAAAAACTCCTCAATACCCGGTACAACGCCGATATTGTCTTTCTTCACATAGAAGAAAAGTGATCGGGAAACCGGATAGGACCCATCAGAGATATTCTCAAATGTCGGCGGAACGCCGTCAATGATAGTGCCCTGCACGGAGTCAGCATTTTGATCGAGGAAGCCAAAGCCAAAAATACCGAGTGCATTCGGGTTCGCATTGAGCTTGTTGACAATCAAATTGTCATTTTCACCGGCCTCAATAAAGTTATCATCTTCACGAATGGAGTGACACAGGGATTTATACATATCGCTGTTCGAAGATTTCATGTCTTTGATGAAATCAAATGTCTTACAGCCGCCTTCCATAGCAAGCTCGACGAAGGCGTCACGCGTGCCGGATGTTGGAGGCGGTCCCAGGATTTCAATTTTAGTATCCGGAAGTGAGGGATCAACATCGCTCCATTTGTCATTGTCGTTCGGCTTTGTGCCGCCATTCCCATTTGGAACATCTTTGGCGAGCGCCAAATAAAGCTGACGTAGCGTGATGTCATATTGATCCGACTTGCGCGAGTTCGCTAGGACGATCCCGTCATATCCGACTTTGACTTCGACAATATCCGTAATGTCATTTTCGGCACATAGAGCGACTTCCGAAGATTTGATGCGACGCGACGCATTTGTAATATCGGGATAATTATCGCCAATACCCGAACAGAAAAGCTTGAGTCCACCGCCAGAACCAGTCGATTCCACGATGGGCGTTTTAAACGAGGTACTGCGGCCGAGATGCTCCGCACAGTTGTCGCGAAAGGGTAGACAGTTGAGGAGCCGACAATTTTAATCTGGTCGCGGCCCGTGGATGCCGATGAGGTCGTTGACTTGGAAACAGTCGCGTCAGATGTGTCGCTGCCGCCACTCCCACACGCCGTAAAAGTAATTGCGACAATGCCGCTCAGTAGAATATTTTTGAACATTTTAAAGCATGAACATGAGCAAATTTATAAATATT
>ENA-ORXR01001752-ORXR01001752.1-marine-metagenome-genome-assembly--contig:-NODE-1752-length-22144-cov-2.957267_pt1 | contig 22144 bp, 22 predicted proteins | sample MGYA00237866_ERZ511479 | MGnify/ENA metagenome assembly ERZ511479 | reverse complement strand
CGGGGGGCACCGTTTTTTGCGCGCGGGACGCGATATCGCCCGCAGTGCGGGTGGCAAGGTGGTCACTGTTGCGGCGCAAATCCCCGTCCGAGATCACCCCCACCAGCGCGCCGTTCTCGACCACGCAGGCAATGCCAAAACCCTTCTCGCTCATCTTCATCAGCGTGTCTTGCATCGGGGCATCGGGGGGGACGGTCGCCATCGCCTCAGGGCCGTGCATCAGCTGGTGAACCAGCGCCAGTTGTGCGCCCAGTTTGCCGCCCGGATGATAGGTGCGGAAATGTTCGGACAAAAACCCGCGCTGTTCCATCAGCGCCATCGCCAGCGCATCCCCCAGCGCCAGCGCCATTGTCGTTGAGGTGGTGGGTGCGATGCCACTGCCCGCCTCCGGCTCTGACGGGAGGGTCAGGCGCAGATCAGCCGCCCGCATCAAAGTGCTGTCTTCCTTGCTGCTCATCCCGATCATGGGGATCGAAAAGCGGCGGGTGTGGTTGATCAGATCGCCCAGCTCTGATGTCTCGCCGGAATTTGACAAAAGAAGGCACAGGTCGTCTTGCGTAATCATGCCCAGATCACCGTGGCTCGCCTCGGCCGGATGGACAAAATACGCGGGCGTGCCGGTCGACGCGAGGGTCGAGGCGATCTTGCGCGCGATGTGCCCGGACTTGCCGATACCCGACAGGATGATCCGCCCCTTGATTTTGAGGATTGCCTCAACCGCCGCGACGAAATCGGCGGGCAGGTTCGTGGACATGCGCACCAGCGCGCGGCCCTCTTGCTCCAACACCTGAGCGGCGGTGGCGTGGATGGTGTCGCGCGCGGTCGAGGGATCGGACATCTTGCAATTCTCGCTGTGTGAGGCTGTGTCAGATGTACGCGCAGCACCCCTGCCCTGCAAGCGGTTGCTTAGGCCGGTGCGCGGTAGGCCACGACCTGCTGGCGCTGGCGACCAAGCCCGTCAATCCCCAGCTCGACCACGTCCCCCGCGCGTAGGAATTGCGGCGGGGTCATACCCATGCCGACACCCGGCGGCGTACCGGTCGAAATCACATCGCCCGGCATCAGGGTCACAAACCGGCTGAGGTAGGAAATGATATGCGCCACACTGAACACCATTGTTGCGGTGCTGCCTGTCTGGCGTCGCGTGCCGTTCACGTCCAGATACATCGCCAGATTTTGCGGATCGCCCAGTTCCTGCGGTGTGACCAGCCAGGGGCCAACAGGGCCAAAGCTGTCACAGGATTTCCCCTTGGTCCATTGGCCGCCATGTTCGGTCTGAAAGGTGCGTTCGGACACATCGTTGATGATGCAATACCCCGCGACATGATCCAGCGCCGCGCCTTCGGGCACATGATGCGCGCGGGTGCCGATGACGAGGCCCAGCTCAACCTCCCAATCAGTTTTAACAGAGCCTTTGGGCAGGATAATCGGATCATCCGCACCAGTGGCGGGGCAGGTTTTCATAAACAGGATCGGCTCTGACGGGAGGGGCATTCCCGCCTCTGCGGCGTGGTCGGAATAGTTCAGCCCGATGCAAAACATGCGCCGCACATCGTCGATCACCGGCGCGTAGCCCCCCGCGATCACAGGTAAGGTAGCCGGATCAATCGCGGCAAGTTTCGCCATCTGCTGCGGTGCGAGCGTTTGCGCAGTGATGTCGGCCACCACGGCGGACAGATCACGCGGCGCGCCCTGCGCGTCGATCATCGCGGGGCGCACGCCATCTGGCGTTCGGATACGGGCAAGTTTCATCACAAGGCTCCTGTCAGATAATGACATCAACCTACTGGCAAAGTGAACGCCGCGCAGCACAAAAACCGCCATTGACGGTTGAGGCCCGCGCCCTTGCGGGTGTAAGCGCGAAGGCGACCCCTGCCCTGCCCCGCCAAAGGAACACGATATGAAGACCGCAATCGTCACCGGCTCATCCGGATTTATCGGATATTTCGTGGCGGATGCGCTGTTGGCCGCAGGCTGGCAAGTCGTGGGCATCGACAGCATGAGCGACTATTACGATGTCACCCTCAAGCAAGCGCGGCTCGATCAGCTCGAAGCGCAAGACGGCTTTACCAATGTCACAGGAAAGGTGGAGGAGCCGGGCCTGCTGACCGCACTGTTCGCGCAGTATCGCCCCCAGATTGTTATCCATCTCGCGGCTCAGGCTGGGGTGCGTTATTCACTCGAAAACCCCATGTCCTATTTCGAGACGAACCTCGGCGGCACCTTGCAACTGCTCGAGGCCGCGCGGGCGCATCCGCCGCAGCATATGCTGATGGCGTCCAGCTCCTCCGCTTATGGTGCGAACACGCAGATGCCCTACCATGAACGGATGCAGGCAGACCATCAAATGTCGCTCTATGCCGCGACCAAAAAGTCGTCGGAAAATATCGCGCACAGCTATTCGCATCTGTTCGCACTGCCAATCACCATGTTCCGGTTTTTTACGGTGTATGGTCCGTGGGGGCGACCCGACATGGCACCGCATAAATTCACCTCGCGGATTCTCGAAGGGCGCGCGATCGACGTCTACAACCACGGCGACATGCACCGCGATTTTACCTATGTTACCGATCTGGTCGAGGCGGTTTTGCTGCTGGTCAAGGCGGTGCCGGATCACCTGACCCAGCAAGGGATGTTTGACGGCGACAGCCTGTCCCCCGTTGCGCCATTCCGGGTTGTGAACATCGGCAACTCGGACACTGTCCCCTTGCTGGATTTCATCAAGGCGATTGAAACTGCTACAGGCATCGAGGCGCAGAAGAACATGATGCCCATGCAACCGGGTGATGTGCCGGCGACATGGGCGGACGCCAGCCTGCTCAAGGCGCTGACAGGGTATCTGCCGCGCACAACGGTGCCGGAAGGGGTCGCACAATTCGTTGCATGGTATCGGGACTATTACGGTGTTTAGGCTCTAATCGTCAAAGCCGACAAAGCGGGCGACATCACCCACTGGGCGACGCTCGGACACGACAGCATTGGCCGAGAAATCCTCATCCGGCCAGCCCAGTGCAACGCAGGTCATGATCACCTGATCCTCGGGAATTCGGGCATGTTCGCGCACCACGGGCGATTGCATGATCCCCTGCCCGTTGATCACACAGCCCAGGCCCCGCGACCACGCGGCCAGCGTCAGCCCGTAGGTCACAGCGCCCAGATCGAAATGCGCAATCGTGCCCCCGTCCAGCGATTTGTCAAATGTCACGACAATCGAGACGGGCGCGTCGAACTGGCGAAAGCCGCGCATGACCCAATCCTGACGCATCTCCTTATCGTCGCGGGCAATGCCCATCGCGGCAAACAACTGCTTTGCGATGCCGACCTGACGGTCGCGGTGCGGTCCCTCATAGGCACCGTGATCGACGATCTCGCGCACAGGGGGGACACCGTTCAACATGCGGGTTGAATTGCCTTCACGCACCCGTTCCAACGGCGCGCCGGTCAGGACGTGCAAGTGCCACGGCTGCGTATTCATGGAGGAGGGCGCGCGATTGGCCAGCGCAATGACTTCCTCAATCAGCGCGCGCGGCACAGGCTTATCCTGAAACCCGCGGATGCTGCGCCGCCCTTGCATCGCCTCATCGAGCTGCATCAATGCGTCCTTTAGAAGTTCAGCGTGAACATGCGGCTGACGCCGACGCTCATCCGCCACTGGTCCTCGGAGCCATTGAGTGTGATCGGGCTGTCGGCCGCATCGCCCAAAAGCTTTTCATAGCTGACCGCCCCTTCGAGCGCCCATTTGTCATCAATGAAATAGGTGCCCGTCACCTGCACCCCTGCCCCCAAGGCACCCCCGCTGGCATCAAACGCGCCAAAGCTGGAGCCGCTGCCCGTAGGCACACCAAAATAGGTCTGTGCAAATTCGTCATCCCCGAAGCTGACGCGCGGTCCAGCCGTGATGCGCCATTTGTCTGTCGGGCGCAGGATCAGATCGGCGCCCAGCGTGCCGGTGACCGCACTGTGGCCGGCGACCCCTTTGCGGACCTCACCAAAAGCCATCCAGTTTGTTTGCTGCATCTTTACGCCAAAGCCTAGTTCAAGTGCTGCTTCGATATCGTCAAGGCCAGCCAGCTCGGGGCTTTCTGCTGCTGTACGATCCCCGATGACACGAAACGCGCCGTTCAGCGAAATGCCATTGTTCGACACCCCGCGGATGCCATTGCCGATGTCGACATTTCCCAGCTTAAGGGACCCGAACTGAAACCCCAGCAGTACCCCTGCTTCACTTTCATCCGAGCCGAAATATTCGGGCGTGGCAGCAACCCCTGCCCCGATCGAGAAATTCAGTGACCGTTCCTGGGCCGTGGCAGGCAGGGCCGCGCTGAGGAGTAACATGGTAACAATCGGGGAAATACGCAAAAGAGATGCTCCAACGGTATGGGTCCGGCGTGACAGGACGACTAGATTCTCCCGCATAATACGGATTGGCTCTTTGATCGTATATGGGGAAACATGCTGTAGCTCTCTCACTGTGTTAAAAAGGTTTAACCGTCTGGGTATAAACGATAAATTGTTATATTTTTCTTCCGAAAGGCCCTATGCCGTCCGAGGCAAAGCAAATTCGGTGCATCCGTGATGTAATGCCACCCTGCTCTTCGTGGTTTTTGGCCTTAGCAGGCTATCCCATGCAATTGTGCCGTGCTCCAGACCTTGCAGCATGTGAAACGCATATCCCTGCGGTTTTTTTAGGGTGTCAGCCCTTTCCAGTAGATAGCCCAAAGTCATAAAAGTTTTCGCAGGCCCGAGTTTTGTGATCTCGTGCCAAAGGGCACCCAGATCAAGATGGCTGGCAATCTGTGCCATACGGTGCTCGCATTCTCTTTGTGTCTGCGCTGTTCTCAGTTCAGCACACAGGCGGGGATAGGCGCGTTCCATCTGCGTCGGGCTTACTTTATCCTCCAAGGAATTTGTCTCTTTTACAGACTGGTTCAATTGTGTTTCTTTGTGCCCCTCATTTTCAGGGTCAGCCGTCCTCGATCTGAGGGGCTGACTAAACTGGGGGGCCTCACATTCTGCTGAAATTTCGCTCAGCAATCTGGTCAGGGCTGAGGCATCGACACGGCGCCTAAGGATGTTGCGGGCGGAATTGAACAGCGTCTCAAGTTCTGCGCGGTCGGGCAGTTGTGCCTTGAGCTGTGCCAACGCGATTGAACATTTGTCCCGAAGGATCGCGATTTTGTTCAGCTCCTCCTGACGGGTCTGGTTCAGGGCAATGAACTCTGCGTGCCTGTCTGCCAGCGGCATCAGCGACAGTCCGGTCGCAAGTCTGATCTGGCCGCTTGTATCCCGGCGTGCCCAGCGTTTGCCATTGGCGCTGGAACGACGGGTTAACAGGCCAAGTGCTACAAGCTTGGAAATATGCCGCTCCACGGTTTGCACGCTCACATGCGCACGTTTGGACAGGGCTGCGTTGGAGGCAAAACAAATGTGCCCCTCATCGCGGTGCGCGATCAGGTGATCCCCTTTGATGAAAGAAATCATTGCCCGAAGCAGCGAGATCGACGTGCCGTTAAGGCCCAGCGGCTGACGGATGTCCTCGATCCCTTGGAGGAGTGTCCATTTTGATGGCGCACTCCCTCTGGTTCCCGCCAATTTGTTTGGCGGGGTGGCTCCGGTCGGAGCTGCCTGTGTCAGTTGTTTCATAATCCTGTCGGCAGACAAAAAAATCCCGTGCGCTCGGAAGCGTTTTTTCTTGTTCGATGATTCGGGGACTGCTACGGTTTAGGTGTCTAGTCTAACGGCGCTTGCGCGCTGCAGCCCTCGAAGCTCCGGCTTCGGGGGTTTTCTATTCGCCATTCTCCTTTCTGCTATGGCCTCTGGTTTGATCCTCGGTGTTTACAGCTGTAAACTCCTGATAGGATTTGGCGATCATGCCTTCGAGGTGACGCTCAAGCCACGCGCCAAAGGCAGCGTCCTTGCCTGTCTTTTTGACGGCAAGGGTGATGGAAGATGCACCCGATTTGATTGTAACGCCGGGTGCGGGTGTGAGGGCGCTGCCCTGTGCGGGGCGTGCCCCACGGCGCGCAATATCGGACAGCAGCTGCTCAAGGCGATCATCCGACGCGGTGTCCCCGTTCATTCTGGACAACACAGCGAGCGCCGCGCTCTTGGTCGCTTTGCGGGTTGCAAACGCATCTGCAAGGGCTGTCCATTTGGGGCGCCCCGCCTTTGGTGCCGCCCCGATTGCATCGCCTACTTCATCAGGCACATTTTCGGTTACCTTCGTCAGGTGGGACAGGCCGGGGGCGGACAGGCTTAGCACTTGGCGGACCGTTTTCGTGTCGTGGCCTGCCTGCCGGATCGCAGCGGCAAATCGCGCCTTTTCATAAAACGACAGGTTGCGCCGCGCGGCATTCTCCAGCCCCTTTGCCAAAAGGGCTGTCGCGTCATCCAGATCCTCGACGTTGGCGCGTACCTTTAGCCCCAGATCGCGGCAGGCCTGAAGGCGGCGTCGGCCATAGATCACCTCATAGCGCCCTTCGGTGGGTGCGCGGCGCACAAGGATGGGAACGCGCTGCCCCCCCTGCCCTATGCTGTCTTTGAGCGCGTCAAACCCGTCGCCCTCAACGTCGGAGTTTACAGCTGTAAACCCGTCAAGGCGGTCATTGGGTCCCCAGTCGTCAATCAGCTGGGGATCTATTTCGCGGATCGCGGACAGCGCCCCCTGTAGCGCCCCGAGGGCCGGCGCGCTGGGGGGCTGTTTGCGTCCAGAGGTGCGCGGACCTGAATCTGCAATCGTCTTTGCAATGCCTGAAAGACCCTGAAGGGATTTGCGTGCCATCAGCTACGCCCCCATGATTGATGGATCATCGCTTCGACCTCTTTTCCAATCGCATCCATTGAATTTTTTGCCCGATCATAGGTCGCCCGCGTCATTTCGGATTTTATGACCTCATAGATCGACTGCTTGAGCATGGTCGCGTCACTGATCGCGGTGCTTTTCAGCGCGGTGGCGCCCATAACGCGGTCCTGAAACAACGCACGCATAAAGGAGGTCAGCTGTTGGGACGGCACATCTGTCGGCTCGTCGCGGGTAATCAGGAATTTGAAGTGATCGTATTGCAGCTCCGCGCCTGCCTCCTCGATCACGCCCATGTAAGCGCCGGCAAGTTCGAGAAACTGCGCAGTTGAAGAGACATCCAGCATGGAGGGGGTGAGCGGCACAATCAGCGAGGTTGCGGCCGCCATACCCGAAATCGTGAGGAAGCCAAGCTGCGGCGGGCTGTCCATCAGCACGATGTCATATTGATCCTCGACCTGTGCAAGCGCACTGCGAATGCGCGTAAAAAACGGCTGCTCCGGGTTGGAGTTTACAGCCGATTCCGTCTCGAACTCGGACAGCAGCAGACGCGAGGGCGCGAGGGAAAGGCCCGGAAAATACGTCTCTACAATCGTGTCGGCAAACGGCACGGGATCGTCATAGCGGATGGCGTCATAGACGGTCAGCCCGTCGAATTCGATCTCGGGGCTGATCCCGCACATCGAGGTGAGCGACCCTTGCGGATCCAGATCGACGGCCAGAACCTTGTAGCCTTGCAGGGCAAGGAAATGCGCCAGATGGATCGTTGTCGTGCTTTTGCTGCTGCCGCCCTTGAAGTTCATCAGCTGCCAGACTTGCAATTTGTCGCCGTCCTTGCGGCCCGGAAGGTAGCGCCCCTTTTTGCGCGAAGTGCGTTCAAGAATCTGCCGCGCATTGCGGATGTCACTGGCCGTATAATAGCGGCGTCCGGCGCGCATCTCGTGCGGTTCCGGCAGCGTGCCCTCGCCGTGGACCTTGCGCATGAATTGCCCTGAAACGCCCAACAGCTCTGCCGCCTCGGGCGCGCTGAACAGACGTAGGGATTTGGTGTTGTCCGGCGCAAAGGCCGACAGCAGATGTTCACGGATCGCCGTCGTGAGGCGTTCGGAAATATCGGTCGCCAGCTTTGACGGGCGGTTGGTCAGGATCGGTGTCACGGGAATCATGTAGTTGCCCCAAATTGCTCAATGTGGCTTTTTTCGCGCCACTTGGGGATAAAAGCTGCGATTCACCTGCCTAAGTCAATGCTTTTTTGCCTATTTAGTGTCTAACAGGCCGTTAGGCGCTACATGGCGGAGCCTAGCGGACGGGTTTACAGCTGTAAACTTTTGCACCGGCCCGGCTCATGTACAGAGGTTCTAGATGCGCGGAGCGATCTGCGCGATCTCGTAAAACTGTGCAATCCAGCTGGCCAGCGCATCCATATCTGTCCCCTGCTCCAGCGTGTCCGCAGCGCGGCGTGTCACATCCGCGCCAATCTGATCCTCGAAGGCCAGCAAGAGCGCGGCAATAAAGTCCTGCGTCATTTCGGGGTGGTACTGGGTTGTCAGGACATGCTGCCCGATTGCAAACCCTGCAATGTCACATCCGGTCGTGCGCGCGACGATGTGCGCGCCTTCGGGCAGGGACAGCACTTGTTCCTTGTGTGCGGCATAGACGGGCAGGGTGCGCCCCTCCGGTTGGGTCATTGTCTCGACCCTGCCCAAAACCCAACCCTGTGGATTGTAACCCACCTGTGCGCCCAGGGCTTTTGCAATGATCTGATGCCCGAAACAGGCACCGAACAGCGGCAGGTTTTGCGCCACCGCAACGCGCAGGGTTTCCTCCAGCCGCGTAATCCAGTCCGCTGTGTCGTGGACAGAGGCGGGGCTGCCGGTGATCAGCAAGCCGTCAAAATCCAGATCGGGCGGAAACTCCCCTGCGATGATGCGAAACACCTCAAAGGACCAGTCAGGCCGGACGCGGTGCAGCAGGGCGGTAAACTTTGCCCCGTCATCAGGGTGGCGCTGCGCAAAGTCGCTTTCGTCGGTGTTGGCCATCAGAATCGCAATGCGCATGCTTGTTCTTTTCATTGATGTTGGACCCAGACCCTGTATCGTTTGGAAATCTAGCAGCACCAAGGAGGAGGCGCCATGACGATCTGGACCCCGACCGATGACGGGCATGCCGACCTGACGCTGCACGACAGTTTCGTAGCGGGTCCGCCGCATAATACGTTTGCGCGCCTGCGCCGTGACGATCCGGTGCATTGGACGCCTTATGCCGATGGTGCGGGCTTTTGGTCGATCACGCGGCACGCCGACATTCTGGCGCTGAACGGACAAACCGGTTTGCTTTCCTCTGCGCAGGGTATCCGCATCGAGGATCAAACCCCCGAAGAAGTCATCGCGCGCCGTACCTTTCAGGAAACGGACGGCACCGAGCACATGGGCACACGGATCAAAGTGGCCAGAGCATTTTCTAAAAACGTCATCGCGGGGTTCGAGGACCAGATCAGGACCCTGTGCCGCGAGATCCTGGACATCGCACTGGCGCAGGGCAGTTTTGACGCGACAAAGATGATCGCACGCGAACTGCCGATGCGCATGCTGGGGCGCATTCTGGGCACACCTGACACAGACTTGCCGTGGCTGGTGGAGAAAGGGGACGCGTTGATCGCCAACACGGACCCCGATTTCACCGATCATGTGCTGGACCGTATGACCACGGATGAATTTCGCCTGATGCCTTTCAACTCCCCCGCGGGTGCGGAGCTTTATGCCTATGCCAAGGATCTGATGGCACACAAGAACGCAGCGGGCGATACCGAGGGTATTTTGCATCTGATCCTGCAACCGGGACCGGACGGTAGCGTGATTTCAGACGCGGAGTTTCGCAACTTCTTTTGCCTGCTGGTCGCGGCGGGCAACGACACGACGCGCTATTCCATCGCGGCAGGTATTCAGGCGATGTGCCACCAGCCGGAATTGCTGGGCCAGATGCAGGGCGGGCAGGTCTGGGATACAGCCGCGGACGAGATTATTCGCTGGGCCACGCCTGCGCTGTATTTTCGCCGGACGGCCACGGCTGATTTTACGCTGCATGACAAACAGATCAGGGCAGGGGACAAGGTGGTATACTGGTTTGCTTCGGGCAATCGTGATGCGGGTGCTTTTGCCGATCCGATGCGTGTCGATCTGGCGCGCCGCCCCAACAAACATCTGGCGTTCGGGCAGGGGGGGCCGCATGTCTGTCTGGGCATGTGGCTGGCCCGTCTGGAGGTGCGCGTATTGTTCGAGGAGCTGTCCAGACGCATCACCGCCATCACGCCGTCAGGGCCGCAGCAGTTTTTGCGGTCCAATTTTGTGGGGGGGATAAAATCCCTGCCCGTCACTGTTCAATTGCCTTGAGGGAGCTTTGCCCATGTCCACCCGACTGCGCGCTATTTTCTGCGATCATCTGAGCCTAATTCGCGGAAAGTACCTGCCGCCTTCTAAAATTGCGGATGCGGAAACGCGGTTTTGCCGCTCGACCTTCGGGGTGCATTTCGACCGTGATCTGTTGCCCGCGCCGGGGGCCATGATGATGGAGGGGCTGCCCGACATGGAACTGCGTTGGCGTGCGGCAGACATCCGCGACAGTTGGCACGAGAATACGAAAATCGTGCTGGGCGATTTGTTCGATCAGGAGGGGCTGCCGCTTGCGCTTTGTCCGCGTGCCGCATTGAAACGCGCCATCGCCGCATGGGAGGAAAAAGGTCTGACAGCCAAGATCGGGATCGAGCTGGAAGCCTTTGCATTCCAGCGCGATGCCGAGGGCAATCTGGTGCCCTATGACGCGCCAGGCGCGGTGGTGTACGGCACCGGTCCCACGACTGATCCGCGCGGTTTCAACGATGCGATCTGGCAGCGGGCCAGTGCGCTGGGGTTCAAGCTGGACATGATCACGGCCGAATACGATGCGCCGCAATTCGAATACACGCTGACCTTCGATGACGCGTTGAAAGCTGTGGATGACATTATTCTGTTCCGCCTTCTGGCCCGCGAAGTCGCGATGGAGCATGGCATCACTCTCAGCTTTTTGCCCAAACCGATCGAGGCGGCGGGTGGCTCGGGTATGCACATCAACTTTTCTTTCACCGACGCCAGTGGCAATAACGCGCTGGCAAAAGACGGCAAAAGCGGACCGGAGCATATGAACAAACTGGCCCGGGGGTGTGTGGCAGGGTTGGTGCTGCACCATCGCGGGTTGGCAGGGCTGCTGGCGCCTAGCGCGCTCAGCTATAAACGGCTGCAACCGGCCAGCCTTTCGGGGTATTGGCGCAACTGGGGTGGGGACCACCGTAACGTTACCACACGCGTCAGTGCCGAAGGGGGGACCAAAGCACGCATCGAGCACCGCATGGCCGATGCCACGGCCAACCCCTATATCGCAGTGGCGGCGGTTTTGCAGGCGGCCTTGCTGGGGGTTGAGAGTGACACACCCCTGACCCCGCCCGAATCCGGTGACGGGTTCGAGCAGACAGATGCGACCGAAGGGGTTGCGACCGATCTGGCGGGGGCGATTGCAGACCTGTCGGGTGATACGCTTCTGGGTGATGCGGTTGGCCGTATTACCGTTGATAATCAAATATTTATGAGAAATGCTGAGGTTGAAAAGACAGCAGGATTAGACCATGCTGACTTGTGTAACTTCTACATTCCCTTCCTTTAGAAAGCACCCCGATGAAAGCCACCTGGACCCTCCCTGACGGGAGCACGAAAACCGCCGAGATCGCCGCTGGCACCAATCTGATGGAGGCCGCAGTCGCCAATAATATCCCCGAGATCGAGGGCGCCTGCGGTGGCAACCTGTCCTGCGCGACCTGTCATGTTCTGGTAGACGCTGCGTGGTTGGAGAAAACCGGCGAGGTGGGCGTGTTCGAGGATGCGATGCTGGACGCCACGGATGTCGTGCGCAGTGACGCCAGCCGTCTGTCATGCCAGATTGAAATGTCTGCGACACTTGACGGGATCAGCCTGACCGTGCCGTCCGAGTGACGCAAAGGCCGACCACCCTGACGTGATCGGTACTGTTCGCGCCCCGGCCCTGCGGTTAGAATACGGCTGAGGCGGCGAAAGGGCGATGCGGCATGGGCGATCTTTGGGCAGGACTGGCAGCAGCGTTTCGCCTGCTTGTCACGCTGGATGCCGACCTTGTCGAGATTACGTTGCGTTCGTTACATGTGACGCTGAGCGCGCTGGTGATCGGTGCGGCGATTGCCCTGCCGCTGGCGGCGTTTCTGGCGGTGCGGCGGTTTCGCTGGCGGCGCGGGGTGATTGCACTGCTCAATGCGCTGATGGGTCTGCCGCCGGTCGTCGTTGGTCTGGTCGTCTATGTGCTGTTGTCACGCTCCGGCCCGTTTGGTGTGCTGGGCCTGCTGTTCACGCCCACGGCGATGATTGTCGCGCAGGTCATCATTATTGTGCCCCTGATCGCCAGTATCGCGCACCAGTCCTTGCGCGATTTATGGAGTGAATATCACGACCTGCTCATCTCTATGAACGTGAGCCAGTCGCAGAAAATGCGCACGCTGTTGTGGGATTCGCGGCGGGCGTTGCTGACTGCATCGCTTGCCGGATTTGGCCGGGCCATCGGTGAGGTCGGCGCGATTATGATCGTAGGGGGCAACATCGACCATGCCACGCGTGTGCTGACCACGGCCATCGCGCTGGAGACGGGCAAGGGGGATTTTGCAATGGCGCTGGGGCTGGGGATCATCCTCATCGGTCTGGCAATTGCCGTCAATCTGGCGATCCACTGGCTTGGCCGGACAGAGGCAGAGGGCAGATGGTAGGGCTGCTTCCCCTTCGGGTGCGCGGCGCAACAAGTGTGCGGCGCGGCAAGGTTCTGGTGGGTCCGGTCGATCTGGATCTGAGCGGGGCAGGGACCACCGTTGTAATGGGGCCGAATGGTTCTGGAAAGACCAGCCTGCTGCGGATGTTGCACGGCGCCGCGCGGCTGAGTGACGGACAGATCAACTGGAGCTGTGATGCACGCGAGGCGCGCGCGCGACAGGCTTTTGTTTTTCAGCGTCCCGTGATGCTGCGGCGCACCGTGCTGGAAAATCTGGTCTATCCGCTGTGCGCGCGCGGCGAGACGCGCAACCGTGCCGTAGCGTGCGCGCGCGATTGGGCGGCGCGTGTGGGGCTGGCGGAGTTGCTGGACCGCGCCGCCCCGAACCTGTCGGGTGGAGAGCAACAGAAACTGGCCCTTGCCCGTGCGATGATCATCGCCCCCGACCTGTTGTTTCTGGATGAGCCGACAGCCGCGCTGGACGGTCGCGCCACCCGCGAGGTCGAGGCGGTTTTGCAGCAAGCCCGCGCACAAGGCACGCAGATCATCGTGTCGACGCATGATCTGGGGCAGGCGCGGCGGCTCGCGGATGAGGTGGTTTTCCTGCTCCACGGAAAAGTGCACGAACACACGGCAGCGCGCGTGTTTTTCGACACGGCACAAACCCCGCAGGCCCGCGCGTTTCTCAGGGGAGAGATTGTCGAATGATCCGGATTTTTCTGATGCTTGCGTTGACCGTCTGGGCAGGCACGGCACAGGCCCGTGAGGTTCTGCGCATGGCGGTTACAACGTCGTTCCATAATTCGGGTCTGTCGGATGTTTTACTGCCCGCAATTGCGGATGACCTGGGGATCGAGGTGCAGCTGCTTGTGGTTGGTACGGGCCAAGCGCTCAAACTGGGGGAGGGGGGGGATGTTGATGCGATCCTCGTTCACAGCCGCGCGGCAGAGGAGGCGTTTGTGGCCGCAGGTCATGCCCCCTATCGGCGGGAGGTTATGTTTAACGATTTTGTCCTGATCGGTCCGAAAAATGATCCGCACGGCCTGCGCGGTGTCGGTGATGCTGTCGCCGCCTTGCGCATTCTGGCCAAGGCGCAGGCCCCGTTTGTGAGCAGGGGCGACGACAGCGGGACGCATCAGAAAGAGCAGGCCTTGTGGCGCGCAGCAGCCCTTGATCCCGACACGTTCGGGCCGTGGTACAAGGCTGTCGGCGCGGGCATGGGGGCCGCGCTCAATACGGCGTCCGGTCTGGATGCCCATATTCTGTCTGACCGCGCAAGCTGGCTCAATTTCCGCAACAAGGGGGGGTTGGACCTGCTGCTGGCGGGCGATCCGGTACTGTTCAATCAATACAGTTTTCTGCCCGTTAACGCCGCGCGCCACCCGCACGTCAAATCCACGCTTGCCGTGCGGCTGGAGGCATGGCTGACAGGGCCGGCTGCGCGCAAGCTGATCAACGGCTACACCCTGGGGGGAGAGCAGCTGTTCACCTTCAATGCAGCTGATTAGAGACTGGTCTAGAGCCTAATCCTCGAACACAGCCAGCCCCAGCCATTCCGCGATCAGGGCGGGGGTTTCCTCGCCCTCGATCTCGATGGTCAGCAGGTTCTCGCGCAGCATATTTGTCGGGCCTTTTGCCGTTACTTTTTGCAAGGTAAAGCGCCCGCGCAAACGGCTGCCAGCGACGACAGGTTTCAAAAACCGCAGTTTGTTCATGCCGTAATTAATTCCCATCACCTGACCGGGCAGCATGCTGAAACAGTCATAGGCAAAGCGGCTCCCGAGCGATAGCGTCAGAAACCCGTGTGCGATCGCCCCGCCAAACGGCGTTTCGGCGGCGGCGCGTTCAGGGTCCACATGAATCCACTGCTCGTCGTGGGTGGTCTTGGCAAAATCGTCGATCATTTTTTGATCGACGGTGATCCAGTTGGAGACACCGACCTCCGTACCGATCAGTTTTTCGCTGGTATCAATTGCGTCTTGCAGGGCTGACATGCGCGCTCTCCTCATGTGGGGTCGGCGGACACGCGCACCATGCGCTTGCCCTTGTTGTCGCCGTTCAGCAGACCGATCAGTGCGGCAGGCGCGTTTTCGAGGCCGTCAACGATATCCTCGGTTACCTTCAACTGGCCGCGCTCCATCATGCCCTGCATTGCGCGGATGGCTGTGGCGTCGTTATGTGCCCAGTCCATGACGATGAACCCCTCCATGCGCAGACGTTTCACAACAATCGCACCGGGCAGGTTGCGCGGGCCAGTTGGGCTTGTGCTTTCGTACTGGCTGATGGCGCCACAGCAGACCACGCGCCCGCGCTCGTTCATCAGGTTCAGCGCCGTCTCGAGGATGGTGCCGCCGACATTGTCGAAATACACATCGACGCCTTCGGGGCAGGCGGTGCGGATCGCTTTGAACAGCCCTTCCGCGCGGTAGTCGATGCAGGCGTCAAAGCCGAACTGCTCCATCACCCAATCGCATTTCTCGCGGCCGCCCGCGATGCCGACAACACGGCACCCCAGCGATTTTGCAATCTGGCCAACGTAGCCGCCGACCGATCCGGCAGCGGCAGACACCAGAACCGTCTCGCCCGGTTGTGGCTGGCCCACGGACATCAGCCCGTGATAGGCCGTTTTGCCCGCGATCCCGAACACGGACATGAGGTGCGACAACGTTGGAACAGCTGGCAGTTTCTGGACCTTATGCGCGGGCATTGTGATGAAATCCGACCAGGTTGCTTCGGCAGCCACAACATCCCCCACGGCAAGGCGCGCGGACTGCGATTCGACGACTTCGCAAATCGCGTAGGTGGGCATTGCGTCCCCCGCGTTGACCGCCGCGCGGTAGGTGGCGCCCTGCATCCATGACCGGTTTGCCGCGTCAATGGACATGAGGATCACACGCAGCAACACCTCCCCCTCTGCGGGGGTTGGCATTTCGGTTTCGGTCAGTTTGAAATTGTCGGGCGTCAGCGCCCCTTTTGGCAATTCAGCAACAACGATCTGGCGGTTGGTCATGTTTTGGTCCTTACTTGGAAAAATAATTTTGAAAGGGTGAAGGATGAGTAATGAGGCACGTCAGCACAGGTTTGTCTTGCGCCCCACTGCCTGCGAGATGTTGTTGATCCGCCACGGCGAGACGCAGGCGGCAAAGCGCGGCGAGATGTTTCCGATGATTGACGGGCAGGGTGACCCTGCGCTGCGCCCCGAGGGTGAGGCACAAGCGGAGGCGGTATGTGCGCGGCTGCGTGAGGATACAATTGCCGCGATCTACGTCACGACCATGCAGCGCACGCACCAGACGGCGGCGCCCCTGGCTGCGGCGCTTGGGATGACGCCAAGGGTCGAGGCGGATCTGCGCGAGGTTTTTCTGGGCGATTGGGACGGCGGCGAATTCCGCTTTCGCGCCGCGCAGAATGATCCCGCCTTCCTGCGCGCGCGCGAGAAGGAGTGTTGGGGAGAATTGCCGGGCGCGGAGACGTTTGCCGCGTTGCAAGCGCGTGTCGTGCGGGGCCTCACGCGGATTGCATCGGCCCACGCAGGAGAGCGGGTCGCCGTGGTCGTGCACGGCGGTGTGGTCGGTGCGGCGCTGTCGTACATAACCGGATCGCGCAATTTCGGCTTTAACGGTGCCGACAACGGCTCCATCAGCCGCATTGTCATGGGCCCCGAAGGCAATATCCTGCGCGGGTTCAACGACGTGTCGCACCTGTAGGGCGCGGCACGCTTGATGCGGATCAGAGCCACACATAGGCTCTAATCAACGTCCAGAACAACTTTGCCCAGCACTTTGCGATCCATCATCAGGGTCAGTGCATCCGCCGCTTTTTCCAACGGAAAGCGGGCAGAGATCCGCGGTTTGATCTGGCCATCTTTGTACATCCGGAACAGGTCGGCCATGTTCTCGGCGTGGGCGCCCGGTTCGCGCAGAGTGTGCGCGCCCCAGAACACGCCGACGATCTGACACCCTTTCAGCAGGGTCAGGTTGAGGGGGATCTTCGGAATGCCGGCGGGGAACCCCACGACCAGAAAACGGCCCTTCCACGCCAGCGCGCGCACGGCAGGCTCGGCATAAGCGCCGCCGACGGCATCATAGACGACATCGACACCGTCACCGCCCGCCAGTTCCTTGATCTTGGCCGAGAACGCTTTTTGGGCGGCGCGGTCATCCATGTCGCGGGTGTAGATGATCGTCTCGTCCGCGCCCAGATCGCGGCAAAACTGCGCCTTGTCCTCGGATGAAACAGCGGCGATGACCCGTGCGCCTGCGGCCTTGCCCAGCTCGATCGCGGCAGCGCCCACACCGCCCGCGGCTCCAAGGATCAACAGCGATTCGCCCGCCTTGATTTCAGCGCGGTTTTTCAACGCGTGATGCGACGTGCCATAGGTCAGCACCAGACATGACGCTTCGTCATATGGCATGGCATCGGGTATTTTCATGACCCGCGCCGCCTCAACGCACAGATGGGTGGCAAAGCCGCCAAAGCCGGTCATGGCCAGCACACGGTCCCCGACCTTTAGGCCGTCGACCCCTTCCCCGATGGCGTCGATTTCACCCGCAACTTCACCGCCCGGCGCAAAGGGGCGCGGCGGTTTCATCTGGTACATATCCTTGATTATCAGTGTGTCAGGAAAGTTCAGGCCGGCGGCGCGCACCCGTACCCGCACCTGTTTTTTCGCAGGCTCCGGTGCATCCATTTCCGTCAGCTTCAACGTCTCTGGCCCGCCTGGCTCATGGCTTAGCATCGCTTTCATCTTGGTCTCTCCCCTGATGGATTTTGCCTGTAATGGGCCAGCGCAACTCTTGCTTGTCAATCGAATTTCGACATGCAATTCTGCTATGCGGAATGGTGGTCCGCAAACTGCGGTGCAGATTGCACGCGGACCGAAGGGGAGGAAAACACAATGTCTGGAACACAATCGGCAAGCGATTTCCGCGCAGAATTGCGCGACTGGCTGGAGGCAAATTGCCCCGCCGAGATGCGCGATGGCGGCGCCACCGAAGAGGCGATTTGCTGGGGTGGTCGGGACTGGGTGTTTACGTCGCCTGCACAGCAGCAGTGGTTAGAGCGGTGCGTTCAAAAGGGCTACACCGTTCCGACATGGCCAAAGGATTATGGCGGTGCCGCGCTCAGCCGTGAACAGGAAAAGATTTTCCACGAGGAAATGGGCCGGATCAACGCGCGTGTGCCCCTGCAAAGCTTTGGCATCTGGATGCTGGGCCCCGCGCTGTTGCATTTTGGCAGCCACGCGCAAAACATGAAATACCTGCCGCCCATCGCGCGCGGCGAGGTGCGTTGGTGTCAGGGCTATTCAGAGCCGGGCGCGGGATCGGACCTTGCCAATGTGCAGACCCATGGCGCGGACATGGGGGATCATTGGCTCGTTAATGGCCAGAAAATCTGGACGTCCTACGCCGACAAGGCCAGCCAGATTTTTGCACTGGTGCGGACCGACCGCGAGGCGCCCAAGCACAAAGGGATTTCGTTCCTGCTGATCGACATGGATGATCCGGGTGTCGAAACGCGGCCGATCAAGATGATTTCGGGCATCTCGCCCTTTTGCGAGACTTTTTTCACGGATGTCAAAGTGCCCAAAGACTGCATTGTCGGCACCGAAAACCGTGGTTGGGATGTTGCGAAATATCTGCTCACCCACGAGCGTGAGATGATTTCCGGCTCGGGCGCGGTCGAATCCGGTGGTCGCGCGCTGGGGGCGGTTCTGACCGACACGCTGGAACAGCTGGATGCAACCCTGCGCGCGGACGCCATGCGCTGCGAGATCGACGCGCTGAGCATCGGCCTCACGCTGGAGCGGTACAAGGATCAGGCCGAAGCAGGGCAGGGCGCGGGGGATGCGTCTGCGATGTTGAAGTACATGGGCACCGAGCTGAACAAACAACGCCATGAGCTGATGATGACGGCGGGCGGATCGGCGGCGCTGGAATGGGACGGTGAGGTGGGCAACCGCGCGGGCGACTGGCTGCGCACCAAGGCCAACAGCATCGAGGGCGGCACATCGGAGGTCATGCTGTCCATCGTGTCGCGCCGCGTGCTGGGGTTGCCCGCATGAGCAAGCTTGTCCTGACCGAAGAGGAAACGATGCTGGCCGATATGGCGCGCGGGTTTCTGGAGGGTGCGGCACCCGTGTCTGCGTTCCGCAAAATGCGCGATGATGGTGTGACCCATGATGCAAAGCTGTGGAAGGACATGGCCGAAATGGGATGGGCCGGTGTGCTGGTGCCCGAGGACGCAGGTGGCTCTGACATGGGGTTTGCGGCGGCAAATGTGCTGGCAGGCGAGATGGGCAAGACGCTGGTCGTCTCGCCGTTTCTCAGCACGGCCGTAATGGCCGCGACTGCCTTGCGGCAGGTGAGCGATGCGCGGGCCAAGGAAGCGTTGGCATCAATCGCCAGCGGGGATGTGACCTATGCGCTGGCCGTGGATGAGGGGATCAAACACGACCCTGATGCGACTGCTTTGGAAGCCAAGGCGGATGGCAACGGGTTTCGCCTGACGGGTAAAAAGACATTTGTTGTGGACGGCGCTATGGCGGACCGCTTGCTTGTTCTGGCCAGAACCGCAGAGGGGCTGACGCTGTTTGATATCCCTGCCGATCGTGCCGGCATCACGCGGCATGAATCCAACATGATTGATGCGCGCGACGCGGCAAAGATAGATTTCGCAGATGTCGAGGCCACGGGCGAGGACGTGCTGGGGCAGGTTGATTCCGCCATGACAATTCTCAGGCCCGCGCTGCAAGCGGGGCAGGCGGCATTAGCTGCAGAAATGTCGGGGCTGGCGGCAGGCGCCTTTGGCATGACGGTCGAATACCTCAAGGAGCGCAAGCAGTTCGGCACGGAAATCGGCCGCTTTCAGGCGTTGCAGCACCGCGCGGCACATCTGTGGTGCGAGACGGAAGTGACGGCAAGTGCGATCCTCAATGCAGGCCGGATGCTGGATGATGACCCCGACAATGCAGAGCTGGCCGTGTCATTGGCCAAGGCCCGCGCAACGGCGACAGCGACACTCGCCGTTCAGGAAGGCGTGCAGATGCACGGCGGAATCGGCATGACCGATGCCTACGACATGGGTTTTTACATGAAACGGGCGCGCGTCAGTGCGGAATGGCTGGGCGACTACAGCTATCACGCCGAACGTGTCGCCGCACTGAGAGGGTTCTGAGCATGGACATTCAAACGCTGTTTGGTCTGGAGGGAAAAGTGGCGCTTGTCACCGGCGGGGCCACGGGCATCGGTCGCATGGCAGCGGAATCGTTGATGCGGGCAGGGGCCACTGTCCTGATCGCCAGCCGAAAGGGTGATGCCTGTGAGGCCGTTGCCAAGGAGCTGAACGCGATAGGGGCCAGCGGCAAAGTGATCGGATTTGCCGGTGACGTGGGCACCGAAGAGGGTGTCGATGCGCTGGTCGCAGCGGTGCAGTCCCATACTAAAACGCTCGATATTCTGATGAACAATGCGGGGATCACATGGGGCGCGCCGCTGGGTGAGTTCCCGTTCAAAGCATGGTCCAAGGTGATGGATGTGAATGTGGCGGGCATGTTCGATCTCACGCAAAAGCTGTTGCCGATGCTGAGCGCCGCCGGCACGGTCGACGATCCTGCACGAGTGATCAACGTAGGCTCGGTCATGGGCGAGCGGGAGATGGGTGACGGCGCCTATTCCTATTCCATGTCCAAAGCCGCCGTGCACCATATGACAAAAATTCTGGGCAAGGAGCTGGCAGGCCACGCGATCACCGTGAACGCGCTGGCCCCCGGCCCGTTCGTCAGCCGGATGACCGCTTTTGCCACCCACGACGAGGATATGCGCAGCAAGGTGGGCGATGATGTGCCGCTCAAACGGGTGGGCCGCGACGAGGACATCGGCGGCTGCATGCTGTTTCTATGCGGGCGCGGCGGGGCCTACATTACGGGTGCTGTGATCCCCGTCTCCGGCGGGATCAACGTGATGTCCGGCCCTAATATCTTTGAACAGGCACTGCACTGATGGGCATCCGGTTTGACGACCGCGTGGCGATTGTCACAGGGGCGGGTGTGGGCCTTGGCCGCTGTCACGCGCTGGGTCTGGCCGCACGCGGTGCAAAGGTTGTCGTCAATGATCTGGGCGTATCGCGCGACGGGACGGGCACCTCTTCGGATGCCGCGCTAAGCGTGGTGGAAGAGATCAAGGCGATGGGCGGCGAGGCGATGGCCCACGGCGCGGACGTCAGCGACGAGGCGGCAGTACAGGACATGGTGGCCCAAGCCATTGATGCCTGGGGTCGCGTGGATATTGCCGTGAACAACGCGGGTATCCTGATGGACAAGACATTCGCAAAGATGGAGATGCAGGCCTTTCGCAAAGTTGTGGATGTGCATCTGATCGGCTCGGCCAATGTGGCGCATGCCTGCTGGCCGCATATGCGCGCGCAGAAATACGGGCGCATTGTGCTGACGTCGTCGGCCTCTGGCCTGTACGGCAACTTTGGACAGTCCAACTATGGCGCGGCAAAGGCGGCGATGCTGGGCCTGATGAACGTGCTGCATATGGAGGGGGCGCGCGACAACATCCGCGTCAACACGCTGGCTCCTACGGCGGCCACCCGCATGACCGCTGACCTTTTGCCCGAGGCGGCGCAGGACTTGCTTGCGCCCGAAACGATCACACCCGGCCTGCTTTATCTCGTGAGCGAGGATGCGCCCTCGCAGGTGATCCTTGGCGCGGGCGCAGGCAGCTATGCCGAAACGCGGGTGTACGAGACGCAAGGCATCACGCTGATGGGCGATGACAATACCCCCGAGGCAGTGGCCGCACAGTTCGACCGGATCCGCGACGACACAGACCAACAACAACTGGGCGACGCTTTCGGCCAGACCAAGAAATACGCCCTCAATGCAGCACAGGCCAAAGGCCTCAAGCTCGACTGGTAATTATAGGAGACTACCCATGCGTGACGCAGTAATCGTATCCACGGCCCGTACCCCGATCGGCAAAGCCTACCGCGGTGCCTTCAACAACACGACCCCGCAGGCGCTCAGCGCTCATGCGATCGAGCATGCAGTGAAGCGCGCAGGCGTTGATCCTGCGGAAATTGCGGATGTGGTTTGGGGCAGTGCCCTACAGCAGGGCCACTCGGCCGGCAATATTGCGCGTCAGGCGGCGATCCGTGCGGGCCTGCCTGTCACTGTGGCGGGCATGTCGCTGGACCGTCAGTGCGCCAGCGGGATGATGGCGATTGCAACGGCTGCAAAGCAGGTTGTGATGGACGGTATGGATGTTGTCATCGGCGGCGGCTCCGAGAGCATCTCGATGGTGCAAACCCCCGAGATGCGCGTGAAGGCGGACAGCTGGCTCAAAGAACACAAGCCCGAGATTTACATGCAAATGCTGGAAACAGCCGAGACTGTGGCCGCGCGCTATAACGTCAGCCGCGAGGCACAAGACGAATATGCCGCGCGTTCCCAAGAGAACACCCATCTCGCACAGGAAGCAGGCAAGTTCGACGACGAGATCGTGCCGATGACCTCCAAAATGATGG
>ENA-ORXR01001751-ORXR01001751.1-marine-metagenome-genome-assembly--contig:-NODE-1751-length-22150-cov-31.617225_pt1 | contig 22150 bp, 22 predicted proteins | sample MGYA00237866_ERZ511479 | MGnify/ENA metagenome assembly ERZ511479 | reverse complement strand
CCCACGACTGACAATGGGGGACGCGCGCGGTCGCGCCGCCGGGGCAGACGCGGCGGCGGCGGTGGTGGCGGTGGGGGCCCCGCCGGCGGCCGCGTCGCGGCGCGGCGGCGCGGCGCGGGACGGTGGTGGGCGGCGGCGGCGGCGGCGGTGGGTGTGGTCCCCGTGGGGCACCCCGACGGCGGGGGGGCGGCGCGGCGGCGGCGGCGCCACGGGCGGCTGCCCGTGGCGCCGCCGCCCCGCCGCGCGCCGCGGCGGCCGGCCGGCCGGGGAGGGCGCGGTCGCGCCCGTGGCGGCCGCCCGACCGGCGCCGCCCGCTGCGGCCGCCGCCGGTCGGGCGCGCCGCCTGCCGCCAGTGGCACCACCGGGGGGCGGGCGGCCGCCGCCCGCCGCGCGGCCGTGGCGCCCCGCGGGGTGCCTATATGAGCCGCCGCCGCGGGCGCCGCGCCGCGCCGCGCCGCGCGCGCGTTGCCACACCCGCCGTCGCCACCGACGCGGTCCGTCTGTCCTTGCGGTTGCGGGACGCTGCCCCCCCCCCCCCCCCCCCCCCGGCCCCCCCCAGCCCCCCCCCCCCCCACCCCCACCGACGATGGGCGGGGCCCCGGGAAAACGTTCCAAAACCGCAGCGTCTCGTCCCCCGCCCCAGTCACAATCGTTTCCCCCGTCGGGTTGACGGCCAAGTAGAGCACCCGCCACGTGTGGCCCGTGAGCGTGACGACTGGCGCGAGCGCCGGGTAGCGCCAAACGACCACCTGGTTTTGCGAGTAGCCGTGCGTCGACACCAGCTCGTTAACGTTGCGGGCCCAAGCGAGGTTGCACACCTGCGAGCCCGTGTCGACAACCGCAAGCGAGGCGGCGGTCGCAGCATTCCAGAACCGGATGGTCCGGTCCGCCGTGCCGCCGCCCGATGCGAGGAGGCCGCGCTGGTGCGGGGACCACGCAATGGCCTTGACGGCGGCCGTGTGGTCGCTGAACCGGATTTGGGGCGCCGACCCGTGCGCGCCAATACCAACGCCGCCCGCCGCCGATGGGGGGGGGGAGATGCCCACCGACCGCCCGCGGCCGCCGCCGCCGGCCATGTCGCCCGCAAACGCATCGTCGAGCGCGGGGCTCCACCCGCTTGACCGCACGCCCGGGCGCGCTCCGCCTGCTGCGGCGGCGGCCGCTCCCCGAGCGGAGCTGAGCGTTGTCGCGTTCCAAATGAAGAGCTTGTTGTCGTTCCCGCCCGACGCCAACTGCAGCTCGTCATCGCTCCACCGTAGCCCGCACACCTCCTGTCGGTGGGCGGCGAGCTCGTGGACGACCGAGTCGCCGACGCGAAGGTCCCGGTTGAGCACCCGATGGTCCCGGGAGCCGGATGAGAGGAGCGTGGAGCTCCAGGCAACGACGCCTACCCGTGACGTGTGGCCGGACAAACTCCGCACTCGCTGCCCGGTCGTCGCGTCCCACACGTGGACGATGCCCGACACGGTGCCGACGGCCAGCTCCCGCCCACGGGGAGACCACGACACCGAACAGACGGGCCCGTGGTCAGTGCCGACGTCGCACAGTTTGGTAACCACAGACGTGGCCGCCGACCACAGATAGACCCGCGAGCCGAGGCCGACCGCAATGACGTTGGTCGACGACCAGTCCACGAGATTGAGGTAAAAGTCGTCTTGCAACGACGGCGCGTCCAGGACCTTGAACGGTGCCCGTGCGATGCGGCGGGTGGAGCTCCGCGACGACCGCCGCGCAGACGCCACCGCGCCGGCGCCACTGTCCTCCTCGTCCTCCAAGCGGTCCATCAGGGAAGGGCTGATGAGGCTACCGACGCGCAAACTCGACGCCCCCGCGACGGGGTTTGTCGGACCCGTCGGCGTCCCACCCCCGCCCATGTCAAAGTCGAGCAGCGAGGTGCCGCTGCTGCCTGGCGCGGTGCCCCCCAGCGCCCCCGTAATAGAGCCGAGGGAGTTGCGCGAGCCCCGCGACCGGCGGTGGAAGCGAAACACCTTGGCGCCAGCCGGGGTGCTCGTCAAGCCGAGCGCCGCGTCGTCCGCCGCCGACAGGGCGTCGAGGAGGGACCGAGCCGTGCCGCCCGGAGGGGGTGGCGGGTGCCCCGCGCCAAACCCGCCGTCGGTGCTGCCGGGCTGCCCGCCAGCGACGGCGGCGGCCGCGTCGGCCCAGTCGGCCGACCCGTCCGCGTCGACCGCGTCCAGCCCGCTCGGCCGCTCCCACGCGCCGCTCCCCCCGCGGCCTGCACGGGGCCGCCGCCGCGGCGGCGTCGGTGAGGGCGTCCACGGGTGTTCTCCAGCCAGGCCAACGACTGGCAAGCCGCCATTGATACCTGCGTCGAGGTCTGCGTCGGACGGGAGGCCCATCGATGGTGAGCGCAGAGACGACGACCCGGGCCGCACCGTGTATGACGGCGGCGCACCGCCGTCGGCACCGTCCGCCGACGCCCAGTGGGGGTCCCCACCGGGGTAGTAGGTCGGCGTGGGCTCGTGTGGAGGCACTGCCGCCAAGCCCCCTGTCGCAGCGCCATCGACAAGCGGTTGCGGCAGCGACCGCCGCCGCAAGGGCCCCGCCCCACCCGCCCCCCCACCGACGGTGGCGCCGTTTGAGGCGCCGCTCACCGGTGGCTGGGGCGACCGCCCCCCCGATGGGGAGGAGAGGCTCGCGCTGATCAGCTGGGTTTTAAGGAGCGCCGAGTAGGTCGGTGGTGTCGCGGACGGGCCAGCTCGCTCCGCCGAAGCCCCGTTGGCGCCGTTGCGGCCGGTCGCGGCGCTCCGAGCGTCGGGCGACGCGCACGGACCGCCGGGGGCAGACCCGACGGCCGGCTCGGGCACACAGCTGTTCTCGTTGGCAAAGTCGGCAAGCCGGTCTGGCGCACCTGAATGGGATGGGAGGAGGGAGAAGAGGGTGAGTGTGTCTTCATCGCGCGTGGGGATGAGTCTGTAGTAGACCAGCGGATCAAAGTGCGGCCAATGCGACGATGCCAGCAGCGCAGACCGAAGCAAGGACAAGGAACACGCATCGTGATAAAATACCAACCCTGGATGTCAGATGTCGTCCGACGCACGTTGCCCCTCCAGCGCAGCACTAGGAAGCATCCACTCAACCAGCGCAGGCACCAAAACCCTGACCCTTCAACGCGTCGCTCAACTCCGCCGCACCCCTCAGCCGCCGTCACCTCCCCACCCCCCAGCAACGTACCTATCAATGCCACTGCTGTAGCGAGAACTCCCTCGCCTCGAGCGCGGCCGGCTGCCCGGGCCCTCACTCCCGCCCGCCGCCGACAACCGCCCCAGCGCCGACACCACGTCCTCCATAGGCATAGTGCCGGCGCTGACGTCGCCCGCCGCCCGTCCCCACCGCAGCGGTGCCGGTCAGCCGACTGCCGAGCGGGGTGGCGGTCATGCGCCGCGCCGCGCCTCGCTGCAGCTGCTCACCAGCCGCTCACCCGCCACTCACCGTGCATTCACTCGGCGGGAACGCTGCGGAGGTGGGGGACCCTCGCGCAACTCCCGCTTACAAGCCGCGGTGACTAGGCAGGCGCGCCCGGTGCAGAGGCGGAATGGGCGTCGCTCCTGCCCCCAAGTCTCCGCCGGTGGTCCACGCGGCGGGGGATGGCAGGAGAGGATGAACACAAGAGCAAAGCACAGACAGAGGGGGTGGAGCTCCGCCGCCCGGCGGGAGCACCACCAGACACCGGCGGTGGCGTATGAACGCGCGTTGTAGCGTGCCCGCGCGCGGGCTCGTGCGGGTAGCCGAGCCACACCCACAAGAGCCCGGTCGGCAACGGAACGGGAATGCGGGGCGCGAGGCGGGGCGCGCGCGCGCGCGCACGCTCTTGGCCGTACGCGGGTGCGCACTACACAGGGGGGCGGCAGGGGGCGGATAGGCCGACGCGCTGGGGACGCCCAACGGGTCGAGCAGAACTCCCGTAGGCGGCCCGTGCCAAACACAGCACACTCGCCCCCGCCCAGACCCCGGCCCGCACGTGCGGGGTGGCGGCGGCCGGCGCGGTGGTGGCCCCGACACCGCCCCCGCAGAAGCCGACGCGGCGGTAAACACGCGCGTCGCCGGGCGCGGCGCTGCCAAACGGACGCGTGGCGGCCAGACCGACGCGGCGTGGCAGGCGGCCCTGGTGGCGGCGCGCCCCCCACTGGGAGCCCCCGCCGAGCGAGAAAGAGGAGAATGCCAACGGGAACGCGTGGGCGGGTGGGCGCCCGCGAGGGGGGGGGGTGGCGGTCGGCGTGGCGGCGCTCACCCCGCGGCGGCCGCCGACACTGGACACAGGGCGGTGGCACACCAACGGGGCACACCCCCGCTGAAAGGAGCAAGCTGCTGCCACGCGCTGCCCCCCCGCCAGACCCGCCGCCGCCCCCCCCCCCGACGGGCTGCTCCAAGAGGCGCGCCCACCGGGCACGCCGCCTAGGCCCGAAACGCCTGGCATCCCCAGGAGGGACCCGCTGCGCGCGTTCTGTCGGCGGGCCCCAACAGGCGGTGGCGGGTGTGGGCAAAAAAGGTGGCGGGTGCAGGCCGCGCTCACCAACCCCCACACCACCAGCAGTTGCGACACGCGGCGGCTGACGAGGACCCCACGGACGGTGCCCGGCAGGCCAGGCTGAAGCCTGCCGGGCAACGAGGGCTTGCTGGCCCCAGCGCAATGGGATTTCAGTGCTGGAAAATTTGGTATTGTGGACAAGGCCTGGGTCAAGCGTCTTGTTTTGGCGCGAGGGGAGGAGGAACCGCGCGGCTGCCAACCCGGCTGCTGATAGCCCTCTCGGTCGGTCATGGTCAGGCGTGGCCATGCGATTGAGAACGGAGCGGGGCCCCTTTGGAGACAAGACGAGCCACCGACGCGACTCGTGCCACGCATTTCTGTGTGCCAAAAAGGTGGTGTGGGTGAGCATGCTGCTGGGGGTACCCCCCCCCCCGGCACCGGACAGGGAGCATGCTCAACAGACAAGAATGTGGCCTCGAGAGCAGGCCCAAGTCTGTTGCTCGGGGAAAGACGGTGGCTGGAGAGACTCAAAACAGTCCATTGATCCTCGACTTTTCGCTCTCGAGACTTCCCAGGTGACCAATGCGAGGGCGCGAAGAGTATTTCGATGCAGTCGGACTTTCGATCCTGTCCAATTAGGGTCCAACAGCTGTTGGCCATTGTTTCTTGCCAACGGCCATCGTCACGAAGTCGTAGTGATGGGCTCACGCATGCGTCGGACCGGCGCACGCCACAATGGCATTTTGCGCAGTAGAGTGGCAAAAAAAAAACAGGTCACAAAGGTGTGGTGCGTGCTCCCTCGAGCTTGCGCCTCCTTCTCCCTCACCACCAGCGTCCGCGCCATACCTTCTCACTTGAGCATGGTCTTGACTTTGGCGGCGTTTGCCTTTGTCCGCCGCGACGTCTCGAGCGTGTACTCATTGACCGTCGACACGAGCCCCTCCTGGTAGGTCAGCTCCGAGTTCATCGCCGACGCCAAGCCCTTCATGTCCGCCAGTGCCCCCGAGATGGCGTCGAGGTCCTCGTCCTGCTTGCGCAACGCCGTCGCCACGCCCGTGCTGTACCCCGCGTACTCCTCCTTGCCGCCAACGCCGGCGGCGCCGCCCACGGCGCGGGCGGCCTTGCCCTTTTTCGACGCCACCAGCTGCTCGTCGAGCAGCTCGGCCCGGTCATCGTCCTCACCGTCGGGCCCGCGGGGCCCCCCCCCGTGGGCCGCCGCGTCCCGCTCCCGCAGCCCGTCCAAGTCGAGGCTGTCCACCCCGCCCTCGCGCATCGCGGCGCGCTCCTTGGCCTCCTTGCGGCCGAGCTTCTTCTGCTTGTCGAGGCCCTTGCCCGCCCGCTTGGAGCGGGTAAACATGCGCACGTACACGGGCTTGGTCATCTTGTCAATGACCTTTTCACTCTTGTCGAGGCAATCGTGCACGCGCTCAATGTCGGCGGTCATCCCCTCCAGCTGCTTGGTTTGGTCCTTGAGCGTCGCCGCGGTCGTCACGCCAATGGAGCGCGCTTCCAAGGCGAGCGCCAGGGACCGCTTGGTGCCTTCATTGCCGGCGGCTGCCTGCGCGAGCGCCATCTCCTCCAGCTCCGCCACAGACATTTGGTCCATTTCCGCGGCGGTCGGCTCACGGGTGGCCGCGGCGGCGCGCCCGCGGCCGGCGGCGGGCGCGTCGTCGAGGAGGTCGTCAAATGAGTCGGCGGGGGGGGCAGCCGCCGCCGAGGAGCCGCCCGCCGGCTCGTCCAGCATGGTCACGCCGCCGCCCTTGTTCTTTTTCTTGAACATGGTGGCGGGCGCGGGGGGTCGGCAGACAAGAAGGGTGCGCACGTGGGAGGAGGAGGCGGGGGGCCAAGACTGTCAAAGGAGGCGGTCGTCGAGGGGGGGTAGGGAATGGGGAATGGGGAAGCGGCGGGGACGTCCGCAATAGGCCCCGCAAGCGGCAGTCCCAGTCGGCGGCGGGTGGGGCGGCAGCGACGGTCACGCCGGCTCGCGCGGCGCCCCGCCACGCGCACAACAAAGAACACCGTGCTTGGCGGGCACGGTCGTCCTGCAGGCCCACCGCCGCCGGCTGCCGTTGCCGACCAGGCAGCGGTGAAGGGGGAGGCGGGGGCACTGGGGGGGGGGGGTCTGGGTGATGGCAATGACGCGACGACACAGACACTAGAGCTACCGGTCACTCGGGGGCGTGGGGCACACGTTAAGAAGCGCATGTATCTGAGGGGAGGACGGGATATGTGGGAGAGGTGGGGAGCGGGGGGGGGGGGGGGGGAGGGGGGGAGGGGGGAGAGGGGGGAGGAGCGGTTTGACGCCGACAACAAAGATGGGCCGCTGTGCCAAAAACAACACAGATACGAGCCGACGAAGTCAGTGGGTTTTCCAGTGTGCTTTGACCCCCTTGTGTCTGTCGCTCTCCCTCGGCCGCGTGTCACACAGCCGTAGGCAGGACTCCCACTGCCGGCCAGGCGCCCCGCCGTGGGCGTCCCTGCGAGCGCGTTGCTTAAGCTCAACCAAACTAAAGAGGTCTATTATGTAGGAATAGGGGACCAACTCTTGAAGTGAAGAGTTGAGCTCGGCGTTAGAAGAACTGATGTCTCCATGAAGCACTGCACGGTGGACGACTACGTATCAGAAGCGGCCCAGTGGGGGTCCCTCTCTGCCCCTCCCACACACACACTCCCTCCACAGGCCCTGATTTGGGGCACGAAGTCGCCCCGGTTTCCAGCAGTGTAGTCGTCGATTTCGGGCCTCCCCGCCACGTCGATGGTCGAGGCACGAACAGCGATTGCAACAGTCTGATTGGGGGCGAAGTGGGACCCGCCTAACCATATACGCTAGAGCCCAATAATTGACATAGAATCGAGCACATCGGGGTCTGGATGCGAGCATCGCTGGCGGCACGATCGCCAGTTCCCCTGTTCGTGATTGACTCGGACGGTGACCCCACCTACGGCCGCATGTCTCGTGACGTGACTGAACGGCGGCCCCGACTGGCACGGTATCGATAGAATTCGTCGATCTTCAGAGGCCCAGCGGCCCTTCTAGACATGTACGAGAGGCCAGCTCGTGGATGGCCAAAACGCACCAGACTGGCAGTGACGCGTCTATATATGGCAAGAACCTCCAACTCTGTTATATTGCCCACACCAAATTTCAATCCTGCAACTGGAAGGGGGGGCACAACTCAGCACCCCGCTCAAAAGAAAGGCGATCGAACAGCCTTGATGACCATATTTAGCCCTCTCTGGCAGACCCTAAGAGCACGTCTATCGGTGCGCCCAAAGCGACCGTAATATCGATAAATCTTTTGGATAACTCTCGTGCGCATGTTTATCGATCAATTCCCATTCATGCCGAAGTTCACCCTCACAGTCCTTCGAATCACATCGAACGACTGGCTCGGGGCCCGGTCCTCCTGGTCCGTGCAGGCAGGCCCACGGGGGGTCGGTGTGGAAGGAAAAAACATGCTGGTCACGTGGGAGGGGGGGCGGTGTAGGGAGCATGGTGTGGAGCACTTGGTCTCTGTGGGGTGCATGGGTTGGCGAGCGTGCGGTGGGTCTTTCAGCGCCGTGCGGTAGGATATTGTCGATCCTCGCGTCCGCATTATTCCATGTTAATGCTTGCCACCGTGCGTCTCGCTGCCCGAGAAGTCCGATCCGAGCTCAAGAGAAGTCCTCGTATCTCGAAAAATATAAGGCATATGATTGGCTCTCGCATATGGCTATTGCTTTTGCAATCGCAAAACCGACAGCCATCCCGTCCAAATATGGCGATAGCCATGGCACAATACCCCCCGAAATGGCTCAATGGGTGACCGATAGACATTCCCCCACGTTTGATTTGGCCATTTGGCGCACCGATAGGCGTGCTCTGGGACCTTTTGGAGACCTTCGCAGGCAGCAAGCTGCCGCAGGCAGCGAGCTGCCTCACCGTCACCGACGCGACCTCTGGCCGCTGCCCCCGCCGAAAGCCGCAGGCGCGACGTCACCAGCCGCTGCCGGCTGCGTCGCTGCCGCCCGTCCCCACGCGACGTGCCTGCCGCCGCCCCCGCTGCGTCGCTGCCGCCCGTCCCCACCCGACGTGCCTGCCGCCGCGCCCGGTGCGAGCCACTGCCACCGTCCTCCACAGGCGCCCGGCCACAGACCGCCGCCGGCTGCGTGGCTGCCGCCAGGAACCACCGCTAGCGGCTGCGTCGCTGCCGCCCTTCCCCGCCCGACGTGCCTGCCGCATCCCGCGCTGCGAGCCAGTTCCATCGTGCACGACCAGAACTTGGCCACCGACCGCTGCAGGCTGCGTCGCTGCCGTCCGGCACCACCGCTGCAGGTTGCGTCGCTGCCGGCCGTCGTGGCCGCTGCCGGCTACGTCGCTGCCCCCCGTCACCAGAAATGCTGCCTGTCGTCACTCATCGTCCGTGCCGCCTCCCCCCTAAGGAGCAGCTGCTGCTGATGGCCGCTTGCGCCGAGTCACCGGCTGCTGCCGGCTTTGCTGCCGCCGCCCGTCTTCACCCATCGTCCAAGCCGCCGGCCCCCCAAGGAGCAGCTGTTACTGATGGCGGCGCGCGCGGAGTCACCGGCTGCTGCCGGCTGCGTTTCCACCGCCTGTCCTCACCCATCGTCGTGGCCGCCGTCCCCGATGGGAGCCCCTGCCGCCGTGCAGCCCTGCCACCCGGCCACCTACCTTTGCCGGTTGTGTTGGTGCCGCCCGTATTCTGCCATGCTGGCTGGCGCGCCGGCGCTGGGCGCTGCCCCCGCAGCCAAACACTGGTGTCAAGGCACAAGCGACTGACGGCTGCGTGTCTACCTGCCGTAGCCACTGCGGGTGGGTTCCATGAGTGGCAAGCGCCATCTCGAGGGTCCATACAGGTAACCCCCCGGGGTTAGCCTCGGGCGCAGGTGAGAAGAAGTCTTTACCTGTACGCTCTAGAAATTGACCGTGCGGCTGCACCGCGATGGACGCGACGGAGGTGGTCTCCGCCGTGCAAAACGTTGTCCACAACCAGGCGCGTTGTGCGGGTACCGCGCGTCTGGGCGGCCTCTTTGCGGCTCGCAGTTGCACATGCCGTGCCGCCACCACACCGACATTGCACGCCAAGCCCCCAGAAGGCTGCGGCTCACAAGTTGACCTGTGTTTTGTGAGCGCGTGAGGCGGACTAGGATGGCTTCAGGCATCTACGCATCTCGTGCACGCAGCATTGTGATTCCTTGTGGCGACATGCTGAGCTGCCCATGTGTTGGACGCGTCATGCATGCTAAACGTTCCGGCTTTCGTGTCGCAACAGAGTAGTCGGTCTTTCTGAAGAGCAGCGCTCCTGCAAGGTCGATGAAGCAGTCTGTTGGTGAGGGGTGCAGTGGCGTCGGTGGCCTCGGGCTGCTTGGCCTTTGACTGTGCAAAAAACAAGAATCAGGGCTGGTTACAAACGACAAAAGACGCGTACCATCGTGACCAGCGCACTTAGTTGCATCAAGTGCGCTTCTTTGCAGAGAATGTGTGTTTTGGTCGTTTTGCTCCTCTTTCCACCGGAAGCGCGCAAGGCACCTCTGCAAGAGACACTACCGCAGACCGGTGCAGATGGGAGGAGAGATCTGTATGGACAGGTTCATCTCTCAGTTTTAGTGCTCAGAAGGGATAGAGTATCCTACAGGAGACTAATGCATTGCTTTTTCCTGGAAAAAGCAGTTGCATATTCCGTAGGTGGTAAGGGAAGCGCAATCGAATAATCAACTGGATTGTGCAGTGTCAGTTGAGCACGCGTTTAACTGAATTGGCCAGTGTCAGAGGCAATGTGCGAGTCGCACTGACTCTATCAGTACGCCAGTGAGCGGGCGGTCCGTCCTGCTCAGTGGGGAGTCACCTTACAGCCTCCGCCTCGATGACGTTACCCGTCACGCACCACCCTCTCACGGCGACTAGTGCATCCTGCGTTTCTCTTCTAGTTCTTCTACAGTCTCCATTGCATGACCACCACGAATACCGCCTCCACTGTCACTAAGAAACAATCTCCCCGCATCCCGCCGTCCGACCGCCCTCAATTGTCACGACGGCATCACGAGCACGACGCCTGTCCAGATTACTGAGCTCGCACCGCTTAAGTGCACATAAGAGCAGACGCTATACATTGCGAGGCACCAGAGCTGTACACACAAGGAGAGGGTCGATGCCCAGGGCGCGTGGTGACCGGGTTCGCGAAGCCCCCCCCAATACGGCTGCCAGCGAGGACGGACGAAGGCACGGTGGACGAGAACCGGCGCTCCACGCAGCCGGCAGCGACCGGTGACCCGGCGCCCGCGGCCATCAGCAGCAGCTGCTCCCCGCAGGGGCGGCAGTGGGAAGCATTCGTGGGGACGGGGCGCAGAGACACGGCCGGCAGCAGTCACGAAGAGCGGCAGCGACGCAGACTGTTGTGTGTCAAAGGGAGTACCCGACGCCACCTTGGGCTCAACCACGGCAGTACCAACCTGCAGTGTGAGTGTCAACCTCAGAAAAACCAAGTCTCGCCTCTTCTTTTTACGTCCCCCCTCTACTCGGGATGGCAGCTACGTGCCCTACAGGCGCTGCTCGCCCTAGCGCCGGTGTCCCCTGTGCGCACCCTCCGTGCACCCCCACCTGTACGTGCCCCCCGCATGCCCTGGTCCGCCACGCACTGGTCCGCACGCCGGGCGGCTCGCACGCCATGGGCTTCCAGCCCGCTCCAGCACTGGGGCGCCTCTGCGACGCTCAACATTCGTTCGCGTCCGTCTGGACTGCTAGAACCCGTCCGGGCCACCTCCGCCCCCACAGCGCCTACACGGCGCTGCGTCAGGCGCTCTGCCTCATCAAATATCAAGCTGGAACCCACAGGCGCCACGTCATCTTCACGCCGGCGGAGCGGAGGCCCGCCTGCTTACGGCAGTGCGCCCACCGTCCGCGGCCAGACGCAGACGGCAGCGGTTTTGCCTCGCGGCAGAGACGCAGGCGGCAGAGACCGGAGGCCCTGCGCCAGTGGAGCGCTGTGCCAGCGACTCGCAGCGGAGGCGCCAGCAAGCAGGATGGCCGGGGACCCGCGGCAGCGACGTATCCGGCAGCGGCTGGTGACGTCGCGCCGTCGGCTATCTGCGGGGGCGGCGGCCAGCGGCGGAGTCGGCAACGGTCTGCAAGCTCGCTGCCAGCCATGCTCGTTAACAGGTCCCCAGGGGCAGCCCGATGGAGCACGAATGGTTGAGCTGGGTTCGTAGATCACCCATCTTCCAGCTGACTGATCACCGGAATCCAACACTCTCGAAACTTCGAATCAGGATCGATATGGACAACTAAGCGGCATTCATGTCTCAGATACAAATCCAAAACGATATCGATTGTAAAAAAGACTCAAGAAATGCTCTCATCGAGGCACATAGGGCGTCCTTTTACGGCGAAGAACGAAAGAAGGAAATATCAGATGGACACTGCAATCCAATGACACGAAAATGTGATTCACGGGAGTGCGTTGTATCCATAGTTGAGTGTGTGAAGTGGAAAAGAGCGAACGGGCACAGATTGTGGGGCAGCAGCACGCGGCCGCCGCTTCTTTTAACCCCCCGCCAGCGCCCCGTCGAGACGGGAGCCGCGAATTCTCGTAGTCATTCGGTGTTGTGTCCACTGGCTCAATGTCGTCTGTATCCGAAAGTTAATGCTCAGTGTGTCTGGCTAGTGGCCAACAATCAATACTTCAGGGTATTCCTCTCGGGAATTCACGGTGTATTGAATGATTTATGGTGACTGCTCGCTCTAACATCTGTCGCTCGTGCGCATGTCTATCGGTCAATTCCCGCCCATGGCGAGCTTCATTCTTACAGTCCTCCAAATCACAGAGCAGGACAGCGCCGCCGCTCCATCAGCCGGGCCCATCGGCGGCCTGTGCCGCTTGTTTTTGACTGCGACACAGCACCCGCCACGCTCGCTGCTGCACGGTGGCACGGTGCGCTGCAGCCACCCTCCCTTTCGACGTGATCAGCGACACGCGGAGGGTTGGTGCAGCAGGGGATGACATGCTCGTCGCGTGAAGGGGGGGGAAGGGGGGGGTAGGGAGTATGGTGTGGCACACGGGGTCTCGGTGGGATGTTAGTGCGCGCGTGGTGGGTTCTTCGGCGCCGTGCGACAGGATCGACGACGACGTCCGCATTCTCCGAGTTCAATGCTTGCCACTGTGCGATGCGCTGCTTGACAAGTCCGACCCGATCTCAAGACAACTCCTCATGTCTTGCGCAATCGAAGGCATATGATTGGCTCTCGCATATGGTTATCGCTTTGGCGACCACCAAATGGAAAGCCATCCCGTGCAAAAATGGCGATGGCTGTGGCTCAATGCCCCCCGATATGGCCGAATGGGTTCCCGATAGACATGCCCGTCGCTATAATATGGCGACTTGGCGCACCGAGATACGTGCTCTGAGCGTTCCCTGTGTACGGGAATTCTTTGCAAGTGATTTTTGTTTGACAGTCGCCTGTTGCAGACATGAGAGGCACCTGTCTGTTTTCATTTTAGATTATTGATATGTGTGATATATCGGTGCTGTCATTGTAACATTGGAAATGTGGAATCGTTTCTTGGACAATTTATTGAACACGCTGCAGATTGATGCCCCTCGGATCCTGTGAGTTTGCGGTCATGGCCAGCTGGGCATTGGCAATCCTGGGCGCATTGTGCGCTCCTCCCCGGGTGTGCCACCCTCTCGGGTGCGACTGACCGCCAACGCCATCAGTCTACCACGCGAACCCGGAGAATCAATGGCCAGGGGGGTCCAATTGATGATGGGGTGGTGTGATGTGGCCCCTATCTGATGATGGTACGCATGTTCGCTAACATGCTTGCGTGCCAGTAGGCCAGGTGCCAGAGAGAAGCAAAGAGCCGGATATTGACTTGTGACTGGACATGGTCATTGGTCTGGCCAACAGACCCGCGCAGCCATTGTCAGGCGCTGCCACAGTCAGATTGAGGACGGTGTCGCGACTGGCGACTCCCACTTCCCCCCCCGCGGACCGGCGCAAGGCCCGCGCAGCATACCGTGTCGCCACGTGCTCCCTGCGCGCTGCATGTTCCCTCCTTATCCAATCGACTGTCCTACGTCGCCCCTTTGACCGGGCTAAACGGCTCGATCTGCTGTATGCCAAAGTGAAGTAGCACAGCTGATTCGTCCATTTAGTGGCAGACACCAGGGACGGCTATCGGCCGGGGCCCATGCAAAGAGCAGTGTTAGGCATTGGCGCGAGCAGTCGGAGGGCGCGCTAAGAGTGCGCCGCCCGAAATTCCACGGCCATCGTCTGCGCGCCACCAAGCGATGGGGGCAGTCAAGCGCTGACCGGGCCGCGACGCGCACCGCCTCAGTTCGCAGGCGTTGGCGCGTTCTCTCCCTCGGCTCAAGGCTAGGGTAAGACGTCACCGCAGACGACTCCCCCTCACCCTGGTGGACTGACACTCAGCCGGTGTAGCTGCACACGTTCCCCGCCGCGCCGGGTGCGCCGGCCCCCCGCACTTTTTACTCCGGCAAACGTGACCCCCCGACGGTTCCTCACACGCTGAGGTCTCTCTCCGCACCCGTTTTTCTTCATTCTGCCGCCGCTATGCCTTCCTCGTCGTGCACCAGTGAAGCCACCCAGTCGTCTCCAGCGAGCCCCGCGCGCGCTCCCTCGCGCCCGGCGTCCCCGCCTCCTGTGGATGGCATGCTGCAGGGGGTTCCGTGGCCTAATGCCGTACGGACGGTGGTTCGTCGCGCCGTGGCTGTGGCTGTGGCGGTGCCCCACGTCGCGAGCGCCATCTCCACCATTACGTGCCCGGAGCCACTCGTCACAGCCTCGACGAGTTCGACTGTGGTAGTGGCGGTCCTGGTCCAATCCACTGCCTTCCTTGAGCCGGCCGTGCGCTCCGTCGTCATCGATTCTGTCATTGACGCTTTCATCGTCTTCCTCGGCTGGGATTCTGCAATGGTGGCCGACCTCAAGGGCGTCTCCCCGCCAGAGTGGGCCGTCCCATTCGAGTGCGCCGCCCTCCCGCCGCGCTTTGTACGGGCCATTTTCGACCGCGCGACTACCTACGTCGCCCTACTCCTGGCAGGCGCCTCGCGAGACCTGATGAGCACGGTGAAGCGCACGCGCGGCGGCGCGCCGCTGTCCGCGTGGCGTCTTGATTTACCCGACTTAGAGGACGCGGTCAAGAGGGCGTCGGTCGTGGACGAGTCGACGCACGACGTTATCATCAAGGCTACAAACGCGGCCGCCAATGCCGCGAGTACCGTCGCCTCTTCGCCGTTTGACATTGCCAAGGCCGCAGCCGCCATCTCGGCGACCTTGAACGGGTACAACACCGCTACGGCAGCGGCTTCCAGTGCCTCGTACACTGTGAGCCTTGTTGAGCAGGCGGCGGCAGAGCTGCGAAACGGGGTGGTCGTGGTGGGGGTCAACTATCTCGTGAACGTCGACGACTCCATGAACGAGGCGCTGGATATTGCCACCCGCCGTGCTGCCTACTTCAGCGACTTTGCAACCAAATGCATGCAAGCGGCTCGGCTTCTTTCTCGCTACCTTGAGGCGGAAGTCTCCCCTTGACTATTGGCGAGCGCTGCCCACGCCAACCCGGCGAGGGGGCTGGAGGCGGGGTTGGTGAGTGTACGTGAGTAATGCCCCATGCTTGTTTGTATGTACTCTTGTGTAGGCGGGTTCAGTTTGTGGGCGGGTTGTGTGCGTAAGCGGGCCTGCGTGCGTGAGGGCTGGGCGACTGGGCTGCGCACGGGCTGGGCGACTGAGTTTCGCACTGCATAGCGTTGGTCGCAGACCGCGCGGGGAGCAGTTGCGGGACTGGGTTGCCACGGTTTGCTCCATGTCGTTCCTGGGTGACGTGGCGACGAAGAATGCTGCCGGCTGCACGCGTGATATTTTACATGTACGTTTCATCTCACTCCACTCAGCTCTCTTGCGGGCTACCGCGCTTCTTGCTGCACAATCGTGCATGTTCAATCACTACCATTGTTTGGTGTATTATTCTTGTGCCGTTCCTTGTCGGCCCTTCTTCGCGAGGTGCACGGTCCGCGTACAGCACGCGGCGCGGGTAGCATGTTCGCGGTGCATAGCTCGAAGCCAGCGAGTGGGGCAGACACAGCGTGGGCGCCAAAGTGCGCACATAGCAACGTCGACTACTTCTTTGCGATGTTGGAGGCCCTCGTGCAGCGCACGGTGCGGGAAGTACGTTGGCGGTGGATTGCTCGAAGCCAGCGAGTGGGGCAGGCGCAGTGTGGGCGCCGAAGTGCTGACCTAAACAGATACGTCGATGACGAGCAGTCGAAGAGGTCGAGTCTGGCCCTGTCTGGCCTCACTGCACGACATCAAATGAAAGTCGGTCGCATAGTTTTTTGACATTTTACTTCAATCTGGCCGGGCCCTCGTGAGGGACATCGATGGGCCCCAGAAAATTTCCATCTTGCCTCGATTGGAGAACTTGATCCACATTGCAAACGTCATTGCACGTCTACCGAGACATGACCGGTGTCTTTACGGTAGTAGTAGAAGTTCTGTTGGAAACTTGCGGTTTCAGGGCCTTCCCTGCTGTGTGGGGGGCAAAGAAGGGACGCTGATGCCGAACCGGAATCACGGTTCAGGGTAGACAAGGCCCACGAACGAAACGGAGGATGCTGGTACATGAACAATGATGGGTGATCTCGCCAAAAAAAACTAGCGGCCAAAGGGGCGGTGATGGTGGTGCGGGGAGGGTTGGGGTACGGGGACACTCCTGCCCGGTGGTCAGGTACGCGCTCGAGACACTACATGAATGGAGCAAGATATTTATAAGATGAAGCAAAGAGAACAGCTGGTGGAGATGGGGGGAGGGGAGGGGGGGAGAGGGGGGGGAGGCAGGGGAAGAGGGGGAAAGGTGCGGCTGGTCGAAGAAAGAAGAGGGGGGCGCCGAGGAAACAGTAAGAAGAAGAGGGCAATTTCACACAGCGAAAGGGGAGGGGGGAGGGGGGCAGGAGGTCGGAGAGGTGGTGGTAGAGGCAGGGGAAAGGGCGATGGGGGCGCCTGAGAGACACACGGTTAGACACTGCCGAATGAAGCAGGCGTGCCAACGACGGCGTGATCACCCCGTCATGACGGGGGTTCCACGGCCTGCCGATTGGATCGGGGCAGGGCCCCTTCTGCTGGCGCCTGCCTGAGGGATTGGTGTACTTTGGGCGGGCATGTCAAGCGGATCAACGTCCGCTCAATCCGGGTTGTGATTGGCTGAATCGATTCATTCGACTTTTTTCACGCTGATCCAGGCGCGCGCGGGCAAAAATGAGCAGACGGTTGTCAGGATGGTGCTTGCCCAACGAGCTCGTCCGGGGCCCACGGACCCGCAAGGGGCGAGCGTGTCTCATGTGCGTCGTGGGCACAAGCGATTGCCGAGGTGGACCGCTCCATCAGGTTGCCTCTCCCCGGGGTTTAGGGGACCGCTGGTGTGCCAACTGCAACCTTGCAGGCGACGGACTGCAAAAGCATTATCCACCCATTGGCCAATGCAAGAACATGGGACTGACGAAGCAGCCGGCTAAGATAATCCAACGACCCACTGCTCATGATTATGGATCGAGAACACATGCTTGCCCAAAACATTCTCGATGAATGCCCAACATTCTGAACGGCAACCTGAAGAGGAGCAAATTCGCAGAAACTCCAAGACCTCCTATTCCTCGTCAACGGCCCTCGTGAGGGACATCGATGGACCTCAGAAAGTTTCCATCTTGCCTCGATTGGAGAACTTGATCCACATTGCAAATGTCATTGCACGTCTACCGAGACATGACCGGTGTCTTTACGGTAGTAGTAGAAGTTCTGTTGGAAACTTGCGGTTTCAGGGCCTTCCCTGCTGTGTGGGGGGCAAAGAAGGGACGCTGATGCCGAACCGGAATCAAGGTTCAGGGTAGACAAGGCCCACGGCTCGGCAGATCGACATGTCGGAGGGTGTACGCATAAGTTTTCTACCAAATTGATCCGGGAACTTGTGCAAATGGGCCGTTTTAGTCCGATGGTACCGAACAGAGATCCCTCAGTCGGGAGGCATTTCACACATGGCTCGTCGCGGTCTGTCAGCTCTCTCAAGACTTGATGAGTATTTGTTCCCTCGAGCAGTTCTCTTCTTCACTGATCAACTCGATATTTAAAAGGCTATGCCTGTTTCCACAAGACCTTCACGGCCCGAGCTTGAGGAGCAAGATGCGAGTCACAGCCCTAGCGGCAGCACTGAGAAGTGCTGGCCACCCCGCCGGTGGTCTGCTAGCACACGCGCATGTGGGAAGAGCGGCAGCGTCAGGTGGGAGTTGATGCAAGTGAGTGTACTATCCGTGGTGTTGACAGGTGGGCACACCACTGTGGTGCTTGTGGTAGCATGCCACCGTGCTGCCACAGTACTCGTCGCGCATATTGGCCGAGGTCACGTGCCCGCAGATCGTCGCGACAGTCGTGATGGTCCACCAATGTCTCGGTGTCTCCGGCATCTGTCTCCTGACAGAGAGCCCGCATAGCTCGTCATGTATCACACTCCCTACACTGTCGCCTGTGTTTTTTTGAGACACGTCTTACAGGCCGCGCCTATCAATGTAACCCCATTGCGGATCACGTATGGTCGCATTCATAATGCTTATCTGCGGGTCACCAAATACGAATCCGATGTAGTCCCTAGTCCCGGCGCCGCGACGCCGACCCCCTGCCGCCTCCATCCCTTACCACGGCCGAGACTCGCTCAGTCACCTCCGTGAAGCCCGGTAGGTTGCCTGTCAGTTCAAAGAGATTTTGCGCCGTGTTTATGCCGCTCGTCCCACATGCGCGTGTGCCAGCAGACCACCGGCGGGGTGGTGAAGGTCTTATGGAAACAGGCATAGCCTTTAGAATATCGAGTTGATCAGTGAAGAAGAAAACTGCTCCAGGGATTAAGTACTCACCCAGTCTTGAGAGAGCTGACAGACCGCGACTTGCCATGTGTGAAATGTCTCCCGACTGAGGCAGCTCTGTTCGGTACAATCGGACTGAAACTTCCCATTTGCACAAGTTCCCGGATCAATATGATCGAAAACGTGTGCGTACACCCTGAAACCGCAAGCTTCCGTCAGAAATAGGACTACTACCGTAGACACACCGATTTGTGCTCGGTAGGCGTGTAATGAGATTTACAATGTGGATCATTCTTGAATGGACGCAAAATGGAAACAGTCTGAGGCCCATCGATGTCGCTCAGATGGGCTTTCAACGGATATGGTGGCGGGTCAGCGGTGTCTGCCCCCTTTCCCGTGCGCAGCGGCGTTGCAGCAGTGCACGAGCCTGGCCACATCGTCTACATGGCGACAGTGGTCTCTCCTCTGTATGTTAGGCTCACAGGGGGTGGGGCGGGCGCCGCGGTTGTGCCGTGCGCCCCTCATCGTCCGCCCGCTGCAGAGTGGGGAACACGCTGCGGCCATAACATGTAGGTCGCTCGCTTTTGGTGGGGGCTGGAGCCGCGGCGGCAAGCTGTCGCGGCGGAATTCACACCGCTGCCCGCTGCCACCACAGCAGTCAACGCGACAACCACCGCCGCTGGTTTGTTTTCCACTGCCATCACCACCACCGCCGCCGCCTGCCACCGCCGGTATTCGGTATTGGGAGCAGCTGGCTACAGACTGAGTGGGATTCCAACCCCCCCGCTTCAAACACACTCTTTAGCGGCTGATGAGGCCGCCTCCTACGTCTGAGAGACCCAACCGCCCCCAAGTTATTCTGATTTTGCGTGCAGGGTGCTGGGCGGAGGTGGACGTGACAGCCATGTGATTGGCGGCGGGCAGTGGCACTGCAGCGTACAGGAGGAGAGTGGGAAGGATTGCGAGGCGGTCGTGCCCACGGGAACGCAGTGACTTTGTACGTCTTGGGAAGCACGTTAAAGAACAGATTGCATGAAGAAGTGATGTTCGATAATAGAACCCCAAGAACACGCATGAAAGGACGTGCAAAGACAACTACACAACACGGATAAGAGCACGAGACCACACAATAGATGTTTGCAACACGTCCGCCATCCTCAGCTTCGACCGCTGAATGGCAGGCGGGGGGAACCGGTTCTGGTACGGGTACGAGTGCATCCCAGCTCTCACACTCAGAAGAGAAACAACAACTAGATCAGCATCCACCACCCTCCCATGCAAAACGCGCTTGGACTTCAACAGCCTCCCCGCCGCGACCAACCGACCTCCCTCCACGTACAACTGGCAGACAGAGTTGTCTGGGGCCTCCTCCACAGACTGGTGCCGCGTGGATGGTGCTGCCAGCACCACTGGCTTGGATTTGGGCATCAAGGGTGGGCGGGAAGCCGAGGAGCGCATCCCCACCCGCCGCTTCTTTTTCGACGTCTCGGTGTCGGCCTCGTCGCCAGCCGCGGCCGGGACCACGCGCTTGCCGCCCGAAATGTTGGCGGTGGAGGTGGCCGGCACTTTGTCCACGGGCTTGGGCGGCGCCAGTGGCGAGCTTGAAGTGTCGGCCGCCTCCGTCCGCTTCTCACCAGCCGCAGCAGCTGCCACGTGAGTGCCGCTGCTGCACGGGGTTGTTGACGCGACCTCAGTTCCAGACGCTGTCACGGGCCCCTGCCCTGGGCGTGGTGGTTGCTGTGGCGGCGGGGAGGCTGACCGTGTGCTGGGGGCTGTGTCCGACGTCTTAGCCGGTGCCGTGCCCCTCAGCCTCGTAGAACCAACCGCCGCAAGAGCACTGGCACGAGCCGAGCGACGAGTCTCTGGTTGCGACGATCGAGAGCTTGTCGAATCTTGTGCCGGCGGGGGGGGTTGCAGCGCAGCTGCCGCCGTACTCACCAAGTCGAGCGACGGCCCCATTGTTGCACCGCGTTTCGCTGCCGACGAGCGCAACCGCATAGCGCGAGTACCAGTGAAGGTCCTACGTGGTTGCACGGGCAGCTCCGGCACGGAAGCCACGAGGGCGGCTGCAGGTGAGTCGGGCGCGGAGGACGGCTGCTGCGGCGAGTGCGTGCCACCAGCCGAGGACGCGGATGCGGACCCAGCTGTCACAGCCACCCCCGTCACGGCAGCCTCCATCTGCGCCAAAGCCCGACCGGACCCAAACGACCGCCGTCCCACTCCGACGCGCGCAAGCCTGCCCAAACGGTCCCTGGCCAACAATCGGCTGGCGCCGATTTCTCCAGCAGGCTCTGCCGTCGACCCCACCCCTCCCTTGCGCTTGTCCGCCTGAGAAACCGCCCCACCAGCGCGGGTCTTCTCCGATCCAGCAGCCGCCCCAGAAGAACCTTGGAACCCAACCGCGTCCGCCCATGACACCGTCCGCCGCGAAGACGATCCATGGTGCTCGGGCAACTGCCCGCATGGTTCAGGTGGAGAAGGTGTATCCGGAGGGAGTGAACGCGGTGAAGAGGTAGTATTTTTGCGAGAGGGAGGTGGCGCAGGCAACGAAAGCCGACTACCGGCAGTCGGGTGACCTGCTGGACGTCCAGCCGCAGGTGGAGAAGACGCTGGCGGTCGAGCAGATGGAGGCCATGTAGCAGTGGATGTAGAAGGCGCCGATTGAGGGGGTGAATGTGCAGCAGCAGCAGCTGCCGGTGTGGACGCAGCTGAAGGAGATACCGTCGGTTGAGGGGGAGCACTTGCAGCAGCAGCAGCTGCCGTTGTGGACGCAGCTGAAGGAGATACCGTCGGTTGAGGAGGAGCACTTGCAGCAGCAGCCGCGGCTGGCGGTGGAGACGCTTCCGGCCGAGGGGGAGCACTGGGAGCAACGGCCGCCGCTTCCGTAGCTGGTGGAGAAGCCGCCGGCCGGGGGGAAGCACTTGCACCAGCGGCCGATGTGGCCGCAGCGGGTGAGGCAGCAGCATCCGTGGAAAGGGTTGCATGGCTTGATCGCGAGCGGCGAGGAGGCAGTGAAGAAGGGGTGGCCGGTCCTCCGGCCGCGGCAGACCGGGAGTCCCTGTCAGCGATGTGTGTGGGCGCACAGGAGTCAATCACTCGCTGAGCAGCCAGAAGGGCGGATGTAACGCTCTGCGCGTCGAACGCTTCCGCGCTATCGCTCGCCGTCACAGGCGACGCTGCAGAACCACCCGAGCCGGCGGCGCCAGCCGCACCACCAGACGGCGGAAGAGAGTGGCCAGGTACAGGGGGCAGGGGCATGCGCGACGGGTGGTGCGTTGGAGGGTTAGAGCCGATGGCAACCCAGTTGTTGGCGCGGAGTGGAGTGGCATCAAACGGCGTGCTCGGCTGACGCGGGTCCGCCCGCCGTCTCGCCAATTCTCCAGGTGTAGGCGCCACCCTGGAACCCGCTCTAAGGCCCGCCAGGGAAGAGAGACTCGCCAACCGCGGAGCTGCGCGGGCTACCTCGTGCAAAGGTGGTGGCTTGATGGTTCGGACGTAGCTCTTGAGCGCCTCCATTGCCGTTGGTTCCATCTGTGCCAGTAGAAGCACGTTGGCCACGCGCTCTATCGGCGGGTCATCCCGTTTGGTGAGCCACCGCTTGAGGGTAACCGTCACCCGCCCGTCCGACACCTCGTACGCGGGGATGATCTTGGCCAGTAGGCAGTTGCGGACGATGACGGTCATCGGCCAAACGTCGCGTGTCGACTTCCGCGGCCACCAAGGCAGTGTGAGCAGCATTGACTGCACGGTGCGGGCGCCCGCACGCCGCATCGCCGCCGACATGAGGGGGATGACCGCGCGCAC
>ENA-ORXR01001750-ORXR01001750.1-marine-metagenome-genome-assembly--contig:-NODE-1750-length-22151-cov-9.847739_pt1 | contig 22151 bp, 19 predicted proteins | sample MGYA00237866_ERZ511479 | MGnify/ENA metagenome assembly ERZ511479 | reverse complement strand
GGGTGGGGGGGCGGCGCGCGCACGGCGGGGGGCGCCGCCGGCAGCAACAGCCCCCTGCAGGGCGTCGTCGCAGGGTGCAGCAGGCGGCGCCAGCGCCGTCTGTGGGGCAGCGTCGCGCCGATCGGCGGCCACTGGTCCCACGCAACGCGCGCCGAGGCAGCCCATCGGTGCTGTTGTCCGCGGCCATGCGGGCGTGTCCCACGATCCGGGCGCGTCTTTACCAAGCAGAGAAAGACAGGGGAGGCGCGCATTGGGCCACGCACAGCAAGAATAACAAACAGAAATGGTACGGGAATGATGCGTGGCGACGCCGGTGAAGGCAGCGTCGGGTGCAATGGGGGGACCAAAAACAGCGCCGGGTGTGGTGTGCTCGGCGACCGGCCACCCGCCGCTGGTCTCGTCCGGTCAGTCGTCGCGGTGGCGGCAGCGCGTGACGGCGCTCTCCACACGCCGCCCCACTCCACTCACTCAAACAGGGCGCTCAGAAAGTCGACTGCGCAAGAAGCCACCTCTGCCACGCCCTCGCCCTCAGCCACGCCGCACTCCACTCCGCCCATCGCGGGTGCCACTGGGAGCACCTGCTCCAGGCCAGCGGCGACCACGTCGCCGCCACACGCCTCCGCGCCACTCGGCGCCAACTCCAGCAGAGGGGCGGCCCCACCGGTAGGCCCCCCACCCCCCTGGTCGAGCAGCAGCGACGAGACAGCCTCTTGCAAGGCAGACTCACCGGGGACCCCTTGCTCCAGCATGGATATGACACGGCGGACTTGCCTCCCCGTCCCACCCGGCTTGCGGTGCGCCATGTAGTCCCCAAAGCGGCGCATGGCCGCCCTGGCGATCTTCCCCGACGCGGCCGACGCGCTAGCAGACGACATGGTACCCCCCGGTCCCGCGACGGCCGGTCGTGCAGCCGCCATCCCTGTGATCGGCAGCGGCACATGGGGAGTCGATGCTGCCGCCGGCGCTGCATTTCCTTGACCTGCCGGCGCCATGTGCGCCTCGGTGGGCGCCGCAGCCACCGCGCCGTAGGCCGGTACCTGCGGCGCCCTCCTCGCTGTCAGTGGCGGGGCGACCGCGCTGTTTGCCGGCGGCTGCATCGCGTCCGCTGCCCCAACCGATGGAATCGCGTAGGGCGCCGGCGGCACGCCCATCGGTGCATTCGGTGCGGGCAACGCCGGGGCGGTGGGGGCCGCAGCGGCCGTGGTGTGTGCGGCCTGCCGCGTCGCGTCCGCGTCCCCGACCGGCGGAAACGCGTAGGGCGCCGGTGGCACGACCGCCGATGCGCTCGACGCGGGACACGCGCGGGCGGCAGCAGTCGCGACGTTTGCGGGCAGCCGCGTCGCATCCGCTGCCGTAACCGGTGGAAACGCGTAGGGCGCCGGCGGCACGACCATCGATGCGCTCGACGTGGGCCACGCCGGTGTGGTGGGGGTGGCTGCAGCAGCGGCGTTTGTTGGCATCCGCGTCGCGTCCGCTGCCTCAACCGGTGGAAACGCGTAGGGCGCCGGTGGCACGACCATCGATGCGCTCGACGTGGGCCACGCCGGTGTGGTGGGGGTGGCAGCAGCAGCGGCGTTTGTTGGCATCCGCGTCGCGTCCGCTGCCTCAACCGGTGGAAACCCGTAGGGCGCCGGTGGCACGACCATCGACGCGTTTGGCGGGGGCCGCGCCGCGGCGGCGGTGGCGGCATGCGGCGGGGCGCCGTAGCTCGCCGCAGGCGCCCTTCGGTACCCGCCCGCCAACGGCTTGGGGGCCACGGCAGGCGCCCTCAATGCCGACCTCGTGGCGTCCGACGCCGCGATGAGGTGCGGACCAGTGCGGGTAGCCCCGCCATTGCCACCGCTTCGGGCGCCATCGTAGCCACCACCCACGACAAACGTGGCGGGAATGCCAGTGGCAGCGCAGCCCCGCGAGCCACCAGCTATACCATCGTTGACGCTGCCGGCCGTCACTGGCGGTGGGGCGTAGGCGGACGGGGCATGGGGCCACACGCTGGGTGCGGATGCCATCACCACAGGCGGCTGCAGCGCTTGAACGAAGCGATTGAGCAAGCGGCCCAAGGCGGCAACGGAGGCAGGCGGAAGGTGGATGGTCCTGTGAGGGAGGGTTCGGAGACGGTGTCGGGAGGGAGGGCGGGGGACGATCCTGTGAGGGATGAAAGATGGCTCGGAGCGACTGCCAGACAGAGCAGGACGGGATCCACGCGATATATAAGGGCCAGCTGCAATGGTGGCCCGTACAGAGCAGAGAGCAGGTGGCCACCTCGGCACACCAATTGGGCACAGCCGATCGCTGGCGCTCGAGCCGCGGGGGCGCGCTGCGTGCGGATTTTCACCAAGTCCTCCCACACGGGCGTGCTCCCAGTCGCCAGCGTGCGCGGTGAGCGCGCCCGTGCCGCCCAGCGCGCACTGGACCTACGTTGCGCCCCTCATCAAACGACACCCACCGCCGCGCCCGTGCTCGCTCTCCGGCGCTGCCCAGGGACCCGCAACGATGAAGAAGTGTCAGTCAGGACTTGATCGCGGCCCCTGACATTGACTCGAGGCGCGCTCTGATCTGGTCAATGATCCATCCTCGATGAATCCTCGCTGTCGCCGCTCTCATTCTGGGGCCAACCGACCCAGTGACGTCGACAACACTGTCACTGTCGTGAGAGTTGTCTGAACCGTTCGCGTGCAGTATGTAGTCGCCGCGCACCACGACTTGTCATGCGCCAACACTGGTGGACGGAGTTCGGGGTGACAAGGACTGTCATGGTGGCTATTTCTGGACTGTCATTGCAAGAGCTGGCTCCACTACGAGCAGCAGCACAATCAAGGCCCAGGAACTCAGCCGATCCACTGCGCAGTACCCCCAAAACCGCGGTGACAAACAAGGTCTAAATTTCACCGAACGCGACCCACGCCAGTTTGCAGAACCCTATGTTGACGTGTAGTGAAGACAGGCTGTAGTCGCAAGCCGTTGGAATTCGCCACATTTCAAGATTTGCATGGCCGTGCTTTACACCATTGGAAGCCGCTTCACGAGCGGCAGCATGTGGCCGGCGAGAACGGCGTGCAAGCATTGAAATAGGGCGCTTCACAAAGCGTTCGCAGACTGCTGTAGCTCCCCTTTACAAGGGCGTGCAGGGCGGCCACACAGACGTGCGGCACACGTTCTGGGTCCCAATATCTCCGCACAGTAAGCTGGCGGTACACCTCGGACCACTGACCCAAGGGCATGCACGAGGTCGAGGCCGCCGGAGGCGGACCGCGCCGGACTGCGGACAGACAACAAGAAGTCATACACAACGACAGCTCGATCACTCCTGGGGCTGCCGCCCATCTATGTGGTGGGGGGCCAGAGACCTCTAGGCCACTAGTGTAGCGGCCTCACACCGTGACGCTCACGCAGTTGTCCCCCCTCCGCCCCCGGTGAGCTTGACCAGGGCGCGGATGAGAGCGTGACGCAAACGCTGTGCCGCGCGCTCCACGTCCCGCACCAGCACACCATCACGCCGCACCCAATCAACAAACTCAGTTGTCTGCAGACGTGCAATGAGGAGCTGCACGAGAACGAGGTCCTCCTCCACCCTCGAGCGTACCAGAGCCGCTCGACGGGAGCTCGGGGCGTACCTAGCGGTGCTGAGAACAGCGTCCACCACGTCCACCGACGGCAGGAAGGGGGACACACCGTCGTCCTCCGCTGCTGCCTGCAGCAGGAACTCCCCATTGCCCTTGGCCTGGTCCACCGGCTGGAATATTGGCAGCGCGTCGTCCACGTCGTCCGCGTCGCTGTCAGCGTCGGTGTCACTATCTTCTCCATTGAGGTCGTCGCGCTCCAGTGTGTAGGAGCGCGGCCCCTCGGCAGGCGCGTCGACAGGCTTGCCGTCGGCGGCGACCGTTGCGTCCCGACCGTCCGCTGCCTCGTACTCCGCGCCGCCCTCAAACGCCATGTATCCGCGCGCGTCTTCTAAAGTCACCGTCCCGGCCTCAGCTTCAGCAGCAACCTTCATGTGTGCATCCACACCCGCAGCCACTCGCACCTCCGCGTCGTCACCATCCCCTTCCCATTGACCGCGAGGAACCCCGGCCACCCCTCCGTCGCCGTCGCCCGGCCCCCTGCATATGTCCATGGCCTTCATCCCCACTTTGCTCGCACGTCCCCCCGTCAACGCGCCGCAAAGACAGACCGACATGCGCCGCTGCACCTGTTCCAGCTGGTCCTGTAGCCGGAGCTCCATGCTGGGCTCAAATTGCGGGGTGGAGTTGCGTCGGACTCCGTCGGCCTTAGAGCCCAGGGTGAAAACGAGGGGCACCAGACCGACAAGAGCTTCCATTGCACTCTCTTCCGTGGCAGCAGCGGCCGCCGCGGCAGAGGCCGCATGACTCGCCGGTGCCTCGGCAGACGTGTGAGCCGTGGTGTCGGCGATGTCACACGTCACCGACGCGTTGGCGGCCACCGACGGGTCGGCCATCGCGGGAGGGTCGGCTGTCACAGTCAAACTTGGGTCACGGCACGCGTAACGCACGACGGCTTTGAAGTCGTCAATCGCTGTCGGCCCAACCTTACTCACACAGGGGCACAGGACCACTTCTTGCGTGAATAACATCTGGTCGGCGGCGTCGCGTCCCTTGGGCTTTTTGAACTGTGTGGGGCTCAGAGCCTCCTTGTTGATGATGGACTCGCCGCGAGAGACGTTGTTGGCTCGCCGGTTGAAAAAGCGGTTGAGCTCAGCGATGGTACCCTCGATGTTGTCATCACAGATGAAGTTGAGAGTCGGGACGGCCTCGCCGATAGTTCCGCGCACGTGAGCCATCGCCGTGTGCAGGTACAGGTTCCAGACGCCGGCCTTCTTGGTAACGGGGTCCAGCGGCTTTAAAGCGGAGTAGATAGGCGCCAGTAACGCGGCCGCCAGCTGCAAGGTCGAGGCGGCGCTCTCCCGCTCAGCGACCGGCTTGGTGCTGATGGCGCGTCGCCACGACGCGGTGAGCAACTGGCTCAGTTGCAACATGACAACTGCACCGTGGTCAACATTCACGTCCTTGCCGAGGACTCCCGGCACGGCGACGATGAGAGCACCCAGGCGCCCGAACTCGCGGAGGTAGAGTCCTCCAAGGTTGCCCCTCCCCATGAGCTTGTAGATGGCCCTCTTTGCCTTGGTTTCCATCGGTTCGCCCATCAACGCGAGGAGGAAGAACATGAGGCCTTTGCTGATCTTGCCGGTGCAGTGCAATACAGGGGCCTGCAGCACAAAAGGGATGTCCCCAAGAAGCGGGTACCCACGGGATCCCCCCAAGCGCCGACGCAGCCGCTTGAAGAACTTGGAGAGGGGCGTGTAGGCTACACGCGGAAGCAACGGCGCCTGCGGGTCCTCAAAGCGGTTGCACGTGCGATCTTCACACGCCATTATTGTCGTCGACGTGGAAAGAGCCTCCATGTCGGTGCCGCATCCATCGCACGCCCACAGCACCCGCCCGTCACTTCCCCGCCACTGGCCGTGACCAGACCCGAGCGAGCACCATCTCGCCAGGCCCCATACCACAAGCTCCCAGTGTGACGACAGGAAGGCCGCGTCTCGGCCTGCCCCCGAACCCCTTTCGAGCAGCGATCCCGAGAGGTAGGATGCCGGCAGACACGGCCACCAATACGGGCATCGGCTGACGTCACCGCAACCCGTGAGCGTCAGCACGTGGGCCAGCAAGGCAAAGTCACCGCACACTCGCAAAAAGAAGGGAAGCGACAGAGGCGCCGTGCAGCGCAGCGGCGCGCTCGTCGTGGACGTGGACGACGTCGCCTTGACAGGCACCGTGAATGTCTCATGCAAGGTGGTTCTTAGCAGCTCCTGTAGGCGCTCACCGACCGCTGAGTGAATGGCGTGCTCGCCGCTCAGCAAAAACAACACAGGGATGAGCGGCGTGCGGCCCGAGCGCAGAAGCGTGGACGACACCGTCAGGGTGAACACAGTAAGGGCGCTACGGCGTACCGGTCCGCCATCGCCCGCGAGCGTCACGGCGACAGGGGCCGCCTGGATCTCCGCCTCGGTCGCTGGCACGCAGCCCTCCGAGAGAGCGCGCTGGAGGGAGCCGACAGGGTCAAACTCAATGGCCACGACCACTTCGCGGCCGGTGCCCCCAGCGCTCTCACCGGGACCCACCCGACCAGCAGCCTCGTCTTCCTCCTCCTCAGAGTCTTCCGTCTCCGTCTCGTCAGCGTCCTCCAAAAAGGTTGACTTGGCGATATGAAACGACGATACCAAGTCCGCGTCGGCCTCGGCCGTCGTCATGGGCTTGGCGTTCGGGTCTCGTTGACGGCGTCTGTGGTAGGGCGCCGCGAGCCTCTTCCGCGTGCCGTCGCCCGAGACGTACCACCGGGTGCCAGCGCTGGCCGATCCGAGGACATAGCGCCACACGCGCACGGCGCCGTCAGGTTCGAGGGTGAGCAGGGAATGTGGCGTGCCGTCTGGGTTGTCCACGGCTGCCTTGATGACTGCGCGGACCTTGCGAGCGTTGGGCAACATCTTCGCCATGCTCTTTCCGAACGCGCCTGATCGCCTGCGGGCGCGCTTCTTCTTGCTTCCGCCGGACTCTTCTTCACCCGCCTCCACGAGCTCCAGCGCTTTGCGGACCTTAAGCAACGCGGCGGCACTTGGGGCCGCGGCGATCACCGCAGCCTGCTCCTCGAGCGTCAAGGCCGCAAACGCGGCCGCCTCCCGGATGACGACGGCGACGTGGTTCGATACCCGTCGGTCACGTAGGTGCTGGTCATATTTCACCCATGGGTGGGTGTGGGCATCTCCCACCCAGGCAATGGTGACGTCGCCGCGCTCGACAGAGTGATGCGACTTGTCAGTGATCGTTTTGGCTCGACGCAAGACCCGCTCACACTCGAGCGAGGTTAGGCGCGAGGCCGGCAGCTCGGCCCACGACGGCTCCTCGTCCCCATCGTCGTCATGTAGCTTGGACTTGCTCTGGAGAAGATGCAGAGAAGCGTGTGCAGCTGCTCGTGACGTGAGGCGTTTGCGATAAAGGAGCTTCACGACCGCACGCGCGAACACCTCCCGACCCGACAGGCTCGGCTTCGCCACCACATGCGCCGAAAAAGAGAATCTGCTGGGGTCGATCACGTCTGGGTCTCGCACCGGCCCGACAATCAGCCAGACCCTCCTCTTGGCCTTCGACCCGAGGTAACTGATGGGGGCACATATCCGCTGCTGCCGCTTCCGGCGGAGGTTGTGGATGTGACCAACAGGGCGGCCGTCAGCCGGACCACCGACCACGCCGCCCGCCACACCGCTGGCTGCTCCGACGGACGCTCCGACGGACGGGCCGCCAGCCTCACCGCTGGGGCCGCCGGCCGCACCAATGGCCTCGCCAACGGACGGGCCTGCCATTGTGACGCCGCCGGCCACACCGCTGGCCGTACCGACGGACGGGCCGCCCAATGCGACCCCGTCAAACGCGGCCGCGCCACCAGCCGCGACCTCCCTGGCGCCGCCTTCCGGTGGCGCCGGAGGGGTCATGCAAGACGCCTCCTCCGGGAAACAGGGAGAGGGCGGAGCGGAGTGGGGTAGGGAGGGGAGGGCGGACGGGGACGTAAAAAAACAAACCGGCGGGGACGGGGGGGGGACTGGGGGGACCGCGGGCTTAAACGCAAGTGTGGGGGGGTAGTGCACCGACAGGTATATTTACGGCCGAAAGAGAGGGAGCGCCGTGACGGAGGGCGCCACTGCGCCGTTGTGTGTCTTCCGCCGTCGTTGGAAGGAGCCAAAGAGAGGCGCTGAGGAGAGGGGAGAGCGCCTCGCAACGGGAGAGGCAGGGAGAAAGCCCAAAACCGGGAGAGGCAGCCGGCTGGCAGTCTGGAACAGGCGCCGTTACGGGTCGGTCAGGAGAGGCTTTGACAATGGGGGAGACCGCCCCGCAGCGGGAGAGGCAGCCGCCATTGTCAGTCATCGGGAGCCCTGGGCACGCCGGAGACGTGGAGGCGACAAGCTGGACAGTCGACAGGCTGCGAAAAAAGGCCAACAGAAAGCAAAACCGTCAATGACGACGTAAGTACACAACAAATGGAATGCAAAAAGATTCGAAGGTTTTCCGAAAAGATACACAGTCATCCAAGACAGCAAGGAAAGTTGGGCGAACAGCGAGAAAGCTCACAGTTTCCTGTGGGTGCTACTGTCAAAGAGTCCTCGGAGAGGGGGTGTTACTTCCACAATTGCCCCTTCGGATGATGCCCTTTTCGACGATGAGTCAACGTGTCAAGGCGGAGCAGTCCCGGCCCCTCTCCTGGACCGTGGCGATTCGACGTCGCGCTACCAGAGCTTGTCGCGACCCGTATAGCGCACGGCACCCGTCGTCGTCAGAGAACGACAGCCGTGCCTCGTGCGTCTCCGTTGACGGCGTCCGTCTTTCCCACGGCCGGTGCCTCCGCGATAGCATTTCAGCTGCATAGCTGCGGGATGGCAACTGCACACCACAAGGAGGCGCGTGCCCCTGTTCCCTCGTCGGAGCGTTCTCCGTCTCGTTGCTGGCGGCATGCGGCTGCAGTATTCCACGGCCATCCGTGGCAGCCCCATCGTCAACCTAAGGCGCACCGGTCTCGATGGCAAGATGCTCCATGGTGCTCCATGGTACGGGTCCACCTGTCTCAATAGTATGATGCTCCATGGTGCTCCATGGTACGGGTCAGCGACATGCGCGCCCCTTGAGGTGGACCCTTGTACCTCGTGGTTGCATCAACGAATGTGCGTTTGGTTCGATTGGACAGGTGGGCCTTGTGTTATTTTGTCGTGTTTCACGGCTACTGAGCGGTTTCCCGCTGGTTCTTGTCTGTCTGACACTTGTATCTTTGGATTCTGTTTGCATGCGACACTATTGTATTGATTATTCTTCTGTTCTATATATGTCGTACTCTTATTCCTCCTGCTCCCCCATAGCTACATCGTCTGTAGCTACCTCATCTGCTTCCGTCGCAGCGGCTTCGACAATTGCCGTGGCTACTGTCCCCCGGGCCGTCGCTTCCATCGCTTGAAGAGCAGCCTGCATGGCATCTCTGTGCGCAGACGTCAAGTCAGGCGCGGGGCCCTCCACCTCCACGTCCGCCATGAGTGCTGCCGCGGCTCCCGCGGTATTCGCCGCCGTGATCACCTGAGCCGACGCGGCTGCGCCGCTCTCGACGGCTGCCGCCGCGACCGCCGCGATGGCTCTTGCGCGTCCCTCATGCACCTCCACTACACGGATGGCCTCGGCCGTGGCTAGCCTCGAGCGCGCTTGGACGACTGGCGTCGCTGTCAGCGTCCTTGTCCGTGCGTCGTATGCGCCCACCGAGTTGATTGCGGCCTCCACCGCAGCTCGCGCCTCGTCGGTGGCATGCGTCGCCGCCTCTCGCAATGCGGCCTCGTTGATGTCGGCAATGGCGTGCATCACAATCACTTCGTGCGTCGCCGCTCTGGCAGCTGCAGTTTTCTGTTCCATGACCTGCAATATCAACGCGTCAATGTCGCCGTGTTGGACACTGGCCGGCGTGGCCGGCGTGCCCGTGGCGGCAAGCGGAAGAGGTAGTTGGGGCGGTACCAATACGGTCGGCACCGACGCGGTCGGTGCCGCTACGGCCAGTGCCGACGTGGTCGAGGCAGCTGGCGTGGGAGGCACCGCCCGCGTCGGAGCGGTCAGCGGGCGGGCGCTCGTCAGCGGGGCGGGGGCAATCTCCTCCATGACCAGATCCACGGCGCGGGTCCCAAGAGACTGGGTCGTCACGTTGACGGGCGGCACCGCGGGAAGACTGCCACGCGCAGGTGTCACCGCCATCGGCAGACTTCCAGCCTCTCCAGCGCGTCGCGGTGTCCCGCCGCGCGCTCGCCGCCGGTGCTCGACGGCTGCTGGCACGGCAGCGCCGCCGTCGCTGGCGCCTGCATGCACGGCGGCGCCGCCGTCGCTGGCCCCTGCATGTCGTTGATCGTCGACGTCGAGAAATGTCCAATCGCCGGCCGATGAGTCGCGCCGGGTTGCTGTGGGACCGCTCCCAGCAATAGACACCCCGCGAACGGTGTCAATGACCATCGAGTCGCGGACGACGACCCCGTTGAGCACCGCCTGTTGCACGGCCTTCATGGATTCATGAGCGCCCATGGACTTGTGCGTGTCCTGGTTCTCGTGCGCGCCCATGGTCGCGTGCGCGTCCGGCACGACCGCCTCTTTGACGGCCGCCTCGTTCTCCTCACCGGGTTCGTCGATGAGGTCGTCGCATGGGCCAACAGCGTTCCCGTGCGCGTTGGCGGCGGGGTTGAGGACGAACGCCTCGTTGGCTCCGTGCATGTCGACGACGTTGACGGCCACGTCCCTCACGTCCACGATGGAGCCGGTGCCAGAGGCCACAACTACCTCATCGGAAGAGAAGCCAGACACGGCCGCGACCGCTGCCCCGAAGAGCGTGGAGGTGTTGACAACCTCAACGGCGCGCTTGTTAAAGGAGAGTGCCGTTGCAAGGCGCCGACGAGCAACCGCGCTTGCCGTGCGGCGCTCGCGACGCTGACGCCGTGCTGCAGCCAAGGATGCAGTCTGGTCGTCCACTTGACGATCATCCACAGGGAGCCGCGGTACTTGCTCGTCTTGCTCGTCTTGCTCCCGCCTCATGCGATACGCCTGTTGAGCTGGTGTTTCCATGTGGGCGTTCGCGACCTTGCGCATCCACGCACAACGACGGCGGCTGCCCATCGCAGTCGAAGCGCCCGACACAGCGGAGCGTTTACACGCCGCGGCGTGGCGCTATCGCCGACCTCGGCGTCCTTTTCGGCGCGGCTTTACGCTATCCGAACGTCCTTGTTTGCGTGGTCCGTTGGCGGCAGAGTGAGGAAGGGCGTCGGCGGGGGGGCCTGGGCGCCAAGCAGGGGAGGGCGTCGGTAGATGGCGTCTGTGACGAGCGGCGGTGTCCTTGCCGGCGAGTGCGCGAAGGTGGTCACAGAGTGAGGCGGGGCGTCGACGGGGCGGCCTGGGCACCGGGAAGGGGGCGGCGGCGGTGTCCTTGCCGACGAGTGCGCGGCGGTGTCCTCGCCGACGAGTGCGCGGGAGCTGCCAGTCGCAGCGCGGCCGACGTCGAGGCCCTGTGTGCCCAATGTGTCACGACGGGACGGAGTAGTGGCTTGGGAGTGCTGTGTTCAAGTACTTTATACTCATCGGCGTCGCCAGTCGTGTGGCGGCCGCCGCAAGCGGGGGAGTGTTCGAGTGCGTGGGGAATGCTCGCGCAAGCGGTTGGCTACCGGACGCGGAGCGACGGAGCCGTGGCACACACTCCATCGCAGCTGCAGAAACAACGTTGCCGTGGTGAGTAGTCCCGTTTCCGCGGGTCGTGCTACGTTCTCGCTCGGCGCCCGCGAAAGTGGCGCGCTATCCTTTGGTCGGTCTACGTTTCAAGACTGCCGCTGCTGACCTGTCGCCACCTGAAGAACGCCAGCGGAGACGTCAACCATCTACCGCTGCCAACATGTCAGCCTTCGACCGACCCACTTCTCAACCGCTGCAGCGCTGCAGCTGCAGCGTATGCAGCTGCGAGCTGCAGCCAACCTGCAGGTACTGCACATCTGTCGCCACGCGGCGATTGGCAGCTGCCTGTGTCAACCATCTGGTGCTGCCTACATGTCAGCCTTCTACCGCCTGACCCACGACTGCGCTGCAGCTGCGCAGCGGCCAGCTTTCTCCGCGCCCCGAGTGCCACGCTGCTGCCTGCGCGTAGAGCACGTCAGTCATCTACCTCCACGGCCATCTGCGCGTTGGAAAGATGTCACCAGTCGTCTCGCTTCTGTTTTGGTTGGGGGAGACTCGGGCCAGGTAAGCACCGTCTCTGAGTGGTGACGGTGGAGGGGGACCTGCAGCTGGGCCAGGGGGACCCGGGCCAGGTAAGCGCTGCTGCGTGGTGACCCTCGGCGCGCGCTGGTACCTCATCGTGAGCTGTCGTGACGGTGGTAGGGGACCCTGGCCAGGTAAGCGCGGCCGCGTGGTGACCCTCGGCACGCGCGACATCGTGGCTGTGCGCCAAAGGGTTCATCACGGTGTAATCGCAGCTGGAGCACGTCAGCCATCTACCTCCGCGGTCATCTGTGCATCGAACAGATGTCACTAGTCGACTGCTCTGTTGTATTGATTGTTGATGGACCTGGGCCAGGTAAGCACGGTAAGCACCGTCACCATGTGGTGACTCACGGCGCAGACCAGGGCCAGGTAAGCACAGTCTGGTGGGGGACCCGAGCCGGGGGGACCCGGGCCAGGTAAGCGCGGCGGCGTGGTGTCCCTCGGCGCCCGCTGGCATCTCGGCGCTCGGTTAGGGGCGCGCGCGCCTCAGAGCACACCGCTCCGTCGCGCTCCGCATAAGAGCGCGGCCCAGCTCAACCATCCTCTCCGTTTTTCATCACCACGCACTTCCCGTCGCACCCGCCACTCACTTGATCACCCCTACCCACCCCTGGCCTCGTATGCACCTTGTTGTCCATCTGGCCACTCCCTGCCGTACCGTACCCATCCTCCTGCCCCTACTATGGACAAGGTCAACGCTACACACGCGATGGTTCTGCGCAAGGGACGTCGTGTCAACTACGTGATCAAGAAACGTGCCATGAAGGGCAAGAGGTCGGCCTCGATCCTGCCCCCGCTGACTCCCGGCCAGGCATCCGCGGCGGCCGCCTCATATCCTATGTTGGATGCCTTGCCGCTGCCACCGACTCGCCAGGCCGAACAGCCGTTGTTCAAGCCTCGGTTTCCCCACGTGCCCTCATCGATGAACCCGCCGGTCGTGAGATCGCTGCCGGCCATAATGATGCTCAAGACCGCGATGCGTACCTCTCTCTCCTCGGGCCGGGGTAAGGCGGCCTCTACTGACGTACCGCTGACGGCGCACCCCGTGGAGATGGCGGCAACCGCGGCAACGGCGGCGACGGCGGCGATGGCAGTGACGGCGGCGATGCCAGCGGCAGCGACGGTGCCGCCCGTTCTGCCCGAGCCCCGCGTTACGGGAGGCTCCGCGGGATTTGCAGCGGTGCCCATGACGGCGCGCACCCCGGCAGCCGTTTCGGGCACCGCAGTGGTGGGCGTGGCGGCAGGCGCGGGAGGAGTCGCGATCAAGCCGACGGTGTCCATCCTGGCGCGCGACGGCATGGCGGCAGGCACCGCGAAAGGAGTCGCGGTCCAGCCGACGGCGTCTCATGTAGCGTTCGATGGCATTGCGGCTGGTGCCACGCACGCGCCTCGCATGGCTACTGGGGCCGCGACCGGTGTGGCGGCTGCTGCCTTCGGCTCGCCAGGAGTGCTCAAGACGCGCGCTGCGGGGTGCTCCGCAGATCTAGTTGCCGTCCCCACGGCGGTGCGCACCGAGCATCTCATGGCGGCAGACGGTGCCTCCGGTGGAGCCACGGGCCCGACCGCCGTGTTTACGGCCAAGCACGAAGAGCGTGTATCGGTGGCGGGAGCCGCAGCCATTCCCGCAGTGCCCCGAGCGGCCCGCGCCGCGCCCCACGTGGCCCACATGGCGGCAAGCAGCGCTGAGTCGCCGGCAGTTGACGTTTCCGAGGACCTAGTGGTGGTATCCTCGTCGCTGGTCAAGCTTCCTGGCGCTTTCGAAGACAATGCGGATGTAATCGTCGTCTGCGAGAATGTGCGCCCGGTCTGCCTTTTCTATCCCATGGCTGTGTAGCTCGTCTTTCTTTCGAGGCCCGTCTTGTCATCGTTTGATGCCTTCAGGAGTGCGGATGACTGCCGCGTGTCTTCTTTGTATCCTCCCATTTTGTGCAGCCGTTTCTAGTACTATTACTTTTGCAGGTCAGTGGAGCAACTGACTGGTAATGTTCACGTCACGAGAAAACATCACGACAGGCCGCTTCGTCGTGCATATTGTATCTCTTGTTCTCGGCCGCATCCGTCCCTTGTCACTCGGTCTCTCTTCAGTACCCACACCATTATTTTATGCTCCTTGCCGCATCCGGATCGCTGCCGTACTTATCACAGTACTGAAAGAGTCGCCACTTGCGCTGGTCCGAAGTGTGCCCATCTGGTTCCCCACTGGTCACTGGGCGACCGCAGGAACTCGTATGGATCTCCAGGAGGTGTGAAGTTGACAGTAAGTGCTGGCGACCGAATGATCGGAAGACAGTTTCGTATTTATCCGTCGTAAAGTGGCGCTGTGCCATATTCCACGTGCCATTTTCCACGTTGCGGTGCCACTTTCCACCCCAATGAGACTTGCGTCACACTTCAAGCGTTGTCGCTTCCGGCTCTGGCTGCGTGCTCTTCGTACCTCGACCCTGTGCCCATGCGCCACTCGCGTTGTTCCTTCTTTCACCGCAATGTTTACTGAGCTGGCCGTGGCCCCGGATCCGGCGGTGGGACGCCTCCACCGTGTGGGCGTTGCTATTTATGATGGCCTCGATGCCGCGAGCGTCGACTTTCCCGTTCCGCTCGACGTCTTTCTCGCTTCGCCCCCCCTCCTGCACGCTCCGCTCAACCCATTTTCTCACGTACTTTCCCCACTTTCTGCCGACTCCTGTTCCTGGTCCTGCCGCTGCCTGTGCTCTCAACGATGTCGGGCTTGTCAGCTGCGGGCTCGGAGAAGCCGGTCATGGTTGTTTCCTGCTGCAACGACAGGCTCATGTCGCCGGCGACTGAGCACACTCCGATGCCGTCCATCTCGGTGCAAGATGCCGGAGCCCAGGCGGACAACACAGTCTTTGCGGACGCGTCGGCGGACGATTCATCCGGCGCGTCCAACGGCGAGTTGGGGGATGCGGACGATGCCAACTGCAAGTTTGGGGTGGCGGGCGAGCGGGGCGTAGCGTCGGGTGCCTCCGAGCCGGGGCCATCCTCCGGGCTGGGGTCAGCATTGACGCAGGAGCAACTCTTCCTTTCGCTCGTCTTGCGCTCTATCCTCTTCCTTGGCCCAGCTGTTATGCCTTCCAAAGTGGCGACTCCCGCGCTTGTCTTTCTCTTCTTTGCGTCGGAGATGTCCTTCTTAGCCGGCATTGTGCCGGGCCGGCGTGCTGCCTTTGACGGCGCCATCGAGGCGCTTTTCAAGGATGCTCCCATGAAGGGGTGGGATTTCTTGTGTCGCGAGTTTGCGGTCTGCGAGCGCGGCCTCTTCCTTTCCGGTCGAATTTCGGCTGAAGCGCAGCTCGTCGGCCAGCCGGACTCCGTGCCGCTCTCGGTGAACAAGAAGGTCAACCCGACGGGCCGGCACCAGTACGTCTCCAAGCGCATGTCTATGCGTCCGGATCTGGACCTGTGGGTCGTGCAGCAGAACGAGCTCGGCACGGGTCCAGCTCCTGGCGCCGTCACCGAAGCGGAGCTCAGCGGTTTGCGCGCGCTGCTGTCCACCGCCAATGGGCGCGGGACGGCGTCCGCAGCGGGCTGTCGGATCGTACCCGGGGTGACACCCGATGGCGAGGCGACGACGATGGCACGGCTCGAGTTCAACTGGCGGTACACGTGGGCGGATCAGAGCCCTGCTGTTTTGCTCGTCGGCAAGCTGCAAAAGGGCCTGCTCAAGGGCCCGACGTCCGACCTCGCCACGGTGAGCAAGTTCCCGCTTCGCGCTGTCGAAGGTGCCCCGAGCGACTGCCAACCAACTCTCAAGGGGAAGCGCCCGGCCTCTGCCCGAAACCCGTCGTCACTGACCAAGACGCGGTCGGCTCCCCGTCGGTCGAAGAAGTCCAAGAGTGCCAAGGTGCCCGCCGCGACGCAGATGATCTTCCCCGCTCTGTCGGCCGTACCTGGCGTAATCACGGGCGTACTCGACGCGTCGGCAGCCTGGCCACTTGGGGCATGGGCTCTACAGCTCCCACTCGACTCGTACATGGACTTGGGCGCAGAGGGCAAGGTTGAGGTCACCATCAAGGTTTTGTCAAGGCCCACGACCAAGACTGACAGGTCTCTCTACGGCTACAACCTTCTCGTCTCGCAGACCCGGATTATCCCCACGCCCATCTCCACGGAGGTGGGCCAATTTGTGACGACTTGCGGCTCCCTACCCCTGCCAAGCCGGTGTCGGTCCGTTGACTTCCTGCAGGCCGCACGTCGCATTGCGGCGGAGGTGCTGCGTGTACGCGCGACAAGGCGCGCTGACCAGCTCTACCGCGTGCAACAGTCGGTGCGCAGGGCGGTAGATGGCCTGCCAGAGAACAACCGCTTGGCCGGCAAGGTAGGCACACCTTTGGGCAGGGACCGCGAGATCGACGTGGACGGTGGGGCGCCATGGCTGGGGACCGAGGTGGGGATGAACACGGATTTGACGGATGCCGTGGTTGCCGAGGTACATGGAGCCTCGTCGTTACTCTCTACAGACAGGGAGTCTCTTTCGCAGTCCATGGGCCAGAACAAGGCTTTGTCGGCTGCTGTCACCAACGCGCTGGGCGGGGCGGCGTCATCGGGCGGAGAGGGGTCGCCGTTTTTGTCACAGACTCTATCAACGGGCGAGGCGCCGGCGAGCACGGGCGTCCTGTCCGCCATCGGGGCTTCGGCGTCAGCGGCGACCACCGGCGGGGCGTCCACCGGCGCGGCGTCCGCCGGCGGGGTGTCCGCCGGGGCGTCCGCGCGAGCGTCCGCCATGACGACCGCCGGCCGGGCGTCCGCCGGCGTCCGCGGCGGGGCGTCCGCCGGCGAGGCGTTGTCGGAAGCGGCGGCAGCGGCGTCCATCGGCGGGGCTTCCGCCGGCGGGGCTTTCGCCGACGGGGCGTTGGCCGCAGCGGCGGCGGTGGCAGCGGCGGCAGCGGCGTCCACCGGCAGGGCTTCCGCCGGCGAGTCGTCGGATGGCGTGCCGGAGGGCGGGACGTCCGGCGCGGCGTTGGCGTGCGGGGCGTCGGCGGGCGCAGCGGAATCCGCGTCCGTGGATGCGGCCGAAATGGCTAATGTTGCTGCCAAGTGTTCGGCGCGGACGCGTACCGATGCCATGGGGATGCGCCTCACGTTTGCTCCTCCGCCGCCGGTGACGACCTTTGCATTTGCGCACTCGTTTTCCTCTCAAGAGTGCTTGAGTACGAACGTCGTGGAGTTGGAGCGGGCGCCAGGACGTCTGTGGATCGTAGTACCTGTTGTGTCGCCCGTCGAGCACCGAGCGCAGGGCTCATACATGTTGTGTCGCCCGTCGAGCGCCGAGCGTAGGGCTCATACCAAGCTTTCTCTTCTTTCGAACATATCCTTGCGCGGCCTTCAGGGTTTCTTAACTTCGTAGCTGGCTCCAGCTGGAATTCTACTCCTTTTTTGCCATTGAATGCTCCTGCTTTGCGGGATGCCTCGGTGAAGACATGTTCGAGCAAGCTCGACCAGCACGAAATGACCGGGAAGCATCCTTTACACACCGTCGTGTAAGTTGGAACCGTCGATGTGTGGCCAATGGTTGCGCTGCTTTTGGGACCCGCAGACGAGGCGGCGGCCACGCCGCCTCCATCCTCGCCTCTGTAGGCTACTTTGCCGCCCCCACCTCCGCCGCCTCCCATCGTCGAAGGCGCGGGCCACCGCAGTGGCGAACGACCGCGGAGGAGCCTCGCACCCCGCCGGCGGGCGAAACCGTAGCAGCTATCACGCCCCCGCGCGACTGCATGCCGCAAACACGCGGTCCGCAAACATGCGGTCCGCCAAGAGCTCCCCGCACACCTGCGCGGAGCATGAGGCTGACGGGTTGGTCGTGCTGGGCGCAGACGCCAGCAACACGGAAGGGGCAGTCCGCCCGCCACTGGAGCGGCTCTGCTGTTGCGACCCCGTCCTAAACCTTCCCCAGCCGCTCCTGGTGGCTCAGATAACGTGGACAGAGGCCCAGAGTGCAGGGTGGTACCGGCCGTGCGGCCGCGGTGTGCCACTGCCGGGTGAAAGCAGCGGCTTTTTTTGTTACAGCGCCAAAGGAGGGGGGCCGGCGCACGCACCTTTGTGCTACGCATGGCCGTTTTTGGCGAGTTGGCATGCTTCGAGGTTGTTCGTTGTACTCCACGCCCGTTTTAATCAAATGTATTGAGAGAGAAAAGACATGTGCTCAGCGTAGGCCATGTGCTCCCCGTCGACGTGGACCGCCAAGTACGCGTGGATACACCGCAGCTGCCCCCGCGCTCGGAGGTTCTCCGTCCCGCGGTGGACCAAGTCCGACCTCACAATCAAGCAAGAACCCACAGGAATAGCCACACGCAACGGCGGTGGCAACGCAACAGGCTCAGTCCCGTCCCCAGCCCCGCCGAAGGTGCGAGACCACACGTCCACGAAGGTCCCCTCCTCAAAAGATACATACACACTCAGTAAAGTCGCCCCAGATCCACCCTCCTCCAAGTATAAGCCGGTGTCCGTGTGGGCCAGTTGCGCAGGTGTGCGAGGCATTGTAATGAGGATATGAGGGGTTACCCCATCGTAGGCAACATCGAACTCATTACCAACACGTGCCGCGACCGTCGCAAGAGTTCGTCGCACCTCGCGCGCGAAGTGGTTACGTTGGCGGTTCCCTCGACCACGGCCGCCGCTCGGGACCGGCACTTGCCGACGCCCGGTATCAGCGGCGTCCCCGAGCTCCTCCATCTTGTCATGCAGCTGCGAGTTGATGATTGGTTGAGCCGTCCGAGAGGACTTCCGGTACGCCCCGCGGCGTACAAATTCCGTCCACTCAGAGGGAATAGCGTTGCCCATGATGACCCATCCCCGTCCGCCTTGACTGAGCGCCTCCCTCAGTGTCTCTTGGTCGTCCGACAACTCCTCCTCACCGTCCTCGTCTTGAGAAGCGTCCGCCCTCGGGGCCTGGGACGTGGCAGGCGCAGCTCGAGCAAGCACGGAAGCGGCTGCCAGAGCTCTGGCCAGCGCGCCACTGTCCTGCGCGCCGGCGCTCGGCGCCGCTCGGGCAGCCGCGGTAGTGGCGGTCGTCGGCAGAGTCCTCGTACCCTCGGCACAAGAAGAGGCCGCCGCCGTCGCGACCACCTCTGCCACCGCCAACGGGGCGGCGGATGGGGCCTGAACGTCAGATGGGCGACCAGCGGAAGACATAGGGCGGGGGGTGGAGGGGGGTACGAGGGAAGGTTGCGCGCGGGGAGTGAACAAGGCCGGAGGCGCAACGTCCAGCGCCATCGCCGCGCCCACCGTATGCGGGGCGGCGGACACGGCGCGCACGTGGGGTGAGGGGCCAGGGGAGGAGGGACGGTGGCGGGCGGTGGGGGGTGGGAAAGCAGGTCGCGTACGGGGAGCGAACGAGGCCAGAGGCACAGCGTCCAGCGCCATCGCCGCACCCACCGCCTGCGGGGCGGCGGTCACGGCGCGCACGTGGGGTGAGGGACCGGCGGAGGGCGGGGGCCGGGGGGAGGGAGGCGCATTGGGGGCGGCCAACGCCGGGGTCGACGTCGCGGCGGGTGGGAAGGACCATACCGTGGGAATTAGGCGAGAAAACAACGTGGAACGGAGGGATGGCGGACCCGTCGGGGCCTGTGCCGACGACGTTGCCGTGGAGACGTTTTGTGCACCCCCGCCGTGCGCCGTGCCGCCCAAAGTGTGATGGTTCATCTTCAGCTTCTTCGTCGGATGCGGCGTGTCCGGCTCCCGGTTGGGGGATGCGGTTGACGAACAGCCGCTGCCTCCCCCACGCCAAGGTCGGCGGCCGTGCGTACTGCGCCGCGCAGGGTTGCGAACGCGGCTTCGGTGGCTCCCGCCACTGCCTGTGCCGGCGTGCGATGACGACGAGGTCGGCATTGTTAACAAAAGTTGGAAGTAGGGGGGGTGCGCGGGTGTCGTGGGGTCCGTGCAGAAGGTGGTTGTCGGAAAAGGGGGTGGGAGTGAGACACCGTACGAGTCAACAGAAGTCGGCGTGATGTCACAAGCGGGACACTGGCGCGTACAGGTGCAGGTCAGACTCCCCGCCTAGCCAGGGACTACGCGGTCTGCAGTCGACGCGCACGAGGGCACCGCACTGGGCGATGCTCCCCGCTGGCCAAAGGAACGGCGTTGGATGCAATTGGCTCTCCTGGGGAGGAGCACACACACCGCGCGGCAAGCGGGCGCGCACACGACAGAAGCACACCACACACGCATGGAGCGCGACCGCACAAAGGACAAGCCAGCACGAATTAGAACGCACCTGCCACAGCCGTGCACGTCGAGTGGGGACGCGGCGACGCCGGCGCCCGCTACCGCAGCCTGCGGCCGTCGGCGTCGCTGCCGCCGCCGCCTCCTCCTCGGCTGCCGCCAGGGCGACAGCAGCAGCGGCGGCGCCCGGCGGTGGCGCTCCCGTGCCCACAACCCCCCCCAGCCCTACCTCCGCCCGTTGCGCTCGGCGCCCTGAAGGCGCGCGCAGGCGCTGCTCAGCACTCACCACTCTCCTTGCGGCGGCGCGCGCAGCTGCTTTTCCCCGCCGCGCCGCGTGGCTGGAAGAGCGACTCCCGGAGAGCCACCGCGCCCTGCCAGCTGGCAGGTCGCGAGCCCGCCGCAGCGGCAAGGCGACACGGGCGCCTTGCATATCATCAGCATGCTGGAGGGTGCCCGACGAGGCGAGCGTTGGCGTGGGGTCGCGGGAGAGGTGGAAGGTGGCCGGCCGTGCGGAGGCTTGCCCGACAACCACGCCTGCACGCCCCGTGCGTGATGACTACGGGGAGAAACGACCCTCAAATAATGTTTACGCTCCGTGACCACGAGCGGTCGCGACCGGCTGGGCTGGTTCCGGGCACGGCAGTGGTGGAATTGGGGGTCACAATGGACCTAACGGGTGCCGCGATGCGCGAACCAGCAAAAAACATCTTGATGATGAGGGCTCCACGCCCGACGAGCGCCGCCCACGAAGCGAGACCCCCTCCCTACAGCTGTCGGCCCGCTCCCTTCGTGGTCGCTGGTGTCGCCGCCGCCCGTGGTGCTGCTGCCACCGAGGCCCGCACAAGCCACATGTGGGCGCCAGCGGCAATGCCATTCCCTCCCCCACCCACACCAACACGCCAGGCTTACAGCGCTTCCCCCCCAGCTGAAGGTATGACCGTCGGCGTGCTCCCATTTTGGTCGTTGGTGTCGCCGCCGCCCGTGGCGCTGGCCACGGCAGCCGCCGAGGTGGCGGCGGCGGCGGCGGCGACTGCGGCTGCTGGGACAACGTTGTCAACAGGGGGGGCGGCGCCGGCGGCGCCGGATGCTGTGGCGTCGGCAGCACCGTTGCCCCGTCAAACAACTCGAGCTTCGTGTGTACGGCAGCACTACAGGTTCGGCAAGCACATACAACAACCAAGTACCATACACAAGCGCAGTAGCAAGAACACACAAGCACGTCAGCGTCCGAACTTACTATGACATGTACATGGGATGTACAAAAGCGGCAGAGGCCGCAACAAATACAGAACGTGATGCATACCACGACCCCGCTGGTAGACGCACGGAAGCACCTCAAACCGGCAGCGGGCACAGCACACACCCACAGTTTACACATGTCCCTGGTCTCCACCGTAGGTCCGTGCTGAGGGCGTACGGCACGGTCTCACGCTCGACGGTGCGACTCGTCGCGGCCGTAGCCCCAGGCACCCTCCCGCCAAGCCGCACTTCCCGCCAACAGCCATCCTCGTTCAATCGCGCATGCGCACTCCCCAGCGCCATTGCTCCACCCCCACACCGCAAGCACAGCCATGTGCCCTCCACAGGTTGCCTCTTTCGCTCCTCGAAACCACCCTCCTCTACCAACAAAAACATGACAAATAGCGACGACAATAAAAACGCACCAGTTGCTAAACAGCGCCGCGTTGGTCGGGTCATGCCCAATCTCCTCTGTGTACAGCGACACCGCCTGCTCATACTGCCCCGTCTTGAAGTGCTTGTTCCCATCGGCCTTGCACGCCTCGGAGGTCAAGTGGCCCTCCGGCTCCTCCCCGCTCGGCGGCGATGCAGACGCCGCCGTCGCGGCGGTCGCGTCCACGGTTGCCGCGGTCGCGGCGGCCGGCGGCGCACCGGGCGCGGCGCCGACCGGCGGCGACGGCACCACCACCACCGGCGGTGTGGGGATGGGCGGCAGCGGCGGCGCAACATGACAATTGCGCCGCGCATGGGCGATGCCGCCGAGCTTGTCGACTGCCGCCGCCACGCGAGAACCTTCTGCCAATTGGCCGCCTCAAGGCGGGCGTGGCCCCCACGCGGCCGCCGCGTCGTCCAGCGGCGCTCAAACGGTGGCCAGTGGCCTAAAAGCCGTGGTGAGCGGAGGGGGGGGGGGAGGGGGGG
>ENA-ORXR01001749-ORXR01001749.1-marine-metagenome-genome-assembly--contig:-NODE-1749-length-22155-cov-21.509557_pt1 | contig 22155 bp, 18 predicted proteins | sample MGYA00237866_ERZ511479 | MGnify/ENA metagenome assembly ERZ511479 | reverse complement strand
TGGCGCTTGTGCTCCTTGTGCAGTCACTGTGGCGGATCCATCGGCACTACCTAAGCAACTCTCGTCCGTTTCTTGGGTCATTACGGTAATGCTGCCACCTGCGCCAATGGTGACTGAAGCGGATGCAGAGCATCCATTCGAATCTGTAAGCGTGACAGTATAGACTCCAGCTCCAAGGCCAGTAATCGTTTGTGTCGTTTGTCCGCTACTCCATATATAAGACACAGGCGCCTGCGCTCCTCCTTGAACAGTAGCGTTGGCAGACCCGTCCGCACTACCGGGACAACTTTCGTCTGTTCCTTGTATTCCGACTGTGAAGCCACCACTTGCCACGAGTATTGTCTGATCAATAGCTACAGCACACCCTGATACATCTGATACTGTTACAGAATACGTTCCCGCGGAAAGACCGGTAATGTCTTCTGATGTGGCTCCATTTGACCAAAGATAGGTGTATGTACCACTTCCACCGCCAACTGTCAAATCTATTGCTCCTAGACTGCCACATAGCGGTTGTGTTGTGTTAAACGATAGTGCAATGGAACCAACACTCGAAGCCTGAATCCAGGTAGAGTCGGCTGGAGCAAGACAGATACTGGATCCCCCATTTACTAATGCGCCACAATTATCAACGATAGTTGGATCTCCCCAAACATCCGCACCTGTGACTCCACTAGTCAATGCCTCAGCACTGTCATTACAGCCATCATTATCCGAATCAGGATCTAAAAAATCTGGAAATCCGTCATTGTCAGTATCTACAGGTCCTGGACAAGCACCACTGACCAAACCATCAGGACAACCATCATTATCATTGTCTGGATAGACTTCTGAGGCATCATTATCCAACATACACGTTTCTAGTAATAAGGTAATATCACTACAATTTTCAATGGCATCAGGAATCACATCATTGTCACTATCTAAATCCATATGATTTGGAATGCCATCTTGATCGCGATCACACAATACTGTTAACACACCATTTAATGTTGCTGCACCATAAGCAGAGATCGTTGGACCGTTGTAAGGGATTTGGGTAAGTGTTAGACTTCCTCCAGATGACGTCAATTCAAAATAATCTGCATCTCCATTGGCGATCAATGTCCCGCTGCAATCTGTTGCCAAACCCCATATGTTTTCACTGGTCGTCCCTAGACTGACGTGGGACACATAATCGTAGGTAGCATTTACGGTCACCTCATAAATGGTGATCCCAAATGTCCTCCAAGCAACATATACTTTACCATTAAGATATAAAAAATCTCCTGCCGCAAACCCACTTCCAAAATCGAACCATACCTGAGGGTTCAACGGTAATCCTGAACGGTAAATAGTGGAAGTAGCACCACCTGCTAGAAATGACCCATCAGGAAGTACTTCTAGAGCGTTTGCTGATCCCAACGTGCCAGAAGACGGTGTGAAATTGCCTAAAAACGTTTCTACACAATTCGTCGAAATTTCATAAAAACCAGGATTGGTAGCAAATTCTATCGCGTAAATAACTCCTGCAGCATTACTAGCAATATCACCATAAGTCCTTGGTGAAGTACAATTAAAAACAGCTTGGTGTGTCAAAACATTATAGGTTACCAATTCATTTCCACTACCAGCAAGGAGTATATTATAAGCTGAAACGTCGACTTCATCCACGTCTAAGATTCCATCATTATCTCTGTCGACATCTATAATGTCGTAAATCCCATCATTATCTTTGTCACTTGCCCCTGAAGACTGACAAAAAGAGGGGACTTGACTGTTAACAAGAAAGGGGATTAAAAGTAATGAAACAAAAAATGATATATATCTCATCTTAATTGAGTTTAGAAAAAAATGGAGTAGGTATATTATGTAATATCCCGAATTAATGTTTCCATTGTGTATCGGTATCTTGTAATTTAACAAAATATACTCTAAAAATGTTGCAAAAGGTAAAATTACTAAAGAATTTGGTGAACGACTGGATCAGTCATTTCTGCAGGATCTTGATTTAAAATGTCCTTGAGTCCTTGATATATTTTGGGTAAATATGTTTTGAATTTTACTGGTGTTGCAAAGAAGTGTTCTACACAAATACCGAATATCTCATCAGTTTCAAGTTGTTTGTAGGGGAGCTCTGGCAGACCATCCCATCCACGAACCACCGCCATTTTTTTAAGGAAAGCCTCTTCTGGGTCTTCACCTGCTGGTGCATCGAAAAAAAAGAAATCTTTATCCTTGATTTTGTGTTCATACTGAAATGCCAAAGCCATATGGTGTATTGCGATATTATAATTCGATTGTTGCTTTGTGATGCCACGAATCATGTCATCTACCGCCAAAATGATACACCCATCTTCGTAATGCACTTCACCAGTATGGAAATATTGGCGGCTAGGCGTGTGAAATGGTTGACGGTATAGGACAATCTGCCCCCAATGTCTTAGCAATCCACCTTTGATTCCGAAAGTGACTTGTATTGCGGAAGCTGCCGTAAGTAAACGGACATCACCAGGTATGGTTTCCAGTTCTTTAGAAATGTATTCTTTATCAAAATTGAACATCCGTAAACGAGCACCAAAATTCGCCCGATTTTCTGCACTCAAATTTCGATAATAAGGAAAATACTCCTCAAGGAACTTTTGAGCGTCCTCATCAATTGTAGGCGGAAACTTAGAATACCACCACCAGTCTATCTGATGCTTAAATACAAGGACAAGAATGACGTAAGGAAAAAATGGGGCACACCAGACGGCCCATTTCGAAGGATACGGCGCTAAAAAGAACAGTAAAACGATAATCGGAATCACAGGAAATAATAGAACAAACGTTGGCATATTTATTATGTTTTATATCATCAATTTTGGACTATGACATCCAGCCGTTTTCTTTATACCAGGCAATCGTTTCAGGAATCCCTGTTTCTAATGAGTAGGTTTCCTTGTATCCCAACTCTGTTACCGCTTTTTGTGGACTACAGGACCAGGATTCCTGAGTAATCTCCTGCGCCTTCTCAATAGTGAGAATAGGTGGTTTTTTCTTAAACTTCCCTAGAAACTGAGATACTGCTCCAACAATATAAATCACAGCATGTGGTACTCTGATGTTGAGCACCTTTCTATTAACAGCTTTAGTTACTAAACGTGCAATATGGGGCCAATCGTATTCTGCTTGCACAGAACTTATAAAATAAGTGCTTCCTTCTGCCACTTTATTGTTGGCAGCCAACCAAATTCCATGTACCAAATCCTTTGCATGTACCAAGCTCAAAGTCTTTTTACCAAATCCCGCTGTAGAAAACAGTCCATTGTTAACAGTCTTAAAGAAAACAAACATAGCGGGATCACGTGGTCCGTAAACAGCAGGCGGTCTTATCGTTGTAATCGACAGCCGACCCTGATAGGTGTTCAGCAACGCCTCTTGCTGTTGTTTGCTTTTACCGTAGTTATTGATGGGTTTATAAGGCGCACTTTCTACTAGAGGGGCTCCAACTTTTGTAGCGCCAACTGCTGCGAGACTGCTTACTACTGTAATCCGTTTTAGATTTGGAGCATCAAGGGCCGCTTCACACAGATTTCGGGTCGTCTCTACATTACCTTGGTAGAACCCTTCACTAGTCTTAGAGCTGATGACTCCCGCAATATGATACACAAAATCTGCTGGCTGTACAATTGGTCGCAAGGCTTCCGTATCGGTGAGGCCACAGCGGTGCAGGGTTACAGGTTTCCCATCAAGCCATTGCGTATTACTCGATTTTCTAATGATACAATGCACTTCATCGCCCTTCCCTAAAAGATAATCGACGAGGTGGCTTCCCACAAAACCATTGGCTCCAGTAACAATCGAAATTGGCATAATTTAAATTTTCAGCACGAAATTAATAAAATGGTTTCTGAAAAAACGAAATATGATTACATTTATGCTCTAGGTTCAATTTAATCTGGATTATGCATTAGAATATTAGCCTTACAACTGCCTATATAAATGGACGAACAAATATTTGATTATATATCGGAGCGCCCTCAAAAGGAGCAAGATATATTTTTGTTTTTACATAACATGCTCATGCATTGTCCGGGTATGACTTGTAAAATGAGATTTAAGATTCCATTCTATTACCGAAAATCATGGATTTGCTATCTCAACCCCGTTAAGGGTGGTGGCGTAGAGCTGGCCTTCACCCGAGCCAATGAGCTAGCAGACGAACAAGGTGCCTTAAACTTCAAATCTCGCAAACAAGTCGCAGGCATCGAATATTCTGGTGTCAAAGATCTTGAAACTGCCGTTATTCAGGTCTTACTAAATGAAGCGCTTATACTGGACGAGACGATTCCCTATCAATCAAAAAGGAAAGGGACTAGTGAGTCTTAATTGTCCACCTGTTTTTTATTTTTAGAGCTGGCTATACACTAATTTTAAGGATCGCTACTAGGGCTTAACAACAAAATTCGCTGTTTGAGTTGAAAGTATTACCTTTGCATAAAAATTTACCACCTATGCCGGATATTCAACAGCTCAAAAAAATTGCTTCGCAGGTAAGGCGTGACATCATAAGAATGGTACATGCTTGCCAGAGTGGCCACCCAGGAGGTTCTCTTGGTTGTACAGAGTTTTTTACTGCCCTGTACTTTGAAATTATGGACCACGACAAATCATTTAATATGGACGGAAAAGGAGAAGACCTATTTTTTCTTTCCAATGGTCATATTTCCCCAGTTTGGTACTCTGTGCTTGCTAGAAGCGGCTACTTTGAAGTGGCGGAACTAGCGACTTTTCGACAAATAGACTCCAGATTGCAAGGGCATCCGGCAACTCATGAGGGTTTACCAGGCATTCGTGTAGCATCTGGATCATTGGGGCAAGGAATGTCTGTTGCGATTGGTGTTGCGCTTTCTAAAAAACTAAACGGTGACGACAAAACAGTCTATGTGCTAACAGGCGATGGTGAATTGCAGGAAGGACAGGTCTGGGAAGCGGCGATGTTTGCCCCTCACCACAAAGTAGACAATCTCATTGTTACTGTTGACTACAACGGACAACAGATTGATGGGTCGACCAATGATGTGTTATCCCTTGGTGACTTGCCAGCAAAATGGGCTGCCTTTGGATGGGATGTTATGATCCTTGAAAATGGGAACGATATAGAGGCTGTGATTGGCGCGTTAAAAGAGGCAAAGGGTAGAACGGGCAAAGGAAAACCAGTCGTAATCTTACTAAAAACAGAAATGGGTTTTGGTGTTGACTTCATGGTTGGCACGCACAAATGGCACGGGAAAGCGCCAAATGATGAGCAAACGGCTCACGCATTAACGCAATTAGAGGAAACACTCGGTGACTACTAAAAAAGAAACAACATGCTTAATCAAATTATAGATACAGGTAAAAAATCAACTAGAGATGGATTCGGTGCAGGATTGCACGAGTTAGGCAAGAAAAACCCTAAGGTAGTCGCCTTGTGTGCTGACCTTATTGGTTCCCTTAAAATGCAACCGTTCATTGACGAATTCCCGGATCGGTTTTTCCAAATCGGAATTGCGGAAGCGAACATGATGGGGATCGCTGCAGGACTAGCGACTGGTGGCCAAATCCCGTTTACTGGAACGTTTGCGAACTTCTCTACGGGTAGAGTGTATGACCAAATTCGACAGTCGATTGCCTACTCGCACAAAAATGTAAAAATCTGTGCTTCGCATGCTGGTGTTACGCTAGGAGAAGACGGCGCGACTCACCAAATTTTGGAAGATCTCGGAATGATGAGAATGTTGCCTGGATTTACTGTTATCAATCCTTGTGATTACAATCAGACGAAAGCGGCTACGATGGCGATTGCTGATCACCATGGACCTGTTTATCTTCGTTTTGGGCGGCCTGGCTGGGCTAATTTCACACCTGCTGACCAGGAATTTGTGATTGGCAAGGCTGTTACCTTGGCCGAAGGCGCTGATGTCTCAGTGTTTGCGACTGGGCACATGGTCTGGAAGGCTGTAGAGGCTGCTAAGGAGCTTGCTAAGGAAGGCATTAGTGTTGAGCTGATCAACATTCATACTATCAAGCCGTTGGACGAGGCGGCGGTGCTGAAATCTGTTGCTAAGACGGGCTGTGTCGTTACTGCGGAGGAACACCAGATGAATGGTGGACTGGGAGACAGTATTGCGCAATTGATTAGTAGGAACCACCCTGTTCCGATGGAGTATGTAGCTGTCAACGATTCTTTTGGGGAAAGCGGGAAGCCGGTTGATCTGATGAAGAAATATGGGTTGGATAGTAGTGATATCGTGGCGAAGGTACGTCGGGTGATTGAGCGGAAGGGGGTTAGTGTTTAGGGGTAGTCTCTTTCTTTTTAATAGGATTTTACTAGGCACTTTAGCGTTCTCCATTAGTTTTTTAAGCATTGCAGTTCATAGTCTTTGCCTTCTATAAGGATTTTAGAATCTTTGACCACTTTTTCGCCTTCACGTGTCACATAAGTTCTATATCTATTCTTCCTAATTCTCTTATAATAGCTTCGAGCTGCTGCCTCATTATCCCAAAATTATATGATAGAATTGTTCCAAGAGATATCCTAATAACTTTTTTTCTGAATTACAATATAGACATTTATTGGTTTCATGATTATCTTGACATGGATCTTTTATCTTAAAATCTATATTAACATTTTCGAATTCTCCAATTAGAATGCCCGTAACAAGGCGATCCCCGTAAACCCCATTACAAGGTTCAAGCAACTCATAATTACCTGGTTCTATTTTCTTACTTTTGGTAAAGTCCTTGACTGTCAGTGTAAACTGTTCTAATCAGGATTTCCGATGAATCCAGAAGATCAATTTTAAATGAATCAACAACAACAAGCAATATGAAACCATTAAAAATTAACGAAGTATTTGAAATTACCAAAAAAAGATATTTTCATTCAGAAGTTACATCTGGCGAGTTTATCTTCTTCGAAGTATTCCTACAATCCAATTATAGTAGGGAAGAGGTTGCATTTGGCGTCCAAGAATTTTTAGACTGGGACGAATCTAATACTGAATTTGAAGTTGTTGCAGATGGAAGGTTTTGGGCAATTGAAGAAAAGTAAATCGTTGCGGTATACGATTTCTTTTGCATTAATTTAATAGTGCATGCAGCTTATTGATGATTTTTTTCGTTCTATTAGAACACATTTACTTCATAATCCAAATACCCTTTTCTGGTACAGTCTCCACTATTGCAGTTAATTCTGGCTTACCGTTAAAATTTTTAAGAAATTTTGAAAAAAAATTAAGTAGAATTGAATTTAGTCCGAATGGAAGGTTTTTATACGTTGCAAATGGAGGATATGCTGGTTCTGGTAGTACAAGCATCACGTACTTGGCACAAATTGATCTGGATGTCACCCCTTACGAAGTTCGTATGCTACGCCAAATAATACTTACAACACAACTACTGGAAGAGGATGTGGGTTTAATGTACCAAACTGCTTAGATGGCTGTGAACTTGGTCCTATTGCTATTACTGTTTACGATGCGCCACCCGCATTGACGGCTACGATTTCTGGCTTGGATCCAATGTGCTTTGGGGCACAAGATGGCAGCGCAACTGTAGTACCAATCGGAGGAACGGCTAGCTATACGTATTTATGGAATGATAATCAAACAACTCAAACGGCGTTTGGGTTAGGCAGTGGTAATTATGCTGTTACGATTACAGATGACAATGGCTGTCAAATTGTAGCAGCGATTTCCCTAACCCAACCCCCTCTAATCACAGCGTCGCTTGATGCCAACGATGTAATTTGCTATGGCGAAAGCAACGGGAGCCTGCTTGTTTTAAGTAGCTCGGGCGGAACGGGCATGCTGGATTACTCATTGGATGGTATCAATTATCAAGTGGATTCTATATTCAATGGCTTACTCGCAGGCATGTATACTGTTTATGTAAGAGACGATAATGGTTGTGTTTACGAATTCGTTCAATCTGTTGCAGAGTCAGCTGAGTTGGTAGTAGACGCAGGTCCAAATGTGATGGTCCAATTAGGTGATAGTATTCAGTTGGATGGTGTTGCAAACTACAATGGACCATTGACCTGGACTTGGGAAACCAACGATTTCCTGAGTTGTAATGACTGTCCTAATCCTTGGGTGTTACCACTGAATACGATAACCTATCAGCTGATGGCCCTTGATTCTAACGGGTGCGAGGCCTCTGATGAAGTAACGATCACCGTACAGATTGACCGAAATGTATTTATCCCCAATATCTTTACGCCCAACCAAGATGGGATCAATGATGTCTTTCATGCTTTTGGTGGTCCAGATGTTGCTAGCATCAGAACCATGAACATCTATGACAGATGGGGCGAGCCAGTATTTGAAGCCAATGACATTCAACCCAATGATCCCTCAATGGGTTGGGATGGTCGATTTAGGGATCAAAAAATGGCTTCATCCGTGTTTGTATACTACATTGTTGTTGAATTCATTGATGGATATGAACGGGAATACAAAGGCGATTTTACTTTGATTCGATAACATTTATTTTGGGCATCCCCTACATACACAATTGCTGTTAACGTATCTATTGTTTATGTAGTGGCGGGCTGTCCGGCAGTCTTCCAAACCAAAAGAAAGGTAGTAGGTCAAAAGCCTACTACCTTTCTTTTCATCTGGGTTCAAACAACCGAGAGGCGATCCGCACCTCCCATCCCTATGCCGCACCTCCTCAATTTATTCACGCAGAGAATTCAGGTTAATAGGAGGTGTTTGAATAATGCGTGAGATGTCCTGTGTTTAGGTGCAAGTCCTCCAAAAATGTCAAGACATTGACAGTATAACGTAACGACTACATCCTATGTTTATTATTAATCAACACAAAATCAGATAGTTAGATTAACATCAACTTAAAAACAAGAATTAAGGATTCCTTAAAAAGCTTACTCGGCACACGCTTTGATTAGATAGTAAGTGAACCCATTTTAAAATAACCAACATGTTTGCGTTATTTGTTGTATTTTTGCAAACAATTCAAATATTATAATAATGAGAATTTTATCAGCACTTATCCTTATGCTTGCGCTGTCTGTTACTGCTAATAGTCAAGGGATTGATTTTTTTAAAGGAACTTGGGAAGAAGCATTAGCCGAATCAAAGAGAACTGGAAAGCTAATCTTTGTTGACGCTTACACCACATGGTGCGGGCCTTGCAAGAAAATGACAAGGAATATATTCCCAATGAAGAACGTTGGTGATTTCTACAATGCCAATTTTGTAAACACTAAGTTTGACATGGAAAAAGGGGAAGGAAGAAAGATCCGATCTAAGTACAAAGTCAATGCGTTTCCCACCTTTTTGTTTGTTGACGGTAGTGGAAAATTACAATACACCACCAAAGGCGCAAAGCCTGCAGATGCCTTTATCAAGGTAGGACAAACCGCACTTAAGAAAGCTGACTTTTCAGTAGATTATGCGGAAAAATACGAAGAAGGAGACAGAGATCCGGAACTGCTTTACAAATACGCAATGTCATTAAAGAAGTCGAGAAAACCCTCTCTAAAAATAGCGAATGAGTATCTCAGAACACAAGATAACCTGAAATCAGAGAAAAACCTCTCCTTCATTTATGAGCTCACCACTGAAAGTGATTCCAGAATCTTCAAATTACTGATAGAAAACAGAACTGCGATTGAAAAAGTCGAGGGGAAAACAGCAGTAAAAGAGAAAATTGAAGCAGCCTGCAATCAAACGGTAGCAAAAGCCATTGAGTTTAAATCAGCAGATTTATTAAACGAAGCCAAAGAGAATATGAGGGCACACGTCCCCGATAAAGCAGAAGCATTCAATTACACTAGCGATATGGCGTATTACAAAGGAACAGGTGACTCAGCAAGCTACCTGAAAGTTTGTGATAAGTATTTGAAGAAAACAGGAAAAAATAATGCAGCATTACATAACAAAATTGCAACAGAGCTGTTTAAAGACTTTAGAAATGATCCGAAAGCTCTACTCAAAGCAGAAGGATATGCTAAGAAAGCCGCACAGTTTGGAGGATTGAGCGAATACAATTACACCTATGCATTGATTTTGTACCAAAATGAAAAAAAAGATCAAGCATTGAGTGTCGCTCAAACAGCAAAAAAATTAGGAGAAGAAGAAAACAGTAAAATCTTAGGAAAAATCAACGCCTTCATTAAAAAAGTAGAGGCAGAATTATAGAAAGTCGTTAGTAAGACAAACAAAGTAACAGTATCATTCTAAATTAGAAGTATGAAAAATATAATCATCATTTTATTTATAGTCATCTTGACTTTCAACGTCTATGGTCAAGATTCCGCCATCAATTTTGATGATGGTAATTGGTCAAGCATACTGGCAAAAGCCAAAGCACAAGACAAACTGATTTTTGTAGATGCCTATGCAGTATGGTGCGGCCCTTGCAAAAAAATGTCTAATGAAGTATTCCCAGATAATGAGGTTGGCGCATATTACAACGATAAATTCATAAATGTGAAAATGGATATGGAACGTGGTGAAGGCATTAAAGTTGGATCTACTTATGGCGTTGCTGCTTATCCGACATTACTATTTATCAATGGCGATGGCGAACTAGTGCATAAAGGACTAGGATACCACGAAAAATCGGAGTTCCTTGGACTCGGGGAAGCGGCTTCTGATCCGTCTTCTCAATTGGTTTCTCTAGAGAACAAATATGCCGAAGGTGATCGTGATCCTCAATTATTGAAAAACCTGACCAAAGCTGCACAGAATGCAGGCAACAACAATTTTAGTCAATATGCACAGGATTTTCTTGAAACTCAGGAAGATTGGTCAACAAAGGATAACATGAAATTCATCATTTCTTATGTGACTGATGTGTCTTCAAAATCTTACCAATATATTCTTGAAAACAGAACCGCCTTTATAAGAGAATACGGCAAGGCGAATGTAGATCTTCAGATCGGCAGAGCCATCAACAACGAAATCTATAAAGGAGAAGGCAGTAGCTTGTCTCTAGATAAAATTGATGCACTTTATAAAGAAGGATTGCCAGACAAGGCTGGATCGATGTCTTCACAGTTCCGTATTAAATACTACGAACGGGCAGGAGATGGTGCGAAGTATGCAGAAGCTACAAATGACTACTTCACCAACTATCCTCCAACGAACTGGCAGGAATACAATGCAATAGCTTGGACTTACTTTGAAAACTATGATGACAAAGTATTGCTAAACAGAGCATTGGAATGGGGCAAGCAATCAATCGCTATAGAAAGTAATTATTATAATAATGATACAGTTGCTGCACTTTATTACAAGTTAGGAAAGAAAAGGGAAGGAATAAAAGCAGCAAAAGCAGCCATAAAAATTGCAAAATCAAATAATGAGTCTGCTGATGAAACAATCAACTTGTTAAAGAAAATTAAGAATTTATAACAACATATTTGTTAAAATTACGTACAAAGTTGATGATCTCCCCAGGTTGTCAACTTTTTTGTTTTAACTATTGGTCGTTTTCTTAACCTAAAACCCAGAAGTAATCAACCAAGTTTTGATAAGAAAACATTAGAATTAGGGTTAAAAATTAGTTAATCCAGTGAATTACACCTTATTTCAAATATTTAAACTATAAATTTGGGTAAGAAAGATTTTAATATCTAAATTTGAGTATAAAGCCTACCCGCTTTTCTAAACTCAGGAAGCTAGGGAATGCGTTCCTAAAACAACTTTCTGATTTTGCTAATTGAATTTATGAATAAGAATACCATTTGGTTGATTGTTGGTTTAATGACTGCCGCATTGATTGGCATCGTTATCACGCAAGCTTATTGGATAAATTATGCTGTAAAACTCAACGAGGAACAGTTTGATAAGAATATTGGAATTGTGTTGGAAAATATCGCAAACCGATTTGAGAAAGATGAACTGCACCAAGCATTCAAAAGTGAGTTCTTTCCGACAACACCACCAAAAGAACAAGATCCAGAATCTTCGATATTTGATTTCCTTGAATCTAATCCAGACTTTAGTCGAACGTTTTCCTTTGAGGGAATCGTACCACCAGAGAGTTATCCGAATATGGCAATTGCCAAGTATTTCGCAACCAGTCGTATCACCACTACCTTTGATAAAGTGATTGAAGATTTTACTGAAATGGTAGCGGCCGAAACAGTAAGGCGAATGCCACTAAGCAGTAGAATAAAACCAGAAGTTCTCAATCAGGAAATCATAACACAGCTGTCTGAAAAAGGAGTAGACCTGGATTTTAACTATGGGGTGTTTGACAACAGGAAGCGCCAGTTTATTTACATGAAAGACTCAGACGAAGAGACTTTTAAGAAAGGTCCTGACATCGATCAACAAACTATCGACCAACTGAAGAACTCTTCGTATCGAGTCAACCTATTACCAGAATATGCAAGAGGTTCTAGCGTAGTCGCGGCAGCAGGAAAATTATTCATTGATTTTCCAGGTAAAAGGAATTTTCTATTGAGTTCTGTTTGGTTGATGATGTTGGGCGCAATTGGCTTTACGAGTATTATTCTGTTTAGTTTTATTTATACCGTTCGGGAAATCTTCCGTCAGAAAAAGTTATCGGAAATTAAGAATGATTTCCTCAATAACATGACACACGAGTTCAAAACACCGATTGCCACGATTTCGCTGGCTGCCGACTCTATTACGAATCCCTCAGTGCGCTCGGATGAGGCAAAGGTGACTCGTTTTGCCAATATTATCAAGGAAGAAAATAGAAGAATGAACAGGCAGGTAGAGCGGGTATTGCAAATGGCAATGATCGATAAACAGGATTTTCAGGTGAAATTTGAAGAAATAAATGTCAATGAGATAATACTAAACGCTGTTTTACCGTTTAGTATTCAAATAGATAATAAAAAAGGAATACTAGATTATGAGCTAAACGCAGAAAATCCTATCATCACTGCTGATAAAACACACTTTACCAACGTAATTCATAATTTGCTGGATAACGCAAATAAGTATTCACCAGAAACGCCCAAGATTAAAATCAGCTCCTCTGACCACAAAAATGGTATCATGATTTCCGTCAAAGACAACGGTATTGGAATGAGTAAAGAGGATAAGAAACTGATTTTTGACAAATTTTTTAGAGTTCATACTGGTGACGTTCATGATGTAAAGGGCTTCGGATTAGGGCTAAGCTATGTAAAAGCGATCATGAATGCGCATTCTGGTACGATTGATGTGAGAAGTGAATTAGGAAAAGGTAGTGAGTTTATTATCTACTTTCCCAAAAACCCAAAATAGTATTCCCCAAATTAAAGAACTTAAATTATATTTAAAATGAATCAAAATCCTAAAATTCTCCTGGTTGAAGATGATCAGAATTTCGGAGACGTATTACGTTCTTATCTCGAAATGAATGAATACGACATTACCCTTGCCACTGACGGGGAACAAGGAATTAATACCTTTAAAGAGGGTAGCTTTGATCTTTGTATTCTGGACGTAATGATGCCTAAGAAAGATGGATTTACAGTGGCCACTGAGATCAGAGGCACGAATAAGGACATTCCCATTATCTTTCTTACCGCAAAGACAATGAAGGATGATGTAATCAAGGGATTTAAAATTGGGGCAGATGATTATATCACTAAGCCATTCAATTCTGAAGAACTACTATATAGAATTCAAGCGATTTTGAAGCGAAGTCAAGTGACGGCCACCGAAGACGAAAGAAGGGAATTTGAAATTGGTAAGTACCACTTTGACTATCCACTTCGTATTCTTTCTTTTGAAAATGATGACAAGGAAAAACTATCTCCGAAAGAAGCGGAATTACTAAAAATGTTTTGCATTAAAGTCAATGACATCTTGCCACGTTCTGAAGCACTAGTTAAAATCTGGGGAGAAGATACTTACTTTACCGCGAGGAGCATGGATGTATTCGTTACCAAACTAAGAAAGTATCTCAAAAAGGACGACGCGATTGAAATTATCAACATCCACGGTAACGGCTTTCAACTTAAAGTAAAGGAAGAAGCATAATTTGATAATGTTGAGCCCACTCCGAAAAGTCTCAATGTTTAATGACTAATGTTTTATGTGCCCTTATAAAATAGGTTGCTGTAATTAGTAATTAATTTGGGATCAATCCACCAATTTTGATTCTCGCTGTAAAGATGCCTATGCTTGCGAGTCAAAATTACTGTGGAGCCGAAAGTATGGTACTGTCCCAAGGGGCAGCATTGTGTTAGCGGGCTTGTTTTTCTATTTCCAATTTATTATTTCAAAACATATTCTTTCTTTATTCAATAGTTCTTTAATGGCATTCACACGGTTTTTTTGCCCTAAAGTCATATTGGCTTTATAGGTATTTACAATAATTAGTTTCGGGGTTAAATTAATTTTAAACTCAGCGTCTTTTCTAGTTAATAATCCTAAATTTTGCTTGATTTGAATTAGTCTTTTATAGAAATCATACAATTGATTTTCATAGGTATTAATGAAAGACTGATACCTATCCATCTGTTTTATTATTTCAGGTTCTTCCTTGTTTTTTTGTTCATCGTTTCTTAAACGCTTATCTATAATTCGTTTCAATTCAATGAAGGATAATTCTCTATTTTTTAGTTTAACTAAATCAATTCTTAGCTTTCCTATTTTAGCATCTTGATTATACTGGAATTCAGAATCAATGTAATCCGAATTTTTAGTTATCAATTCTCCCTGAATTCTCTTTTCAGAGGGATGCTCGTTATTAGAATTACTTAAATTTTCTTCAATTCTACGTTTTATTCTCGATAATGTCTCATTATCCAGTTTTTCAAGATTCAAACTAGAATAGGGCTTGTCAATAAGATTTTCTTCACCTAAATATTTGTGGTGAATATCTGCATTAAATCCGTTTTTATATTTTATTCTAGCAATTGATCCACCTAAATAATAAATGTTTATGTAATTATCTTTTCTAATATCTATGTATAAATCAGGATCGCTACAAAACATCTCCCACCATTGTGGTTTATCTTTCTCAATTCTTTGAAAAATCTCAGCATTTGGATCAAGTGCATTGAATGTACCTTTCATGATTTTACTAAATATAGTTTACTAATGATTTGTTTCTAATAACCGCTAACAGTTTGTAGCCTACTAGCGTGCTGCACGAGCAAAGATAAAACTTAAGCTGTAGTAGTTCGAGAAACATCGGTCTTTCTAAGGGCATTAAAATTGATAATTTTTTAATAGAGCGACTACAAAAGTATCCTAATAGAAATCCACCAAAGGAAGCTATACTTGCGGCAGGACAGAATTGCCTTTAGTTCTGTATTCCTTGTGTCTCACCTTATGGAGCTTGTTTTTCTGTTCCTTTGGTTTTGTTTCCGAGATGTTATCCTCACGGACTTTCTCTTCATCCCGCTTTAAAACTGACAGAGATGACCGTGTTGCTTCAGCCATTGCTCTTTGAGATCATAGTCGGGCATGACGTCACTGACGACCTTCCAGAAAGCAGGAGAGTGGTTCATTTCAATTAAATGGGCCAGTTCGTGCACAATCACATAATCGATAACCTCTTGAGGGGCAAACAACAATCTGGAGCTGAGGTTGATATTGCCTTTAGAAGAACAGCTACCCCAATTGGACTGATTGAGCTTGATGCGGATACCGTTAATTGGTTTTTGGAAGTATCGATCATTCCAGAAGTGCACACATTGTTCGATGTCGTGTTGTCGATGTCTTGCAATCGTTCGGCTTAGTAAGTGTCGGATGGACTTTTGTCGGTTTTGGTCTGTGTCATGGGTGCTCAATTCCATGTGGATATTCGTTCCTTTGATTGAGGCGGTATGTGACTTTCTGTCTTTCATCTCCATAGAAATGGAATAGGTATATCGGCCTACTGTGATCTGATCTCCGTCTTGGTATTGTTTTTTGATAAACTGTTGTTGCAACTTTTCATTGCTGTTGAATTGGTTGGTGACCCATTGCTCAAATCGCTTGAGGTGTTGCTCTTTTTCGGAAGGGAGCATCAGGTGTGGAATTCTGCAATAGACTTGTTTTCTACCGAATGAAAATCGCACATTATTCCTATGTTCATAAACGATTGTTACTGGAAGCGAGGTGCCATTGACTTCCAGAACAGTGTTGTGTTTTGTAGGATGTTTACTGTTGCCGAAAAAACTGAGTAAGCCAATTTTTTTCATAGAAGACAAATTTAACAAAAGATGTTAATTCTGAGTTAAAACTTACACTATTTGATAAAATATAGTTACAACTTTTCGTTTAATCGGTACAAAGAGATGAAACATTTAATAACCACTATTAATGTGGTATTAAGTTTTGTGCTTAGGGTCAAATTGCGTATATTCGCAGGAAGAGATCCAGCGAAACCAAATTAAATTTGCACTTGCCTATGGTTTAAACCTTTACTATTATTTTAATAAAATTAAGTTATTCTATGAGCACAGTAAAGTTTAGTACGATGAGCATTAATGCTCCCGTTCAGGAGATTTGGGATGTTCTAATTGATCGTGTTTTTAATCCTCAAAAGTATCTTACAGGAGTTTTGGAGTTCACCCTTCAGGATCAAGGACAGACACTAATCAGGAAAATGCAAACCACTCTGGGCGAAATTGTTGAGCGAATAGTAATCGATTTCAAAAATCTAATCATCACTTCAGAAATTATTGAGCATCCTACGTTTGAGGGATCATCAGTCAACCAAATAATTCCTTCAGAGGATCAGTCTAATTTTTCTTTAACGGCGTTTATCAAAAACTGGAAGCCGAAAGATCCTAAAAACGTAACCCCAGATTTTACAAGCCTCAAAGAAGAGCTGCTTGTCACTAAAAAGATTGCAGAAGAGTATTTGAAGCATAAATAGTAATAAGGGATTAGGTATTGGCTGTTGGGATTTGGTTCCGCACAATAGTTAAAAGGGATTAGCTATTAGGATTTGATTCCCAAAAGCCAGCACCCAATCCCCAATTCCCTTCTCACCCTTCTTCAAATAACGCTGCCATTTTTTTGTATTTATCTTTTTCAGGGTTTATTACTGCTGCAGAAATAAAAAATTCTTTTGCATTTTCAAAATCTTGTGTTTCGTAATAGTACAGTCCCAAATTATAATATGCTTTTGCGTCTTCAGTATCTAGCTCAATCGCTTGCTGCCAGTCCGCTACAGCTAGTGATAACTGCCCAAGTGCAAGGTGAGCGTCAGCCCTCATAATATAGTGATGTGGACTATCAGAATCATAACTAATACAGTGATCAAAATCTGCCAAAGCGTCTTCAGGCAGTCCGATTTTGAGTAGGGAGACTCCTCGAATGTGTCGGCTCTCAAAATCAAGCGAATCTAGATATACAACCTTATCTAAATGCTTGATAGCTTCTAGTGGTTGGTCAATTTTGTCATATAAAAACCCTAAAAAGCCATTGCCTTGCAGATCGTTTGGATAGTATTCTAACAACTGTTTATATTGTTGTATGCAAGCTTCATAATCTCCGTTCATGTAGTAATAATTACCTAATCCGAAATGGGCCATTTGAGTTTTTGGATCTTTTTGAAGCACATCAGTCCAAAACGTTTCGTCAGATTGCCAGATTGCTGTTCTATCGACAGTTTTTATTCCAAATAATAAAACAAGAACAACGATACATGCATGAAATGAAACCGCTAACTGTTTTTGTTGCGCTAAGAATTGCTTCAACAGCATCATGACACCTAAATTTAAGCCTAAATAAGGCAAGTACGTATACCGTTCTGCCATCATCGCACTACCAACAGGAATGATTTGCAATACAGGCAACAAGGCGACCGTAAAAAAGGCTAAACCAATCACCGGATGTTTGTATTTTCGATAGCGCAAGAGTGCCCCAACCCCAACCAATAAAACAACAAAAGGGGCGACTTGAAAGCCTATAGGAAAGCTCACATCATAAGGTGGATACCCGTAAAACCCAGATTGGTTAATCGGTACAAAAAACTTGTAGGCATAAGTCATCCAGCTATGCGACACAAGCTGGACCCGCTGCCACAAGGAGTAGTCTGATAAGTCTGAAATTGCATCAGCTGATCCTTGTGCGAATACTGTGATTCCTGCAACCGTTAAGGCCACCAGCACAAATGGTATTTTGTTGACCAATAACCTCCAACGCCATTCTTCTTTTTGCCAACCGTCTAGCAACAACAGCAATACTGGAAATACAATTGCGCTCGGCTTAGACAATACGGAGAGTGTGAAAAGTACTATTGTCATTAGATACCACAAGCGATTGTGCTTTCGACTTTGCGAATAGAGATAAGTGATTAGTCCTGACAATAAAAAGAATAAAAACAATACATCTTTGCGCTCCGACACCCATGCTACAGATTCAACGTGCATTGGGTGCAGGGCAAACAACAGCGCCACAAAAAATGCTGACAATTGATGCTTGATCAACAGTAATGCTAACCAAAAAACCAATAAGGCATTGGCAATATGTAATAATATATTCGTTAGATGATAGCCTTGGGATTGCTCGCCCCAAATTGCATGATCTAACGCCAACGAAAGCATCGAAATTGGATGGTAATTCCCCTCATACGTTATGGTAAATAATTCCGCTACATCCTGCGTACTGTTAATGTTAAGGTGAGGATTTTCAAGAACATAAGCATCATCATCCCAGGTAACCAGAAAGTCATTGGATAAAACGCCCCAATAGACTATTAAAACACTCGTGATCACCAATAGGAAGCCGATAGATAATTTTATCGTTTTCATATCAAAAATCTTAAGCGGCTCAAGAGCCAGTTAACTAATAAATGTTGAGTCTACTCCCAAAAGTCTCTTTTATCAAGACTTCTTCGTTGTATTATTTCTAGATTAGTGGACCAGATGTTGCGGAGGAGGAACCCCGAGCAATAAGAATTTGTGATTGTGGAATTTTACTTCTGGTATAGGTGCTTCAATAAACAGTTTCATAGTTGTATCAAATTTTATTTCAAAATGATTTTTCTACAAAAATGTAGTTATATTATTTATAACGCAGACAAATATAAAAAGGTTGGATCGATTTGCTGTTTTTTTTGTGAAAATAATAAAATTTTATCGCCGCCTTTAATTTGTTCTTAGTCTGCCTACCATCGACTAGCAGCAACACAATAAGGAACGAGATCAATCTGTTACTTCTTCTTTAGAAGTGAGAGATTTTAAAGTAGCAATGCAACTAAAATTCTTTGTTCTAGACCTCTCGCATTTTAACTGGACCTGCCTGTTGCGCAACGGAAGGCAGGCCGGCTTCCGGATGTAACAGGTCATTTTGTCCTTTATAGCATTTGATTCTTTGTTGTTGCTATGCTAACTGATGAAAAATAAGGAGGGGAGACATTTATGCTGCAGGAATGCTTTTAATAACTCAATTTTTTTCCTTAAAAACTCCCCTCCCGTATAATGAACATATTGTTATTACCAATTAAAAAACGTAACAATATTAATTTGATCTCTACCTCCTGAGCTGAAAAACTGATTCATGTACCCCAACTCAAACCTCAAATTTTTGTTGAGTTTATAGCCCACACCACCATAAAGTCTGTTTCTGTCAAACACAGTACCTGTGGTGTTTAGGAAGATCTCATTGTAAGCAGATAGATACAAGGAACTATCGTTATTACTAAATTTATAAACCGAATAACTAAGTGCTAGGAAATACCTAAACCGAAGTTTAAATTGGTCTTCAACAAACCGTTGTTCAAAACGATAGCGGTGTTGTGCGTTAAAACCCTTAAACTTTTGTCTGGTAATCAGTTGTTGGTACAATCGATGTTCGTTGACCACAACTTTTTCTTCCTGATTGATATAGTTTTCGCTTCTAATAAACCCGTAACCTTGTAGAATGTTTGTTTTATCAGTAATGTTCATCCCAATTCCTGTCCTGAGGAGTAATTGCTCTAGATCGCCAATCGCATTATAATTACGATATTGAACCTCATGATGCCAGTTGAATTTTTCAGTCAATTGCTTATTGCCAAATGCTAAGATCCAATTGCCAGGACCATTGTTTTGCGCCATGCTAAGGACTGGAGACAGTATAAAACAAACGATAACTATATATCTCATAAGAAGTTTACTTTACCTGTTGCGACATCGTACATGGCTCCGACCACCTCGATATCTCCACTCTCTACCATTTCATTGAGGACGGGGCTTTCTGCCTTAAGTCGGTCAATGTTTAACTTTACATTTTCGATGGCGACTCGATTCACAAATGCTATATTTTTGGAGCTTCTGTCTTCACCGTCTTCTGTTTTTATGTTACTCATTGCAGGCTTGATTTTGTCAAGCATTTGGGTCAGATTTCCTAGTTCCGCATGGTCGCATGCTCCTTTGACGGCGCCGCAAGAGGTGTGTCCCATGATCACGATGACTTTTGAGCCGGCTAATTTACAAGCAAACTCAAGACTGCCAAGGATGTCTTCATTGACGAAATTGCCAGCAATACGGGCGTTGAAAATATCACCTATCCCTTGATCAAATACAATTTCGGTCGGGATACGAGAGTCGATACAACTGATGATTGTTGCAAATGGGTACTGACCCGTGCTAGTCGTTTTTACTTGTGCCTCGTAGTTTCTTTGCAATGGCGCTTTGTTGACAAATCGACTATTTCCTTCTTGTAGCAGTGTCACTGCATTTGCTGGAGAAATCCCTGCTTGTGATGTTTTACTTTGCGTAATTGCTTCCATAATTTTAATTTTTTAATGTTGAATTATTAGCCGTTACTAGGCTAGGATTGTAATGCCATTTTTTGTGATAGTAATACTATCCTTGTTGATAGTTTTGCAAATATAGGAAATTATGAACAATTAATAGGGAATAATTAATAATTAACACTTCGCTAATAAACAATTGGTCTACTTAACTTAATCATAGTGGCGGATTACTTCATAACTAGCATACATAAATGACCAAAAAATGTATATTTACACCTTGCTAAAATAGCACGTTCCTTTGTTAGGATACCGCCTGCAACGGTGGTATTCAGTTTTCAGGACTTCCCTGGGTGGTTGGTAGGAAGAGAATGAAGGACAGTGCGTACATAGCCATTGGTTTATTACTTAATTAGAACAACAAATGATCACAGGAGAACTAAAATCGCAAGTAGATAAGATATGGGATGCCTTTTGGACGGGTGGTATCTCGAATCCCCTTTCCGTCATTGAACAGTTTACTTACTTACTGTTTATCAGACGGCTCGATGAACGGCAGTTGCTAGAAGAGAAGAAGGCGAATACGGTGGGGATTCCTATCAAAAATGCCATTTTCACACCTGCGCAAAAAGAACTGCGGTGGAGTTCCTTCAAAAATAAGGATCCAGAGTCGATGTTTGAGTTGTTTGTGAAGCCGATGGTGGACGAGATGACCGTCTTCGATCATATGAAGCAAGTCGGCAATACTGCTGGGGTGTTTGCGGAGTTTATGGCGAAGGCCAACTTCATCATTGCAACGCCAAGACTACTGGATCAGGTGGTACAGTTGATTGATAAAATCAACATGAATGATCGGGATACCAAGGGCGATTTGTATGAATACATGCTTTCCAAAATTGCGTCGGCAGGGACCAATGGACAGTTTCGAACGCCCAGGCATATTATCAAGATGATGGTCGAAATGACGCAGCCCAAGAAAGATGATGTGATCTGTGATCCGTCTTCTGGTACTGCTGGGTTCCTAGTGGCTGCGGGGGAATATTTTAGAGAATATCACCAAGATTGGTTCCTGGATAAAACCTTTAGAAATCATTTTAATAATGAGATGTTTAATGGGATCGAAATAGACAATACCATGATCCGGATCGGGGCGATGAACTTGCAACTGCATGGCATTGAAAACCCGAATCTCTTAAAGAATGATGCGTTGAGCGAAAGCGCGGGAGACATTAGGAGTCAATACTCCTTGATATTAGCCAATCCGCCATTCAAAGGGAGTCTGGACTATGATGCGGTAGAAAATTCCATCCTCAAAACCGTAAAATCTAAGAAAACGGAATTACTGTTTTTGGGACTGATGTTGCGCATGTTGCAAACGGGTGGTCGGTGTGCGGTCATTGTGCCGGATGGGGTGCTTTTTGGTAGCTCCAAAGCCCACAAACAAATCCGACAAGAGATTATTGAAAAGCATAAGCTGGATGCGATTATCTCTATGCCGAGTGGCGTGTTTAAGCCGTATGCCGGGGTGAGTACTGC
>ENA-ORXR01001748-ORXR01001748.1-marine-metagenome-genome-assembly--contig:-NODE-1748-length-22179-cov-95.491268_pt1 | contig 22179 bp, 11 predicted proteins | sample MGYA00237866_ERZ511479 | MGnify/ENA metagenome assembly ERZ511479 | reverse complement strand
GAAGGGAAAAGAACAAGCATAATGGGGCAAGTTATTTATTTTCTTTCACTAAGTGAAACATATAAGAAAAAGAACAAATCGGACGGGTAGATTATTTTTTTCGTCTTCCCTAACTGACGTTAGTCTGCAGTTTGTCAGTCCGCAGTCCGCGGTTGGACGTGAAAGTATTTCACCACTGACTTCCGTCAGTATGTAAAGAAACATAAAAACTATTAGTTGTACGAAAAATTAAAATTAAAATTCTTCATCAATTTATCGCACCCCTATTGACCTTTCATTTCCGGCTTAAATTTAACACTAATTTCCACCGGATTATGGTCTGCCAAATCTTTGTGTTTTTTGTGCCAGCGGTGTTGTATTTTCGGAATTTTTCTAATCGTTGAAGCGGTCTTTTTTCCATTATTTCTATAAAAAATATAGTCGATAATACCACCTCTTTTCGAGGGGTTCATGTCGTTATTTGCTCCGTAAGTTTCTTTTTTATCACTAAAAAGTTCGCCATCTTCTGCCTTCAGGATTTTCATCATTTCATCATAAGTATTCGTTTTTTTTTCGATATTAAAATCACCACAAATAATCTGCGGTACATTTTCTTTTTGAAATGGCAACATCAACTCGTCTCGTATAGCGCGTACCTGACTCAGGCGCACTGCTGCCGGACCGCCCGCATTGAGGTGCGTGCCGATGACTTGGAAAGGCTGCCCGTTTTTTTCGCCTTCAACCATCAGTGCGCCTTTTCGTGCCATCCGATTATCGAATCCCCAACGTTCTTTGAAGCAAATTGTCTCTACTTTTTTGATGGGTACTTTGCTCAAAATCCACACGCCGCTACTCGCCCTAAGCGATACATAATGAATATTTGCCGGACCAACTCGATGCGGATAAGCCTCTTTTAACCAATGTTTTATTTTTCGTCTCGCGCCGTGATGAAAGGCTTCCTGAAATACTATTACATCATAATCACTATCCATTAATAACTGTCCAATGGCACGAGCGCGTTTTTGTTTTCCATTAAAAAAAATCAAGGGTGGTAGCATATAAATATTCCATGATAAAACTTTTAATTCGATAGAATCCGTCGATAAATCGAGTGCTTTTTTGTCATTTGGTTGGGCATTCGAATGAAATACAGCAACTAAAAATAAAAATAATACGACGTTTTTCATAAGTAAAAGAAATTAAATAAATTGTTCCATAATGCGCCGTAGTTTTTTCTTCTAAAGAATTCAAAAAATCGTTGCATAGCATTGCTACGGAACTATTTTTTGTGTTTTTTAGAGGGAAAAAGAACAAGTATAATGGGACAAGTTATTTATTTTCTTTTACTAAAGCTATTTTAATGAAAAATAATGACTTATCTAAAATTTAACTGTGAAATTTTAATCAGAATTTAGAATCTTTAGATTTTCGAATTTTCATGTCGTATATTTGGTCTTCAACGTAACATAGACAATTTGTACCGTCATTTGTCTGTACAAGTTGTCTGTGTTACGTAACGAAAAATAATAAACGATATGAAGAAACCTTTATTTACACTACTTTTTGCTTGTTGCCTAACGATAATTTACGCACAAGTTCCCCTCTCCTACTACCTTTCCGAAGATACAAAGTACGACCCAAATATACCGACACCAGAAGAAGTTTTTGGTTGGCAAATTGGTAAATGGCATGTTAGTCACGACAAAATTGTGATGTATATGGAGGCACTCGCTGCCGCTTCTGACCGCGTGACGCTACAGGAATATGCCCGTAGTTACGAGGATAGACCGCTACTCGTGGCGACGATTACAAGCACCGCAAATCATAAAAATATCGACCAAATCAAAGCTGACCATGTTGCGCTGACCGACCCTTCGGCATCTAAACCGTTGAAAACCAAAGATATGCCCATCGTTGTTTATCAGGGCTACACGGTGCATGGCAATGAGCCGAGTGGGGCAAATGCGTCCTTATTATATGCTTATCATCTGGCGGCAGCGCAAGGTGCAGAGATGGAAGAAACGCTCAAAAATACAGTGGTATTACTCGACCCTTGCTACAACCCCGATGGGCTAAATCGCTTTGCTTCTTGGGTTAATTCGCATAAGAGCGAGCATCCGAATCCAAGCGTTGATACACGCGAACATAACGAAAGTTGGCCCCGTGGGCGTACCAATCATTATTGGTTTGATTTGAATCGCGATTGGTTGTTGGTGCAGCATCCGGAGAGCCGTGGACGTATCGCCAAATTTCACGAGTGGAAGCCCAATATCCTCACCGACCATCACGAAATGGGCAGGAATAGTACTTTCTTTTTCCAACCGGGTATTCCTTCGCGAACCAATCCATTGACACCGAAAAGAAATCAGGAATTGACCGGAAAAATTGCGGCGTATCATGCGAAGGCATTGGATGAAATTGGTTCGTTGTATTATAATAAAGAATCATTCGACGATTTTTATTATGGGAAAGGTTCGACCTACCCTGATGCCAATGGCTGTATCGGAATTCTATTTGAACAGGCAAGTTCACGCGGGCATTTGCAAGAAAGTGTCAACGGCGATATATCTTTTCCTTTTACGATTAAAAATCAACTGACGACCTCGCTTTCTACTTTGGAAGCTGCACAAAATCTACGTGTCGAATTGCTTGATTTTCAACGAGATTTCTATAAATCAGGTATGAGTGATGCTGCAAAAGGGCGCACGAAAGCCTATATTTTCGGAGATGAACACGACGCTAATCGCACCCAACATTTGGTGGATTTAATTAGTCGGCACGACATAAAAATCTACGAAAACCAAGCGGACATTCAGCAAGGAGGTTATTCTTTTAAAAAGGGAAAGTCCTATATTATTCCGCTCGAACAGCGACAAGCGCGATTGATTGAGGCAATGTTTGAAAAACGAACTTCTTTTACGGATAGCCTTTTTTACGATATTTCAGCGTGGACATTGCCACTGGCTTTCAATATTCCTTTTAGTTCATTAACAAGTATTAATATTTCTGATAATAATATAGTTAAAAATGCTATTTTTTCACAGAAAAAAATTATTGGAGGTAAAAGTGATTATGCGTATTTGATGGATTGGAATGATTATCATGCACCGCGTGTGTTGGGGCAATTATTGGAGAAAGGATTGAAGGCAAAGGTGTCTACTAAGCCTTGCGAAGCGGTTTGTAAAGATGGCAAAATGTACAAATTTAGTTATGGAACCATTATGATTCCTGTGAATCAGCAGCTTATGAGTTCCGATAAATTACATGTACTACTATCACAACTTTCTACCGAAAATGGCGTATCTATGTATGGCATTGCAACGGGTTTGGCAAATACGGGTATTGATTTGGGCAGTCCAAGTTTTGCGAGTTTGCGTGCGCCAAAAGCCCTGCTATTGGTGGGCGATGGCGTAAGCTCTTATGATGCCGGTGAAGTCTGGCATTTGCTGGATGAACGATTTGATATGCCGCTCACAGTAGTTGATGTCAAGCGTTTTAAGTCTCTGAATATGAGCGACTTCCAAACATTGATTATGGTGGATGGCAGCTATTCATCCTTGTCCGGCGCAGCGGTCAGAACGTGGCTGACAGGCGGTGGTACACTCATTGCGATGAAGGGTGCCAACAAGTGGCTAAAAAGTAATGACCTGAGCGGTGTGGAGTTCAAATCCGCTGCAAAACCCAAAGTCAAACGCCCTTATGCAAGCCTCTCCGATGCTATTGGCGCACAGTATATCGGTGGCAATATCATGGAAGCTACACTTGACCTCACGCACCCTTTGGCTTATGGTTATCAGCGTAGTAGCTTGCCTGTTTTTCGTCGTGGTACTTTGTTTTTTGCACCGACCAAAAACACCTATGCCACGCCTTTATCTTATACCTCCAAGCCTTTGATGGCAGGTTATATTTCAAAACAAAACCTCAAAGCAGTAGGCGGTTCAGCCGCAGCAGTTGTCACGCGTCTTGGTCGCGGACGGGTGATTAGTTTATCAGACAATCCGAATTTTCGTGCTTTTTGGTACGGTACAAATAAATTATTTTTAAACGCTATTTTCTTCGGACATATAATTGAGAGTGGTGCTACCGAAAGCATAGGTGTACCCACAGAAGAAGTAGACGAAGCGTTGGAACACGGACATAAACATTAGACGTGCTGACGAATTGATGAGTTGACGTATATTGGTGAATTATAGGTGTTTTTGCTTTGCAAAAAAGTACACCAATCCATCAGTACGTCAACTTGCCAACACATCAGCAGATAAGAAATATGCAGCGTTATTTAATACTATTTACATTACACCTACTTGGTTTTCAAGTACTTGCATTTCAGCAGACGGTACAGCCTGTTAAAAATCTCTCGCAAGAAGACGGCTTATTGTCTTCTGCCATCAATGCGATTGAACAGGATGCACAGGGTTATATGTGGTTTGGGACGGATATTGGTTTGAGTCGTTACGATGGGTATCGGTTCAAAAACTATACGGTATCCGAAGACTCCAATAGTTTGCCTGATATTCGGGTAGAAGACTTGAAATACGACAAATACGGGCGTTTGTGGGTGATGACCGAGAATAAATTGTGTTTTTTTATTGATGGGAAATTTTACGCACGAGATACGCTGCCCGGTCAGTGTAAAAATGCCGAAATCACCTCTTTTACTGTCGCCGAAAACGGTCATCTTTTCTTTACCGCAAAAGATAAATTAATAGAATTGGATAGTAGTTTGAATAATATTATTTGGACTTCTGATAGCATCCACTTGGATATGCCACTCAATAATCCCATCATTCAATATCAAGATAATCAGGGTTTTATATGGATATATAATGACGATAATTTTGTACTAAAAATTCGGAAGAATGAGGTCGTTGCAATTCCCCTAAGTTTTACTATGCCTTCAAATTATCCTTTCAAAACAGCAAATATTGATGACAAATATTATTATACGAGCAAAGAAGGCTTAATTGAATTTGAGCAAGGAGAGGCAGGCATCATTGATGTTCCAAAAAGTAGTATTAGAGCTTTTTCTCCGCAGGAGAAAAAATTCAAGTTCCCAAATAATAAAACACTCCAAACTCATTTGCCTTTCTTATTGAAAGATCGCAAAAATCGGATATGGACATCAGGGGCAGACGATAGTTTTGTTGTACTCAATATGCCGGAAGATAGTGTCCCTAAATTGCCGGAAAACTTGGTAGCATCAGATATATACGAGGATAAATCCGGTAATTTATGGTTTGCGACTAGGAATAAGGGTATCTATTTTTTGGATGCTTCTGCTTATTCGGATGCCAATGCCTTGCAATTGTTTTTTGACCAAAAAAATGTTCAACAAATATATACATCCGGCGATTATACCTATGCAATCGCAGACAATAATCTATATCAATTCGATAAAAATCAAGATACTTTTTACTTACAAATAAACATCCCAAAAGGTATCAATACAATGGCTTCCGATGGAAAAGGTGGCATTTTGATAAGCGACCAAGAATTTTTGTATAGGTATAGTCAGGACGTTTTGAGTAGCTACGATATCCCTGACATACAGACGATGATGGTCTCTGGCGATACCTTGTATTATGGTACTCAACAACAACTCAAACAAACGACTTTCAGTAAATTATCTCAATCCATCAATACATCTAATCAGATACTAAATCGAAATATTACATGTATTTTTATAGATGAAAGCGGACATAAATGGATAGGTACCGAAACTGGATTATACAAATATATAGATAATAAAAAAAGCATAGATTTAGATGAAAAAAGTATAGATTTTAAAAATGAGGTTGATATTATTTTCGGTCATGGCGTTTCGGGTATCGGGCAAACCTCTGACGGCGCTATTTGGGTAGCCACTAAAGGTGCAGGACTTTTAGCCTTGCAAAACGATACGTTGTCGCTAAATATCAACACAGACAACTATCTAAGTCACAATTATTGTACAGGACTGCTCATCGAAGATGATGTTGCGTGGGTGACTACCAGTAATGATTTTGATAAAATAGACAGTATTGTTCTTGAAAAAAAGGAGTATTATATTACTTACCTGTCGGGCAAAGATATTCCCCAACTCAATGATATTCAATCTATTGGAGTTAATGAAAAAAATATATTTATCGGGACGACAAAAGGCTTGCTCGAAGTCAATAAAGAGCATTTTAATACCACTTATCAACCTAGTAAAGTAATTATCACCGATATTTTTCAAGCTGATGGCAATCCTTTGTCCATTGATGATTTGATGACCGAACTCGACTTTGAAAACAATACCATACAAATCAATTATGCTGCTATCAACTACGCCCAACAAAATAATATCGTGTACAAATACCGAATGAAGGAAATTGAGGATTGGAAAAAAACTGCCGCTGCTTCTACCCCTGTGTATGTGCTGCCGCCAGGCAATTATACCTTTGAAGTAGAAGCACTTAGTGGCGCATGGGAAGGTTCTTCCGGTATTACCTCACTACAAATTAAGGTTGCTCCTCCTTTCACTCAAACAACTGCTTTTCAAATTTTGATGGCTATTTTGAGTGCTATTATTTTTGTCTCTGTGTATCGCATGTACACAGATTCAAGACAGAAAAAGAAACTCAAAAAACTAGTGGCTCAAAAAACTTCAGACCTCAAAGGAAAAGTCCTGGAATTGGAACGCACCAATGATGAATTGGAAGAATTTAATTATGTAGTGGCACACGACCTCAAAGCTCCCCTGCGCTCCATGCACAGCTTCACACAGCTCTTGACAAGAACCGATGGCAACCAACTCAGTACAGCCGGAAAAGACTATATCGGTTTCATACAGCAGAGTTCCATACGCCTCCAAACGACAATTGATGACCTCCTTTCGTTTTCAAGTATTGACAAAACAGAAGCCATCGAAACCCAAGTCGATTTAAATGATGTTTTGGATAATGCACTCGACAATTTGCAGGGGCTTATCGAAATCAATCAGGTACAAATCGAACGCAGTCCGCTGCCTAAGCTACAAGCCAACCAAGCTCACATGCTTCAGGTTCTCCAAAACCTAATTTCTAATAGCATCAAGTATCAACCCAAAGGTAATCAACCACTTATAAAAATAGATTGTGTCGAAAAAGGTAAGGATTGGCTTTTTACTGTACAGGATAATGGTATTGGTATCGACAAACAATACGAAGATAAAGTATTCAGAATTTTCCAACGTTTGCATGGCGATGAAGAATATTCGGGTACGGGTATCGGTTTGCCGATTGTCAAGAAAATTATCGAATCCAATGGCGGAAAAATCTGGTTTGAATCCAAACTCAGCAAAGGCACCAGCTTCTTTTTTACGCTACCGAAATAATGATTAATGATTAATTTTTTCGCGAAGCGAAAAACACTGTGCACACATTACATACACGTTAATCATTAATTATTATACATTAAAATATATATTAATTAGAAATGAAGAACATTCTCGTAACGGGTTCACATCGTTCTGGCTCTACATGGGCGGGGATGGTTTTGGCGTCGGGTGATGAGCTTTTATATATTCAAGAGCCTTTTAATATTTTACATAAAAAACGCTACGAAACACCGCTTAAATATTGGTTTGAATATGTAAATAATAACGATGATGCCGCTCGCCAAACTGCCTTCAAACAATACCTCAAACGCTTCACCGACTTTAATTTTTTTCGATTAAAGGAAGACTTAAGAATCACGGAAAATATCGCGCAATACCCGCATACTATTTATGGTGCATTTCGTAAAAATAGTTACTCACGAAACCTCATCAAAGACCCGCTCGCGCTATTTTCGGCAGAATGGCTGGCAGAACATTTTGATATGGATGTAGTGGTACTGGTGCGTCATCCGGCGGCATTTGCGGAAAGTATTAAGGCGAGAGACATGCGGCACGATTTTAAGCAATTTCTGGAACAGGAAAAGCTAATGCAAGACTACCTCTCCCCTTTTAAAGCTGATATTCAAGACTTTATACAAAACCCAACGCGACAAGCCGATATTCTCGAACACGCGACATTATTATGGAATATTATTCATTATCAAATTTTATATTATAAAGAAAAATATCCGAATTGGAAATTTGTACACCACGAAGACCTCTCGCGCGAGCCTTTCCAAACCTTCGGGCAGCTATTCGATGATTTGAATTTGGACTTTAATGAAAAAGCAAAAAAATACCTCCAAGACAGCACACAATCCAACGAAAACAGCCGATTGAAACGTCAATCGGCTGCCAATATTTTTAAGTGGAAAAATAAATTAACACCGCAAGAACAACAATTTATCTACAATAAAACCAATTACATTTCCCAGCATTTTTATACAGAAAAGGAATGGTGATAAGAGATGAGAGACGAGAGACGAGAAATGAGATTATATAAAAAACGAGATGCTTTTGGCATCTCGTTTTTTTTTATTCTGTCTCACGTCTTACTTCGGTACACGCGAGGAGATGCCATTATTTTGAAACCATAATACCTTATCCTCGCCATTCACATCGCCATCCAGATTGAAGTCTGAAACGCGGTAATAACCGAAAACACCGTTATTATCTACCCAGATAGATTTATCACTTCCTGTCACATCGAAACTAGGAAAATCAGACTGGTCGGCATCGCCTGCGTACATACACCATACGCCTGATGTCAGTAGTTTTTGACCATAACTTGTAACATCACGGTAACTATCAGATACACGGAAATCATGGCTAAAAATGTACCCATCAATCGCGATTAATGAGGGAGACATCACACCAATATGGTTGCGATGTTCGATGACCACATAAAGACTATCCAAACCCGCTGCGGCAGACAAAACACATCTATCAGGAAAACTAATCGCTCCATCTTTATGCAGCAAAGCCGCCGTTCTTGCCACTTCGGTACTCTTTTCTACGTCTTCGCGAAACGATACCAAAACCCAATCGACCATATCAGCCGTATAGTCAGCATCTGTAAAATTTATGCCCTCTTCTCCCGTGTAATTCCAGGGAGCAGCACTGTAAGGTTGTCCTGCCGGAGTAGGATCTTGACTACCCGTTGGCGTTTGTCCGGGTAGGATACTTCGACTGCTACTGAGTTCCGTACTCATCTCACCGATAGCAGAATTATACGTACCCTCAAGGTACGTATGTAGCTGAATATCAACACAATTTTCCTCAGAAATCAATATCAATGTGCTTGTATCGCAAAGCATCGGTGTACCATTATCGCAGACTTGATATTCTACGGTTTCTGTTCCGACAAAAGTCGAATCGGGTGTGTAGGACGCATAACCGCTTGGAAAAATATAAAATTCCCCCATCACATCAGCAGCACCAATATACGAAACTCCCATCCCGTCACCATCTATGTCAGTATCGTTTTCCACAATATTGTACAAAGTACGTTCACCTGCCAATGCAGTAATTGTATCAGTCATAGCAACAGGAGCATCATTCACAGGGTCAACAGTAATATAAACGACGGCTGCATCACAAACGGGGTCGCCTGCCTCTCCAATAACGTTGTAGTCCACAAAAAGTTGGGGTGCTAACAATGCGCCGCTTTCATAAGTCGCAGCAGTACGTGCGCCACTACCTTCTATGAGCAACAAAGCCGCATTGCCCGACTGCCATGTCGGCTGATCGACCAATTCCTGAATAACGGTGCTAATATCCGTGCTATTATAAGTATTACTTGCCGTCCACACAGGAATATTGTTCCATGAAGCGGAGGCATTTGTACGTGGTGTATTGCTAAGACTACCGTTGACATTGGATATGGGGCTTGCATTAACTGCCAGTGCCGCATCAATGCTCAACGAGGTACTTTCGTTATTACTTTCATCTGCTGTAAAGCGAATATAAGCCGAGTTAATCACTGCACCCTGTGGAACATCGACATTTGTATAACGCAGCCCAATGGTATTGTATAATTCACCATCATCCTTCATCATATCCAAATCCCCACTCGTGTTACTGACGACACCAGTGGTGAGTTCTTCTGCGTCATCACTGCCTGAGGTGATTTGTCCGGTGAAATTGAATGCCGTACTGCTTGGTTGACCTTCCATACAAGCTTCATAAACAAATATATCAACACCATTGAAGTTACCATTTGGCGTATAAGTAAATGTACCATCCCCATTCAGCGCAACTGTACCATTGGTGGGCGAGGATATGAGTATAGGGCTCACCGAAACGTTTGCGTTATCGGGATATTGATCATTCTCCAGTACATTATCTGACAAGGCAGCATCTTCATCTACAACAAAATTATCATTAACCAAGAACAGGTTTGTAGCACAACCTTCTCCCTCTTCGATAAGCACTACGTCACTGATGGCTATTCCACATGGTGTAATTACTTGGCAGGTGTACGTTCCTGCCGTTGTTACTGTAATAGTACTGGTTGTTTCGCCATTCGACCAAAGATATTCACTACCTGTGCGTGGTACGGAAAGTTGAGTTTGTTCGTCTTCGCAAATCGAAGTCGGGCCATTGATAGTAATAGAAGTTGTGGGAATAACACTGGCGGGATCGGTCTGCTTTGTGAGTGTGATAGGCGCGACCATGATATTGTCGTCTTTATTTTCTTCGAGTAGCAAATTTTTCGAATCCACCTGCACCACAACCATATAATCGCCATTGCACGTTCCGTTGGGAATATTGATAAACATGCCATCGAGATTATAATAGTAAATATCCGTCCAACCTGCAGTGATGCCCTGATTGGTCACACCGCAAGAGTAGTCGCCGCCGCCCAAGCCGTAATTTGGTGCATCCGTAGTCAGTACATCATCATTTTCATCACGGCAATGTCCATCATAATATTCGCAACTACCATAATCCATCAGGCAAAAACCGAGTTTTGAACCTTCACCGATAATCGTCCATTTGAGTGGGTCGGGTTCGTTGGGGTCGGGAATACGTAGCGTATAAATGCCCCAATCATCGAAATGCGAGTGATTATGCGTCGGGTGATAGGTCATCGTACCTGCCCAACGGTCAATGTAAGTCATAGCATTCCCTTCCTTTTTGTAAACGCGTTGTTTGACAAGTTGGCTCGGTGTACTACCGTCGGGGCAAACGGTGATATCGCTATTCCAAAGCGTATCTGTACCGCAGACAAAATTGTTGGTTGCCAGCACACGGAGTGGTCCGTGACCGACATTTGGCGTAGAAACCGAGATGCGCAATACACTCTCATATTCTGGGTTAACACCGGGATCGACGAGTACATCGTAGGCAATTTTGATGTTGGGCAAGAGCAAGCAATCCGTGCTTCCATCTTCACAAACGCAGCCTGTGGCATCATTGACCGTACACGGCTGGGCGTAGATAAACGCCGGAATTGTTATTAACAGAATAGCAAGTAAAAGACATTTCATATTTGATTATTTTGATAATGGTAAATGCAAGCTCAAACTCAAACTTAAATTTCAACCGCAGGTTTACACGGTACTTTTGTTAAAATTTGTGGCTTGGAATTTCTTTTCTTTAGGACGTAACAAAACTATGCATGATACTGTTTTTTTGTGAATTCCACCGAGCATTCTTACAGATTTTAAATTTCACTAAATTTTATTTACATTTCGTAAAACATTGCAAATCAATGTTTTTAAATCAATTATAGTTTACTTTTATTTTTATTTCTTACAAAGCTAAGTAACGAGTAAATAATAACTTCACGATTTGGACGGCTTCTTTTGCCCTTATTTTCCTCCTCGAAAACAGTCATTTATCCCGATAAACTCCCGCTTTCAAGAAGAAAACTAAGGACAAAATAATCTCGTCGAAATCGTAAACTTATTATTTGCTCGTTGCTAAGTACTGGACTTTGGACATTGGGTAATTAGGGAACTGGGTAATTAGGTAAATCGCTCATTATCAATAATTTACGTTAATTTGCATTTTATTTTAAATTAACTTTATTACAATTTTTATTATGCTGATAAATAGCGAATTATGCTTTTGTTAGCCTAATTACCTAATTCCCCGATTACCTAATGTCCAAAGTCCAGTAAGTAGTAAGTTTACCATCTTGGAGATAGTTATTTATCTCGCGTTCCTTAGTGGTACATCAATTCACCAATACTCTTTTAATGATTTTTCTTCCATCAAAAAACAATTCTAAAAAGTAAATACCTGTTGGTAAATCCTGTACGGGAATCGCTTCCGAATCCAGTATTTTTTCATTTTCGTACCACATATTTCCTAAAACATCGTACATACGCACACAAGTATGTACAGGCGTATTAATGTGAATAAAATCAACTGCCGGATTGGGATAAACACGAATATCAGGCAACTCGGCAACAGCTTGATTCACCGTAGGAAAATCGGGTTTAAAGCGAATGAGTCCGCCAAAATCGGGCGCTACCCAGAGTATGCTATCGCCTTCCGGGGTGAGGCTGCGGATGGTATTGTTGGTCAAGGGAGAGTTATCAGTATTGTAGCTCGTCCATTCTCCAAATGTACAGATGCCTGCCGGAGCTGTTCCCAAGAAAATGGTACCATTGAGTTCGGCGATTGCGCTGATGCTATTGTCGCAAATGGATGAATTGAGGGTTAGAAAAGCGGTGGCATTGGCATTGGGGTTGAGGATATTCAAGCCCCCCGCGGGGCAGGCGAGCAATTTATTTTGTTGTTCATCAATGTAAATATCGAGAATTGTATTGTCGGTTAAAAGCGTGTTGTCAGCCGTGTAGACCGTCATTGTTGTGTCTTGGAGGCGAGCGATACCGCCGTTAATAGTGCCTATCCATAGGGCATTATTTTCATCGACGGCAAGTGTTGGGATATTATTGGACATGAGGTTGGAATTATCTATATTGTACACCTGCCATGCTGTGCCATCAAGGCGGTGCAGACCACCGGATGTGCCGACCCAAAGGGTTGCATTTTCATCTATCACCATTGAGCGAATGAAGTTATCTTCTAATCCTGAATTGGTAATATTGTACACCGTCCAATCAATACCATCGTATTTTGCCAAGCCGCCTATGAATGTCCCGACCCACAAATCATCGTTTTCATCCAAGAGTAATGAACGCACAGAGTTGTGCGGCAAGTCGGAATTGTCTGTGCGGTAGGTCGTCCAGTTTTGCCCGTCAAAGTAGCCGAGTCCATAGTCTGTACCGACCCAAAGATTGCCTTGTCCGTCGGGGAGCGTGCAGTATACATTATCGTAGGGTAAGCCGGAATTGGAAGTATTATAAATCGTCCACGATGCTTGGGCTTGCATTTGAATGGAAACACAAAGGGCTAAAATAAACACAAAAATGGTGGACGGTAGACGGCTAACGGCTAACGGCGGACGGTGGACGGCTAACCGTAAATGTATTTTTTTATTTTCGTTTGAATAAATATTTTTCATATAAATTTTTGAAAGCTCCACCGGGGTGGCATTTGATAACGTAGTGAGGTTTTAGAAAACTGGTTCTTTGGCAAATCGCGTGATTGCTCGTTTTGCGTGAGGGATAGGAGGTGTTGTTTGAACGAAATGTAGCGATAGCGGAATGAAGAGAGTGCCGGATAGCCCGACCCCCGACTGATAAGGAGGGGGGCACGCCATAAGTATCAGGAACGCAGCAAAAATAACTTAGGGATGAAAAGATAATAAACGCTACATCTTCACGCCGTTATTTTTTCTTTACACAAGCCAAATTTGACGCGCCCGAATGCTTTTGGGATAAGTATAAAGAAAAAATAACAAGAACAAGTCAAGATGTAGTGTTTATTGTTTTTTCATCCCTAATATTAGTGAAAGAAAATAAATAACATGTGCCATTATACTCGTCTTTTTCCCGTCTAAGAACCCTTTGAAATCCTTACGTAGCTAAGGCTATGTGCGGTTTTCAAAAAATTCTTAGACGAAAAAAATACTTCGCATTATGGGACATCTTATTTAATTTCTTTCACTTAGACTTTATTTAGAAATATTTTGTATGCAGCTAACATTGTCTTTTTCCGATACTCTTCTCCTATTTTTCGCTCCGTACCGTAGGGTATGCAGCTCAAAATGAGGCTCGATTATCGAAAAAATACAAAATTCCATGCATACAAAATATTCCTAAATAAAGTCTATTCTCATCACTGGATTTGTCAAAGAACCATAAGTGAAAGAAAATAAATGCAATATACGGGCTGGAAGCACCGTGCTACGTGAAACAATAAAGGGTTTAGCAGTATCTGCTAAACCCTTTGTTTTCGAATCCAATGTAGCACATGATATAAAGAATCGTGCTAGATTGGGTTTATTTAGGTACTCTGGAAGAGATACCGTTATTGTCAAACCAAAGGGCTTTGTCTTGTCCGTTGACATCGCCGTCTAAGTTGAAATCTGTTCCTAAGTAGTTGTCAAATATACCATTTTCATCAACCCATACAGATTTGTCGGTACCGATGATGTCGTAACTTGGGAAATCAGACTGGTCTACGTCGCCTGCGTACATTGCCCATTCGCCTGTGGGGAGTTGTTTTTGTCCGAAGCTTGTGGAGTTGCGAAAACTATTTGATGTACGGAAATCGTAGGTCAGTGTTCCGTTGACAATTTCGATTTTTTCGGGTGTCATGATGCCCATGTGGTTGCGGTGTTCGAGGACGATGTATACCGAATCTACGCCTTGTATGGCATCAAAACCGCACCTGTCTACCAAAGCAATGCTACCATCTTGATTGATGATTGCGGCGGTTTGTGCGACTTCGGTATTTTTCTCTGTTTCTGTTCTGAAAGAAAGCAATACCCAATCGACTATGCTTGGAATGTAGTCGGCATCTGTCCATGTTGCGCCTTCTGTTCCGGTGTAATTCCAAGGGGTTCTGCTGTAAGGCTGCCCTGCTGGTGTCGGTGTAGCGAGTCCACTTACCGGCGTTTGTCCAGGCAATAGACCGCGTGTGTTGTTGAGGGTATTTCGCATTTCAAATGTAGCGGGGTCATACGCGCCTTCCATCCATGCAAATACTTGTACGTCGATGCAATCCAGTTCGACGATTACGGTGACTTCGGCTATGGTACATTCGGCTGGTGTACCATCATCACAGACTTCGTAGGAGAAGGTAATCGTACCTGTGTAGCCTGGGGCTGGCGTGTAGTCAATATCGCCATTGGTTTGCATATTGAGTGTACCACTTATGGGGTCTGATGCCGGTGTAGTCTCCATTGTGAGGCTGTCGTTTTCCAAATCTGTATCATTGGTTAGTAGGTTCGTTTCGAGGATTGTATTGGCTGTTATGTAAAAGGTATCAGCGGTAGCGAGTGGTGCATCGTTGACATTTTCTACGGTAATGCTAACCATTGCAGTGTCGCACAAAATGGGGTTGCCATCGTCACACACTTCGTATTCGAAGGTATCTGTACCTACAAAATCAGGATTTGGGTTGTAGGAGTACAAACCATTTGCAAGTATAAATACATCTCCATTAGTAGGCTGCGTGATCAGAGTAGTATTTGCAGCCAAACTGTCGCCATCTACGTTGATGTCATTGGTGAGTGCATTGTCCGATTTGGTGGTTTCTTCGGGCGTAGTTGTTATGTCATTTACTGCAAGGGGCGCATCATTGACGGCTATAATATTGATATTGACTGTCGCGGTAGCACATTGAACAGGCATACCATCGTCACAGACTTCGTATTCAAAAGTATCGAAACCGTAAAAGTTGGCATTTGGTACATAGTCAAATGTACCATTGGCATATAGTGTCAATGTACCAGATGTAGGAGAAATGAGTGGTGGTGCAGTTACGGTCAGATTACCGTTTTCTATATCAGTGTCATTCGTCAATATATTATTTGATAATAAATCGTCTTCATTAATACTAAAAATATCAATGAAGGCGACAGGCGCATCATTGACCGCATCAATGGTAATCGTTACGCTCGCAGTATCACAGGCGACAGATGGTGTTCCATCATCACAAACTTCATATTCAAAAGTATCTATGCCATTGAAATTGGCATCTGGCGTGTAGGTGTATGTTCCGTCGGTGTTGAGTATTAAGCTACCATTTGCAGGAGCTACAACGGGCGTAGTATTGATACTAAGCGTATTATTCTCTACGTCACTGTCATTTGACAATACGTCACCGTCAGTCGCGTTATCTTCGCTTGTTGTTTGTGCATCGTCTATTGCAATCGGGTTATCATTGATGGGTGTTATATTAATGTCAATGATAGATGTTGTACAAAGTGTGTTATCAGATATAACCGTAATGATAGTATCTATTTGTTCGTAATTAATAACTAATCTTGGTGCTTGTGTTGGATTTCCATCATAGCTTTCGGCAGTTCGCGTTCCTGTTCCTTCCAATATGAAGGTCATTGCGTTACCGTCTGCCCAATCGCCTCCATCAATCAACTCTTGAATGACGGTGCTAATGTCTGCACTGTTGTAAGTGTTTCCAGTAGTCCATTCTTCAACATTCCATGCTACATTAGCGTTTGTACGTAGTTTTGAGCTGATGCTATATGGTGTATTGTCAAGGCTTGGTGCATTGCCTATTTTTTCTGCGTCGATACTGAGGTTGGTTTCTACCGATTGTCCTTCGTCAGCTGTAAATTGTAAATAAGCACTCATAATTACTACATCTGAAGGCACGCTGATATTTGGAATACGAATACCTATTGCGGCAAAGGTTTGGGGACTATCTGTTAGTAAATCAAGGTCTCCGCTTCCTGCACTAATTGTACCATTTGTCAAATCTTCCTCTACATCGTCAGAGCCTGAAATAACTTGCCCTGAATAACTTTTTATTGTCGTATTTATTGTCGTATCCAAAACAATCTCTCCACTACACATTTCATAGATAAATTGGTCTGTACCATTAAAATCTGCATCCGGTTCATAATCAAAGCTGCCATCAGGATTCAAGTTTAGTGTACCGTTGGAAACATTGGATACGAGTGTAGTAGTCGTTCCGTTTCCTGCGGCTGGTATACTATCATTAATCACAATATCTTCGGGGGTGTCGTATGTATTCGATAAGATGCAATCGACATCTACCTCGTAGTTCAGTACTTTTCGACACTCATCTACTTGCATAATCAATCGGACTGTTTTCGTTCCGGCTGTTGCAAATGTCACTTCTACAGAGTCTGTATTGGAAGCCGAGATGGGTGAACCTCCTAAGAAAAACCAATTGTAAGTTGCATCGGGATAATAGTTATCTATCGTGAAAGTAGTTGGTACGCCTGTACATATGTATTCAGGCATGATGATATTGCTTTCGCGGCAAGGCTCGTTTGCACGTCCCGGTGTACCAAATGCAGAATTGATAGCACTTGATGACTCCCATGATTGCGGCAGAGTATTATCGGAATTTGGTGTGACAAGAGATAGTGTTGGTCCGTTGCCGTCCGGTTCTGTTGTCCAGGGCGTTTCATCGTCGTAATCGACATAATCAGCGAGGCATTTATTCGTATCGAATAATGAGATGCGCTCTCCTTTACCGCTCAATCCAAATGAGAAACCACCAATATATCGGTCGGGCGTTGTGAGGTGCGGAAAAATAGAGCCAAACATGCTCATTTCTTCTGCCAGCACCAAGTAATCATCCGGTCCAATGGTTGTTCCTGCCGGAATAGTATATATTGTATCGTTGTTATAAAATTCCCATCCGGATAGATCGACTGCTGCTGCGCCGGGATTATAAAGTTCTACCCAATCGCCGGGGTCTGTATCGCCATTATCGGAATTATAATTGATTTCATTGATGACGATATTTGGGGCTATACCAGTACATATACGCGTATTGGCTACACCGGGTGTACCGCAAAGCACATCGGAGCGAAACCAATTGACAAAATTGGCATTATCAGAAGTCGGGTCAAGGAGTTCGAGAGAAGTGCCGTTGCCGTCAGGGTTTTCGTCCCATCCATTATTGTCTCTGTATCTTACGGTATCGACAATCACTCTATACGGACCTTCGAGTACAATGTCTTCGCCACTGTCAGAGAGTGTTTTTTTATAGTCTCCGAAAGGCGAAAATCCATATTTTTGGGTAAAAAGCGTACTATCTTTTGCCAATACAAGGTAGCCGTTGGCTGCTATACCTGATCCTTTTGGAAAGTCGTAATCTATCCCTTCGGTGAATTTAAAGTTATTTAGATTTATCGTGCTGCTTCCTGCGTTATGAATTTCGACATATTCGCCACCGCAACAATCGCCACCGTCGTTGTACATGATTTCGTTGATAACGAGGTCGTAATCGGTATTTGTGGCGGGCGTAGTAATAAGTTTTACCGGGCTGCTCCAGTGACTCCATCTGCCCGTATTGTCTTTGTAGCGGACCCTGAATTTATAGGTTCTGCCAATTTTTAATTGGGCGTCGGCAGGAAAAGTATATGAGGTATTAAATGAAGTAATTTCACCGCTTTCCCACTTGGTTTCGATTTCGTATTTGGCTTCGCAATTATCAATATAAATTGGGTTGGAAGGGTCGCTCCACTCTCCTACACGCCATTCGAGTGCCGCAAATGTGCTGTTGCCATTAGGGTCTGCAAATGATGAATTGCTAAAGGTCAAATTGTCCAAGTCAGTACTTCCCGTCAGCGAAATAGTCGGCATATAGGGAATATTATTGTCTTCAATGCCATGCGCACTATTATTCAATAGGTAAGCCGCGCGGTTTTGAAACCATGTTTTATAAAATTGAAAATGTGCATCTACATTGCCTTCAGGATAATCTTGATAAGTGTTCCAACGGCTGTGGTCGAGTGTTGTCCAATCATAGGAAGCACCTGGGTTATATATTTTCTTTAATTCTGAATCTACCAGAAAATTTCTTTGCTCTTGATTTAGTAATAAATCGTAGGCAGAGCGCAGTTCGCCTTCGTATTCTCTTTGTAAAGAGTTGGGTATATTGAGCGGCTGGGTAATAGTAGCATTGGCATTAGCAGTTGCAGTAGTACTCACAGCAACGACGTTGTTTCCACTACCAAAAGCCCCGTCATAATCTTTGCAGAAGCCATGCCACAAGCCTGTTTTTGAGTTGTAATATTCTCTGTAACTGTGTTTTCCGTAATAGTTAGATTCACCGTTTGCCCAAAATTCGTTGGCGATCCAATCTCCGTAAAACATAGGTCTGTTTATCGTACTTGCAAATGGTGTTTGAACGACTCCCGTTGCACCGTTTATCCACTCGTTCTGACTTTGCGCACCCGGAAAGTCTCCGTAAGTATCTACGTAAAGAAACCTGGCAGCTGCGCCACCGGAAGGAGGATCGTAGGTTGCCCAATGATTACCATCCGGCAATCCGTGTTCTTCGAGCAAATCACCATTATAATCTTCTTGTACAAGGTAAAGCCCCCAGAAATCGCCGTTATTGCCTGTTTCAGTAGACCTATCTACGATTCGAAGTGAAGTGTAATCATTATATTTGTACATGCCTCCGGTGAGTTCGAGTATTTTGTAGACCAAACTCTCTACCAGACCATGCGAAGCCGCATCATTTACCCATGTACCCGAAAGTTGCAGCTTGCCGCGCGGCACATCATATGCTTCTCCACAATCATCCAATAATTGGATTTTGCGCTCCGAGTTCATATCAAATTTGACACCTGGCTTGACTCTTGGTGCACGGGTTTTACCCCTCGGACGGAAACGCACATGGTCATATACCTTTCCGTTGTATACAATTGTTCCTTCTCCAAGATAATCAAACCCGTTGTACTGTCCTGCATTATTTGTACCATTACCTATATACGTATCAGCTATCGACCTTTTGGTAACAATACTAATATCCTGCATAGGATTTATATTATTAAAATTATATCCATTAAAATTGGCATGACCATCGTATACATAATACGCATAATTGCTTTCTGCATGATTTTGGTCAGGGTATGTTTTGCTAAAACCATTTGTCGTTGTCACCCTCACGCGATACCTTACGAGCCTTCTGTGCTGCTGCACACTTGCCGGAATAGCAACTGTATAAACACCGTTATTCGCCGTAGAATCTGCACCTACGCCATTATCGAGCATCTGAAGGCTTGTCCAATTGCTTTGGTAGGCGCCATCTGATTTGGCAATGTAACTGCCTGCATCCATTGTTTGATATTGGAGCTGGACCGTCATATCGGCTGCATATTGCGCATAATTATCAAAATCAGCTTTAATACGAACCACTTCGCCACTCATCGGCTTATCCGGCGACTTGGTTACTCCCTTTATCACCGGAATTATTGTATAATTATTTTTATATCCTGTATTTTGCGCTCCGGGTGTTGGCGCGGCTGCACTCCATGCGCCTCCATGTTTTCCATCCAAATTAGGATTTATTTTTTGAATGGAAATCGCCACTTTATTCGTAACAGTCTGTGTATAAGCAGTATTTTGTGGGATGGGTTCGGTAGTTTCGTAATCATTGAATCTAACATTGGGCCACTCCTTCCAAGACTCATAATCCACTTTATCGACCTGTTTGAAAGACGCATTTCTCAGAATCACTTCGTCCCCCCCACTGCTCAATGCACCGGCAAAAGGACCATATGCACCACTAAATCCAAAGTTGGATTCACAAGTTCCCGGGTCAGCACAAACAACAAGATAAGCACCCGCACCAATAGTTGTTCCTGCCGGAAATTGATAGCTTAGACCATCTGTCAGTTGCCAGCCTGTTAGATCAACAGACGACACATCCGCATTATATAGCTCTACAAATTCAATATTTCGCTCTATAGCAACAGAACGGTAGTTGATTTCATTGATCACTACTTTTTGTCCATATGTATAGACAGAAAGCAATACCAATAAAAATGACATTACGGGTAGTTTGAATTTGTTTGTATTTGAAAAGTAGCCTTTTATTTTCATGATATGCATTATATATGTTTTTGAGTGTTAGTAAATAGTAACTGCCAACAAATGTGTGTAAATTATAAAGCACCTGTAATATTAAGACGCAGAAAAAGCGTTTTAGTTGCATTTAAGTGACAGGGAATAATTAATTATGAATTTTTTTAAAAAAAATAAAAAAAATAAGTAATATTTCATTATAATGAAATATTTTTTTATTGAATTGAAGTATAATTCTATACATTTCTATTTTAATGACTTTCCCTCTAATAATCAACAATTTACACAAACCATCAAGCAGATGTATTATAAACAACAAAACTATCACAGTAAAATATTTTTTAATCTATGAATGATTGTTAATCAATAATTTAAACTAAAAAAAATATAAAAAATTAATTTTATGTCATAAAAATTACTAATTGAAAGAAAGTAGTTTTTTCCACAAAAAAACCACTTCTTTATAATCAAAATCAATACCATAAAATCATTTTTAGTGACAGTGTTAGAAACATCCTTAAACTTGGCTTTTATATTACTATATTTGCGGACAAATCTCCTTCAATTCAAGTACAAAAAATTCGCATGGAATTATCAATCAAACTACAAGGCAATATCAATACGGAAATCAAAAATGGCATCGCCACTATCACCTTTTTCCACCCTGCTCACAATTCGCTTCCCGGTGCATTGCTCGCCAAGTTTGCCGCAGCTATCACCGAAGCAGGTGACAATAAAATCGTCAAAGTCATCGTCTTAAAAAGTGCCGGAGACCGTACATTTTGCGCCGGTGCAAGCTTCGACGAACTCATCTCTATCGAAGATTTTGATACAGGTAAGAAATTTTTCATGGGCTTTGCCAATGTCATCAATGCTTGCCGCAAATGCCCCAAATTCATCATCGGGCGTATACAAGGCAAAACCGTAGGTGGCGGTGTAGGCATCGCCTCGGCAGTCGATTACTGTTTTGCGACCAAGTATGCTTCTATCAAATTGAGCGAACTCGCCATCGGCATCGGTCCTTTCGTGGTCGGTCCTGCGGTAGCTCGCAAAATCGGTGCTTCCGCCATGTCCCAACTCGCCATCGACGCGACCGAATGGCGCGATGCCGTCTGGGCAAATACTATGGGTTTGTACGCCGAAGTATTTGATAATGTGGAAGATATGGACACAGGCATCGAAGTGTTAGCCCAGAAATTAGTCAACTCGAATCCCGAAGCCATGCGCCTGCTAAAACGTGTTTTTTGGGAAGGTACAGAGCATTGGGATAGCTTATTGGAACGCAGAGCAGAGATGAGCGGACAGCTCGTTTTGTCGGAATATAGCAAAAATGCTATCGCGGCATTTAAGGGAAGACGAAAAAAATAATCTACCCGTCTGAATTGTTCTTTTTCTTATATGTTTCACTTAGTGAAAGAAAAT
>ENA-ORXR01001746-ORXR01001746.1-marine-metagenome-genome-assembly--contig:-NODE-1746-length-22229-cov-75.866603_pt1 | contig 22229 bp, 11 predicted proteins | sample MGYA00237866_ERZ511479 | MGnify/ENA metagenome assembly ERZ511479 | reverse complement strand
TAGCCCGACCCCCGACTGATAAGGAGGGGGATACGCCCAAATTTTCATTCACTTCACTGGATTTGTCAAAGAACCTTATTTTTATAGGTAATTAAAATGAAAGTAACACAGGCTTCCAGCCTGCACTTTCGGTGGATTTCCTTCAGAACTAACGCGGTGCAGGCTGGAAGCCTGTGTTACTTTTCACCTTATCTTGGGGATGAGCGGAAAGAAAAGACATCAAGTAGAACAGTTTTAAGGGAAGGCAAAAAAAATAACCTACCCATCTGAATTGCTCTTTTTCCTATATGTTGTTCCAAATTCTCCTTAAATAACTCGGCTATTCGCGTCAAATTTGAAATAACATATAGAAAAATAGCTGTGTCATTTTGGGTAGTTTATTTTCTTCATCTTCCCTAATCAAAATAATCTGCCCATAATTTGTAGGTATTTATGATTTTTTACTATTTTTATATTTTAAATTTCATTACGAAACATGTTATCTATCAATATGTAATCATTTCCTTACCGATAAAACCACGCTCATGAAACTCAAACTCAAAAAATCTGCCTTTCAGATTTTCGACGATATGTTTTCGTTATTGTATCCACGTATATGCTTGGCTTGCGGTAATAATATCCGCACACACGAAGAAGCCATTTGCCTGACTTGCCAATACAAAATGCCCAAAACGAATTTTCATCAAGACATTGAAAATCCTTTTACCGAACGTTTTTGGGGGCGAGTAAAACTCAATTGCGGTTCGTCATTTTATTACTTTGGAAAAGGCGGAAAAGTCCAGCAGCTCATCCACAATCTAAAGTACGGACACAAGCCGGAAATCGGTATTCGTATAGGAAATTTGTATGGAAAAGTGCTGTGCAAATCGCTTTTTTTTCGTCAAGTGGAAGTTATTGTTCCTGTGCCATTGCATCCGTACAAACAAAAAATGAGGGGCTACAATCAAAGTGCGACCTTTGCACAAGGCATATCCAGTAGTATGGAAATTCCTTGGATAGAAGCCCTTGCTCGTGTCGAAATGACAGAGACGCAGACCAAAAAAGACCGTATTTCGAGATTTGAAAATGTGAAAAATGCCTTTGAGGTTGTCCATCCGAAGGCTATCGAAGGCAAGCATATTTTATTGGTCGATGATGTTATTACGACAGGCGCAACGATAGAAGCCTGCACACATCAACTCCTCAAAATATCGGGAACAAAAGTTAGTGTAGTGACGATTGCTTTTGCAGATTATTGACAATATAGTCCACAGTTTATCAGTCGGCAGACCGTCCTTGGGCTTGAAACTCACTCGCTATTTGCGGACACGTTACTGCGGATACTACTCCTTGTTTGCCAACTGCCCGCAAGCTGCATCAATATCGCGCCCACGGCTGCGACGGACTGTTACCTGTATATCATTATTGCTCAAATATCGCGCAAATTTATCCAATCTATCCTCGCCCGATTTCTCGAATGGCGCATTATCAATCGGATTGTATTCAATGATATTTACCTTGACAGGGAAATACTTGCAGAGTTTGACGAGAGCTTTGGCATCATCGAGGCTATCATTAAAATGGTCGAAAGCGATGTATTCGTAAGTGATTCGATTGCGGGTTTTATGATAAAAATATTTGAGGGCATCCATAAGCGAGGCGAGGTCATTTTGCTCATTGATGGGCATGATTTCGTTGCGTTTGGTATCGTCGGCAGCGTGTAGCGAGAGCGCGAGATTAAATTTGACTTCATCATCTGCCAATTTCCGAATCATCTTTGCAATGCCCGCCGTACTCACTGTGATTCGACGTGGTGACATATTCAAACCTTCGGGCGAAGTAAGATGTTCGACGCTTTTCAAAACGTTTTTGTATGCCAACAGAGGTTCGCCCATACCCATATAGACGATATTCGTAAGCGGATGCCCAAATTTTTCGAGTGCCTGTTCGTTGACGATAGCGACTTGGTCATAAATCTCTCCGGCATCAAGGTTGCGCTTGCGTGCCATGCGCCCCGTCGCACAAAACGAACAAGTTAAGCTACATCCGACCTGAGAAGACACACAGACCGTAAATCTATCTTCGGAAGGCACAGGTATCAAGACGGATTCTATCAGGTGTTCGTCGTGCAGTTTGAAGCGGGTTTTTATCGTGCCGTCGTTGCTGTGCTGTACTTTGTCAGCGTGTATCGGTGTAAGCAAAAACTCTTCTTCCAAACGGACGCGAAGGTCTTTGGAAAGGTTTGTCATTTCCGAGAAAGACCGCGCACTTTTTTGCCAGAGCCATTCATAGACTTGCTTGGCGCGAAATTTTTTTTCACCTTTTTTGATGAAATAATCCGTTAGTTCCGATAAGGTAAGTTGGCGGATGTCTTTTTTCATTTTCACTTATGCTTTTATTCGCAGCAAAATTAACCTAAAGAATGGAGAAAGTCCAATGTAGGAAACAATTAGATGAAATCGTCTTTAGAAAGTAAAAAAGCCCACTCAAAATTGAGTAGGCTCTTCCATATAACGGATGTGTTCCGTCGTTGATAATATCTATATTCAAAAGCGCGCTTGCGCTTGAAATTTAATATCTGTAATATTCTGGCTTAAACGGACCTTCCGCTTTCACACCGAGATAGTCTGCTTGGTCGGTAGAAAGTTCTTCCAATTCTACGCCAATTTTCGAGAGGTGCAAACGCGCTACTTTCTCATCCAAGTGCTTAGGAAGCATATAGACTTTGTTTTCGTATTTGTCTGTATTTTGCCACAATTCGAGTTGTGCCAAAGTCTGATTCGTAAATGAATTGGACATTACGAATGAAGGGTGACCTGTACCACAACCCAAATTTACGAGGCGACCTTCTGCCAAGATGATAACGTCTTTGCCGTCAATTGTGTATTTATCAACTTGTGGTTTGATGACGACTTTCGATTTGCCGTGATTGTCATTCAACCAGCCCATGTCGATTTCATTATCAAAGTGACCGATATTACAAACGATAGTTTTGTCCTTCATCTGCTTGAAATACTCGCCAGTGATGATGTCTTTACAACCCGTAGCTGTAACGACGATATTCGCCTCTTCGAGTGCTTTCGACATTTTCTTCACTGCGAATCCGTCCATAGCCGCTTGAAGCGCGCAAATAGGATCCACTTCTGTCACGATGACACGCGCACCAGCACCTTTCAAAGAAGCCGCCGAGCCTTTACCCACATCGCCATATCCAGCTACGACTGCAACTTTACCAGCAATCATCACGTCGGTAGCTCTGCGAATCGCATCTACGCAAGATTCTTTACAACCGTATTTGTTATCAAATTTCGATTTCGTTACCGAATCATTCACGTTGATAGCCGGCATCGTGAGCGTGCCATTACGCATACGCTCGTACAAGCGGTGTACACCAGTAGTCGTTTCTTCGCTCAAGCCTTTGATGCCCGGCACAAATTCAGGGAAGCGGTCGAGTACCATATTAGTAAGGTCACCACCATCGTCGAGAATCATGTTGAGTGGCTTGCGGTCTTCACCGAAAAAGAGCGTTTGCTCAATCGCCCAATCAAACTCTTCCTCGTTCATGCCTTTCCAAGCATACACGGCAATACCGGCTGCTGCGATAGCCGCTGCTGCGTGGTCTTGCGTAGAGAAAATATTACAAGATGACCAAGTCACCTCTGCGCCCAAGTGGACAAGTGTTTCTATGAGGACTGCTGTTTGGATAGTCATGTGCAAACATCCTGCGATACGTGCGCCTGCAAGTGGTTTCGTGTCGCCGTATTCTTCACGGAGAGCCATGAGTCCGGGCATTTCTGCCTCAGCGAGTTCGATTTCTTTACGCCCCCAGTCGGCAAGCGAAATGTCTTTTACTTTGTATTTGAGAAAATCTACAGTCTGCATATTATTAATTAATCAGTTTATTAGTTAATCAGTTAAATTGTATTCACTAATATGGTACTTTGCTACGCAAAATATTTACTCCAATTAATTTATTATAAAATTAACTAATCCACTATATTTTAAAATCGGCTGCAAAGTTACACTTTTAGCCCATTAAAGTCAATTTATGACGCGATGTTATGAAAAAGAGACACACCTTATTGAAGAAAAATTAAATTATGACCACTTTTTTGTCAAAAATATTTTTCTTTAGATAAACTATGCTTAAATTTACCACTTAAGACCTTTTTATAAGTATAAAAAAAAGAATATGAAAAAGATTTTACTTTTATTGTCTTTCTTTTTGGTGGCTTTTGCTTTTCAAGCAACAGCACAACAAAAGACCCAAACGGTAACTGAACGAGCTATTCAACGTGCAGCTGCCAAAACAACACCGCAACAAAAACTGAAAAATTTAGAGCAAAGATTAGTCAAACATGAAAAGTTGCTTAACGACCCTTCTTATACGAGTGAACAATACAAGATCAAAGCAACGATAGAAATGATAGAAAAGAAAATCGTTGCAATCAAAAAGGAACTCAATCAATAATCAAACATGAAACCTATAAGATTATGAAAAAATTAATTTTACTTTTATCGCTTATATGCGTAGTCGCTGTTGCCTACGCTCAAGACCCACCTACTTGTTGCCCCAACTGCCCTTTATTTTTACCGGATGGTGCTTCTGCCGAATTTCCAATCGGTGTAGCCGACAATGGAGATGGAGACGGAGACTCTAATGATGATTGTACTTCACTAGTCTTGGAGTCGATAGCTATAAGTTTCGATCACGAATACATTGGTGATTTAAGCCTTATTGTAACGAGTCCTTGTGGTAACACAATCACACTAATAGGACCTGTGGGCTTTTTTGGAGCAACTGACGGTACGACTTGGGACATTACATTCGTAGATGGTACACCCGCGCCAGACGCTGGATTCTCTGGCGTATTCAACAATGGTGACGCATGGGGTTTGAATGGCATGTACACAGGTACGTACAACCCAAATATGGGAAATATTGCCGACCTCAATTGCCCTGACAACTGCGGTACGTGGACATTTTTCGTTAGTGATGACCAAGGAGTTGACGTAGGAAACTTCTTAGATTTTAATCTTAATTTCGGACAACCTACTATGGATGGCGAGATAGCTTGTACCAGTGAGCCATGTGCCATTGATGCTGTAGAAATTACTAACGTTCAGTGTAATGACAATAACACGCCGACTATGCCGGGTGATGATACTTACACTTTTGACTTGACGGCTACGGCTACACAAGGTACAACCTTCTCCGACAATCAAAGTGGTACGGGTTTGGCTTACGATACACCGATTTCTTACGGACCATTCCCTATAAGTGGTGGTGACGTGATTATTGATATTGTAGATGATGGCGATGTAGCTTGTATCGGTTCTGCTACAGCTACAGCACCTCCGACTTGTTCGCCCCTGATGTGTTCTATCACACCGGAGATGGCAAGCAATATCGTTTGTGATGACAATGGTACAGTGACAATGTCGGATGATACTTACACATTTGATATACTTGTCAATGGAGACAACCCTGAGCCTACTGCATCTCAAACATTTTCGGATGATCAAGGAAATGCGGGCATTGCTTATGGGACTACGCTTTCCTACGGACCATTTCCGATTAGTGGTGGCAATGTCATAGTGAATTATACGGATGCAGAAAATGCTACTTGTACAGCTACCATGATGGGCGTTGCACCAGAGCCTTGCTCTGAGCCGGGTACAGCAGAAGCTAATATTACTGCAGTATGTAGTTGTTTTGGCGACCAGAATATTGATACAAACAATAGTGGTGAGGCAGATATTTTCTTTGAAGAAATTACAATAACAACTACACTTGCTCAACCGGGTATTACCGACTGGGCTTTTGGTCCGGGAACTACTGGAGTATTCTATGATATGACTGGTGCTGTTATTACTACGCCGGATTCTGTAGTAGATAACGGCGACGGTACTTACACCATTGGAGTTTATGTAGCTAGCGGTCAATTCTACTCGGCTGATTTTGTGAGTGCAGCAGCTAATGACGGACTTGGAATCGCGACGGGTGTTGTCAGTGGTGGTGGTTGTGAGTTTTGTGATGATATTCCTACTGTCGGCGAATGGGGCTTAATTATCCTTTGCCTTTCTATGTTTATCACAGCGATAGTCGGTATCAGACAAAGACAAAATATTTTGGTAGAAGAACGTGCATAAAAAATATAACAGGATAATTTTCCTGATAAGTATAAAAAAAATACCCGCCATGCGTTGCATGGCGGGTATTTTTTTTGGCTATCAGTCCGCAGTTATTACAGTCGCTTGAATTTCAACACCTTTATAACTCACTGATTGTCAAAGTGTCCAACGTTAGACGAGTAGTCGAAAGTTTTATCAAAATAATACTCCAAGGCGAAAGGTCAATCCATTAATAATCGCTCTAGAGTCTTCCTGATTATTGGTAAGATTGCCATTTGCATCATACAAACGAGTGTCTCTATTCGTAGTAATGTCAATTAATCCATTATGGAAAAAAACGCCAACATTAAGAGCAGTATCATTGGCTATACCGTATTCAAAACCTCCTCCAAACCCCCAAGATAAATTAATAAACTTAACATCTCTTGCAATACTTTCCTGTTCTTGGCTCAAATAAGTACCCAATGCTCTTGTACGAAATTGGAACAGAAACGGCATATTCAGGTAATACCTCATGTAGCCAATTTCATCCGTTCTTAATTTAATTCCAACCGGAATTTCAATCATCTGAAAGCTATAACGTATATTCGTATTATCAGGAATGTAGCGAAGGGTATCATTGTTAAACTTTGAATCGGGAAAGATTAAACCACCACGAGCATGGTTGAGTGTGCCACCATAGCCAAATACAATATTGACCCCTGATGTAATTGCGTAGTTTTTATCAAAATATTTTTCGGCAATCAGCCCTGTTTTAAATCCCCATTTGACTCCATTACTCTGAATAGAATCATTGTTAGTTGCCATCCAAGAAAGTGAAGGACTTAGATGATACCCCAACCTCCATTTTGTCCATTTTACTTCTTGTCCGTATATTGTACATACATAAAATAAGAAGAATACCAACAGGGCTGATTGCTTCATAAAATTATTATTTTCGTATTGTCTTGACTATGGCTTGAATAAAAAGCCTACTTTGAATGTAACTGCATTGATACCTAATTTTATATCTTCCTCCGCACTTCTTATAGTGTTTGAAATACCTTGATGAATGAAAAAGCCTACGGTGGCTATTACGCTGCCTTCTACTATGTCATATTGCGCTCCACCACCAATGCCCCATGCAAGATTAATCAATGTTGTGTTTTGGGTAATAGTTTCTTTGCCCTCATCTTCCCATGTACCTCGTGCCTGGGTTCTGGTTTGAAACAAAAAGGGGGCTTCTCCATAAAAATAAAAATTATCAAATAATATTGGGTCGGTCTTCATCCTTAGCCCTATGGATGCTTCAAACATCTGAATATTATATTTAATGTCAACTGGTACAGTAGGCTCTTCTGCATTTGGAGGTGAGTCCGCAAAAACACCTTTACTCTTCTCGTTGTAATATAGTGTCCCGCCATAATTTAACACTGCTCCTACGCCAGTAGTAATGGCGTAACGCCGTGCAAAATGATATTCACCAAGTACTCCTAACTTAAGTCCCAAATTTGAGCCGTTTCTGGTTGTGGTATTTTCGTTACTGGAAGTCATCCATGATAGAACTGGACTGGCTTGAACGCCAAGATACCAACCCTCCTGTTCTGTACCTTCCTGTGAATAAGTCACTGCTGCAATTGTAGCAAATAACAAAGTTAAAGCAATTTTTTTCATAATTTGAATGTTAATCTCTATGGAATTTGTATTTTAAATCAAAGATAATCAATTAATAATAAAAACTGTATATGCTATACAAAAACCGTACTCAATCTTTATTTTTTGTTGTTTTTATATTAATAATCATATTTTTTGTAAGCTGTCGCAAAGGTAAAAATATTCCTGATGTTTCAGACATTGATATTGAGTTAAATATTCGTCATTTTGAACAAGATTTTTTTAATATTGATACGAATAATGTGACAGCAGAGTTACAGGGGCTAGAAAACAAATACCCTGAATTCATGCCGATATTTTTCCAAATCATCGGAGCAGGTGACCCACATAATGTACCCGAAGGCAAGGTGAAATATCTAGAAGGCATGTTGAAACACCCTGCACCGAAAAAGTTGTATGATACTTGCAGGATTGTTTATAATGACTTTGAACCACTCGCCGCCGAGTTCGAACAAGCCTTTAGATATTATAAATATTATTTCCCCGAAAAGCCCACGCCGGGTGTGACGACCTTTGTTTCGGAGTACGTCTTGGCGGCATTTATTTATGGCAATGACCAACTTGCGGTAGGGCTGGATATGTTTTTGGGCAGCGATTATCCTTATCGAATGTACAATCCGGGCAATAGCAATTTTTCAGATTACCTGATTCGCACCTATAATAAGGAGCATCTCGTAGCCAAAACGATGAATGCACTGGTGGAGGATTTGGTGGGTTCGGCTTCCGGTCAACGATTGTTGGATATCATGGTTCATAATGGAAAAAAACGATATATACTTTCTCAATTGATGCCTTATACGGCAGACAGCACGATATTTGAGCATAGCGCGAAGCAGATGGAATGGTTGAACAATTCAAGCAATGAAGTGCAAATGTGGGAAGTTTTTATTCAAAAAGATTTTCTGTATTCGACCAAAATGCGCGACATCAGTAAGTATGTCAATCCTGCGCCAAGTTCGCCCGGTATGCCACGCGAATCGCCGGGCAATACCGGAACTTATATCGGTTACAAAATTGTCGAAAAATATATGGAACGCTTCCCTGACCTGACCTTGAGTGATTTGATAAAAGAGCGAGATGCACAAAAAATCCTGACTGGCTCAAAATATAAACCGCGAAGGTAATAGATTGATTGCTAAGTAGTAAGTCAAACTAATTATGATAAGTTCATTTGGCGAAATTTGTCCGATTACTTTGTTGGAGAACATCCAGCGTAGCTACGGCTATGCTGAATAACCTCCGCCTCGTACTCGAAAAAATTTCACTCAAAGCAACATATCATAATTAGATTGACTTACTACTAAGGATTTTGCTATAAAAATAAAAACCCAAGAGGAAACTGTCTTGCTGAACTTGTTTCAGCATCTCCCATACGATGAAAACCAATTTTAAGCAGTAGCTCCTGCTTAAAACCGCACCTTGTTGTTCGGAATGATGTTGTTTTTTAGGAAAACCCTTATTGAGTGTTTACACATTAAGCTCCAATTGAAATATTTTTTCGGATTGTTTTCTATTTATATTTTGGGGTGTCATTCGCATCAATTGGTTTCTGAAAAATATGGCTATTGGATTTTTCCAATGTGCTATTTTGCCCAATGTCCAACTTGCTTTTACGACTTGATGCGCTTTTGATATTCTCAATTTTTGATACGCTCGAAAGGCTTTATTTGTATCAAATTTGTGTAAGCACTCAGATAATATGTAAGCGTCTTCTATGGCTTGGCAAGCACCTTGTCCCATGTTGGGTGTAGTGGCGTGAGCTGCGTCTCCAAGTAGGCAAACGTTTTCTTTGTACCATATCTTAATGGGGTCTAAGTCAGAGATTATTGCGGTGTGAATCGTTTTTATGGATGTTTGCTTGATTATTTCTCTGACGATTGAATGGTAGTTTCTGAAGTAAGTATTTAATTTATTGACTGAATAATCTGCATGGTTTTGTTGCGATAATAAAGCGTACCAATACACGACTTTTGGAGCGATTTGAACAAATCCGAACCTATCGCCACTTCCCCAAGCCTCATTGAGTTCGTTTTGGTACTGTTGCGGAAGCGCGAAATCAGTCACGCCTCGCCAACAAATTTGGTCGGTATGACGAATTTTGTTTTCTGAAAACAGCTGATTTCTCACCACTGAATTGAGACCATCTGCACCCAATATTATTGATGATGAAATTGTCTGACCGTTTTTAAATTGTAATATATATTCCTTGCCTGTCTTTTCGATATTGGTGAGTGAATGGTCGAGTTTTAAGCTATTTTTATTGAGTTGATTGATTAGGATTTGTTGTAGTGTACCTCTGTGAATGGCAATGTTTTGAACCCTGTGTTTTTCTTCAAAATATTTTAAATCAATGCTTGAGATAGGTTTTAATTGGATGTCGGTGATGTTCACTGAAGATATTGGGTTTCCACTTTGTTCGATTTCTTTTCTTAAACCCAATTTTTCATAAACCTGCATGGCGTTATTTGCCAAAATAATCCCCGCCCCGACAGGTTTAATCTTTTTCGCTTGTTCAAATACTCTTACATCTATTCCCTTTTTTTGGAGCGCGATTGCGATGGTCAATCCACCTATCCCTCCTCCAATGATGTCAATAGTCATAGTTCAATTGTTTGATGAAGGGTACTTGATAGTAATTGTTAAATTGTTATAATGTTTTTTGCTTTGCAAAAAAGCCCTTTAATAATCAAAGAATTATAGCGACTTTGCTACCTAGTAGTAAGTCAATCTAATTATGATAAGTTCATTTGGCGAAATTTGTCCGATTACTTTGTTGGAGAACATCCAGCGTAGCTACGGCTATGCTGAATAACCTCCGCCTCGTACTCGAAAAAATTTCACTCAAAGCAACATATCATAATTAGATTGACTTACTACTAGAATGTCAATTTAGTTTTCCACTTCCAATCCAAATGCGCGTCGTTTTTTGCCGAGCGATGCTATACGTTTTTTTAGTCCATGAGCTTCTTTAATCTCTAATAAACTAAAATAAAGCAAGCCCATACTAATCAGAATCAAGGAAATGACAAGATTGAAAATAAACACAATAAGAAAAAGTGTGAACCACTTCGCGACTACGGCGATAGTAGAAGTGTTTGTGTCAAAATTCCATTGGACGACTTCAAAATAAAACCAGACAACACTCGAATTGAGCAAGATAAAAAACGCGAAACTGATCATGGAAATGATCAAAAACAGACCGTACATTTTGCCCCACCCATTGCCCAGTAAATAGAATGTTCTACCAACAGCACCAAAAGGGTTCATCCCTTCTTTTATCATCACAAATAAATACAAACCACATATCGGAAGTATTGCCAATGCAATAACTACAAAAAGTGCCATCGGTAAAAAGGCGAGGATATTCAGCAGTAAGGCTACGGGTAATATTTTGATTATATTAGACAAAGTAAACCGCCCGAATTCGCGCCATTCGATAGTTGCGTGAGATGCTGTGTTATTTGTTTCTTTAAATAATAAATAGCTGACAAATAGGGCGACAGTTGTTATTAAAATAGTATTAAATACAAATAATTTTAAATTTGAATAATCAAATAAAATGGCAAGCTGTGAAAACATTTCGCCAAATACTAAACTTGAAATATTGCCATCAGATAAAATTAAATCATCACCAATAAGCAAGTATCCCAATCCGCAATACAACACTGAAAGCACGAAAGCCAGCCACAAAATAGCGCGCAAATATTTTCTCAAAAAAGAAAAACTTTCTTTAAAAATCTCGCCGACGGTGAGTATTTTTTGATAATTCATCGGTTCGGTACGTGTCGGCGGTAGTTTTTCGTCTTCTAAGGCTTTACTAAATCCGGTACGTGATAAGCGGTAAGGATACCAAATAAAATATCCGATAATAAATAAAGCAGAAAAAAGAATAATCGCTACGCGAAGAATGTCCGGTGCTTCGGTATGTCGTGTGAGAAATCCCTCAAAAAAACCGGCAAGAATGATGAGAGGAACGATGCCCATAAGAATCTTTAAGCCACGCCTTGCGGAAATCTGAAAAGCTTGCAGTCGCGAGTACGTACCCGGAAATATCAAACCTTTACCCATGACCAAACCTGCTGCTCCTGCGATGATAATTGCCGAAATTTCTATTGTACCATGTATCCAAATTGTCAAAAAAGACTCCCAAAACACACCTTTTTGAAAGAAGAAAAACTGAAATGCACCGACCATAATGCCGTTGTAAATCAGTACGCCCAATGTGCCGATACCTGCAAGAATACCCGACATAAAAGTCAGAAAACTCACTCGCAGATTGTTTAGCGTAATCCCCAAAAACATATCGACCTCGTTCTGTTCTTTATAGACTTTCATCGGGTCTTTATTTTCGATATTACGCTCGGTCATATCCACGTAATTGTCGCCGAGAATGATGCGCGGAAACTCCATATCCATCGCGCAAGACAACATTCCAATCGAAAAAGCTAAGGCAAAAACGATAAACGCCAGTAAGAACTCGCGACGTGATTCCCAAACGACTTGTGGCAAGTCCTCCTTCCAAAATCGAATAAACCGACTACCTTTGCCACTACGATTTTTGTAAATATTATGAAAAAGACCTTGCGCCAGACCATTGAGGTAGTAACGCACCGAGCGGTTAGGATAAAAAGTCCGAGAATAGGAAAGGTCGTCGGTGATTTCGATGAAAAGTTGATTGAGTCGGTCGGGATCTTTATTTTTTTCTTTTAATAAAGCTTCAAATTCTGTCCACTTCTCTTTGTTTTGCTCTATGAATTTTGTTTCGCGCATGGTTTGGTGTTAGTATCTATATTCTCAACTTTTGCGTTTTTTTGGCAAAAAATGAGTGAATGAATGAATTTTGAATGAATGAATATGTCGATAATATTCACTCATTCGCTCATTCAAAATTCTTCCCTTAAATACGTTGCAAGATACAAAATTAAAGGCAAGACCACAATAGCGATTGTATATTAGAAGAGCAAAATGTATGAAATTTTGATGTAAGTAGTGAGACAAAACGAATAAAGCCGTTTCGATATTAAATCGAAACGGCTTTTCATTTTCAAATTATCTATCTTTAAAGACAGTTTAATTCAACAATATAAATTTGGCAGAAGACGACCGCCAACCTGCTCCCTCAATAACGAGGAAATAAGTTGCTGCCGGAAGTCGCCGCGGATCTATCGTAATCAGATTAGCACCTTCAAATACCGTAATCGGCACTTCGAGCATCGTTCTACCCAACATATCTCTGACCACCACTCTCGCGGCTTCATGGTCAAAATCACTGTTGAATTTTATATTAACCGCTTCACTCACAGCCGGATTTGGGAATACATCCGATACAGTGACTCCACCTGCACAATCTGCTTGTACCGTGAATATATCGGAGTACTCGATTTGTCCGTCTATATCGACCATTTTCAAACGATAATAATTCGTTGCGGTGATTTGCGGGTCAGTGTAGTCGTATTCTGTGTAAACACCCTCGCCACCGAGCGCGTCCATACGTTCTATTGTACTGAAACTAATACCATCCTGACTTTTCTGTATTTCATAATGACTGAGGTCATTTTCGGAAGCCGTAGCCCAACTCAAAAGTACTTCGCAATCATCTTCTGTTCCGTTGAAATGTGTCATTTCGACAGGTAATGTAGTTACCAGAGGTAATGGATCACAGTCAGGCGTAATTGTAATCTCATACGTGATTCGACCAAATCGAACCGAGTACTCCTCTGCGCCCGGATTTTGGTCATTTACATCTCTAAATTCGAGTATCCAATTACCGCCCGTTGTACTAATAGCAGCAGAAGGGAACAAGAATTTAAATACGGCATCATTTCTATTACAAGAATTGACTGGAGCAGGGAATACGGTTCTATTACCACTTGGGTCAGTAACACGTATTTCTGCATCTCTTTCGCAAGATATCCCTTCTACTCTAAAGAAGAAATCTAAGATAACCGTACCAATAACAGCATTTTCAGGTACGCCGGGCGCAAGAATAATAATACTGTCATGGTCTTCAAAAGTAGCGTCATCTTTTATACCGATAAATACATCTTGGTCAGTAACGAGCGCAATGTCATCATTGTAATCGGTCGGTGTTACGACAATTTTTTGTGTACATGTCACTGTATTTCCTGCCGGATCGGTCGCTGTCCATGTGATGACGGTTGTTCCCACCGGATAAATGCCGGAAGCATTGGCAGTACCGTTAAAACTATTAGTCATCGTGGTCGTACCTTGACAATCCGTGAAGTCTGTACCAAATTGTGGTGTAGGAATAATGACAGGACCTTCACACAAGCCTGGAGGACCGGCAACGGTCAAATCATCAGGACAATTGAGAATGACAGGCGGTTCATTATCTTCCACGGTTACATCAAATGAGCAAGTTGCCGTATTGCCTGAAGCATCTTCTGCGATATAAGTTACGGTAGTCGTACCAAATTCGAAGGTATCACCCGAATCGTGGGTACTACTTGTAATATTAGCGGTACAATTGTCAGAGAGCAATACATTCCAATCTACATCTGCATCACAACCACCTACATCAAATGGTACAGTAATATCCGCCGGACAAGTAATGACCGGATCTTCTTTGTCTTCTACAGTAACATCAAAAGTACAAGTTACTTCAAACCCATCATCATCTATGGCAGTGTAGGATACTGTGGTAGTTCCGACAGGGAAAAAGTCACCCGGATCATGCGTGTTATTTGTAATAATAGCACCGCAGTTATCTATCGGAATAGGCGGAGCCCAATTAACTGCTGCACCACATTCACCCGTATCATTTGAGACCGTAATATCCGCAGGACAGGTCAATGTCGGACCTTCGCCTCCTACTACGGTTACATTGAATCTACAAGCAATGGCATTACCGGAGAAATCCAATATACCATAAATCACTTCGGTCGTACCAATCGGGAAAATAGCACCCGGATTATGCGAAGTTCCTACAATTATTGCTTCGCAATTATCCAATGCCGTTGGTATTGTCCAACTAACGACGGCATTACATACCCCTGGATCATTTTGTACCGTAATGTCCGACGGACAGTTAGCAACACTTGGCAATTCTGTATCTTCTACTATAATATCGAAACTACAATTTACTGTATTACCTTCATCATCCTGAATGAGATACGTCACAGTAGTGACTCCTACCGGAAATACATCACCCGGATTGTAATCGCTACTGATGCTCGTCGCACCACAATTGTCATCGGCTGTCGGTGGAATCCATGTAACCACAGCATCACATTTGCCAGGATCATTAGAAACTCTAATAGCATCTGGACAGGTTATGGTAGGAACTTCTTTATCCACTACAATAATATCAAAAGTACAACTCAATTCAACACCTTCGGTATTGACAGTTGTGTAAGTCACGGTAGTTGTTCCTATCGGGAATACATCACCCGGGTCATGTGAATTGCTTGTAATACTGGCTCCGCAATTATCCACCGGAATGGGTGGAGTCCAGTCAACAGCAGCACTACATTCACCTGCATCTGTAAAGATTGTAATGTCTGCCGGACAAGTCAACATTGGGTCTTCCGTGTCTTCTACCGTCACTGTAAATCTACACGTTGCAGCATTACCGGCAGCGTCTAATATTCCATAAATCACTTCGGTCGTACCAAGCGGGAATATAGCACCCGGTGTGTGCGACGAACCGACTATCATTGCTTCACAATTGTCCACTGCTTCGGGTATTTCCCAACTTACTGCGGCACTACATTGCCCCGGATCGTTACCAACTGTAATATCCGATGGACAGTTTGCCACCGAAGGGCGTTCTGTATCATTAACCACTACGATAAAAACACATTGAGCGATATTTCCGGCATCGTCGATAGCGGTATATGTTACAGTGGTCAACCCTACTGGGAAAAAATCACCTGAAGCATGACTACTTATAAAGGTTGCACCACAGTTATCATTTACCGTAGGCGCAGCCCATGTAACCGCAGCACCACATTCGCCCGGATCATTGGAAACAACAATATTGCCTGGACAAGTAATCATCGGATTTTCTTTGTCACTGACCGTTACATCAAAACTACAGGAAATAACATTTCCACCAACATCTTCTGCGGTATAAGTTACGGTGGTCGTTCCTATTGGAAATACATCACCTGAATTGTGACTACTACTCGTAATCATTGCACCACAATTATCACTGATACCCGGCAATGACCATGTTACAACGGCAGTACATTCGCCCGGATCGTTGAATATATTTACAATGTCGTCCTGACAAGTCAATACTTGATTTTCATTATCTATTACAGTTATATCAAAAGTACATTGGACAGTATTACCCGAAGGGTCAGTAATAGTATAGACCACAGTAGTCGTACCTACAGGGAAAGCATCGCCAGAAGCATAGCTACTGGTAATTTCAAATACTTCACAATTATCTGTTGTAGTCGGTGCATCCCATGTTACAACTGCAGTACAGTCACCGGGGTCATTATCCACAGTGACACTTGTAGGGCAAGTAATGGTCGGAAGCTCATCATCTTCTACTGTAACGGCAAAGTTACATTCAACGGTATTGCCTGCATCATCAGTAGCGATATAAGTTACTATAGTCGTACCAATAGGGAAGGTATCACCTGATGCGTGGCTGCTACTTGTTGTTGCACCACAATTGTCATTGACGGCAGGGGCAGCCCATGTTACTACGGCATTGCATTGTCCCGGATCGTTGGATACCGTAATATCCGATGGACAAGTAATGGTTGGATTTTCTTTATCTGTTACCGTAATGTCGAAGCTACAGGATGCAGTGTTTCCACCGGTATCCGTAGAAGTAACGGTGACGGTTGTTGTACCTATCGGGAATACATCACCCGAATTATGACTGCTGGTTATAGAGGTTGTTTCGCAGTTATCCGTGATAAGAGGTAATGAAAATGTTACAACGGCACTACATTCGCCCGGGTCAGTAAAGACATTTATAATATCATCCTGACAAACCATTTCTTGTGGCTCGTTATCTTCCACTGTAACTGTAAAGCTACATTCAGTAGTATTACCCGCAGGGTCAGTCAGCATGAATGTAACCACAGTTGTACCTACAGGAAAAGCATCACCTGATTGGAAATTACTATTAATACCAAAGAATCCACAATTATCTGACGAAGGTGGCGGAACATCCCACGTTACAACAGCCGTACATTCGCCCGGATCGGTATCGACTGTAACATCATCAGGGCAAATAACTGTAGGAGGTTCATTATCTTCCACTGTAACGGTAAAGCTACATTCGGCAGTATTGCCCGATCCATCTGTAACGGTATAAGTTACGACAGTAGCACCGAGTGGAAATACATCCCCTGATGACATAGTCGAGTTAATCGTTGAGCCAGCACAGTTGTCAGAGAAAATAGGGTCGCCCCAAGTAACCGCAGCTTCACAAACGCCTAATTCAGTATCCACTGTAATATCTGCGGGGCAAGTAATATTCGGATTTTCGCTATCCTCTACCGTAACGTCAAAACTGCACTCGGTGCTATTACCTGATGGGTCTGTGATTGTATAAGTCACTGTTGTCGTACCAAGTTGGAAAATATCACCTGAATTAGAATCGCTCGTTATGCTTGCCACGCTGCAATTGTCAGCCGAAGTAGGAATTGTCCAAGTAACGACCGCAGTACAGAGTTCTTCATCAGTAGAAACTGTAATATCCGCCGGACAAGTAACCGTAGGAATTTCATTATCTTCTACTACAATAGTCTGTGTACAAGTAGTCGTGTTGCCTTGGTCATCCGTAACTGTCCATGTGACAAGGGTAGTTCCAACAGGATATACACCTGAAGCATCGGATGTGCCAGTGTAGCTATTCGTGATAGTCGAGCCAAAACAATCTGTAAAATCCTCTCCCTCCATCGGCACAGGAATGTCGATTTGAGCAGAACATTCACCTGCATCATTATTGACGGTAATATCCGCCGGACAATTAACAATTATTGGGTCTGCACATCCACCAGCAGTTGCAGTTATGTCGTAAGAGAGTCTTGCAATACCAACAGAGTATTCAAAATTGGGATTTTGTTTTCGATTATCATTAAATAGAACCTCCCAATCTCCGGCAGTATATGCACCGTCCGCAGCAATGTCAAGAGTAGTCGTATAAACAGGCGTGGATGTTCCGTCGCAGGTGGTAAATATTTCTAAGAAATCATATACATTACCCGCAGGGTCAATCACTTTCACTTGAATATCGCTTTCACAAGAAATACCAAATATGGTAAAGAATAATTCTAAAGTAACATTAGAAATATTTGAAGAGTTTGCGAATGAAGCAGATGCGTTGAAAATATACGAGCCATCATCACCAAAAGTACCCGTAGGGTTCTGACCAATGAATAATCCACTACTCACCTCGTCGCTCACATTTTGAGTAGATGTTTCTGATCCACATTCGGTTACCGTTACATCAAAACTACATTCGGTCATATTACCTGCCGCATCTGTAGCAGTATATGTTACGGTAGTTGTTCCTATCGGGAAAGTATCACCTGAATTGTGTGTGTTGGTTTCTTCTACAATTTCACCACAATTATCCGTAAAAACAGGAACAGTCCATGTCGCTACTGCATCACAAGTACTAATAGTGGTTTCAAAATTAATGTCTGTCGGGCAATCTACGGTAGGTGGTTCATTGTCTTCTACTATAATGTCAAAACTACATTCTGTCGTATTACCATTTACGTCGGTAACGGTATAAGTTACAGTAGTCGTTCCGATAGAAAAGGTGTCACCCGAATTGGAATCACTTATTAAAGTATCTATACCGCAGTTGTCACTCGTTGTAGATGGTATTTCCCAATTGACTACCGCTTCACATACTCCCGCGTCGGTGGAAACGGTAATGTCGTCAGGACAAGTAATGCTTGGTCCTTCGTTATCTTCTACTGTAATGTCAAAACTACATTCGGTTGTATTACCATTTGTATCAGTAACAGTGTAAGTTACGGTTGTCGTTCCAACGGGGAAGGTATCTCCCGAATTGGAATCACTTGTTACAGTATCGACACCGCAGTTATCGCCTGTTGTTGGTGGTACATTCCAATCCACGACCGCATTACATACTCCTGCATCCGTAGAAACGGTAATATTCTCAGGACAAGTAATCGTTGGTGGTTCATCATCTTCTACCGTAATGTCAAAACTACATTCTGTCGTATTGCCAGCATCATCTGTAACAAGGTAAGTTACGGTAGTCGTTCCTACTGGAAAAACATCGCCGGGATTATTACTATTTCCAATAATAGAAGCACCACAATTGTCATTAGTTACGGGAATATCCCAACTGACAATGGCACTACAAAGTCCGGCATCCGTAGAAATAGTAATATCTGCTGGACAGGTTATTGTAGGAGCTTCAGTATCTTCTATTGTAACATTAAAGCTACAATTAGCAACATTTCCGGCGGTATCAATAGCTGTATAAGTTATCGTTGTCACACCAATCGGAAAAGTATCTCCGGGTAGGAAGTTGCTACTCAAAATCACACTGTCTGCGAGACATTCACTTTGTGGTCTTGTTGGTTCATCCCATGTTACAGTAGCATTACAAGCACCTGCATCTGTAGAAGCTATGATGTCATCTGGACATATAATCGGCGGTGCTTCATCATCTGTTATTGTAATAACAAAGCTACAGTTGACCGTATTTCCTGCTGCATCAGTAGCAGTGTAAGTTACTGATGTCGTTCCGACGGTAAATATATCACCCGGATTGTGGCTGCTACTTGTAATGGTGACACCATCACAATTATCCGTTGGAGTAGGAACATCCCAAGTGACCGAAGTAGTACATAGTCCTTGGTCGGCAGTTTGGGTGATGTCGTCAGGACAGGTAAGCTGCGGATTTTCATTATCAATAATAGTAATGTCAAAACTACATTCGACGCTATTACCTGAATCATCGGTAGCAGTATAAGTTACGGTAGTTGTTCCTACGGTAAATGTATCGCCCGGATTGTGAGAACTACTTGTTACTGATGCGCTACAATTATCGTTAGGAACAGGTGCTTCCCAAGTAACTATCGAATTACATGTGCCTACTTCATTAAATTGAGTAATGTTCGCTGGACAAATCAATGTCGGGTTTTCATTGTCTTCGACTGTAATGTCAAAATTACATTCAATACTATTCCCTGCATCATCCGTAGCAGTATAAGTTACAGTGGTCGTTCCTACTGGAAAGCTATCTCCCGGATTGTGGCTACTGCTTGTGATTGTAGCACCGCAATTGTCGGCAGGGGTAGGCGGAGTCCAAGTAACGGAAGCAGTACATAACCCTGCATCTGAATTTGCCGTAATATTTGCTGGACAAACCAATGTCGGATTTTCATTGTCTTCTACCGTTATATCAAAACTACATTCGATGCTATTGCCTGCGTCATCGGTGGCAGTATAAGTTACAGTGGTCGTTCCGACGGGAAAGCTATCTCCCGGATTGTGGCTACTGCTTGTGATTGTAGCACTGCAATTGTCGGCAGGGGTAGGCGGAGTCCAAGTGACGGAAGCAGTACATAACCCTGCATCTGAATTTGCCGTAATATTTGCCGGACAGGATAAGGTTGGATTTTCGCTATCTGTAATCGTAACATCAAAGCTACAAGTGGCGGTATTGCCGTCTGTATTGGTTACAACATAAGTTACGGTGGTCGTTCCTACCGGGAAAAAGTCTCCCGGATCATGGCTTCCTATTACGGAAACAATGGGACAGACATCGTCCGGTACGGGTGGTATCCAATTGACTATCGCGCCGCAAGTTCCCATATCTGTGATGGTTGTGATATTTTCAGGACAAGTAATGGTCGGTACACTATTACTCGCATCAGGTACGATAAATTCGGCAGTCGTGACGAGTCCGTTAGCATCGCTGACTTCTACTTGATAAGTACCGCCTTCGATACATTGCAAATCAGCAGCACAGATATTGGAGAAACCAACTGCATACGAACCACCTGCACTGACAGCATTGGAATAATCGTAATAAATAAATTCAATTTCATCAATACAAGTCGGAAACGTTATCAGGATACCGCCTCTATCGGTATTGTCTGCTGATGAGCAACCTTGTGTTGATTGCCAAGTATTATTTCCTGTATAAGAGGGGCAGGCGGGGTCGGGTGTGGTGTTTGTTAAGATGAAATCATTGTTGGTCAATGGCACTACCACACCATTCAATTTAGCATTGACAATAACGGCGTCTTCTCCGTCAATGTCATTTAACAAAATTTGTAAATCACAAACAGGATCGCTAAAAGACCAAGTACGGGTCACATTGGCAGCAGGTCCGGGATTTCCCAATTGGGATACACCTGTACGAATGGCGAAGAAACCATCAAGCGTGGATTGGTTGACAATGTTCTCATCAATACAAGCTCCACCGACCGCAATGGCTGGACTAACGGTCAAAATTGCATCGCCGATAACGAAGTTTTCTGCATTGATAGCATCACTGGGAGTAGAGCAATTTTGGTCGGGTGAACATTCCCCACCAGCGGGAGAGGGTGGACAACCGACATTATTCAAATCAGAAAAGTCAACGCGCGGACTACAAAGGACTTCAGAGCCGTTGAGTGTCCACAAGTAAGTGTAAGGTGGTGTACCGCCCGTGACGGTGATGTCCAGAAAAGCATCGCTGTCAGGAGGACAGGTACAATCAGTGCTCACTTCGCCTTCGACAACGATTTGAGCTTTGATTACATTGGTCGTAAATAGTAGGCTGCATATCAGCAGCGTAGTTAAACAACATATCCTTCGGAGAAAGCATACTGGGTGTTTGCTTTTCTCCGTGGATAAGGAACATGAGATTTTCATAAATTTTCAGATTAGGTTCTTTAAAATGAAGTACAGTGCAAAGTTAGTAAATCATCATATTTTTTATAAAAAAATACGAAAAATATACTGACAAATGCAGTTATTAATCAATTATCAAACAATATGTTAATGCCTTACAAGGATTAGCTGTGATGCAATTGAGTTTTATCAGGCCTCATACGCAGCTATAATAACAGCAAGGAAGTTTACTTTCTCAATCGAAAGTGATGGTGGATTTGATAAATTTTTTTAGAAATTATTGTTCTTGTTCTGGATGGATTTTCTGGACTTAATATATTCCTCTTTTTTAATAATCCACAAGTATATTACTTTCTTTCATAAAGTCAAAAAAACCATTATAAGTTTTACTTATTTAATTTGTTTTTCAATATATACATCAAATATATAAAAATGCCTTTATTTAATGTATTTGTTTAATGCAAATATATTTTTTTTATGTCACAAATCCTAAGAAAAGTACTTGTTTTTGTAAAAAAAAACTTTGTGGGTGATAAATGAGGCATATTTGGTCTTAGTAGTCAGTCAAGGGGTGCAGGACAAATTTTTAATTTTATTTTGAAATGCCACTGTACTGACGACTTTAGCCGTCAAATGGCTCGGTA
>ENA-ORXR01001742-ORXR01001742.1-marine-metagenome-genome-assembly--contig:-NODE-1742-length-22291-cov-3.799901_pt1 | contig 22291 bp, 18 predicted proteins | sample MGYA00237866_ERZ511479 | MGnify/ENA metagenome assembly ERZ511479 | reverse complement strand
CAGATTCTTGCGACGGTCTGCGTCGTCGCCCTGTTCAAAGAGCGCAATTTTGCCGTCGGCATCACCTTCAAAAAGACCGAAGTCATCCAGACCGTGCTGGTCGGTGTGCTGCTGCTGGGGGAGGTTGTCAGCTGGGGCGGCTTTGCGGCCATAGCACTGGGGCTGGCGGGGCTGTTGATTCTGTCGGGGGGCAAGGGGGCGTCGGGGTTCCATCTGTCCGATTTGCGCAACCGTGCGGCGGGCCTTGGCATTGCGTCGGGTGTGCTGTTTGCCTTTTCCGCCGTGAGCTACCGGGGCGCGTCGCTGACGCTGGCCACTGATGATCCGCTGCTGCGCGCAGGGGTCACCTTGATGGCGGTGGTGTTGATGCAAACAGGGATCATGGCGGTCTGGCTGCGCCTGCGCGAGCCTGCACAGATCGGCGCGGTCTGGCAGGCGCGCCGCGTGGCGATCTGGATCGGGCTGACGTCGATGGGCGGCTCGCTGTGCTGGTTCATCGCCTTCACGCTGCAAAACGCGGCCTACGTCAAGGCGCTGGGACAGGTCGAACTGATCCTGAGCATCCTCGCCTCTACCTTATTCTTCCGTGAGAAAATTTCCGCGCGGGAGGCCTGCGGCATGGCGATCCTGATCGCGTCGATCCTGCTGCTGGTTCTCGCGATCTAGTCGCGGGCGGGATCATACTCTGTGCTGTGCCCGCGCAGGCGCAAAAACAGGCTCTCTTCATCGTTGTTCTTGAAATAGGGGACGGAGGCGGGTGGCTCAAGGTCGCGGGCGCGCGCCTCGACCTCGGCCAGCACAACTTCGGTGATGAAGGGCATGTCAAAGGCGCGCGCCTCGCTCAGCGGAACCCATTGCAGATGCGAAAGCTCGTCGCTGGCGGCGGTGAAATCATCCGCGTCGCTGGACAGCGCACCGGCATCCAGCAGGAAAAACCGCGCATCGAAACGGCGCGGGCGGCCCGGCGGGGTCAGGGCGCGGAACACGAATTGCAAGGCGGAGGCATCGGGCAGGTGCCCCGTGGCCGCAAAGCTCTCCCAATCCGCGGGCACCGTGCCCGCCCAGGCGCCACGCGTGCCCAGAATAAGGCCGGTTTCCTCCCACAGCTCGCGGATGGCAGCGACGGGGATCGCATGGGTCAGGGCGGCATCCGCATCCTGTCCAATGCGCGCGGCACAGCCTGCGGGCAGGGGGGCGGCCAGCGGGATCTGCGCATCGCCCGCATCAACCGCACCGCCGGGAAAGACGAATTTATTGGGCATGAAGGCCGCATTCGCGCCGCGCTGGCCCATCAGGATCGACGGCGCGGTCATTCGGTCACGGATCACGATGACGGTCGCTGCGTTGCGGATCGCTGTTTTGTCTATCGTCATGCTGCCCTCATCCGTGTGCCCGTGCGGTGTGTGCCGTACTGTCGGGGCTATGGCCTACGATTGTGCGAAACCGCCCATGCCTCTGGCCCACTGAAAGCCGATCAGCGCCCCCTTTAATCTGGGCAGAAGGTAGAGGGACAAGGCCACCGTGCCAACCGCAAAGATCGTGAACAGGACGATCGGCTCGGGGCGGAATTTCACAAAGACGAAATGCAGCATCGGCGCCATCAGATGCCCGACCAGCAGGATCGTGATATACGCAGGCCCGTCATCGGCGCGGTGGTGATGGAACTCCTGCTCGCAGACGGTGCAGTGGTCATGGACCTTGAGATATCCGAACAGCAAAGGCCCCGCGCCGCAGTTGGGGCATTTGCCGCGCCAGCCGCGCAGCATGGCGGGATTGCGCTGGCGCGTCTCGGGGGGGCTGTCTGCTTCGGGGGCATCCATCCGGGGCTGTGGTTTGGTACTCGTCATAGCGGTTTCCTGCGCAACTCTTTCTTCTGAATGGGCTAATTGCGGCGCAATGAAAAGGTGGCGATTTGTCCCAAGGGGACGGTGCACCTGAATTTTCGACAAAAACTGCGACGGAACGGATCGCGCGGCGCGTATGACCCCCAACTGTCCGGCAAAGGCCGTGGCAGAGTTCATAAACGGAGAGACCGATGTTTAAAGAAGCGATGACAGCACTTGCCATTCTTGCAGGCCTTGTGGCCACCACCGCCAACGCCGCAGGCGACAAATTGCGTGAGGGGCGGATGGAAGCCCGCTTTTCCCAGATGGACGCGGATGCGGACGGGCAGGTGACCGCCGCCGAGATCACGGCCCACGTCGCCGCGCGCTTTGCCGCAGCGGATGCCAATAACGACGGTGCGCTGAGCGCAGAAGAGCTTGCGCAGCAGGCCGAGGGCAAGCGGGCGAAACGCGCCGCCAAGCGCTTTGAGCGGATGGATGCGGACAACAGCGGCACGCTGAGCCTGCAAGAGATGCAAGGCCGCCGCGATCCGGCCAAACTGATTGCAAAGCTGGACGCGGACAACAGCGGCGGTCTGAGCATGGAGGAGTTTGCAAAGGCGCGCGGGCGTGGCAAACAGGGCAAGGAGCGCAAAGCGGACTGAGCCGCGCAATAAGGACCGTATGACAAACCCTGTCCCCCCCCCCGCGGGTGTCCAAAGGGGGGGACAGGGCGCAGGCAAACAGGCACGGCGGATTTGTGAAAGACACGGATGATCACACAGCAGCGCGCGATGCGGATGCCGCCCTTTTGGCGCGCTACGCCAGTGGGGATGCGACTGCGGCGCGGGTGCTGACGGCGCGTCTGTCGCCGCGCGCCTATGGCCACGCCTTTCGGGTGCTGGGCGACGCGGCAGAGGCGCAGGATGTCACGCAGGATGCGATGATGCGGCTGTGGAAACAGGCGCCAACGTGGGACGCGGGGCGCGCGCAGGCGGCGACGTGGCTCTACCGCGTGGTGGCCAATCTGTGCACAGACAGGCTGCGCGCACGCCGCACGCAGTCTCTTGACGCGGCGGATGTGCCAGCTGATCCCGGTCCCAGTGCGGCGGCACGCCTGCAAACGGCGGCCCGCACCGATGCGCTGCAAGCGGCGCTGCTGCGCCTGCCAGAGCGGCAACGGCAGGCCGTGGTTCTGCGCCACATTGAAGGGTTGGCAAACCCGCAAATTGCCGAAATTCTGGACGTGGGCATTGAGGCTGTCGAAAGCCTGACTGCGCGCGGCAAACGGGCTTTGGCCGCTGATCTGGCCGCACAACGCGATGCATTGGGGTATGAAGATGACACAGTCTAACGGCATTGATCCGGCGGAAAATTCTGATCTGGAGGCGTTGCTGGAGGCCGCGCGCGCGCAGGCGCCGCAAATGCCCGACGGGCTGGCCGCGCGGATTGTCGAGGATGCGCTGGCCGTGATGCCACGGGTGCCGTGGTACCGGCGCAGGCCTGCGCGCGCACTGGCTGCGATTGGCGGGCCTGCGGGTCTGGGCGGGTTGGTGACGGCCACGGTTGCGGGCTTTTGGCTGGGCATCGCGCCGCCCGCTGACACGGTTGATCCGCTGGTCTGGGTCGGGGCGGCAGACAGCACCGCAGAGGTCTATGAGGATGAGGAGCTGGCCGATCTGGTCGGCACGAACTGGTTTGGCGATGAAGGATAGGCAGATGGCACAGAGCACAAGAAAGATTAAATGGATGCGCGGTGTGCTGGTCGTGTCGCTGGCGCTGAACCTTGCTGTTGTCGCGGCGCTGGCGGGGGCCGCATGGCGTCACGCGGGCAAGGGCGGTGGTGACCGCGGCGGGTCGCATGCCTCTTCCAGAGGGGGGCCTGCCTATCTTCAGGCGCTTGCGCCCGAAACCCGACGTGCCTTGCGCGAAAACCTGCGCGGTATGGGGCGGGGGACTGCGCGCAGCGGCGAGATGGTGCGCGTGCTGCGTGCCGTCCCGTTCGATCCGTCTGCCGCCGCAGCTGTGCTGATGCAGGAGCGCACATTGGGCCAGATCCGCATGCAAGCTGCATCTGATGCGTGGCTGGACGAGGTCTCCGCCATGAGCGTGCAAGAGCGTGCCGCCTATGCCGACCGCCTTGAACAGATCGAGGCGCGTCGCAAGGAACGGCGCGAAAAGCGCCGGCAAAATCGCGACTAGGCGCCGCGCGGGTTGTGCGGACAGGTTGTTCAGGCGGCGGGGCGTTTTTCAGGCTTGCTCATTGCGACGCGGTTGCGACCGTCCATTTTGGCATCATACAGCGCCTTGTCTGCACGGTCGAGCAGGGCATCCAGCGTCTTGGCTGTGGTTTTCGCCATATAGTGCGGCGGTGTCCCCATCGTGAGGCCAAGGCTGACAGTGATCGACACAGGGCTGTCGGCGCCGGGAATGTCGAACCCCTTGCCGCCAATAGTGCGGCAAATCCGGTTGGCGACACTGCGCGCGGTTGCCACATCCGTGGCGGGCATCGCGATGAGGAATTCCTCACCGCCCATGCGCGCGATCATATCGGTCGTGTTCACGGCACTGCGCAGGCGGCGGGCAGTTTCCTCCAGCACCGCATCGCCAGAGGCATGGCCGTAAACGTCGTTGATCCGTTTGAAGTGGTCCATGTCCGCGACGATCAGTCCGAAGGGCGTGGCAGAGAGTGTGCTCCGCTCGATCAGGCGCGACATATAGGGCATGGCATAGCGGCGGTTATACAGACCGGTAAGCGGGTCGTTCACGACCTCGCGCAGGCCCGTGCGCACGCTTTGCAACATCTGGGCGACCTGCCGTTTGCGGCGCAGCAACATCTGCATCCGCACGGCCATTTCGGCAGCGTTGAACGCGCCGGTCATCAGGTCATCGGCGCCCAGATCCAGCGCCGAGGTGGCGCGCAGCGGATCAGGGGTTTTCTGGATCACCAGCACCGCGATGTCGCGGGTCTGCACACTCGCGCGCAGCGCAGATATCAGGCGCAAACAGCTGTCTGTCTGTTCCGTATTGTCGGGCAGGGTGAGTACGACCGCGTCGGGCGGCGGCATGCCCCCGTGCAAACCGGCCATCGCATCCTCGAGCAACGAGACGGTATAGCGCGCGCGCAAATGCGGTGCCAGGCTGCGGACCCATGCCTGCAACGGACCCGCGTTGGGTCCGATCAGCGTGATGTTGCCCGGGCGCAGAAATTCCGGCGGCGCTTCGGCAAGGCCCAGCGCACAGCTGGTTTCCTCGCGCATTTGCCATTCGGCCAGTTGGTGATGCGTGCGGATCATACTGCGCACACGGCCCAGCAACAGCATTTCATTCACCGGTTTTTCCATCACGTCAAAAGCCCCCGCACGCAGTGTTTCAAGGCGGGTTTGCGGGTCTTGTGTGCTGCCGATGGCCAGCACGGGCACGGTGGTCATCGCGGGGGTTGTGCCCAGCCGTTGACACAGCTGTGCTGCCGATCCATCCGGCAGGTTCAACGCGCTGATCACCAGATCAGGCTTGTCCGTGCGGATCATCTGGAGCGCTTCGGCCATCGTGCCGGCCTGCAAAACATGATAGAACGCAGTTGTCAGCTTTACCTTCAGCACGATCCGGTTGGTCGAAATGCCGTCAACAATAAGGATTGTACCCTGCACGTTCGCTCCTTTCGTGATCCGCATTAAGTTGACCTTTAGTTTTCTGACCAATTGGTTAACAAAGCGTTGAGATTTTGATTTAACTGGAACCGATTTATGAGCCTTACGCGTCAATCCGCCGAAACCACGGCGTTGCAGTCGCTGGCGTGGCTGGTGGGAAACGAGGCGCTGTTGCCTGTTTTCCTTGGGGCTTCGGGCGCATCGGAGGCAGATTTGCGGGCGTCCGCCCATGACCCGGCGTTTCTGGGATCGGTGCTGGATTTTATTCTGATGGATGATGCCTGGGTGGTGGCGTGCTGCGATGCGCAGCAGATCCCCTATGCGCGGTTGATGGAGGCGCGGCACAGCCTGCCGGGCGGGGAGCAGATGAATTGGACCTGAACAAACAAGCGAATGAAATCAAGGCATTGTGCTTTGACAAGGACGGCACATTGTTCGATTTCGCAACAACCTGGGAGGCATGGGCCGGCGCCTGTCTGCGCCGTGCTGCCGCAGGGGACGAGGCCCGCGCCACGCAGGTGGGACGCGCGATCGGTTTTGATCTGGAACAAATGACATTCGCCGGTGACAGCATCGTGATTGCCGGCACGCCCGAAGAGGTGACCGGCGCGCTGGCCCCGCATTTCCCCGAATTCGACCGTGCCGCGCTGCTGAACCTGTTGGACGAGGAAGCGGCCAAGGCCCCGCAGATGCCCGCTGTGCCCTTGATCCCGCTGCTGGGTGGGCTGCGTGCGCGCGGCCTGAAGCTGGGCGTGGCCACCAATGACAGCGAGGCACCTGCGCGCGCGCATCTGGCGCAGGCCGGCGTGACGCAGATGTTCGATTTCATCGCGGGCTACGACAGTGGTTTCGGCGGCAAGCCTGCGGCGGGGCAACTGCTGGCGTTCGCAAATGCGGTCGGTCTGGCGCCCGGGAATATCGTCATGGTTGGCGACAGTACGCATGATCTGCGCGCGGGTGCTGCGGCGGGAATGCGCACCATCGCCGTGCTCACGGGTGCTGCGGGGGCGGGGGCGCTGGCCCCTTTTGCGGATGTGGTACTGCAAGACATCGGTGAAATTCCCGACTGGCTGGATGCGCAACAGATCGGCTGATGCGTCGAATGCGACAAATTCTGTCGCAATCGGTTGGGCTGCGCCCCAAGGCATCGGGCCTTCTGGCCCTAGCAGCCACAGGAGAGTGCGATGACCGATGCCCCCAAACGCCGAACCCGCGGAGGCGGGCGCGCCGGCGCGCAGACCCGCCGTGGCACTGCCGTTATCGAACAGATGCCGTGGAACCCGCCCGTCAACATTGACCGTCCCACAGAACCGCTGGGCCCCGAGGGGGTCGCGGCGATCCACGACGGCGCGATGCGCATCCTTGAGGAAATCGGCATCGAAATCCTCAACCCCGAAGCGTTGGAGATTTTGCGCAAGGCGGGATGCACCATTGAGGGCGAGAACGTGCGCATGGGCCGCGAGATGGTCATGGAACACGTCGCACTGGCCCCGTCGGAGTTCGTCATCACTCCGCGCAATCCCGACCGTGCCATCACGATCGGCGGCAAGAATCTGGTCTTTGGCAATGTCTCGTCGCCGCCCAACTACTGGGACATGGCGCTGGGTCGCAAGGTGCCCGGCACCCGCGAGATGTGCCGCGATCTGCTGAAACTGACGCAGTATTTCAACTGCATCCACTTTGCCGGCGGCTATCCGGTGGAGCCTGTGGATATCCACGCCTCTGTCCGCCACCTTGATGTGCTCTATGACAAGCTGACGCTGACCGACAAGGCGATGCACGCCTATTCGCTGGGCCGCGAGCGGGTCGAGGATGTGATGGAGATGGTGCGCATCTCGGGGGGGTGGAGCGACGCCGAATTCGAGGCCAGCCCAAAGATGTACACCAACATCAATTCGACTTCGCCGCTCAAGCATGATCATCCGATGCTGGATGGCTGGATGCGGATTGCAAAGCGTAATCAGGGGCTTGTGGTGACACCCTTTACGCTGGCGGGGGCAATGGCACCGGTCACGATGTCGGGCGCTGTGGCGCAATCGCTGGCGGAGGCGCTGATTGCGGTTGTGCTGGCGCAGATCATCCGTCCGGGGGCGAGTGTGGCGATTGGCACTTTCACCTCCAACGTGGATATGAAAACCGGTGCGCCTGCCTTTGGCACGCCCGAATACATGCGTGCCACGCAAATGACGGGGCAGTTGTGCCGCTTTTACGGGCTGCCCATGCGCAGCTCGGGCGTGTGTGCGGCCAATGTGCCGGACGGTCAGGCGATGTGGGAGACGTCGAACAGCCTGTGGGCCGCCGTGCAGTCGGGCACCAACATGGTCTATCACGCGGCCGGCTGGCTGGAGGGAGGGCTGATCGCCTCGCCTGAGAAATTCATCATGGACTGCGAGGTGCTGCAACAGATCCAGCGCTACATGGACCCTGCGATTTGCGCCGCAGGACCGGATGAGATCGCGCTGGACGCTATCAAATCTGTCGGCAACGAGGGCCATTTCTTTGGTATCCAGCACACGCAGGACCGCTATACCACCGCGTTTTACCAGCCGTTTCTGAGCGATTGGACAAATTACGAGGGCTGGGAGGTCGCAGGGGGGATCTGGACGCAGGAGCGCGCGCACCACATGTTCCGCGAGATCGTAGGCTCCTTCGAGGCGCCGCCAATAGACGTCGCCATCCGCGATGAGCTGGCCGCATTCGTAGAGCGGCGCAAAGCGGAAGGCGGCGCGCCCACGGATTTCTAGGCCAAGCGATTGTTAAAGGCAGGAATCTTAACCATTCCGACGATTTTCGCGCTGGTTTAGCGGCTTGTTAACTTCTGCACGCCATCACCCGTAGGGGACGCAGAAACAAGAGGCCGCAATGCACGGGCTGATCAACCGCAGTTTTCAGAATTATGTCACCGACGGGTACGGTCTGGCCGTCTGGCAGCAGGTCGCGGCCCGCGCGGGTGTCGCGCCGCCCGAATTCGAGGCGATGCTGAGCTATGACGACGCGGTCGCGCCTGCCGTGCTGGACGCGATGAGTGCTGTGTTGCGCCGTCCGCGCGGCGAGGTGATGGAGGACGTCGGCACCTACCTCGTCTCGCATCCCAATACCGAAGCAGTGCGGCGCCTGTTGCGGTTCGGCGGCATGGGGTTCGAGGATTTTCTGCATTCGCTCGATGATTTGCCTGACCGCGCGCGCATGGCCGTCGCAGACCTGCATCTGCCCGCGATAGAACTGCACGGCCACGCGGGTGGGCGCTATAGTCTGATCTGCGACAGCCCGATCGCGGGGGTCGGCCATCTGATGATGGGGGTTTTGCGCGTGATGGCGGACGACTATGGCGCGTTGGCCCTGTTGGAGCTGGAAGGTTGCGAGAGCGGTCGCGAGACCGTGCGCATCCAGTTGATCGAGACGGATTATGCAGACGGGCGCGCCTTTGATTTGGGCGCGCGCGCGTCGTGACAGCGTTTTTTGATCCTGCGGTGCTGGACGTATTATGCCCGATGCATCTGACGCTGGATGCGCAGGGCATCATCACCCATGCAGGCCCCACCACGCAAAAACTGCGGCCCGATATGCCGTTGGAAGGGATGTCGTTTCTGGAGGCGTTCAGCGTCAAACGGCCACGCGGCATCACCTCGATGGCGCATTTGTGGCAGGCGCGCCACCTCAAGCTGCATCTTGAAATGCGCGGCACACCGCCTGCGCGGCTCAAGGGGGTGTTGGTGTCGGGCGCAAAGGGTGTCGGCATCGTGAACCTGTCCTTTGGCATCTCTATTCTGGACGGCGTGCGCGACTATGCGCTGAGCAATGCGGATTTTGCCGCCACTGATCTGGCCATTGAAATGCTCTATCTGGTGGAGGCGAAATCAGCCGCGATGGAAGCCTCGCGCAAGTTGAACCTGCGCCTGCAAGGGGCCAAAACGGTGGCCGAACAACAGGCAAGCACGGACACGCTCACCGGTTTGCGCAACCGCCGCGCGCTGGATTTGCGGCTGGAGCAATTGCTGGCTGCCGATGCCGCATTTGCCGTGATGCATATCGATCTGGATTATTTCAAAGCGGTCAACGATACGCACGGTCATGCAGCGGGCGATCATGTGTTACAGGTTGTGGCGCAGGCGATGCTTGAGGAAACCCGCGCTTCTGACACGGTGGCGCGTGTGGGGGGGGACGAATTCACCGTGCTGCTGCCGGAGGTGAACGACATCGACGTGCTCGAAAGCGTGGGACGCCGCATCATCGACCGGATCGAGGTGCCGATCCCCTTTGGCGATGCGCAATGCGAAATCTCTGCCAGCATCGGCACGGTCTGGATCCAAAGCAGTCTGAAAACCACCCGCGAAACCGTTATGGAAAAGGCGGACATCGCGCTTTACGCCTCAAAGAATAAAGGTCGCGCGCGTCAGACGTTCTATTCCCCTGATCTGCGAAGCAGCGCCAACAGCGCCGCCCCGCCAAAAGGGCGCAATGGCCAAAAGGGCTGACAATGCTCTGATATAGGGGGGCGCATTTTGATCTCTCCGCTTTCTGGTCACGCCCTAATTTTCTGTGAAATGCGAAACATTCTTAAGATCTGCGCCTAAAAGCTAGCGGCAGGCGGCGTGGCTGTGGGAAATACCACGGGGGCACCGCAAGCATGCGTTGTTACAGGTATTGCGCAAACGCATCCTGACGCGCGTGAACGCGCCCTGTCGTGATCTGGCTGCGGCGCGCCTGTCCGTGGAATTTGGCATGCGGCGGACTGCCTCGCATGCGATGCTGCCGGAACGGGTCGGCGGGGGTTCGTCTAGATTGCGTGCGCAGCCGGGGGGGTGGGCAGCAACTTTTTGCCGCATGGACCTGTCGCCCTCTACCACGCCTGCGCGGTTGCGGGTAACTTTGACACGGGGGCGCGGGATAATGCCGCTGATGCACGGGCTGGAGTAGGAGGAAAATTCATGCGATGCGTCAAGCAGGGAGTCGCAGTGGCGGGGATCGGCGCGGGCGGAACACTACCGCCGCCCAAGGCACAGTGACCACGACGACACACATGAACTGGAACAGACCATGCGGGTTCTCAAGACCATCATCGCCCGCATCGGAAAGGAGGGCTTGGGATGACATCTATTATGACGCAGGCCCTCACGGCAGGTGGATACGCGCCTGCTGCCACGGGTACGACCTGTGGACGTGTGGCGCAGGATACGGAGTTTGCCATGTGCGCGCTGCGCGGGGCCGCGCGGGCGGATGAAGACGCCGATGCGGGTGACTAGGACCGCGCTGCCGTGACGCAGTACACAGCCATTCGCACGCCACGCTTTTCCTCGCCTGCCGCCTGGTCGTCAATTTTGGGCCCGCCGCCGGCCTTTCCGGCGCTGGAGGGCACGCGCACGGCGGATGTTATCGTGATCGGGGCGGGGTTTGCGGGACTGTCGGCGGCACGGCGGCTGCGCCAGCTGGATGCGACCTTGCGCATCACGGTGCTGGACGCGCTGGAGATCGGGGAGGGGACAGCGGGGCGCAACACCGGCTTTATGATTGATCTGCCCCATGATCTGAGCAGCGAGGATTATGCCGGCGCCACCGACGGGACAAAGCTGGTAACGCTGAACCGCCATGCCATCGCCTTTGCCCGCGCCAGTGCGCGCGAATTCGCGATTGACCCCGCCTATGTCGACCCTGCGGGCAAGGTGAACGGCGCCGCAACCCCGCAGGCCGAGGCCCGCAATGACAGCTATGGCGCGCATCTGGCCGGCCTGCACGAACCGTTCGAGCGGCTGGACAGCCACGCGATGCAAGAGCTGACAGGCAGCCGCTATTATCTGTCGGGGCTGTACACACCGGGCACGCTGATGCTGCAACCGGCGGGCTATATCCGCGGTCTTGCGCTGGGGCTGGCGCGGGCGGGCGTGGGGATTTATGCGCGCAGCCCCGTTATGGGTTTCGTGCGCGAAGGCACTGCGTGGCGCGTGCAAACGACGGCGGGCGATGTCTGCGCGCCCAAGGTCATTCTGGCCACCAACGGCCATCTGGAGAGTTTTGGCATCGCGCGCGGGCGGCTGATGCAGGTGTTCCTGTTTGCCTCGATGACGCCCGAATTTGATTCCGTCGAGGCCGCACAGCTGGGGGGGGCGCCGCGCTGGGGGATCACGCCCGCCGATCCGATGGGCACCACGATGCGCCGGATCGACACGGCACAGGGCGGTCACCGCATCATCACGCGCACCTGCGCCAAACTGCGCCCGCAGATGCAGGCCAGCGCCCGTGACGTGGCCCGCGCAGGCAGGGTGCACCGCGCGAAATTCGCGGCCCGCTATCCGCAGTTGGCGGATCTGGCGATGCAGTATCAATGGGCCGGGCACCTGTGCCTCAGCCGCAATGGCGTGGCTGTCACCGGCGAGATTGACACAGGCGTCTATGCCGCTGCGGTTCAAAACGGGCTGGGCACTGCGCGCGGCACGTTGACAGGGATCGCGGCGGCCGAGGTCGCATTGGGTCAATACAGCAACATCACCGCCCATTTCCACGCGGAAGCCGAGCCGCGCAAGCTGCCCCCCGAACCGCTGGCCACATGGGGCGCAAATGCCTATCTGCGCTGGAAAGAACACCGCGCGCGCGCCGAGTAGTGGACCGCCGCGCGCGCCTCGCGTAAAGCAGCATCTATGACCCAACGCCCCAGCCTGATCACCCGCCTTCGCAACCGCCTGTCACACGCGCTGCGCCGCCGCCGTTTCAACCGCGCGGTCGAAAACCTGCATGGTGCGGATTTCCATGTGCCGCACGATGCGGTGCTGGCCATCGTGCTGGTGCGCGACGGGGCTTACTACCTTGATGCGTTTTTCGACTATTACCGCGCGCTGGGCATCCGGCATTTCGCCTTTATCGACAATGGCTCTACTGATGGGACCGTGGCGCGTATCGCGGCGCAGGAGGGCTGTGTGGTTGACCGTGCGGTCCTGCCGCTGGCGCAATACGAGGATCTGATGCGCGGCTACCCGGCCCAAAAATACGGGCAGGACCGCTGGTGTCTCTATGTCGATATGGACGAGCAGTTCGATTTCGAGGGGCGCGAGGACGGCGGGCTGCCCGCACTGGTAAGCTATCTTGAGGGGCGCGGCGACACGGCGCTGATGGCCCAGATGCTCGAGATGTTTCCGACTGTTCCACTGGCGCAGGTGGCCGATCTGGATTTTGCGCAATCGCTCGCGGCGTTTGATCACTATGACATCAGCACGATCGACCGCTTTGCCTATCACGCGCCAGAGATCGAATTCGAGGCGCTGTTGCGGGGCAATACCGTGCCGTCCCGTGCGCAGGAGTTCATGTTTGGCGGGGTGCGTGGGCGTGTCTTCGGGGAGGGGTGCTGCCTCACGAAACATCCGCTGATCTTCAATGCGCCGCAGGTCGTGCCCGCGCCGCACCCGCATCTGTCGTGCAACGTGCAGGTGTCCGATGGGACAGCTGTAATCCGGCACTATAAATTTGCGGGCAACAGTGCGGCACGCGACGCGGCAACGGCAGGCAGCGGCGATCTGGCCCACGGGGAGGACGCCGCGCGGCTGGATGTTTTGCGCGCGCAGGCGGACCTGAGCCTGTATTCGGGGGCGGCACAGAAATGGGCGGGTATCGCGCCGCTCTATGATGCAAAATTCCTTGTCCAGTCAGAGGCCTATACCGCCACCCTCACGGGGAAGAACGCATGAGCATCGCGGCAATCGTTATTGGCCGGAACGAGGGCGCGCGGCTGATTGCCTGTCTGGATGCGCTGCGCGGCGTGTCGCCGGTGATCTATGTCGACAGCGGATCGACAGATGGCTCTGTCGCGGCGGCGCGCGCACGCGGCGCGCAGGTGGTCGAATTGGACATGACCCGCCCTTTCACGGCGGCGCGTGCGCGCAATGCGGGCCTTGAGGCGTTGCCGCAGACTGCTGAACTGGTGCAGATGCTGGATGGCGACTGTGTGGTTCAGGCGGGGTGGCTGACGGCGGCGCAGGCCTTTCTGGATCAGCACGCGGATGTCGCCGTGGTCTGCGGCAGGCGGCGCGAAATGCACCCTGGCGCCTCTGTCTATAACCGCCTTATCGACGGTGAATGGGACACGCCCGTGGGCGAGGCGCTGGCCTGTGGCGGCGATGCGCTGGTGCGTGTGACGGCCCTGCGGGCGGTCGGCGGCTACCGCGCGGATGTCATCGCGGGGGAGGAGCCGGAGCTGTGCGTGCGTCTGCGGCAGGCGGGCTGGCGCATCTGGCGGCTGGACGCGGAAATGACCGCCCATGATGCGCAGATCACGCGCTTTGGCCAGTGGTGGCAGCGCAGCAAGCGCGCGGGCCATGCCTTTGCCGAAGGGGCCGCACTGCACGGTGCCGCGCCCGAACGGCACTGGGTGGCCGAGACGCGTCGCGCGCTGCTTTGGGGGCTGGGGGGCGTGGTGGCGATCGTGCTGCTCACGGTGTTGGTCGGGCCGATGGGCCTGCTGGCCGCGCTGGTGTATCCGCTACAGGTGGTGCGCCTGTCGCGGCGCGGCGGGCTGGCGTGGGCGTTTTTCAGCGTGCTGGGCAAATTCGCAGAGGCGCAGGGCGTGCTGAGCTATTACTGGCGCCAGATCAGCGGTGGCCAGAAGCGGTTGATCGAATATAAATAGCTATCTTTGCCGCCATGCATCCAGCGCCAGACGGGGCAGGATCGCGAAACATTTGGCATAGCGCGGGATCATGCGGCGCGGGCTTTGCAGCGCGCGCCACAGCCATTCAAGCGCCAGCGCGCGCATAATCTTGGGCGCGCGCACCTGATGGCCCGACAGAAAATCCAGCCCCGCCCCGATAGAGGCAAAGCCGACCTGCGGCGCCCGGCTTCGCGCGAAGGCGGCGAACAGTTCCTGCTTGGGCGCGCCAAGGGCGATGAAACACAAACGTGCGCCGCTGGAGTCAAGCTGCTCGCAAATCCTCGCGGCGTCCTCTCCCGCGGGGTCAAACCCGTAGGGCGGCGCGTGGGTCAGCACCACGTCAAGGTCCGGCACCCGTGCCACCAGCGCATTACGCGCGCCGTCCAGCGCCGCGTCCGAGCTGCCCATGAGGGCGACAGGCATCCGCATCTGTGCGGCCAGTTCGGCCAGCGGGATCACCAGATCGGACCCGGGCATCAGCTCCAGCGGCTGTTTGGCCAGTTGCGACAGCCAGATGATCGGCCGCCCGTCCGCCACCACCAGATCCTGCGCATCATAGGCGGCGGCAAAGGCCGGATCGACAGGCAGTTTCGTCAGATGGTCAAGGTTCAGCGTCGCCAGCGCGAATCCGGTGCCTGCATCGAATTTTTCGCGCACCGTCTGAAACAATGCCACGCGGGTGGGGATATTGACCGTAACAGCGCAACGCTGTGGCCCGAATTTCATGGTGCACCTGTGCAGCAGGGCCACAGCGCGCAGGTGGAAGGGGGCGTGGGAAGGGGCAAATTAAACAACCATTTCAATTGGATGTAGCGCGACCTTGATCCGTGCGCTACGATGTGTCGCAAACTAGCGTGATGACAGCGGCCTGCCTAGGGTGTATTTTGGTGCTATTGTTCGTGCCCGCAGGACCCTGATGCCCAATCCGATTGCCTATCTGATGCTGCTGATGTGGCCGTTTGTCTGTCTGGTGCTGTTTCGCACACAGTCGGTCGAGCGGGCGATCATCTGGTCTATTCTGGGGGGCTATCTGCTGTTGCCCCCGTTGGCAGAGTTCAACCTGCCGCTGGTGCCCGCGATGGACAAGGTGTCGATTCCCAATCTGAGCGTGCTGGCCATTCTGGTGTTTGCCACGAACCACAAGGTGCAGCTGGTGCCGAACAGCCGGCTGGCCACAGTGCTGGTGGGAATGCTGATCCTCTGCGCGATCCCCACGGTTCTGACCAACCGCGAACCGATCCTGTTCGAGGTGTTGCGCGATGCCGACCCGATCCTGTTTCTGGTGGATGCGTTGCCCGGCCAGTCGGTGCGCGACATCGGATCGGTGCTGATTGCGCAGGCGCTGACCGTCGTGCCCTTTCTGGTCGCGCGACAGTTCCTCAGCTCCGATACCGGGCTGCGCGAAATCCTACTGGCGCTGATGACGGGGGCCATCGCCTATTCCGTGCCGTCCTTTATCGAGATCCGGTTTTCGCCGCAGATGAACGTCTGGGTCTACGGGTTCTTCCAGCACAGCTTTGAGCAGACGATGCGGGCGGGGGGGTACAGGCCGATCGTCTTTTTGCCGCATGGTCTGTGGCTGGCGCTGTTTGTGTGCATGGCGGCGATGTCGGCCGCCGCGCTGGCGCGGATGACGCCAAAGGTCGACCGCTGGAAGGCCGTGCTGTGGTCGCTTTATCTGTTGTTGTTTTTGCTGGCGTGCAAAAGTGCGGCGTCGATCGCCTACGGGATGCTGCTGGTGCCACTGATCTATTTCGCGCCGCGCCGCTGGCTGATCCTGCTGGCGACGCTGTTTGCGATGATCGCCGTGACCTATCCGATGCTGCGCAACCTCAATCTGATCCCGACCCATGCGATTGTGGCCAAGGTGGCAGAGGCGAATGTGGACCGTGCACAATCGCTGGGCTACCGCTTTAACAACGAGGCGCAACTGCTGGAGCGGGCAGCACAAAAACCGGCCTTTGGATGGAGCGGCTGGGGCCGCAGTCTGGTGCGCGACGATGAGGATGGCGAGATCCTGACGATCCCTGACGGGCGCTGGATCATCGTGTTCGGCAGCTTTGGCTGGCTGGGCTATATCGCGGAGTTCGGCCTGCTGGCCCTGCCGCTGCTGCTGCTGGGCCGCCATGTCCTGCGCCACCCGCGCGCAGAGCTGTCGCCCTATATCGGGGCGGTGTCGCTGATTTTGGGTGTGACGCTGATGGACATGCTGTTGAATGCGACGCTCACGCCGTTCACATGGCTGACCGCCGGCGCCGTGATGGGCTATACCGAGCGGTTAAGCCCGCGGCGCGCCCGTGTGCCGCGCCATGCCCTGCGCAGCGCGCCGGTGATGGGAAACGGCGGCAGAACGGTTCAGCGCAACCTGCTGTAGGTGTTTCGTACAAATGCCATCCATCTGCCACATTCGCGCCGCATTTGTGGTGGCGCACAGCCAACTGTTTCGCCGCGTAATCCAATCCGTTTTCACGGACAAGATTACTATGCTAATGTGTCTAATTACTATGCTAAAGTGCCTGTGTCTGCCGCTTGAATTCCGGCTAAATGACATGAAATAACCATAGTGGGTCTGTACAAAGACCATCGGACGTCGAAATCCGTCTGCATAAATGGTCTGCTTTTTAATCAATATGTTCGGGGGTTCTCCCCGCAAGCAGCGGACCTCTAGGGTGGGACTGTATGACTGAGCAAAAGCGCAAAAGTGGCGCACACAGCGACGACATTGCAATTGTTGGTATGGCGGTCAATGTACCGGGTGCCGATACTGTTGCTGCATTCTGGGATAATTTGCGGGGGGGCGTGTCCTCGATCCGCAAACTGTCCGAGGAAGAACTGCTGGCCGCAGGCGAGACGCCCGAGAACATTGCGCGCAAGAACTATGTGCGCGCCGCCGCCGATCTGGCAGGGTTCGAGACATTCGACGCAGAGTTTTTCGGCTTCTCGCCCAAAGATGCCGCCATCCTTGATCCGCAGCACCGCAAGTTTCTCGAGGTCGCCTGGGAGGCGATGGAGCAGGCGGGCCATGTGCCCGAAACCGTGGCGGGCCCCATCGGGGTCTACGCAGGGTGCGGCATGGGGAGCTATTTCTATTTCAACATCTGCTCGAACCCCGATCTGGTGGACGAGACGGGGATGTTCCTGCTGCGCCACACCGGCAACGACAAGGATTTCCTGTCGACCCGCGTGAGCCATGTGTTCGATCTGCACGGCCCGTCGATCAATTTGCAGACGGCATGTTCGACCTCGCTGGTGGCGATCCATTATGCCGCCGCTGCGTTGCGGTCGGGCGAGGTCGACATGGCGCTGGCGGGTGGCGTCACGATCGAGCTGCCGCAGGGGCGTGGTTATGTTTTCAAGGAAAACGAAATTCTGTCGCCCGATGGCGAATGTCACGCCTTTGACCACCGCGCACAGGGGACCGTGTTCGGGTCCGGCGCGGGCTGTGTCGCGCTGAAACGTCTGGCGGATGCACAGGCGGACGGGGACCACATCTGGGCTGTCATCAAAGGCTCGGCCATCAACAACGACGGCGCGGCCAAGGCGGGATACCTCGCACCATCCGTGGACGGGCAGGCGCAGGCCATCGGCAAGGCGCTTGAGGCATCCGGCGTGCCGGCTGACCAGATCGAGATGATCGAATGTCACGGCACCGGCACCTATCTGGGCGACCCGATCGAGGTCGCCGCCCTGACAGAGGCCTACCGCGCCCAGACCGACAAGGTCGATTATGCGCGCATCGGCTCGGTCAAAACCAACATCGGGCACTTGGACACGGCGGCGGGTGTTGCGGGGCTGGTCAAGGCCACGCTTGCGCTTCACCACGGGGCGATGCCCCCCTCGCTGGGCTATGAGGCGCCCAACCCTGCCATCGGTTTCGAGGGCAGCCCGTTTTCCGTGAATGCGGCACTCACGCCTTGGCCGCGCCGCGATGCGCCGCGCCACGCCGCGATTAACGCGCTGGGGGTGGGGGGCACCAATGCCCATGCCATTCTGGCCGAAGCGCCCTTGCGCGCGCCCTCGGAAGAAAGCGATTTCCCTTTTCATGTGTTGTGCCTGTCGGGCCGCAGCAAATCCGCGCTGGACGCGAACACCGCCGCGCTGGCTGCGCATCTGCGCGCGCATCCCGATCTGGATCTGGCCGATGTGGCGCATACGCTGAAAAACGGGCGTCGCGGGTTTGAACGCCGCCGTGTGGTTGTGGCCGAAACCGCGACCGAGGCGGCATCGCTGCTGGAGGCAGGCGACACCCGCCGCGTCTTTACCCACGCCGCACTGGGCACTGCCCCCGAGGTCGTGTTCATGTTTCCGGGCGGCGGGGCGCAATACCCCGACATGGCCCGTGATCTCTATGAGACAGAGCCGGCCTTTGCCGAGGCGATGGACCGCGGCCTTGATCATCTTGCGCCGCAGCTGGACTATGACATCCGCGCGCTGTGGTTGCCCGAAGGGGCGGACCGCGCCGCCGCCGTTGACGCGTTCAAGAAGCCGTCGGTGCAACTGCCGCTGATCGCCATCGTGGAATACGCGCTGGCGCAGCTGTGGATGAGCTGGGGCGTCAAGCCTGCGGCGATGGTCGGTCATTCGATGGGCGAGAACGTCGCGGCCTGTCTGGCAGGCGTGATGCGCTTCGAGGAGCTGATTGATCTGGTGCTGCTGCGCGGCCGTCTGTTTGACACGGTGCCTGCGGGCGGCATGCTGAGCGTGCCGCTGTCGCTGGCCGCCATCACCCCGTACCTGCGCGATGATCTGGACATCGCATCGGTCAACGGGCCCGAGCTGACAGCGATTTCCGGCCCCGATGCCGCCTTGCAGGCGCTGGCCACACGTCTGGAGGCAGACGAAATCGAGAGCCAGCGCATCGCCATCGACATTGCCGCGCACAGCCGCATGCTGGAGCCGATCCTGAACGACTACCGCGCTTTCCTTGCCGGGCTGGACCTGCAAGCGCCGCAGATGCCGTTCCTGTCCAACCGCACAGGTGTTGAAATCACACCGGCGCAAGCGACCGATCCGGAATATTGGGTCGAGCAGCTGCGCAACACGGTGCATTTCGCTGATTGCATCCAGACGCTGAGCGCGCAGCCGCAACGTGTCTACCTTGAGGTGGGGCCGGGCAAGGCGCTGTCGTCGCTGGCACAGATGTGCACGGATGTGGCCCCGGCGCAGGTGTTGTCATCGCTGCGCCATCCCGATCAGGCGATTGCGGATGATATGTATTTCATGGGCATCATCGGACGCTTGTGGGCCTGTGGCGTCGAGGCGGATTGGGACCAGATCTGGGGCGAGGCACGGCGCAACCGCGTGGTCCTGCCCACCTATCAATTCCAGCGCAGCGCCTATTTCATCGCCCCCGGCGTGCAGTCGGTAGAGGCCGCAACACCCGCGGTCGCGCGGCTGGACGATATGGCCGATTGGGGCGCTGTGCCAAGCTGGCGCGCGCAATATGCCGACGTCGATGCCGATCTGGAGGCAGCGCTCGAAGGGGCTGCGGCGCAGACGTGGCTGGTCTTTGCCGATACGGACGGGATCGCCGCACCGGCGATCGCGCGCCTGCGCAGTGCCGGTGCCAGCGTCAGTGTTGTTCGCGCGGCCGACAGCTTTGCCGATCTGGGCGAGGGGCAGTTTACGCTGGCCCCCGAACAGGGGCGCGACGGCTATGATGCGCTGCTGGCCGCACTGGACGCTGCGGGCAGGACGCCCACACGCATCGCGCATTTCTGGGGGGTCACCGCCACGCAGACGCACCGCCCCGGCAGCAGTTTCTTTGACCGGATGATGGAGCAGGGGTTCTACAGTCTTTTGTGGCTGGGTCAGTCACTGGCCGAGCGTGAAGACGCCGCGCCCACGCATCTGAGCGTCTTTACCAACGGCGCGGCAAGTGTCGCAGGCGAGGCGCTGCCCTATCCCGAAAAGGCGATGATCAGCGGCCCCGCAGGCGTCATGCCGCGCGAGATTGCGGGCCTGAGTGTCGCCAGCATCGATGTGGCCCTGCCGCAACCGACCTCTGCCAAAGGGCTGTTTGCGCGCCGCGCACCGGCTGCTGCTGCGGATATCACCGACACCTTGCTGGAGGAGCTGCTCGCCGCTCCGGCAAATGCGGTGGTGGCCCTGCGCGACGGGCGTCGTCTGGTACAGGGGTTCCGCAGCCAGCGTCTGGCGCAGACCGACAGGGCTGCGGTCAAACGCGGGGGCACCTATCTGATTACGGGGGGATTTGGCGGGATCGGCCAGACCATCGCCGCAGATCTGTTGGGCACGCATGAGGCCCATGTGGTTCTGCTGAGCCGCAGCGCGCTGCCCGCGCGCGAGGCCTGGCCGCGCGTTCTGCAAACCACCCATGCCGGGGATGCCGTCGCCCGCCGCATCCGCGCGGTTCAACGCCTTGAGGCGCTGGGCGGTACGGTCGAAGTCGCCACCGCCGATGTCGTCAACGTCGCGCAAATGCGCAAGGTCGTGGACGGGCTGCGCGCGCGGGGCCGGATCGACGGGGTGTTCCACGCCGCAGGTACGCTGGACGATGCGCCGCTGCTGGGCAAAACACAGGCGCAGGTTGATGCCGTACTGGCGCCCAAGGTCCACGGGCTGCGCGTGCTCGATCAGGTGTTGCCGGATGGCAGCGTCGATCTGATGGTGCTTTTCGCCTCCACTTCGACCGCGACACGGGCGGCGGGGCAGGTCGATTACGTCGCCGCCAATGACTATCTCAATGCCTTTGCCAAGGCGCGCAGCGATGCCGCGACCCGCGTGGTCGCTGTCAACTGGGGTGTCTGGGCCGATGTGGGCATGGCAGCACAGGCCGTGGGCCACACCGCAGCCGAGACATTGCCCCCCCGCGCGCTGGACGTGCCCCTGCTGGACAGCATCGAGGTGCTGGAGGACGAGACACGGTTTGCCGCCACGCTGGATGCCACAGATGACTGGGTGCTCGACCAGCACCGCATGGCGGACGGCACCGCCGTGATGCCCGGCACCGGCATGATCGAAGCACTGGCGCAGGCGGGTCAGGCCGCAGGGCTGTCCGCACCTTTCGCGCTGCGCGATCTTTATTTCCTGCGCGCGTTCAATGCGCCCGAGGGCACACCGCGCGAGATGCGCGTGACGCTGACACCGCAGGCGGGTGGCTTTGCCGCCGCGCTGCGCAGTGATTGCACGCTGGACGGGCGCGCCGGTTGGCAGGCCCACGCAGAGGCGCAGATTGCCACCGGCCTGCGCCCGCGCGCGCCGCTGGATCTGGGCGAGATTTCCGACCGTCTGGGCGCTGTGGCGCAAGCAGACGGCGCGCATATGCCCACCCCGCAAGAGGCGCATCTGAACTTTGGCCCGCAGTGGCACGTTCTGCGCGCCCGCCAGATGGGCAAGGACGAGGGGCTGGCCCGTCTAACGCTGGACACGCCATTGGCGCAGGGGCAAATGCTGCACCCCGGTCTGATGGACCTCGCGACCGGTTGGGCCGTGGCGCTGGCGCCCGAATACGACAATGCCGATCTGTGGGTACCTGTCTCCTACGGGGAGATTGCCGTGCATGCGCCGCTCCCGCAGGAGATCTACAGCTGGATGCGGCTGGGCAGCTCTGGCGCGGACGACGCCCGTTTCGATGTGACGATTTGCGATGCGCAGGGCACTGTGCTGGTCGAGGTGCGTGATTTTGCGATGACCCGTCTCAAGGGCGGATTTGCCGCGCAGGCGGCCCCGTTGCATGCGACCGAAGTCACCTTTGACGCCGGACCCGCCGAGGAACGCGCGCCCACGCCCGCCGAAGAACGCCTTGCCTATCTGGTGGCCCAAGGCATCACCGCGCAGGAAGGCCCGCAGGCCCTGACCCGCGCGCTGGCGCTGGATGTGCCGCAGGTCTATGTCTCGTCGCTGCCGCTGGACGCGCTGATCGCACAGGCCGACACCCCCCCGCGCGAAGCCCCCAAAGGCCAGAGTTTCGAGCGCAGCGACCTCGAAGGATTTGTCGCCCCGCAAGGCGTGGTCGAGGAGGCGCTGGCCGAGATGTGGTCCGGTCTGCTGGGCGTCTCGCCCGTGGGCAGTGATGACAGTTTCTTTGATCTGGGGGGGCATTCGCTGATTGCCGTGCGCCTGTTTGCCAATGTCAAACGCAGCTTTGGCGTGGAGTTCCCGATCTCGGTCCTGTTCGAGGCGCCGACGATTGCACAGATCGGAAGAGCGTCGTGTAGGGAAAG
>ENA-ORXR01001741-ORXR01001741.1-marine-metagenome-genome-assembly--contig:-NODE-1741-length-22291-cov-5.588908_pt1 | contig 22291 bp, 19 predicted proteins | sample MGYA00237866_ERZ511479 | MGnify/ENA metagenome assembly ERZ511479 | reverse complement strand
TCATCATCATTCTTGGCCCAAAGCTCTAGCCCAATAGGCCGCGTATATCCTGCCTCTCGGCAAGCGCGAATAACATTCTTATAATCAATTTCACCTGTACCGGGTTGATGGCGGTCGGGACTATCGGCCAATTGCATGTAGCAAATCTGGTCTTTGCCGCGCCGCAAATTCCCGATGAGTTCACCTTCATGACGTTGCATGTGAAATAAGTCCCAATTCATTTTAACATAGGGCGAAGCGATCTCTTCGCACATCCGCAAGGCTTCTACGTGGCCATAGATGAAGTGACCGGGATGGTTATAGGGATTAAAGGGTTCAATTGCGGCATAAATATTTGCGGCCTCCCATAACTCTGCAGAGGCAGCCATGTGGTCTTGATAAGATTTTAAGGCATCCTCAGTTGTAATCCCTTCAACGTCCTGATGCCCGGTCAAAGTCACAATGTCTGTTCCGAGAGTTTTCGCATTTTCAATCGCGCGTTTGACATTATCTAGAAACTCACCGCGCACATCCGGTTTTGCAAGGGCAGGGGCATCGCCAACGATTTGCGCGACCTTCACGCCTGAATCATTGGCCAGTACCGCAAGATCTTTGGCGCTGCGGTCCCAACTGTCGATGAACCAAAATTCGACATGGGAAAAATGATTTTTCGCCGCCATATCAAAGCGCTGTTCAAAGGGCATATCCCGCCACCAAGACTCGACATTGACCGCAAAGCCTTGAAAGGCCTGTTGGTAATCATCCGCAGAAATCGTCATGTCAGAGTCTATAGAGCCACAAGCCGCTAGAGCTGTTCCCGCTAATCCCGCTGACATGATGTCACGTCTATTTACCTTCATCTTAAGCCTCAACCGCCTCTTTAGCCATATTTGTGATAGCCGTATAATCAAGTTTACCCGTGCCGAGGACAGGCAGGCTGTCCACCGAGATGACCTTTTTAGGCACTGAAATTTCGGGCACGCCATGGGTTTGCGCCCATCTCATGAGATCCCGTCTATTCGCGTCTTTTTCTTCAGTCATTAGGACTATTTGTTCCCCGCGTTTCGGGTCCGGCACGATAGCGGCGGCATGCATTTTTTCAGGCCAAACCGCGGAGGCACAATTCTCAACGACCATCAACGAAACCATTTCGCCGCCTATTTTCGCAAAGCGCTTAACACGGCCGCGAATAACATAATGCCCGTCATCATTGATAGAAACGACATCGCCCGTATCATGCCAACCATCGGCCAGCGGAATAAGCTGCCCCGGATTATCGGGCGAGATATAGCCCTTCATAATATTAGGGCCGCGCACCCAGAGCTGACCGCCCTCCTCCAAACCTTCGACAGGTTCAAGGCGCGATTCAATTCCCGGCAGCATCTTCCCGATGGTTCCGGCTTGAATATTACCTGGCTGATTTGCGGCTAAAACAGGCGCGCATTCTGTGACTCCGTAACCCTCTAGCACTTCCATATCAAAGCGCTGCTCGGCGATTTTGCGTGTTTCTTCGCGCACGCGCTCTGCGCCGCAAACAGCGATGCGTAATGACGTCAGCCCACCTTCATTACTGGCTCGCATATATTGCTGCAAAAATGTGTCCGTCGCAAAGAGCACGGTCGCGCGAGTTTTGAAAATGCGTTTGGCAATTGTTTTTGTCTGCAGCGGCGACGGATGGAGCACAACTTTCCGGCCACTGAAAATAGGCCAAAGTGTTCCGGCTGTCAGGCCATAACAATGAAAAGTCGGAAGCGGATTAAAAATAATATCGTCTTCTTCCAATTCCACATGCTGTTCTATCTGTTCGATATTGGCGAGGATATTGGCATGGGTCAGAACCACACCTTTGGGATTGCCTTCCGTGCCAGACGTAAAAAGAATAACGCCGGTATCGTCGGGCGAAACCTTAGGCACAAGAAGCGCAGGAAATAGCGGACCTAAAAGCGCTTTTAATTTTGCGATCAGCCCGATTTCTTTTTGCAAATCCTCCAAATAAAGGATGGTCGTAAATTCAGAAAGCTGCTCTATCAGTTTTTCCAGGCCGGCAATTTCGATAAATTTACGCGCTGTGACTATTGTATCAAAAGGCGCAGTTACGGCTGCCGCTTTGAGGTTCTTAATACCCGCCGTGAAATTTAGCATAGCCGGCACGCGTCCTGCCGCATGGATGGATAAAAAAGCAATGACGGCCCCTGCCCCAGTTGGCAGTAAAATTCCGACATTTGCATCGCCGCGCGTTATTTTCTTTATGGAAACGGAGAGCGCTAATGAGGCGCGCATCAAGGCCTTGTGGGTAAAGCCGCGGCCATCTCCGTCAATCACAACAACCGCATCTTCACCCCTGATTTTGCAGGCGTCTAGGAAAGCCGAAAATAAGCCCCGCCGAATACGCTTGGCCGCTACAGTGGATAAGCTTTCCGCTTTTAAGATATCAGTCTCCAAGAGGAGTCCCCTTATTTTTTTAGGGAATGGTAGCGGATAATGAGAGGCGGCGTAAAGGGTGGTGTTTTAAGGGCTGCGCCCTAGCCCAACAGCCGTCATTACAAGACTTGTTCTTGTAACCTATCGCCCGTGCGGCCCAGCTTTTTACCATAGTGATTAGACGTACTTGCAGGAGATGGGTTGCAAGAACGGGGTCTTGCAATGACGACGTCGTACATATGAATCTAAAACGGTAAGTTCATCCCGGGCGGGAGCGGTATATCCCCCATCGCGTCTTTCATTGTTTTGGCTTGGGCTTCGTCAAGTTTGACCTTAGCGTCTTGGTAAGCCGCGACGATTAAGTCTTCGGCCATTTCCATGTCGTCTTGTTCGGCAGAGCCAAAAAGTGAGGGGTCTATTTTTAGGGACTTCATGTTTCCCCCTCCCGCAAGTTCAATGCTCACGAGCCCGCCGCCGGAGCGGCCTTCGACGACAATGTCCGCGAACTGTCCTTGGGCCACTTCCATTTTCTTTTGCATTTCTTTGGCCTGTTTCATCAAGCCCATTAAATCTTTCATGACATATCCTTATGAATCGGGATCACCGAAGTTTCCGTCTATGACGTTGCTTTCCACTGATGTGGGGCCACCAGACAAAGTTTCAAGGTCTCGAATTTCAATGAGCTTGGCGGTGGCCAATAGCGGGTGGTTAAAAGCGGGATGGGCGCGGTCTTTGACGGCTTGCTCAGCTTTCGCATTTTTCTTTATTTCGTTCAGCGTGGCCCCGCCGCCGCTGGTCTCAGGCGAGACAATCCAAAGCTCCCCCGTCAGCTCTTTTATGGCGGAGACTATCTTCCCTGTCAGCGAAACAGGTGCGCCCTCGGCGGGCTCAAATGTAATCGCGCCGGGCTTAAACCGAATAGGCCGCACATAGCGCTTAATATCGGATTTCAGCGCAATTTGTGATTTCGGCATGGCCTCAATCAAATCTTCTAATGAGCTGAGCATCACAGGTGTATTTGGGGTCGGCGCAGATTGCGGCGCTGACACCGGGGCTGGTGCAGGCGACACTGACCCGCCGCCGCCCGTTGAGGCCATTGCTGTTGAGGCAGGTGTTGGCGCAGAAGGTGGAGGCGTGGCCGGCGCAGATACAATAGGCGTTGTCATGCCGCCGGATTTCATCTGCTCGATAATTTGCGCGGCCAGTTCAGGGGGCGGCATTTGTCCTGCAACAGAGAGTTTCAGTAGCGCCATCTCGGCAGCGGCTAAAGGTGCGGGCGCCATGCGCACTTCGTTATGTGCTTTTAAAAGCATCTGCCAAATACGGGTCAGCTGTCCAAGTGAGAGCTTTTCGGCCAAATCCTGCAAGCGTTTAATTTGGTCGGGCGCGGCGTCAAAAGCGGCGTCGGGGCCAAGCGTTTTTGCCCGGCTGACCTCATGACAAATATCGAGCATATCGCGCATCACAATATCGGGCGCGGCGCCGTCATCATATTGACTGCGCATTTCCGTCAATGCGCCTTTGCCGTCCCCTGTCGCGGCCAAAGCAAAGAGATCAAGAATACGCACGCGGTCGGCTAGGCCCAACATCGTGCGGACTTGGTCGCCTGTCACTTCACCGCCATCAAGCCCCGCTTGGACAATGGCTTGGTCTAGCAAGGAAAGACTGTCGCGCACAGAACCTTCGGCGGCGCGGGAAATTAGCGCAAGGCCATCATCGGAAACCTTCGCGCCTTCCTTTTCGCAGATCTTGGACAGATGCGACTGCAAGGCATCGGCCTCAACGCGGCGCAGGTCAAATCTTTGACAGCGCGAGAGCACCGTAATCGGGACTTTACGAATTTCAGTGGTTGCGAAAATAAATTTGGCGTGGTCTGGCGGCTCTTCGAGGGTTTTGAGTAGCGCATTAAACGCCCCCGCTGAGAGCATGTGCACTTCGTCAATGATATAAACTTTGTAACGCGCGGTGGCGGGGGCGTAGCGCACCCCGTCCAGCATTTCGCGCATATTCTCAACACCCGTGCGAGAGGCCGCGTCCATTTCCAAAACGTCCATATGACCGGAGGCCATAATCAGTTCGCAATGGTTGCCGGGGGTTGCGAGCTCTACGGAGGGGCCTTTTACGCTATCGCTCTCGTAATTAAGCGCCCGCGCCAAAAGACGGGCTGTTGTTGTTTTGCCGATACCGCGCACACCCGTCAGCATAAAGGCATGGGCCACACGGCCAGCCTTGAACGCATTTTGCAGCGTTGTGACCATCGCCTCTTGGCCAATCATATCCTCAAAGGTCGTCGGACGATATTTGCGCGCTAAAACTTGATAGGTCTGATTGGAGGTCTCGCTCATAATCTCTTATAGGCCCGATTCTGTGATTGGCAAAGCGATGAGCACAATTCGCCCACAAATAACCAAGAGAGCTTTATGCTGTGTCTAGCCTAATCCGCTAAAGAGAGCCCGTTGTTTTAGATTGAGGCCTTTCGGGCTGCTGACCTTTACGCTCCCCTTATAAGGCTTGAGGGTGAATTGCGCCGCTTCAAAGGCTTCATAATCCTGCGATTTAACGTTGGAGAGTCCTATCATCCGTACCGTGCCTCTGCTTTGGGTCAGAGAAAAATCAATATAGCCATTATGCAGGGCGTTATAATAGCGGGCATCAGGATTGCTTTGCGTCAGAAGCAAGGAATAATCCGCTGTGCCGTCACCCAAATAAGCTGTCAGAGTCTTGGAGGAAACCGAGGTGGTGACGCATTCGACTCCAACTTTCTCGCCTGTTTCCGCGGTCAGGTCATTAAGCCAAAACTCATGCGCGTCACCTGTTAGGACAACAACATCCTGAACACCCGCCTTGATAAGACTTTGGTAGAAGTTTTCTCGCGCAACGGGATAGCCGTCCCAACTGTCAGGGTAGACCGGCAAATTATATTGAGACAAGGCCACGCTATCGCGCACACCCGGCCAATCATTTTCGATAATTAGCATCGAGGCCTCGTCAACATAAGGCGTCATATCGGTGGTCAGCAAACGCCCCATAATGACTTGGTTGGCCATAACCCGCCATGTCGTGCCCGCCTCTTTTGAGGTCTTCAGGGTATCGACAATAAAGTCCTTTTGCACGTCACCAAACATTTCGCGGGATGGGTCACGCAGGACATCTGATATAAAACTGTCGGCATTTCCTGAGGCTTTGATATCGGGATAATACGCTTCGATGATTAGCGGTTCAGACCGCGCGGTCAGGCGAGTTTCGACCGTCACAAGCGTGAGTAAATCACCCCACTCATAGCTGCGGAAAATGTCAGAGCGAACACGGCCTGCGCGCGGTTCACGTATCGGCATCCATTCATAATAAGCGCGCAAGGCGGCCTGTCGGCGGTCTTCCCATGTCCCCTCGGCATCATCATGATTTTCAGCCCCGCCCTTCCAGCTATCATTACTGGTTTCGTGGTCATCCCAAATGGCAATCATCGGCATTTTCGCTGTCACGCCTTGTAGCCCGGAGTCGCTGCGATATTGCCCGTGACGTAAACGGTAATCCTCAAGCGAGATAATTTCATGCTCGGGCACATGGCGGCGACCCGTCTCTATGTCAGAGCCGCTATCGTAAACCCCGGCGCCATATTCATAATAATAATCCCCCAAGTGGATTAGAGCGTCAAAGTGATCCTGACGGGCGATATGGTCATAGGCGTTGAAATAGCCATGTTCCCAATTGGCGCAGGACACAACGGCGAAACGCGCGGAAGATACGCTGTCTTGCGGCAAAGTTTTTGTGCGGCCCATGGGCGAGACGGTCTCGCCGACACGGAAGCGGTAGAGATAATCCACATCCCCCTTAAGGCCGTCGGCGTCAACTTTGACGGTCCAGTCGCGAGCCGCATTTGTGGTGACCGTGCCAGAGGCTGATAGCGAGGCAAAGTCTTCATCTTCAGCCATCTCCCACGCCACCTCAACAGGGCCCGCCGTCGGGTCATCAGGGGTAATGCGCGTCCAGAGAATAACGGCCTCTGCGCTAGGGTCACCCGAGGCAATACCATGAGCGAAAGCGCCAGCCGCAGATTTCGAATTGGCGGTAAAGGCCTTAGGTGCAGGCCCCGAACAGGCCGCCGCCGTTGAGGCTGTCAAGGCTCCTAAAATACCGCGGCGTGTAATGTTTTGTGTCATGGGCGGGATACATAGCTATAGGATATTCAAATGTATATAGCGCGTCTATACAGGGTAGTAAGGCAAAGCGCTGATATGATAAATTGCATTCACACGCCGAATAGTTAAATAATGGGCAACTTATTAGTGGAGTAAGATTTACATGACGCAAAACATATACGCCTCCACGGCTTTAACTTTAGTCATGTTTGGGTTTAGTTCAGTTGCCGCTGCGCAGAGTAAAGGCCTTAAAGACAAGGCGCTCGCCCCCGCAAGTGAATTTGATCTTAGCGAGTGGAATATCACCTTGCCGGTTGATGAAAACAAGGACGGCAATGTCGATAGCGTCACAGTCAAAGACTTAAAGAAATATTCCCACCCTGATTTTTTCTATTTAGATGATAATAACCACATGGTTTTTGTCGCCCCTAATAAAGGCGCGAAAACAAAAAATACGAGTAATACAAGAAGTGAACTTCGCCATATGTTGCGCGGTAAAAATACCAAAATAAAAACGCATAGCGCGGCGAATAATTTTGCGGTTTTGGCCCGCAAAGACTCCGACAAATTTGGGCGCGTTGGCGGTAAACTTGAAGCAACCTTGAAAGTTGATCACGTCGCCTTAAACGCTGGCAACCCAAATAAAAAAGCCGCCTATTCTGCAGTGGTTGGGCAAATTCACGCTACCAAATATAAAAGCACGAAAAGCGGTTTTGGTTTTGGTAATGAACCGCTGAAAATCTATTTCAAAAAATGGCCAGCTCATGAGACAGGGTCCATCTTTTGGACCTATGAGCGTAACCTGCCCAAGCCCGACCCAAACCGCACAGATATTGCTTATCCCGTATGGGGCAATACATGGGAAAACCCAAATGATCCCGGCGCAGCAGGTATCGCCTTGGGAGAAGAGTTTAGCTATGAGGTCAATGTGCACAACAACACCATGTATCTGACCTTTAACAGCGCGGGCCACCCGACAGTAACATCCCAGATAAATCTCGCTAATAATATTGATGCCAACGGCCAAGTTGATCCGCTGGATAATAAATATAGCTATGGCGGCGATACGCTCTATTTCAAAGCCGGTATTTATAACCAATGCAGCACCAAGAATGCTGAAGGTGATTGGTATGCCGCTTGCGGCGGAACAGGCGACTGGGACACAGACAGAGCCAATGGTGATTACGCCCAAGCGACATTTTCCAATGTTGTCACAAGCAAGTCTACCGCGCCGTAATTTGAGTTAGCTTGGCAAACAGGCAAATGCCTGACTTCCGCGCAGGGGAAAGCCTCGCGCCGAATGAGTTTCGCCACGATAAATAAAAAATGTAGGGTGGTTTAGACAGCGATTCCGAAGGAAACGCAGGCGTAAACCACCGACTGTATTTTTGGAAAGGTGGATTAAATTCGTGTTTTTTTAAAAACCAAACTTATCCACCCTACGTCTAATCAGGGGACAGTGGTGCGCCGCATATCGCGAGAATCTGCACCGCGGCGGTGTCGATAATCAGGCTGAGAAAGCGCGGACAGAACCGAACATTTACCTTTACGGGCAGAATATGGGAGAGGCGCTTGGCATAGCGTATGGCACGCTGCTCGCTCATCCCGCGAATTAAATATTGGCGGATGAAGTGAACCGAATAGCGGCTGATGGGCACGATACCTCGCGCTTGCCGTGCGCCCAAGCGGCGAGAATGACGCGCCTCTTTTGGGGTATTTTTCTTTACCGCAGCTTTTAAAGTCGCAGGGTTTTTGGCCACAGCTTTTTCGGCCATGGCTTTCGCGGTTGCAGCTTTTCTGCGCTGCGCCAATTGATAAGGCGTGTAGATATCATGTAATTGCGTGGAGCCTAAAAGCCCGTGCGCCAATGAACAATGGTGCGGTTTTAAGCTGAGCGCACAAAGCTGCGCGATCCAAAGCCAAATCCGAAGCGCCAAATCCGCGCCCCAAAATCCATGGTTTGAAAAGTCTGGTATAGCTCCGCTAACATCTCTAACCGGAGAGGATGACGGGCTTATGTCTAACGCAGCGTTCATTTAAACACCATAACCCCAAACGGAGGACCATGAATTGAATTGCGTGTTTTATAGGTAAAGCGTTGGAAATGTTGGGTATTTCGTTTTGAGTTACAAGGATTGAGCACAACAACTATTTTTACAGCTTATGACTTGTAAATTTTTAACTATGGCATAGAAAAATATAGTTAGGACCGACGTTAGAAAGCGAGTGCATTAGTGCTAAAATCAAAAGATTCTCTGCAGGTCATCATGGTTGATGACGATTCAGATGACGGTCTTTAGAAGTTTTAAACGTGGAAAATAATATTTTTGAAAATTATGGCAATCTAACTATTACTGGCTTCCCTACCGACAAACTATTGACGTCTATAGGGTAAATTTCGACATAATTAATCTTCTCAATAATAATTCTGGTTTCGTTATTTCCATAAGTTTGGGTATCAATTTTGCCTGAAACATTAGGTATGATTTTTTGTAAACCCGACCCATTTGGCGACATAGCCCAAATATCTCTATTGACTGATTTATCTGAACGACTAGTCGCAACTGTAAGTAAAAACCCTACAGTTAAACGTGTTGATTTACCTGTGTCACTTTTGACGGATTTTGTTATTCTTTCATATTTCTCAATTTCTTGTTGAGACCCTTCAAAAACCCATTTTGTTTCGTTAGCCTCTAAATCAAATATTGCAAGATTTCTAATCTGACTTTTTGAGTAGGAGGATAGCTTTCCAAGAGTGTCTTCTCCAGCTCTGAGTTCAAAATATGTATATTGACCCACAGTTTCAGGAGAATATGGAATTCTAATACTAAGATTATCTTCTATATTTGTTTCCATCTTATCATCAACGATTGGCGGAGGAGCTGCATCGTATGAACGAAACTCAGAAATTACGAATACAGTAAAAATTAATGCGGAAAATATTGCAATTAAGGCAGCGCCAAAAATAAATACGGCATTAGCTCGCCATAAAAATTTAAAAAATCTATTGTTTTCCATGTCATTAAGCATGACCGAGTTCTCAATCTAAATCAATAAAGGTAAAATTAAAACATGGAGCCCTTCAAACCAAATGCGCATTTCCTGTTTTCAAGAAACATCATCGGCGCAATTTGGACGTTTAGACATTAAACTAATGTCTGGTCAGAAACTAAAACACTAAGCCCCCAAACACCATCTAATCACCGCTTTTTGCGCGTGAAGCCTATTCTCTGCCTCGTCGAACACTGCGCTTTGAGGGCCGTCTATGACGCTGGCTGTGACTTCCTCGCCGCGATGGGCGGGGAGGCAATGGAGGAAGATGGCATTTTTTGCCGCCGCATTCATCAGCGCGTCATTGGCTTGGTGGCTCATAAGGTCCGAAAGACGTTTCTCGGCGTCCGTGTCGCCCATGCTGACAAAGGTATCAGCAATGACAACATCCGTATTTTCGCAAGCTTTGAGTGGATCTGTGATGGTCTCTATTTTAGCCCCTGCCCCGCGCGCGGCTTCAATGGTTTGGCCCGGCACGATGTAGCCATCAGGGCAGGACACGCGCAGGCGGTAGCCAAATTTGGCGGCGGCATTGATAAAAGATACGGCAACATTATTGCCGTCCCCCACCCATGTCAGGGTCATGTCAGAAAGATCACCGCCGCGTTCTTCGAGCGTCTGCAAATCTGCCATAATTTGGCAGGGATGGTTATAATCGGTCAGCCCATTAATCACCGGCACATCAGAATTATGGGCAAGTGTGGTCAGTGTTGCATGGCTATTGGCGCGTAGCATAATGCCGTCAACAAAACGCGAGAGGACTTTGGCCGTGTCTTCAATCGTCTCTCCTCGCCCGATTTGCATATCATTGCTGGTCGCTGTTATAGAGCTGCCGCCAAGCTGGCGCATCGCCATGTCAAAAGAGAAGCGCGTGCGGGTGGAGGATTTCTCAAATATCAGCGCAAGCGTTTCGCCCTTAAAAGACGCGTCAGGGTCAAGGCGGCCTTTTGCCAAGCCTCTTCTGGCCGCTTTCATACGGTGAGCCTCGTCTAGAATGTCGCGCAACAAGCTGGCCTCAATATTAGCTAAAGACAAAAAATGGTTCGGCATCGGTCCCTCACGCAAAAAGAATGATTAGCGAATGAGGCCGCTAGAGGGAAGAGAAAAATAAGACGTTATTAAGGCGCTGTTGTTCAGTTTTGAAACAATAATTATGCAGAGCACGAGTTTTACGCCTCAATCTTTGGGCAGAACAGCCCATATAGGCAGCTTACGCAGAATTTGGTCGAATTTTATTTCCGAGCCGTTCAAGACAAAGCTGTAGGGCAGAAATGTCATACAAAGCCGCAGATGCGGCAAGGCTGCAACCTTGCCGCGTGCGTTTAAACAAGCATTATAAGAAAGGACCCTACAATGCTTACTCAACACTCAAATTATGTGCCGCCCAAGCGGCGTTCTGTCAAGCTTTTGACATCAACTATGGCTCTTGCGACAGTCACGGCTGCGCCTATGGCCGCCCAAGCTTCCCCTAGTTTGGACAATATCGTCAGGACAAAATATGCCGTAAAATTCGACCGCGCTTTGTTTACCAGCGAGGATGGATTACAACAGGTCTATACAACGCTGGTCAGAAAGGCCGAAAAAGCCTGTAAAACCGGCACCTCCGTTGATGATGAAGGCACACATTTGTCGAAAGCCGAATGTGTATCTGATTTACTTGACCAGTTTGTAGAAAATGCAGATGTCACCGTTTTGACCGCTTATCACTCGGAGCAAGGTAAAGCCGGCGGATAGTCACCGGGTATTACGTAAGATAATTTTGGCTGCTTAAGACTGCGTGTTCCTTAAATGGGACGCGCAGTCTTTTGCTTTTGCATATGAAGACGTCCGTTTTGATTCTTTGTGGGGAAAATCAGAAACGAACGTCCGGACCTAATCTAAAAAGACTAGGGCCTTTTTATCAATACGCATGAGAAGCCTGTAAGGTTCAAATTTAGTGCGTTTAAGCCTCATAATCGTCCAAACTCTGCGCCTCTTTAAAACATTTGCGTAAAATACCGACCGCCTCGCGGACGTGATCTTCTGTGATGATCAGCGGCGGCGCGAGGCGCAGGACATTGTCTCCCGCCGAGCCGCCCAGCAATTTATGCTCTAGCATGAGGCGGCGCACTTCAATGGCGGGCTTTTTCAGCTGCATCCCGCAGAGCAGGCCCTTGCCGCGTAGCTCAACGACAACATCTGGGAACTCATCCTTCAGACTTTCAAATTGTTGTTTGAGGAAGTTTGACACGCGCGTGACGTGTTCCAGAAATTCCGGTTTTGAAATCTCGTCCCAGACAGCATTGCCGACTGCGGTGGCGAGCGGGTTGCCGCCATAGGTCGAACCATGTGTTCCCGGGACCATACCGGCCGCGGCTTCCTCAGTCGCGATACAAGCCCCGAGTGGAAACCCGCCGCCTACCCCTTTGGCCACAGCCATAATATCAGGTTCAGCGCCTTTTCCGTTTTCTTGGTTAGCCCATTGATGGGCGAAAAGCTTACCCGTACGGCCCGCGCCGCATTGAACTTCGTCATAAATCAGCAAGATACCTTTTTCATCACAAAGCTCCCGCAGTCCGCGCAGGCAAATTTCGGGGAGCGGACGCAAACCGCCCTCGCCTTGCACAGGCTCAACCAAGATGGCCGCTGTTGTCTCTGAAATCGCTTCTTTCAACGCGTCATGATCGGCAAATGGCAGATGGACAAAACCAGGCAGCGCAGGCCCGAAGCCTTTGAGGTATTTCGGATTCCCGCCCGCATTTATGGTCGCAAATGTACGGCCATGAAACGCGCCTTGGAAGGTGATGATATCAAAGCGTTCCGGCTGTCCATTATCATAGTGAAACTTACGCGCGGTTTTCATGGCGCATTCAATGGCCTCAGCACCGGAATTTGTGAAAAAGACTTTCTGCGCAAAGGGCAAGGCGTCGCAATATTTCTTGGCGAGTTTTTTTGCTTCCGTCAGTTGGAACATGCCCGAGAGGTGCCAGACTTTATCGGCTTGCTCTATGAGGGCCGCTTTGGGCGCAGGGTGATTATGTCCCAAACAATTGACAGAAATCCCAGCAATAAAATCAAGATATTTATCGCCATTTTCAGTATAGAGATAGGCGCCCTCACCGCGCACAAAATCCTGCGCTGGGGGTTTATAAGTATTATAGAGATGATCACCTTCGGCCATGAGAGCGTTCCTTATGATTTAATCCGCCAGCCTGATTTTAGAACCATCAGGACGAGCGTGAAGAGGATGACATTGATGGCGCAGGTGACGATAACACCTGTCATGATAGGGCCATCGGATGTGCCGAGGAAGCCATAACGAAAACCGTCAATAAGATAAAAAAGCGGGTTGAATAAAATGAGCTTTTGAAAGGTCGCGGGGAGCACATCGATGTGATAAAAAGTCCCTGATAAGAATGAAAGCGGCAGGATGATGAATTGATTAACCACGGCGAGTTGGTCAAATTTCTCGGCCCAGACGCCTGCGAGCACGCCGACCATTCCCATCATAAACGCAGCGGACACCCCAAAAAACAAGACGGCCCAGATCTGCGTGGGTATCATGGGCGTGAAGAGGCTTAAAGCGAGTGATGTCACGACGGCCACTAAGATTCCGCGTGTCGCCGCGCCGCCAATCCAGCCCAGCGCCAGTTCAAAATAAGAGAGCGGCGGCATGAGCACATCTGTAATGCTGCCCATCATTTTCCCTGTCATAATAGAAGACCCACTATTGGCAGCGGCATTATTAAGAATGCCGAGCATGACAAGGCCAGGCGCAAGGAAGGCCATAAACTCCATCGAGTCCGCAGAGCCAGAGCGGAAAGGTAAAAAAGCCAGCACAAAAACGGTCATATATAAGAGATTGGAAATCACAGGGGCGAGCAACGTTTGCGGGCCCACTTTCAAGAAGCGTTTGACCTCTTTTTTGTAAAGTGTCGCGAGGCCCATCCAATTGACAAGGCCAAATTCGCGCACCGCAGGCGGCGTCGGAGTCTGTAGGCTTTGCATGTCACTCATGACTATCTCTTATGGCTGTCTTATTGGCCGTTTCGTTATTTGCTTGATAGGGCGTAACATGCGCCTTATTGCAAGCCAAGCCTAAGGATGGACGCTTTTGAGGTAAATTATCCCCATCATATCGACCCCTATATGTTGAATTCTGTGGATAGGTCCAAACCTTATCTTGTGGTATGTCATAAAATCTTTACATTATGTTGTGTCGAGATGTGAGGGGCTTCGCATCAGACACAATATATAGTGCGCTGAAACCGCACATCAGGTGAATAATTTTTTGGTGGGCTCTTTGGCCCGCTTTTGATTCCAAAGAAGGGGAGTCCTTAACATGGCATGGACCGAAGATCGCGTAGAAGTATTGACAAAATTGTGGGCTGAAGGCCTTTCAGCCAGTCAAATCGCCAAACAGCTCGGCGGCGTTACCCGTAATGCCGTGATTGGTAAGGTTCACCGTCTCGGCCTGTCCGGCCGCGCCAAGCCGTCCAACCCGGCTAAAAAGGCCGCTCGCAAAACAAAAACAACGGCGCGTGCCCGCGTTACGAGAGCCCCGTCGGCTCCGCGCAAACCGCGCCCGGCTGTCGCGGCAACACCGCCCCCGCCGCCGCCTATCGAAGCCAAGCCCATGGCCAATGGTAAATATGCGACCATCCTGACCATTCGTGATCACATGTGTAAATGGCCCATCGGCGACCCGAGCCAATCAGAGTTTCGCTTTTGTGGCCGCAAGACTGCCGATAAAGATGAGCCTTATTGCACGGCCCATAGCCGCGTGGCCTATCAACCGTCACGTCGCCGCGGCGGAGGTGTCCGCGCCCTCGGTCCAAACCCGACACGCAGACGGTTGAAGTAAGCTCAAAAAATTTCGGGTTTGACATAACTTAAATTGTCAAACCTGCATTCCTCACTATGATGTGCGCATGACACATTATCGCTCCCTTCTCTTTGTTCCCGGCAACCGTGCTGACCGTTTTGAAAAAGCCTGTCAGGCTGGCGCGGACTTGGTGTGTATTGATTTAGAAGATGCCGTTGGCCCCGCAGATAAAGCTTCAGCCCGTAAGGAAGTTCTGGCGTGGTTGGCTGAGACGGCCCACAAAAACGTCTCCCTGCGGATCAACGGCCTTGAGACTGAAATTGGCCGCGCCGATATAGCAGCGCTTAAAGACTGTGGCTTAACCCTGCCCTTTATCATGGTGCCCAAAGTCAGCTCTCAGGAGGAGATCAACGCGCTGGATGCGCAGCTGCCTGACGCGCTCGGGCCTTTTGTAGCCATTATTGAGAGCGCCGCCGGGCTTGTGCATTGCGAAGAGATTTTCGCCCATCCCCGCGTGGAGATCGGTATGTATGGCTCTATTGATTATGCGGGCGATGTAGATTGCGACCAAGCCTGGGACACACATCTTTATGCTCGATCCCGCTTGGTCGCCGCTGCCGCTGCCTTTGACGCTATATTATTTGATGTGCCGCATATTCATGTGCGCGATTTAGACGATTGCGAAGCCACAACGCGAAAGGCCAAGGCCCTCGGCATTCACGCCCGGGCCGCTATCCATCCCGCCCAAATTGAGCGTATCCACGCCGCCCTTGCGCCAAGCGAAACTGAGATCGCTTACGCCGAGAAAATCATTGCCGCCGACAAAGCCGCTGGCGGAAATGTTGTGTTACTAGACGGCAAATTCATCGAAGCCCCTGTTGTAAAAAAAGCAAAACGGGTTTTAGCGTTTCGGCGGTAGAGATAAGCTTTAGCACTTGGGTAAATGGCCTCGTTTTACACCGCCTTTGACATCTGCTAGCGGGTGATCATCGTCACGTACGAAAAATAGAAGTCCGAAACCGCAAACGATAATAATAAGGACGATTTATGGACACCCACCAAGATGTCATTGTCACCTATCAAAAAGACATCGTAAATATTAAATTCAATCGCCCGAAACAGCTTAACGCATTGAACGAAAATATACGGTCAGTCATCGCTTCGACGCTAAATGAATTGATGGAGAGGCCGGATATTCGATTGCTGGTATTTAGCGGCGAAGGTAAATCCTTTTGTTCAGGCGCTGATCTAAAGACATCATCCTATCCCAAAGTTGAGGGCGATTGGTCGACGCGGCGTAATCGCACCGCAACATGGCAGCGGGTCTTAGAACAGTTGGATCGTATTCCCCAAGTCAGCATCGCGAGTATCCAGGGTTATGTAATAGGCGGAGGCGCTCTGTTAGCTACGGCCTGCGATTTCAGAGTTATTACCAAAGAGACTATCCTTAGAATACCTGAACTTGCGCTTGGAATACCGAACGTTTGGAACGGAACTCCGCTCCTCGCCCGTGAGGTCGGTCTGCCGATCACCCGAGATTGGGTTATGACCGCAAGAAAAGTATATGCCGATGAACTCATGCGCGCGCACTGGGCGCAACGCTGCGCTGAAGATGACGATCTTGTTCTAGCGACCGAAACATTGATTGCGGAGCTTTTGAAGGTTCCCGCTGCGCCGCTCGCCTTAACACGCGGCATGACGTCAAGTCTGGGTAGAGGTGTGCCTGGCATGCAACTCGGTTGGGCTGACGCCGACCTACAGCAATGGGCGTTAAACGAAGATGAATATCATGCGGCCGTAGACGCCTATCTTGAATTCATGTCTAAATAACGCCCCATAGCCTGAGGCGCTATATCGGACGAAGCGTCGATCGTTATTTGCATTCCAGAAGTGATTGCGCTTAGGTGCCCTATGACTTCATTCAGCGCTCGCATCGTAAATCGTCTATTGCCATTGACGGGTACAAAGACGTTCTTTTCCGATCCGTCCAAAGTGCAGGGAAAGATAGAGAAGCTTCGGCAAAAAGGCCCAGACTTGCCGTCGAAAAGCTTCAGCCGCAAATTTGGCGTGTCGGAAGAGCAAGTCGATGGATACCGCGTATTCACAATTGCTCCAAAAGCAGGCGCCCCAAAGAGCGATAACCATGTGCTGTATTTGCACGGCGGAGGGTATGTCATGGATATGTCCTGGGGCCACTGGAATTTCATTGGACGTCTTATTGAGGCCACAGGCGCACGTGTGACGGCGCCTATATATCCGCTTGCACCAGAGCAGACGTGTGAAAAGCTGGTCCCGCAGATGCAAAGCCTATTTGCACAGCTAGCTGAGACACACGGCGCAGAGACTATGACCATGATGGGCGATAGCGCGGGCGGCGGTCTGTCTCTAGCGATCTGTCATGCGCTCCGGGACAGCGGAGAGGCTCAGCCCAGCCGCTTAATCCTGCTATCACCTTGGCTTGACGTTACCGCGTCGCATCCCGATCAGCTGGAGATAGAAAAATATGATCCCATGATTTCCATATCTGGTTTGAAAGCCTTTGGAGAACTATATGCGGGTGATTTAGACGCGAAGGACCCAAGAGTAAGCCCCTTATTCGGCGCGCATGATCGCCTACCCCCGACGCAAATATTTACGGGCACAGCGGATGTCTTATGGCCTGATTCACAAAGATTCAAAGTCGCTTTGGACCAGGCGGGCGGACAGTGTGAGTATCATGAATATTTAAAAATGTTTCACGTCTGGATGTTGATCCCAATTCCAGAAGGAAAAAAGGCGATGCAGCAAATTGCTGATTTTATGATGACCCCTATATAACCATAAATATTCATGACCAAGCCGGCATATAGGACGTCTCTGCGGCGATGTGATATGATATGATATGATATGATATGATATGATGTCGGACTAACAAGATTTGAACATGAAAATCTGTTGAGTTTTAAGACAATAACTTAGGCAATACAAAAGCTGAGAACGCTCCAACGGCCCAGACGCCGAAACCGATATAGAGCACCCAGCCGCCTATGGTTCTTAGACGGGAACAGGCTTTGGCTTGCGCGGGATCGGCGGGGCACGGCATGTTTCGCGTGAGATAGCGCACACCCCAGGCTATGCAGAGCAAAATAAATGAGCCGCCAAAGACAATCGGCTTATGGGCAGACAGCCAAATCAGTTGCGGGACATTAGATGTCAGAGACGACAAAGCCGCGCCCATGCCCAAGGTAATCATCACTGCCGGCAGGGTGCAGCAAATAAGGGTTGAGAGACTTGTGACCAAGGCCACGGTTGGCGCGGCGGTCTCCCGAAAGGCTAGTTTCGCTTTACTCACTTGAAGCTTTAGGATTTTTCAGGCGGAATAAATTCGCTGCCGTCTTTGCGCGTAATCTTGGTGGTTGAATATCCCGCCTTTTTAACAAGCTTGATAATCTGCTCATTTGACAGCACCGCATCTTTCACCAGCGCGACAGACATGGTTTTTGTATCCAAATCGACATATGTGCCGCGTACTTCATCGCGTTTTTTAAATGTCTTATTCAATGCTAATGAGCAAAAGTCACAGACCAGACCGCTAAGCCCGACAGAGACATCGGCAATCTCGACGACCTCGGGGCCGTTCATTTTTTTGTCTTTCGCAAAGCTGGCGGCGGGGGCCAAAGCCAATAAAGCGGCGATTGTCAGTGTTGAGATCAGTTTCATGGCAGTCTCCTAAAATCTGTGAATATAATTAAGCAAGGGCTCGCCTTGGTCGTCAATGCCGACTTCCAGTAAGGACGGCCCTTTGAAAAAACGCACCAGCGCTGTGACCGCCGCTTTGTCTCGGCTTTCAGGCCTGTGATGACCTTCTACCATAAGCCATGTGTGCAAAGCCCCGGTATTGGCCACATAAGGCGCAATACCCACTCGGCTGTGAAAGCTGGAATATTCGCCAAAGCGCCCATGCTCCCAATGCTCGGCGGCGGCAGATATGAAATAGCGCCGCGTTTCCCAATCACCCGAGACACCAAAAAATACGGCCTCGTCTTTGCCGCGCTTAAGCCTAAGCTCTGCACTGTCGAGGTCATCCGTCACTTGCCCAAGACCAAAGCGGCCATAAATATTGGCTTGGCTATCAGGCTTATTCCAGCGCTTCATTAAGCGGTTGAGCTGCACGCCCGTGAACAAAAAATCATTCTCACGGTCATAGCGCAGCCTGAGGCCAACACTGTGGCGCGTATCAAATGTGTAATGCACATGGGCGCTATTCAGATAGCTATCATTGCGCAGCATGACCGTCCACGCATCAGAGTAAGAGACGGGCCGCGCCTCGGCCGATAGCGGAGCTAGACATCCCAACGCTAAAAATGTTGCAAGCTTATGCATACCCCCCTATGGTATATATATCCAAACCACGCAACTCTTAAACTCTGGTCATTTATGTCTGAACATCGCAAAGCCCGCCGCAATTCTAGCCTAAAGCGCCTCTCCCGTATTGAGGGACAAGTCAGGGGCTTACAGAAAATGATTGAGGAGGACCGCTATTGCGTCGATATTCTTGTGCAACTCAAAGCCGTGAGCGCCGCCCTTAAAAAAGTCGAAGGCGAACTTCTCAAAGACCATGTGGATCATTGCCTCGCTGCCGCCGTCGCCAGCGATGATGTTTCGGATAGACAAGAAAAAGTTGCCGAGTTAGTGGACTTGCTCTCAAAGCGATAAGTTTGGCTCCGCCCCTTTAATCCAAAACACCTTTCACAATCGGCCCAAAGGGCGAATTGCCGAGGACCGCAATTTGCTGCTCTGCGGAGACTTTGTTGATGGCCTCTTGCGGGCGCGAGACGGGATGCAGCGCAATGCGCAGAGGGCGCGTGCCTTGGGCCTTGGCAATTGCGGCTGCGATAGCGCGCGGAATATCCATCGGGTCTGACTCGCCGCCGCCCGCTTCGCGCTTGCCCATGCCCGCTATGAATTGCGGATAGGCGTCAATGACATCTTTGCTCAGCCGCGCTTTCAAAGCGGCTGACGGTGCGTTTTGATTAAACCAAATTCTGGTCGGATAACCGCCGGGCTGAATAATTGTCACGTCAATATTATGGGAAGCGACCTCATAGGCGAGCTGTTCGCTCAAAGCTTCTAGCGCAAATTTCGTCGGGGAATATTGTCCAAATCCTGGAATGATAATGCGCCCTAATTGCGAGGTGACATTGAAAATATATCCGCTCTTATTGGCGCGCATAGACGGCAAGGCCGCGCGTATCATGCGCTGCGCCCCGTAAACATTGGTATCGAAAATAAGCTGAGTCGCCGCCATATCTTGCGCTTCAATCGGGCCCGCAATTGACATGCCGGCATTATTGACCAGCACATCAAGCTTTCCGCCTGCCGCTTTAATAGCGGCGGCCACGCCCGCCTCGACCTGGTCGTCTTTGGTAATATCAATTTCAAGAACGGTAATGTCCAAGTCGTCAGATTTCGCGAGCGCTTCAAGCTCAGCCGCTTCGGGGCGCGGGAGATTGCGCATGGTGGCAAAGACTTTCGCGCCAAGACGCGCATAATGTTCTGCGCCTAAGCGGCCAAATCCAGACGAGCAGCCTGTAATGAGAATGGACACGCCTGTCAGATCTATCGCATCTTCGGCCACAGCTTCCGATGTTTTTGAACAGGCGGCTGTATAGGTGACGGCGGCCATTGACGCGCCAAGCATAAGATGGCGGCGATTAAGTTTAAATTTATCAGACATAAAAGACTCCGTGGGTTAACCTCTTTCTAACATAGCGCGAGGCCTCTGTCCGAAGACAATTAGTCTTACTTGGCATTGGCAAAGCCTAGAGTGTCCCCCATAGTGCCCAAAATTATAAGCGGGAAAAACTCTATGCCGGAAATTCATGCACGGACGTGTCATATTTGTGAAGCCAATTGCGGGACCTTGATGACCGTAGAGGACGGCAAAGTTACTAAAGTGACGGGAAATCCCGATCATGTTCTGTCTGAGGGCTATATCTGCCCCAAAGCCACGGCCATTCCTGATTTGCAAAATGATCCTGACCGCCTGCGCGCACCTGTTAAAAAGGTGGGCGATAATTGGGAGGAGATATCTTGGGAGCAGGCCTTTTCTGAAATCGCCGCTAAACACCAAGCTATAGTTTCAGGACCGAAAATCGCCTCTATCTTTTTAGGCAATCCCAATGCCCATAATTATTCGAGCAGCTTTTCCATGCGCGGCCTTATGAAGGCGTGGGGCGCCAAAGGTGTTTACTCCGCCTCAACCTTGGATCAACTGCCGCATATGATTTGCCAGAAATGGGTTTATGGCCATAACGCGCTTTATCCTGTGCCAGATATTGACCGCACAATGTATATGCTTTGTGTCGGCGGAAACCCCCTCGCCTCTAATGGATCTCTCTGGACGGTGCCGAATGTGAAGAAACGCATTCAGCGGCTGCAAGCGCGCGGCGGGAAATTTGTAGTCGTCGATCCGCGACGCACTGAAACCGCCAAAATTGCGGACGGGCATCACTTTATTAAGCCCGGAACAGATACGGCTTTATTCTTAGGATTGCTTCTCGCACTGGATGAAGCGGGACTGGTTAATCCCAGGCGGCTCATGCCAATGCTGAAAGATTGGGACGCGGCTTGGGCGGCGGTGCATCAATTTAATCTGAATGAACTGTCAGCTTATTGCGGTATTCCCGCGGAAGACATTCGCGCCATCGCGGCAGAGCTTGGCAGCGGCCAACCCGCCATTGTCTATGGACGCATGGGCGTCTCTGTGGTCAAGCACGGCACACTTAATCACTGGCTGATACAGCTGCTCAATATCGCAACGGGAAATGTGGACCGCGAAGGCGGCGTGATGTTTCCTGACTCGCTGATCGATCCGGTTGAACGTAGCGGGACAGGCTCTTATGGCCGTTATCATCAACGCCTGTCTGGCCGTCCTGAAGTCTTGGGCGAACTCCCTGCTGCTGAAATGGCCGCCGAAATCAGCACAGAAGGCGAAGGCCAAATCGGCGCGCTTCTAACCCTAGCAAGCAACCCCGTTCTTTCAGCCCCCGGCGGACGTCAATTAGATGAGGCACTGGAGTCACTAGACCTCATGGTGTCGCTAGACATGTATATCACTGAAACCTCGCGTCATGCCGATTACATCCTCCCGCCTTGCGGCCCGCTGGAGAAAGACCATTATCCGCTGTTTTTTACCCCGCTCGCTATTCGTAATTACGCTGCCTATTCGCCCGCCATTTTTGAGATGGCCGAAGGCACCAAAGATGATTGGGAAATCATGGCCGATATCACCAGCGCCATTCGCACAGCACAAGGCGAGAACGAACCGCCGAAAAAGGTGGAGCCGCGTGTTGTGCTTGACCAAATCTTGCAAAGCGGACCGCACGGCATCAGTCTCGCCGAGATTGAAGCTAAACCTAATGGCTATGATATGGGCCCGCTCAAACCTCGCCTGCCAGACCGCTTAAAAACGGATGACGGGCTTATCCATTGCGCGCCAGATATGCCGATGGAAGACTTGGCGGCGTTCAAAACTGATTTCGCGCTGGCTGATAATCACACATTCCGCCTTATCGGACGCCGCCATGTGCGCTCTAATAATAGTTGGCTTCATAATTCCCACCGTCTCTTAAAGGGGCCGAACCGTTGCACACTCATGATACATCCCGATGATGCGGCTGGGTTAGGTTTGGCCGACGGAGACGTCGCGGAAGTCTTCAATCATGTCGGCACAGTAGAGCTGCCCATTGAAATTACGGAAGACATTATGCCGAGCGTTGTCTCTATGCCCCACGGTTATGGGCATGGACGCAAGGGCGTGAAGCTCTCCGTCGCGGCAGAAAAACCCGGCGTGTCGATGAACGACCTGACCGATCCCGCGATTGTCGATGATTTATCGGGCAATGCGGTACTGAAC